>Ga0209707_1000012_pt1 | contig 111582 bp, 94 predicted proteins | sample EN4Hudsemesocosm_FD_184630 | JGI IMG/M metagenome (GOLD analysis project Ga0209707, IMG submission 184630) | Methane-oxidizing microbial communities from mesocosms in the Hudson Canyon - EN4B Hudson Canyon (SPAdes) (version 2) | ecosystem: Environmental > Aquatic > Marine > Cold seeps | place... | reverse complement strand
AGTGACGGGTTTAGTCGAGCTCGGATTATTATCCGGTGACATTGAGCAGCTAATTAAAGATGAAAGCTACAAGGTCTTTTACATGCACCGCACCGGTCACTGGTTAGGCATGGATGTGCATGACGTGGGTGAGTATCGAGTGGATAAAGAATGGCGGCCATTAGAAGTTGGCATGGCGCTAACGGTTGAGCCGGGCCTTTATATCGCGCCAGACTGCGAAGACGTGGATGAACGCTGGCGTGGAATCGGTATTCGTATTGAGGACGACGTCGTTGTTACTGAAGGCGGTTGTCATATCTTAAGCCACAAGGTTCCGAAGACGGTTGCTGAGATTGAAGCTTTAATGGGTAAGCAGAATGGTTAGCCAAACGTCTAAGACATCTGCATATGATTTGGTCATTATTGGCGCTGGCATGGCGGGACTTAGTCTTGTTCATTTACTGGCTAACAGCATTGAGCAAGGTTTGAAGGTCGCTTTAGTAGAGCGCTTCGAACTACCTAGTTTAAGCTCTGACTCTACCCAGAGTCAGCCTCCAAGTTTTGACGGCCGTGCGACAGCTCTCTCGTTCGGCAGCCAACAGATCTTCACCCAGCTGGGTATATGGCGGAGTATCGAGGACGCAGCCTGTGCGATCGAGAACATTCAAGTTTCCGATCAAGGCCGCTTTGGTCAAACGCATATCAAACACAGCGATGCCAAGGTTGATGCTTTGGGCTATATCATTCGTAATCGTGCTTTAGGCCAAGGCTTAATGGCTGATCTGCCTGAGAAACTCGAAGTTTTAGCACCGCAATCGGTTGCTGATATTAAAATTAGTGATCAACAAGCGGCGCAATTAACTCTAGAGAATGGCGACCAGCTATTCGCGAAGCTGGTAGTGATGGCTGATGGAGGTCGTTCAGATTTAGCTAAGCAGATGGGGATTCAACAGCAGAGCCAGAGCTATAAAACTCATGCTTTAGTGACTTCGGTACGCATTGACCGCAGTCATCAGCATTGGGCTTATGAGCGGTTTACGGAATCCGGGCCGATTGCCATGTTGCCTTTGGCCAATGACGAATTCGCTGTAGTCTGGACGTTAACGAATGATGTTATTGAAGAATATTTAGGCTGTGACGAAGCTGAATTGATTCGTCGCTTACAGCACGTTTTTGGTTATCGTGCAGGGCGTATCATTGCGATGGGGGAACGCGCGAGCTATCCATTGGCGCTCGTCAAAGCTCAAGAGCAAATAAGGCCTCATCTGGTTTTATTGGGCAATGCTGCTCATAGCTTACACCCTGTTGCTGGGCAAGGATTCAATTTAGCATTGCGGGATGCCGCCGCTTTAGCAGAGAAGATCAATCAAGCCTATTGTGATAATGAATCTATTGGGCAATGGTCTGTGGTACAGAATTATTATCGAGCACAGCAGCGTGATCAGGAAAATACACTGCTGGGCAGTGACATATTGCCGAAGTTATTTGGTCAGAAAAATACACTATTACGCTTAAGCCGAGATGCGGGTTTGATTGGGTTGGCGTTATCGCCAACTTCGAGAAAATTGTTTGCTCGCCAAGCCATGGGTTTAGGCCAGCCAGCCAGTCAACTATGGGCGAAAAAGAAGATTGAAGGGCAAGTATCATGACGGATTGTTTGGATAGTTACCAAGTGGTGATTGTTGGTGGTGGAATGGTGGGAACCGCATTAGCCGCCGCTTTAGCCAATAGCGATATTTCTATTGCGTTAATCGAGCCTAATAAAGTCCAAGAACCTGCACAACAGCGAGTGAACTGTGCAGATTTTGATACTCGAGTGAGCGCGATTACCGCTCAAAGTGAAGCCTTGTTAACCCAGTTAGGTGTTTGGCCACGGATCTCTGAACAGACAAAATCCCCTTATCAAGGCATGACGGTTTGGGATGCTGAGGGGACCGGAGAAGTAAATTTTCATGCGAGCGAACTTCACGTTCCTTGCTTAGGAACGATTGTTGAAAACCGAGAAGTAGTTTGGGCTTTGCAAAATGTAGTGGAGCACGCGAGCAATATTCACATTATTCGTGATTACGTCAGCCATATTGAAAACCAAAATGAGCAAGGTTTTACCCCCGTTTTTCTGGCCTCTAAAACGGCATTAAAAACCCAATTGTTGATTGGCGCTGATGGAGCTCTGTCGCGTATTAAACAGTGGGGAGAATTTGCCAATTGTGAATGGGATTATGAGCATCAAGCCATCGTCGCGACTATAGAATTAGAGCATTCCCATCAGCTCACTGCTTGGCAGCGATTTCGTCCCGAGGGGCCATTAGCGTTATTGCCACTGGCCGCTGGCAACGATAAAACCTGTTCGATCGTTTGGTCAACGAATGACGAGGAGTGCCAGCAATTATTAGCGTTGGATGATGAAGCCTTCTGTCAGCAGTTAGGCTTAGCTTTTGAGCATCGCTTGGGTAAGGTCTTAAGCGTTGGTCCACGTGCCGCGTTTCCGTTGCGCCAGCGTCACGCTAAGAACTATGTGGTACCAGGAATTGCATTAGTGGGGGATGCGGCTCATACCATTCACCCTTTAGCAGGTCAGGGGGTGAACTTGGGCTTCAAAGATGTGGCTGCGCTGAGTGAAGAACTCTTGCGTGCAAAGCAATTGAATTTAAATCTTGGCGGATTAGAGATCCTGCAACGCTATCAGCGTCGTCGCCAAGGGGATAATTTATTGATGATGAGTGCGATGGAAGGATTCAAGCGACTATTTGCCGCTGAGCAGCCCATGATTCGTTTATTACGCAATCAAGGCATGCGTTTATTTAATCGTGCATCGGCTATTAAGCAGCATGTTGTTATGCAGGCCATGGGGTTGAAATAACCCTCTGGCCAAGATTAGAAAGCATAGTTTTTCGAGCTGATGCCCATCTCTTCGGCATTCGCTTGCAACTGCTCTAAATCATATTCGCCTAACCCTAAATGGGTTAATACCTCATCCCCGATCAACTGCCATTCGTAATCAACTTCTTGGTTACCTAAAATTCTGAAACTACCACATATGTGCTCTGCGAGTTTCAATATGGCCAATAGCGTTTTAATCTCACTTTCAGTTTGCTGCGGCCCTAAGAAATGGCGTTGACAATTATGGTGCTCGGCAATCGCATCACATAAAACTTTAGGCAAATTCCACGACTTAGCGATGTAATAGCCAACGACAGCATGATTGGTATTGAGCAGTGTATTTTCGACATCAATGATGCGATCACTGCCCTCTGAATAGGACTGCTCTAATACGGCCAGATAATTATCGAAGCGATTCATTAGCAGAGGCACGCCAGAGTTATGAAACAATCCTAATAAATAGGCGAGGTCGGGTTTTTGAAACCCAACTTGTTTAGCCACATTGGTCGCAATCATCGCAATATCATTGGCGGTATCCCAAAAGCGATTCATGTGCACAATGGTTTCATCACTCATTTCGCTTTTTATCGAGACACCATTAATGATGTTAATAACACTGTCTAGGCCAATGAGGGAAACCGCTTGATTGACTGACGTGATTTTATTGCTAAGGCCATAAAAAGGAGAGTTCACGACTTTAAGAATGGTGCCAGCAAGGCCAACGTCACGGCTGATCAAAGCAGCAATGCTGTTCAGATCAGGATCGGGCATGATCTGCTCGATCTGTAAATCCACCAATATTTGTGGTTGCGGTGGGATTTTGATACCAAGAAGAACGTTATTAATTTGTTCTTGGGTGAGTGCCTCGGCCATGGAAAGATAATCCCTAACAAGCAATGAATAGAATCAGGCTAAACGTTTAATATCTACGAACTTAGTCTAGTCGATAATTTCCATATTAGGGTTAATCTAAATCAGGTAATTTGACCTTTAATGAAGTCGCAGTACGACGCAAATCGGATAGCAGCTGAATGGTATCCTGTTTGCATTGATCAATATCCTTAGGATCTGTGGTCATTTTGTTAATGCAGGTTTTTGTTTGTTGTAATGAAGTAGCGAAAGCATCGGCTTGCTCTTTATTAGCTTGCTGCATCAGGAATAATAAGCTGGCTTCTTGTTGTTCCGTGTCCGTCGGAATGAACCAGCTTTCTAAGCCAGAAATTACAGCCAGTAGATCTTGCTGGCTGGATTGGCTGAATTCAGAGCTGATTAATTGGAAGCGTTTGTATAGTAGTTCTTTACTAATTAGCTCTTGGGCTGCGACGAATGTGGCTTGCAAGGTATTTTCTGTACTGCTTTGCTGAAGCAGTTGCGCATAATAGCCGCTGCTAGGTTCCCAACGGCGCTGAACTCGATGCAAATCTTTTAATAATAGCTCAGACAGCAGTTGGGTATATTGGCGTCGGCGATTATGATTTTGTGGTTTGATATCCACAAGCTGTTGCTCATCAGTAGTTTCGGTTGATGAGTTGATGATGTCCTGGTCGCTATCGTTGATCGGCACCGGGGCTGTATTTTCTTGAGGAAAAAAGTCATGGGCTGTGCGCTGTCCTTGGCCACCCCAAAACATAAACTCTAGGGCGTGATAGCCTAAACTAGCATTCGTTGAATCGGTAAACCCGTGCTGTGAACGAATGCTTTTTTCATCAATAGTCAGAGTTAAATCATTCACGATGCCGCTATAAGGGTAACCTTGAATATAATCAATGTACCCGCCCTCAATCGGCCAGCTATCAAGCTGAGTTAATAGGTGACGATATCCGATGCGTTGAGTATGCCAATCGGGTGGATCTTGAATTGGTAAATAAGAGAAAATAAGGCTGGCTAAAAAGTCGTTGTACGCATTACGCCACGCCTTCTGAATCTCAGCCTGACTCATGGGATTGGGGTGGTACATAAAAGAAGCGAGCTTGCTATCGAGGGTTTGCGCTGACTGATTTGCTTTCGATAAGCTGGTATAGGCAACAAGACCGACTTGTCCGGCGAAAGCACTGCTATCAATAGTGATCTCATTTTTGCTTTTAACGGCACTTTCTTTTTCAGCACTGCAAGCAGCCAAAATCGCTAGGCTGATGAATAAGGCAAATCGAATCATTGGCTGCTCCTTTATTATTTTAATTTTACGCGTCCCTAAGGCTGATGATCGGCCAGCCATTACGACTTGCAGTGTCAGATAAAATTTCATCGGCGTCTACTGCTATTGGGTTATCAACGATATTCAATAACGGCAAATCATTGTGAGAATCACTATAAAAGAAAGCCCCCTTAAGATCGATTTCCTTTTCGGCGAGCCACATTTCTAAGCGGGTGACCTTGCCTTGTTGAAAACTAGGGATACCTGAAATGCCACCGGTATATTGGCCATCGATCATTTCGGGTTCTGGGGCAATCAGCTCACTAAAACCTAATAGCTCGGCAATGGGGCGAGTGACAAAAGCATTGGTTGCGGTGATGATTAATAATTCATCACCAGCTTGCTGGTGCTTATTAATCAAAGCGCGAGCTTTATCGGTAATCAAGGGTTGGATGCGATCTTCAATAAAGGTAGATCGTAACGCTAACATGGATTCTAGAGGATGCTCAGTCAGTGGCTTAAGGGCAAAAGCGAGATACTCTTCAATATCTAAACAGCCTGCTTTGTACTGTTCATAAAAATAATCATTTTGTTTTTGATGATGTTCAGGCTCAACAATCTTGTTATCAACCAGAAATTGTCCCCAAGCATGGTCACTATCACCAGATAAAAGAGTATGGTCTAAATCAAAAATCGCCAAAGCCACCGTAAAAATCCTCAAAAAGTCATTCAGCAGCTATTCTAATAGCTAGCGCGCTGGCTGTCGTCAGTTTAATGAGATCCCGACGATAACGGTTGAGAACTAGCCAGCCATAAGCTAAATCGTCATGATATTCAGGTATTACTTGACCTTTGGCGCAAAATACGCAAATTTGGACGCATTAGATTTTTTTCAGGATGGCATTGTGATTGATGAGGACGGCTACCGTCCCAATGTAGGTATCATCCTTTGCAATAAGCAGGGTGATGTCCTTTGGGCGCGGAGAATAGGTCAAGATGCCTGGCAGTTTCCTCAAGGGGGGATAAAAGATGATGAATCCCCTGAAGATGCGCTTTATCGCGAACTTGAGGAAGAAGTTGGCCTAGCGCGACAAGATGTTGAATTGCTAGGCAGTACACGAGGTTGGTTACGTTATCGTTTGCCAAGGCGGATGATTCGCTATAACAGCAAACCTGTGTGTGTAGGTCAAAAACAGAAATGGTATTTATTACAACTGATCAGCGAGGATGATCAAATCAATGTAGACGCAACGGATAAGCCAGAGTTTGATGGTTGGTGTTGGTCTAGTTATTGGTTTCCTTTGGGACAAGTCGTGTCCTTTAAGCGAGACGTCTATCGACGGGCACTCAAAGAATTAGCCCCTCGAATTGTACGCTTGCAGCGCCAGACAGAGCAGTAAACTAAGCAGCTATAACAGAGCGGTAATGTAAGAGATGTTGGATACACTCAGAAGTATTGTGCAGGAAGTAAGCGCAGCGACAGACTTAAGTGATGCACTTAAGGTTGTTGTTACGCGTATCCGTAATGCCATGCGAACTGAAGTGAGCTCTGTCTACTTATATGATCCAGAAAGTAAACGTTATTCATTAATGGCGACGAAAGGCCTTAATCAGAATGCCGTTGGCAATGTTAGTTTGGCTTCGTCACAGGGGCTTGTTGGTTTAGTCGGTTCGAGGGAAGAGTTGATCAATACCGAAGATGCGCCTGCCCACCCGCGTTATTTTTACCTGTCAGAAACCGGGGAAGAGAAATATCACTCTTTCTTAGGGGTTCCAATTATTCACCATCGACGCTTGATGGGTGTTCTGGTTGTTCAGCAGCAAGAACGTCGTAAGTTCGATGAAAGTGAAGAAGCATTTTTAGTGACTATGTCGGCTCAGTTAGCGGGGGTTATTGCCCACGCAGAAGCCACAGGTAACATTGCCGCCGCAGCGCAAGCGACAAAAACACCGAAAGAAGCACGATTCACCGGTGCGCCTGGTGCGCCTGGGGTTGCTATCGGGAAGGCGGTGGTCATTTATCCTGCCGCGGATTTAGCCAGTGTTCCTGATAAAGCGGCAGATGATATTGATGTAGAGATTGAAAGGTTTGAGACGGCGTTAATTGCTGTGCGCCGAGATATTCGTACTGTTGGTCACAAGCTATCCAATGATCTTCGTCCAGAAGAAATGGCTTTATTTGATGTTTATCTGAACATGCTAGATGACCGTGCGTTAGGTGCGGAAGTGATTGGCAAAATTCGCCAAGGAGCTTGGGCTCCAGGGGCATTAAGGCAGGTAGTTCAGCAGTATATAGGCCATTTTGAACAAATGGATGATGCTTATTTACGCGAACGTGCCTCCGATATTCGTGATTTGGGTGTGCGCATACTCGCGTATTTACAAAAAAGCGAAGGCCTTGGTCATGTTACTAAATATCATGACAATACAATTTTAGTCAGTGAAGAACTAACCCCCGCGATGCTCGGGGAAATCCCAACGGATAAATTAAAAGGCTTGGTTTCTGTCCAAGGCTCATCCAACTCACACGTAGCGATCTTGGCACGAGCCATGGGTATTCCGACTGTGATGGGGGTTGTGGATGTGCCTTACGCTCAGCTTGATGGATTAGAGCTGGTGGTGGATGGTTACCGCGGCAGAATATTTTCGCAGCCGTCCAATCAATTGCGTGAGCAATATGAAAATATCTATCAAGAAGAACAAGTTCTTAATCAAGACTTGGAATGCCTTCGTGATAAACCGGCAATCACCCAAGATGGCTACCGAGTACCTTTGTGGGTTAATACTGGGTTGATTACCGACGCTCTAAGAAGCCGCGATCGTGGCGCAGAAGGTGTTGGGCTGTATCGTACCGAAGTTCCCTTTATGATGAAGGATCGCTTTCCCAGTGAGAAAGAGCAGCAGGCGATTTACCGTCAGCAGTTAGAAACGTTCGCACCCAACCCTGTCACCATGCGTACTCTCGATATTGGTGGAGATAAGGCATTGCCTTACTTCCCAATTAAAGAAGACAACCCTTTCTTAGGTTGGCGTGGAATTCGAGTGACCTTAGATCATCCTGAATTATTTCTATTGCAGGTCAAAGCGATGCTTAAGGCCAGTCAGGGATTAGATAATTTACGCATCATGTTGCCCATGGTCAGTAGTGTGGGCGAAGTAGATGAAGCGCTGCATTTAATTTATCGCGCCCACGCAGAAACAGAAGAAGAAGGTTTTGAGGTTAACATGCCCGAAGTTGGGGTGATGATTGAAGTCCCTGCGGCGGTTTATCAGATCAGTGACTTGGGCCAGCGGGTTGATTTCCTATCGGTAGGTAGTAATGATTTAACCCAATACTTATTAGCCGTCGACCGTAATAATCCTAGGGTCGCGGATCTATACCATTCCTTCCATCCTGCGGTCTTAAAAGCTTTGTATAACATTGCCCAAGACGCAAAAGCGATTAACAAGCCGGTGAGCATCTGTGGTGAATTAGCGGGCAATCCAGCAGGCGCTGTAGTCTTGATGGCAATGGGATATGACATGCTATCAATGAATGCTTCGAACTTGCCTAAGGTAAAATCTGTTATTCGTGGAGTCAGTCTAGAGTGGGCACAAGAGCTACTCGCTGAAATAATGCAGCTGGAAAATGCTCAGGTGATTGCCGCAACCGTTGAGTTAGCTTTAGAGAAAGTAGGCTTAGGTCGAATGATCGGCCCTGGTCGAAACTAGCCCTTCTGGTAAATTCCAGTAGGCTCAAGTTCGCAGGCTATTAAGATCCCCACTGGCGCACACGGCCAACATCTAAATGAATAAATCCACTCTTAGGGTAATAGCCAACACCGCCACTCTTTAGCGATAACGCAGCCTGTCGGACTTGTTTCAAGCTCGCCCCTGGGATACGAATGTCTACGGCTTTACCTTGCATGTGTAAGCTGCGTTTCGCCACGTTATGACCCATCGCTCTTAATCTTTCATTCGTTTTAGGTGAGCGATATCCCGAAATAATCTCGATGGCTTGATTCGGTTTAAACAACTGTTGCAGAGTATGAATGTCTTCAAATAAAGCACGGCTGATAAGCGTGGACTCACCACTGCGGTGATCACGTAATAAATGATCTAGTTCCGATAGGCTTTCTGAATCGAATTGACCCTGTTGTTTAAACGTAGTCTTAACAAATTCACCAGTATGAATATTGTAGAGATGTAATGATTTACTCAGCTCTTGCGCCGGGGTAGCTTTTGCAAAAGCAGCTGGCACAACCGAACTGCTGGCTAATGCCGCGGCACTTTGAAGGAAGATACGTCGATTCATACAACACCCATTTTATTATTTGAAACCATCGGTGGGTTCACTTATGTAATGGGCAAGTAGTATGCCTACTCTTAAAAAGAAATGAATAGGCAATAAGGATAACTGGCTGCTAAGTCATTTTAGACAGGTTTATAGTAGCCAATTAGAGAAGCGATTAGAGTGAAAGGGTGCTTTGGTTATTGCGCGCTAGGCTACCGATAAGGTCACGTTGATAGACGTCATCGCGTATCTGCAACTTGCCTTCATCATCTACCCAAGTCGTCCAATACATCAGGTAAACAGGCACTGGTTTATGCAGACGAATATGAGTGGTACGATTTTGTGAAATCGCTGAATCAATATTACTTCGATTCCAACCCTGCTGACCGGCAATGATTTTTTCTGCAAGCAGCTTAGGCTTTTCGACTCGGATACAGCCAGAACTTAGGGCACGCATTTCCCGCGAAAATAGTTCAGGGTGATTGGTATCGTGTAAATAGATGGACTTATCGTTCGGTAAGACAAACTTCACATCACCCAGTGCATTACCATTGCCCGCTTTTTGCACTAGACGGTATGGGAAATAGCGTGGGCTCATCTTTTTCCAATTTACATCCTTAGCAGATGCATATTGATCAATGCCTTTAACGTTGGCAACCAAGCTAAAGCCTTTACGATCTAAGTATTTCGGATCTCGTTTAATTTGCGGCAAAATATCACCTACAGCAATCCTACGCGGTACCGACCAAGTAGGCGCTAATACCACAGTACTGACGGTTTGCGAAAGAACGGGAGTACGACGTAGAGGGCGTCCAGTGATGACCTTCATATCCAAACTGGTCTTTTCACCTTCCTTATATTGCAAACGAAAGTCCGCCATATTAACCATGATATGACGATCCCCCAAGGTCGTCGGCAGATGACGCCAGCGCTTCATATTCAACGCAATCTTTTGTGCCATGTGATAAGGCGGAATATTGAATGCGGTTAATGTCTTGTCGTCGATCTTACCGGTTATTGGTAGCTGGAAGCGTTTCTGGTAGTTCTTTATGCCTTCGACCAAAGAAGTATCAAATTTAAAACTCGGTTGTTTAAGGTCAAAAGTATCGGTTGCTCGAGGGGCTTCCATCAAAAGTGTTTCGTTTTTGAAGAGCCAAGCAAAAGCGCCAGGTTTAAGGTCGCCGTACTGGGTTAATAACCAACGAATATGAGGTACAAGGCGATGACGTTCTCCACTTTCAATACGGAAGTCAGAAGGTAAGGCATACCACTTCCCTTGATTGACGATCTTTTGATAGTGCATCAATTGTTTGCGTAACGCCTGGTAGCCGGAATGATTCGGGGTGAGCTGATTGATTAAATCACCTAATTTATCGTCATGTAAGCTCTGCTTTAATAGCTCAACGATATCGCCAGAACTCACATTGTGGCCGCTATCCTGAATGGCTGATACCTTGCGGTAAGTCGGGTGATCAGATTCACCCATATCAGGTAATAGTTCTTGGTTTAGCGCTTGTTGCGCATAGGTAATGAAGGCATCCGTTAATAATACGTCCACTGCGGTTGCTTGCTTAGGCAGGTTGGAGAGTTCTCGGATTTCACGTAATAGCGCTTGCAATGAATAGCCGTATTCACGCCAATGGTCTGCGGAAGTTTCACGTAATACCTGAACTAAGGATTCACCGGCTGCGGTGAGTTCATAGCTATCCATCCAGATGGGCTGATAATCACGTCTTAGGTAGAAAGGTTCGATGTCGCGCACATGTTTAAGTCGGACTTCACCAGCTACTTGGCGAGCCGAATCAATCAACCAGTATTCCATATATTTTTGCGCAACTTTAGGCGGCATATAAGGCTTGGTATTTACGGTGGCAGCCAGAGCGGCAAATAATAATAACGCGCAGAACCCAGCGATTACACCGGGATGTAATGAGCGTTGCTTTTTTTCTACTGGATTGGCATTTAAAGTTTGATTCATACCATTCAGTATGGACGTAATACTGAGATAGAGTGGTCAAATTAAGCATAAGTTATGGGAGATTTTTGTTACTTAATGCAACTATATTTGATTACATTGTCACACGTCAGAAATCAGTTGCTGCTCTGCGAACGTAATTGTAAAGAGATCAATATATGACAGAAAACCATTGATCATAATTTAATCAATTAGATGTATGTCGTGAAACTCGCGGTTTATTTCCTCACCATTCGCGTGCCAGCTGATTTCTTCAATTTGTATTTTTGAGCGGGAAAAAATAATCCCTGTGCTGCACCGAGTCCCATAATTTGGGGTAATGATCTTCTGGCAGGATAAAACTCTTTCCATGTCTAAACCGATGCCCGTATCAGGCAGGAGCGAGTCGTCAGCGATTTCGGTAGAAGATAATAAATGTGTTGGCGGATGGCTAAAATCATCAATGGCTAACCACTGATTCAACTGTTGCTTAGCCAACTCTACTTTAGGACATGGGTCGTTTAACAAACCATTACTCAGGCCGTAAACTCCAGATTCTAATACAGTGGGCGCTTGGCCGGATTTATTGGAAAAATAGGCTAGTTGCTGACCGTCACAGACGATTAAATTGTAGCCAGCGAATAAATGGGCTGTCTGTTCTAGCGCTTGTAAGTATTCCAAGGTAGGAAGGTTAGAGGTAAGAAAATCTAATACGAGGTTGCCACGGCTAGACGGATCTTTTGGGCCTTTAGCTCTCATATCTCTATGGTTGGTTAAGGCAGCAAAGCGACCATTCTTTTGAACTCCCAGCCAAGTTCCCCCTTGGCTTAAATCTTTACCGGCATAAACCCCGTCTTCCTCTTTCCAAGGATGCATTTCGAGGGCAGGACGGTGCAAAAATTCATCACGGTTCGCACTGAGAATCAGTTTGCTATCAGAACCCGCTTGCCATTGAAAGGTAATCAAACACATGTTGGAATCTCAGTTAGACGGTAAGGATAAATAGTAACAGCAGTTTATCTCAGCTTCGGCCATAATGTGGCGATTTTGAAAACGACAGGTAAATTTCAATGACATTTTTAGTGTATCTATTGGTTGGCTCCGCCGCAGGTCTGTTAGCAGGCTTGTTTGGTATTGGTGGCGGCTTAGTGATCGTCCCCGTTCTAGTCATCACGTTCGGCCTAATGGGTATTAGTGAAACCGTATTAACCCACATGGCCTTAGCGACTTCATTAACCACCATTATATTCACGTCAGTCAGTTCGGTGAAAGAACACCATAAACACGGAGCTGTGGATTGGACCTTAGTGCGTTGGATTGGTTCGGGCATCGTTATTGGAACCGGTATCGGAGTATTTTTACTGGCCGGGGTTGCTGGGGAGCACTTACAAATTGCTATCGGGATATTTGCCCTAATGATGGCGGCTAAAATGGCATTCGATATTAATCCGTCAGCCAGCCGTCAGGTACCAGGTAGTAAGGGTTTATTGGCTTCTGGCAGCTTAATTGGCTTTGGTTCGGCTTGGTTTGGTATTGGTGGTGGATCTTTCACGGTGCCGTTTTTAACTTGGGTCAATGTGCCGATGAAACGTGCTGTGGCCACTGCTGCTGCGTGTGGCTTGCCCATTGCATTAACCGGAGCTGTAGGGAATGTCTTTACCGGTTGGGGACATATTGATTTACCGAGTTGGACTACGGGTTTTGTTTATTGGCCAGCGGTTTTGGGCATCGCATTGACAAGTGTGCCCTGTGCTAAAGTGGGCGCCAAATTGGCACACAAGCTCGATGCAAAGATGCTCAAACGAGGTTTTGCAGTGTTACTACTCATTGTTGGATTAAAGTTCTTATTTCTGTAGCACTTATTGAATTAAATAGTGTCATTAATGGAATGAAGAGTATTGCGCATTCGAGTACAATCGAAGCGCTAAATAAGGAAGCTATAGATGTTAACGTATCCGGATATTGATCCTGTCGCCCTTTCCATTGGGCCAATCGCAGGTTATGGACCATTAGAAATTCATTGGTACGGTTTGATGTACCTGATTGGTTTTGCCGCCGCTATGCTGCTGGCCAATTATCGAGCCAAGCAACCAGGCTCTAATTGGAATAAAGATCAGGTTAGTGATCTGATTTTTTATGGCGCGATGGGGGTGATCCTCGGTGGCCGAGCGGGTTATGTATTGTTTTATAACTTTGGCCAGTTTCTTGATAATCCTATTTGGTTATTTCAGATCTGGACCGGTGGCATGTCGTTCCACGGCGGCTTGTTAGGAGTATTGGTCGCATTATGGTTATTTGGGCGAAAATATAAAAAAGGCTTTTTTGAAGTCGCTGATTTTACCGCGCCGCTTGTCCCCATTGGTTTAATGACGGGGCGTATTGGTAACTTCATCGGTGGCGAACTCTGGGGTCGTGTCACGGACGGACCTTGGGGGATGATTTTCCCGGGTGGTGGACCTGATCCACGTCATCCCTCGCAGTTATATCAAGCCGCGCTTGAAGGCTTGGCTTTATTCTTAATTGTTTGGTGGTTCTCTAGTCGTCCTAGACCCCAAAAAGCCGTCGGTGCCGTCTTCATGATTGGTTATGGCTGCTTCCGATTTATCGTCGAATTTGTGCGTCAGCCGGACTCACATATCGGCTTTGATTTATTTGGTTGGATGAGCCGAGGTCAGTTACTGTCTGTGCCTATGGTCTTATTCGGTATCGCGTTACTTTGGTGGGCCTATAAACAGCAAGACCAAACAGCAGCGATGGCTCAGAAAAAAGCGAAGTAAGCTTTCCAGATGAACATCAGGTTATCAACTGAGCCGGTATTAGAATTCTTGAGGTTAGTAGAATGAAGCAATATTTAGAATTATGTCAGCGCATTGTTGATGAGGGTGAATGGGTTGAGAATAAGCGTACGGGTATTCGCTGCCTCACCGTGATTAATGCTGATTTAGAATACGATGTTGCGAATAACCAGTTCCCTATGATCACGACGCGCAAAAGTTTTTATAAGTCAGCAATTGCTGAGTTATTGGGCTATCTGCGTGGTTATAATAGCGCGGCTCAATTTAGAGAAATTGGTTGCAATACCTGGAATGCGAATGCCAATGAAAACGAAGCATGGCTGAACAACCCTCATCGCCAAGGTGAAGATGACATGGGCCGAGTTTATGGCGTTCAAGGTCGCTCATGGATGCGCCCTGATGGCACTCAGCTCGATCAATTGAAAAAGGTGATTGATAACCTGTCTAAAGGCATTGATGATCGCAGCGAAATTGTTACCTTCTATAATCCTGGTGAATTTGAAATGGGTTGTTTGCGTCCTTGTATGCATACACATACGTTTTCGCTGCTGGGGGATACCTTGTATTTGACCAGCTATCAGCGCTCATGTGATGTGCCACTAGGGTTGAATTTCAATCAGGTGCAAGTGTATGTATTCTTGGCATTAGTCGCTCAAATCACTGGCCATAAACCGGGTAAGGCTTATCATAAAATCGTCAACGCACACATCTATGAAAACCAGTTAGCCTTAATGAAAGACGTACAACTTAAGCGCGAGCCTTTCCCTTCACCACAGCTGAAAATTAACCCAAAAATCAAATCTTTACAGGATATTGAAGATTGGGTGAGCGGTGACGATTTTGAGGTTGAAGGCTATCAGTGCCACGATCCTATTAAATACCCATTTGCTGTTTAAGGTATGTTCACGTAACTCCTGTTTAGACACTGTAATTTAATATGTCTTTGGCGCAATAAGTAAAAAATTGAGTCTATACTGAATCCTATGAACGGCAGTATAGATCTCAAATGAAGCCATTAGACCCTCTTTCTACCTTAGAACATCCAGCTTCCTGGTTGTTATATCGATTTGAAGAATCAATCGGACAAAAAGCGATTGAGGTATTACCGTGCTTGAAAGCTGCGTATTTATGCCCTCTGGTCGAAGATATTCGTAAAACTTGGTATCAAAACAAGTTAAAAGCCATCATTTTATTGGTCGATCAACACGATACTTTATTAGAAGACTGGGTATGCCGTTTAGTGATGGCTTTACCCGAAGCCCCCCTAGTTTTATTATCGATTAATCCATTAGCGCTTGATGAAGTGAAATTGCTAGAGCTCGGCGTGCAAGAAGTCTGGCCGATCAATGAGCTTAATGATGCGTTAATTCCTCGAATCATTAAGCACGCGATAGTGCGTAAGCAAGTTGAATATCAATCGCGCCATTTAGCTCATTATGATGCGTTAACAGGGGTGGCTAATCGTACGCTTTTTCAAGATCGTTTAGATCATTCATTATTGCATGCTCGCCGAGAAGGCCATGTGGTGGCTTTATTGACACTAGATCTTGATCGCTTCAGCGTGATTAATGAGCATTATGGGCACGATATTGGTGACCAAGTATTAAAACAATTTTCTCGACGCTTAACCGACATCGTACGCCGCTCTGATACCGTGGCACGCTTGAGTGGTAATAACTTTGCGGTGCTTTTGGAACACATGACCAATGAGCATGTGATTACCGGTGTGGCGGAGAAACTCTGCGCCGCGTTTAATGAAGCCTACTTCATCGCTGAACATGAAATATTTTGCAGCATCAGTATTGGTATCGAGCTGGCGAGTAATGTTGGCTATGATGGCGCGTTATTATTGCAACGATCTGAGTTAGCGTTACGTCAAGCGAAGCAAGATGGACGTAATGACTACCGCTTCTTTGTTGTTGATATGCATCCACCGGATATGGTCAGAGCGAGTTTAGAAAGCGCACTGCACCATGCCTTGGAGCGTAAAGAACTGAGCTTGCAATATCAGCCGCAAGTGCGGGTGAGTAATAAACAATTTATCGGCACCGAAGTATTATTACGCTGGACTCATGAAACGTTGGGCTCTATTTCTCCCGCCGTATTTATTCCTGCGTTAGAAGAAACAGGCTTAATTAATAAAGTGGGAGAGTGGGTATTAGCATCCGCTTGCCGTCAGCATCAAGAATGGATCCGCAAAGGGGCTTTACCGAGTGATGCCAAATTATCGGTTAACTTATCCCCTCGCCAATTTCGCCAGCGGGATTTAGCCGATCGTATCTTGCAAGTGCTAGAAGTCACCCAGATGAAGCCCGAACATCTTACTTTGGAAATTACTGAAGGTGTGTTGATGGATAACCTCCAGCAAGGGATTGATATGCTGGGCCGTTTACGTGAAATCGGGGTATCCATTGCCATTGATGATTTTGGTACCGGTTATTCTTCCTTAGCTTATTTGAAAGATCTACCGATTGACTATTTGAAGATTGATCGGGTTTTTGTAAAAGATATCGTTGAAGACCAAAATGATGCCGCCATTGCCAACTCTATTATTGCTCTTGCCCATAATTTGGGCTTAGAAGTGATTGCTGAAGGCGTTGAAGACCCGAGTGTTTTAGGGGTATTACAAGCATTTGGCTGTGATCATTATCAAGGCTTCTTTTTCTCACGACCGGTTGATCCAGAAGACATTCCGATAATAGCTCAAAAATTCACCCCAAATTCCTAGTTTGGTGGTTCACACTCCCAAAGTCCGCAAGTATGATACAGGCAAAGACTGAGGGAAGAACATCGAATGAAATGTGCATTGATCGTTGCCATGGCAAAAAATCAAACCATAGGTATTGATAATACCTTGCCTTGGCACCTGCCGAATGACCTGAAATATTTCAAGCAAGTAACTATGTCGAAGCCGATCATCATGGGGCGTAAAACCTATGAATCCATCGGTCGTCCATTGCCAGGTCGCACCAATATCGTGATTACTCGCCAAGCGGATTATCAAGCGGAAGGAATTGTTGTGGTTAACAGCCTGCAGCAAGCGTTGGACAAAGCGGAAGATATTAGTTTCGTTGCCGGCCATGAAGAAGTGATGGTAATTGGTGGTGCTGAAATTTATCAACAGGCTTTATTAAAGGCCGACCGTTTATACATTACCCATGTTCATGCCGATGTTGAAGGTGATGCGTTCTTCCCAACGGTTGAATGGAATGACTGGCAAGAATTCAAGCGTGAAGATTATCAGGCTGATCCGGAAGGTAGTGAAAAGCGCAACCCGTTTGACTATAGCTTTGTTGTTTACGAGCGGACTGTTTAGTCGATGGCGAAAACTCTCGACTTTCATATCTATGCCGGCCATGAGGCCCTTGCTCACATTCACCAGCAGGGTTTAAAAAAAGACGATATCAGCATGCTATTAGGGGCCTCTAGTGGCCCTAAATGGTTGGTGCTGCATGGTTTTGATCAGTATTTAATGAACCAATTTGAACGTCGCCAGCAGCCTCTCGATTTATTAGGAACATCTGCTGGGGCTTGGCGTATGGCGTGTTACGCTCAGCAAGATACTTTTGCCGCCCATCAGCGTTTGACGGACGCTTATATTGAGCAAAGCTATTCAGACAGACCTTCGGGGGATGAGATTTTAGCATCGTGCCGCAAGATGGTGATGAGTATGTTGGGTGAACGTGGAGAGGAAGAAGTTCTTCAGCATCCAACGTCTCGACTGCATCTAATTACCACTCAGTGCCATGGTTTAGCGGCAAAGCAACAGCGCTTTTGGCAAGGCTTGGGTTTTATGATGGCTGCGTTAGGCAATTTGGTGAGCCGTAAAAGTTTAGGGCTGCATTTCACCCGAATTGTGATGCATCATGCCGAGCAAAAACCTCCCTTAATCAGTACTAACGATTTACCCAGTCGATATCAAACCATGACGGATTCCAATGTTGCCGATAGTATTCTATCGACAGGCTGTATTCCGATTTTAACCAAGGGTGTAGAAAATATTGCGGGACAGGGTTTATATCAAGATGGTGGTATTACCGATTATGGTTTTGATTTACCCTTTAAACCTGAGAAAGGCTTTGTACTGTATCCACACTTTGCCCCGATGCCAGCACCGGGCTGGTTTGATAAATCGTTAAAATGGCGTAAGCCGAGTCATGATAATTACTCTCGTACGATCTTATTAGTGCCGAAGCGTGAGTTTATCGACAGTCTACCTTATGGAAAAATTCCAGACCGAAACGACTTTGTTAAATTGAGCGATGAAGAGCGGAAAGCTTATTGGCGTGAAGTTGTAGAGCGTAGCGGGGTTTTCTCTCAGCAGCTAGAAGGGCTGACACCGCAAGATTGGGCAGAGTATGCGCAGCCTCTGCCGTGGTAATGTTTATCGTTGAATTGCTCGGCGCTTAAAATTCGTTTTCTAAGCGCTTATCCATTTCGGCAATTTTCGCTTTCATTAATTCATGAACGTCTAATGCTAAGCGTTCCGCGTCATCTTCGCTTAAGCCATCCGTTGAAATAGGGTCTAAGAATTCAACGAGTGCAGGTTTAGGGCGCCAGTCACTCAAGGTAATATTTTTGGTTGAGCTAACACAAAGTGGAACGATAGGAACCCCGGCTTTAATCGCGGTTAGGAATGCCCCTTTCTTAAATGGTAATAAACCTTTACCTCGGCTGCGCGTACCTTCAGGCATGATAAATATAGAGCGATTAAGAGTATTTATCTTATCAGCCATCTGATCAACAACGGCTCTGGCTTTATCTTTGTCTCCGCGGTTAATAAAAATATTACCCGCCAGCCAAAATGCTAAACCAAAAACAGGGACCCAAGCGAGTTCACTTTTACCAACACCCGCACAATTGTTTGGCCAAATTTTCGCAAAGAAGAAAGTATCTAAAAGATCTTGATGATTGGCTGTAAAGACCACAGGAGAGCTTATTTGAGGCTTATTGATGGCGATAACTTTTAAGTTCATCAGCCAATAGGCAGGGAATAACATTTTTAAAACGATGCGTGTATTGTTGCCGTGGAAAGGACGGAGTAAGCAGAAGCCCAAAGCGATGAAGCAAAAAAGCAGGAAGTAAATACAAACAGCAATAAGACGAGCGTAGTAAAGCATAGGAGTCACAAAGTCACAGATAACAAAGAATTAAACGAGCAAATATTATACTCGTCTAATTCTTATGGCGTAACTGAAAACTGGCCGCAAGCGGACAGTAGACAGGTACTATTGTACTTACTTTATCGGCGGATGAGAGTGAACGTTTGGTTTGATCCAATGCTACTCGAAGCCGCGCTTAGACCTGCGTTACCACCAAAATCGGCACGTAGATATTTGCCGTTATCAGCCTTAATTGCGATCTGGTTATTGGCCAACTCTACCAGAGTGAAAGTACCAGCCGCAGTAACAGAGTGACTAGACGCTTTTAATGTGCCAAATAAGTAGGAGTCCAGCGCAACGTAGTGTCCATCAAAAGCTTTAATGGCCACCTTGCCATTCCCTTGGTCTTCAAAGGTGAAGCTTTCCCACGTTCCGATTTGATCAGAACCTGCAGATATAAAGCTATTACCGCCACTCATGCTACGCATGTAATGGCCATTAGCCGTTTCTAAATGAACAACATCACCGATGAAAGGAAAAGCAGGACGTTGAGGGTTTGCTTCTGATGGGTAAGTAAAGATACCACGTACAGGGTAGTGATCAGAAAGATCCCACTCGCCCCACAGAGCATCAATTGTTACGCGAGGAGCAAATGCTTCTTGATAAGCAGAAGTTGGCTGCAAATTATTATTTGCGGTTAAGGTGTAATCTAGGTATTCCATATAAGGCTGTTCAGCCCAAGCATTGGTATTGGCATCATAAGTATAGTTATGACCACGATTTTCCGGTTCAGTGGCGGCCAATACGTTTTCTAGATAATCACGATCTTCAGGAAGACCGATCTTATTCACATTAAAGTCACCCGCCATCATCACCGCTTCATCCGCAGGGATGTTTAGGCTGCGGATATACTCACCCATTTCATCCAGCTGAGCTAAGCGAGCGCTACGGTTAACATCATCATCAGATGATTGCGTATGCGTTGCGAATACATGATAAGGGTTACCCTGCTTATTAATCTGGGCGTAGATTACCGAGCGAGTAGCCGCACATTGAATACCATCACATGGGTTAAAGTTGAAGTCATCCTCTAGTGTGAAAGGCCAGCGAGAAAGAATTCGAGTACCTGACCCCATGATTTTTCCAACTTTAAATACATCAGCGGTTTGGTAGGGATATTCTGCGCGCAGCTTAGCAAATAATTCTTTGGTTGGAATATCATCGAATACTTCGGTTAATACCAAAACATCGTAATTGGCCATCATAGCTGGCATTTCATCTAGGCGAGTATCCACTTTCTTTGAACCAAATATAGTGGTGGCCCAGATGTTGTAGCTCAATACATTAAGCTGGTTGGCAGTGCCTAAAGCGGGCTTATTATCATTTTCTTGTAATACATAAGTCAGTTGACCCCCTTTACCCAAGTCGGCGCCATTAAAGGCTAATGTATTAGCATCACCAGCAAGCTCAGTCTGATAGCGTTGAATCGACGTCTTGGCTTGTGGAGCAATGTTTAGATCGGCGGTATTAGCACCAAATGTTAAATCGGTACCGGATGTTTCTTGAGTCAAATTAATTTGGTAATCGCTGCTGGATAGCTGAATATTTAAAGCGCTATCAGCCCCAGCATTTCGACTTATCTTAGCAAGCGTCGCCGTTGCTAAGGGAGCGACTTCATAGGCGCTCTGAACAACCGATGCGTTGCCAGAAATGGATACTTGTAAAGTATCAAGAGTGCTATTGGTAAAGACGATATTGGTATCCAATACTTTAGGGGCATCAGACATTGCAAAAACTGAGCTGCTTAGAAGAGCAAGCGCTGCAGAGGTAAACATTTTTTTCATCATGTTGGACTCGTTATGTTTAAGGTGAGCTTGTAGTTATTTTTTTTCACTCATGCTTATGCCTTATTCTACCCAGAATTTTATCCGCCTGTCACGAAAGTAGTGCTGCTAATTGATACGTTGGTAACAAATGATAATATAAAGCTGTGGATAACTTGTTGTGTAGCTGAGTCAATCTTGTTAATAACAGTGTATAAAAATAATTAAGGCTTTTAATCCCTTTAATAACAAGGCTTTGAGTGATTCTTTGGCTGTGGAATAAATTAAGATTAAGGAAAAGGTTAGGCAAAAAAAGTGACTGTTTTCGTCAGTTTGTTGATAAAAAAACGTATGAAATGATGAACTTCTCCACAGTTTCTGTGGATAACTACAAGTATAACTAGGCAATAACTCATTCAAACGTTTGTTTTAACAGGGGCGTTGTTAGTTTGCTGTTTTTTTGATCAATCAAAGAAAGGGTAAATCCAAGTGAGCTTAACGAGGATTTTCTTTATGAATGGTATTGGGTTTAAAGTCTTTGATTACTATTTGAAAAAAAGCGCCCTCCTTGGAAGGCGTACAAATAATACTGCCGCCTAATATTTGGGTGATAATATTGTGCAGTGTATGCATGCCCAAGCCAGAGTTACCTTTACTGCGGCTAGTCGTGAAGAAGGGGTTGAATATCTTCCCACTGACTTCTTGGCTTATTCCACAGCCATTATCTTTATAATAAATCTCAAGTGCGGCGCCTGAATAGTTCGCTTCAATGGTGATAGTGCCTGCCTGATTGCTAAAGGCGTGATCTATGGAGTTCTGAATTAAGGTTTGAATAATGGTACAGATGGCATTGGGGTATGAATAAATGGCTAGGGTAGGCTCACAATCAACCTTAACTTGATAGTTACCAGCCATTAACTCCGTATGGAGCTGCGCTTGTGCGACTTCAATTTGGGCATAGATATTAACGGCTTCTATCGCTTCAGCATGGGTATCAACGGCGACCTGCTTAAAACTATCAACCAAATGAGAAGCTTTTCCTAAATTTTCTTTTAATAAGTTTAAGCCCTCGTTAAGTGTCTGGTAGCACTCTATTAAATCCGATTGGTTTAGATCTCCCGTTATAATCTTTTGCTCCATATTTGAAATATTGTCTTGTATAAAAGATTGAGTCGTCACACATAGCCCTAAAGGCGTATTAATCTCATGGGCGACGCCAGCGACAAGCTGACCTAGTGCTGCATGCTTCTCGGCATTTATCAATTTATCTTGCGTCGTTTGCAATTCATCAATGGTTTCATTTAAGCGTGAAATCATACTGTTCAAATCTTGGGTTCTATCTTGCACCCTAGATTCTAATTCGTCGTTTAACGTTTTCAGAGCTGCTTGGCTGCTATTCGCTTCGGTATGGTATTGATGAACTCGGTTTCTTAATTGATTAATCGCATTGGTGACGATGGTTATTTCGTCATAATTTAACGGTGATCGATCAAGCAATAAATTATTGTCGAAGCCTTCGATATCAAAGTTTCTCGCCCAGTTAGACATCTTATTGAGATGGCGAGTAATCATGTGATAAACGAGAGAGAGGATAAATAACGAAACCGTGATGGTTTTAAAGAACTGCGAACCGATAATCACAATAATCTTACTAATCAAATTCTTGTAAATCTCTTCTTTAGTGATCGCGATGACCAGCTTTCCCAGTTTTTGATTTTCTCCTTGATCGATATAGGTTAAAGGAAAATGAAACTGTTCAATTATTTTATGATCTTTGATTACACCAACGGATTCCAGTTGATTGCCTTTTTCATCGATAACCTGGCAAGCAACGACTCCAGGAAAATTACTGATACCGGTGAGTTGAAGTAATAGCTGATTGTAATCATAGTTCCACAAGCTAAAAGACAGGGTAGGCAAATACACCGCTTCAATCCGGGAGATTGATGAATCGATCTGTTTAATTTCAGCTTTATAGTCAGAATAAATAATAAAAGCAGAGGTTATTAAAGTTATAAAAAAGCTAAAAATGATTATATATAGTAATAAACGGCGACCAAGGATGCTGCTTTTGCGCATTGAGTATTAACTCCATAATCAACAATTTGATATGAAAGGTCATAAAAGCTTAGTTAGGCTCTAAAGGAGTTACAACTTGAAAGGGGGTTTATCTAATGAATTTACTGCTTTTAGAAGGCTGAATTTTAGCTGTCTAGATTACGATCAATAGGGTAAAGATGTGCAATTACGGGGAAAATACCCCTAGTTTTAAGCTAAGATTACAAAATCCAATAAATATTTATTTTGCTAAGGACGTTATATGACCTCGCACAATTCGGAATCTGTGCCAGAAAGTTTAATCGAGAAACTATTGAAAGACGAATCAACCGGCGGGATCTTATTAGTCATCGTCGCAATCATTGCGATTATGTTAGCTAATTCCTCTTTTAGCCACTTGTACGAGGGCTTTTTAAACGTGCCTGTTCAGGTGCGTATTGCTGAACTGAATCTTGAAAAACCCCTCGTACTCTGGATTAACGATGGCCTGATGGCGATCTTCTTTTTTCTTGTCGGCTTAGAAATTAAACGTGAAGTGATGATTGGGCACTTATCTGAGCCCTCGCAGGTAGTATTGCCAGCGGTTGCTGCTGTTGCAGGTATTGCCGCTCCTGCTTTGATTTATGCGTGGTTGAACTATGGTAATGAAATTGCCATACGCGGCTGGGCCATTCCGTCAGCAACGGATATTGCCTTTGCTTTAGGGGTATTCTCGCTCTTTAAGACGCGTGTTCCTGTTTCGTTGAAACTTTTCTTATTATCGGTGGCCATCTTTGATGATCTAGGCGCTATTATCATCATCGCACTCTTCTATTCGAGCGAGCTATCCATTGCCTCTCTAGCGGTCGCCGCCTGCGGTGTTGTTGTACTAGGAATATTGAACTACTTAAAAGTACGCCGCCAAGCCGCTTATTTGCTGGTGGGTGTGGTCATTTGGACCGCCGTACTTAAGTCAGGGGTACATGCGACGCTAGCGGGCTTTGTGATTGCTCTCTTTATTCCGCTCTCGCTAAAGAATGAAGATGGTCATCCGATGCTGCCGCATTTAGAACATACCCTACATCCTTGGGTCGCTTTTTTGATTCTGCCTTTATTCGCCTTCGCAAACGCTGGGGTAAATTTAGAAGGTGTCAGTATGGATGCTCTAACGAACTCGGTGACATTGGGTATTGCTCTTGGTCTTGTCGTCGGTAAACAGATTGGTATTTTTGCCATCTGTGCCATTGTGATTAAGCTAGGTTTAGCTAAGTTGCCACAAGGCTCTAGTTGGTTGCAGTTTTACGCAGTATCCATCTTATGTGGTATTGGTTTCACTATGAGTTTATTCATCGGTACGTTAGCCTTTGAAGGCTTACCCGCAGAATACCTAACTCAAGTGAAACTTGGGGTATTGATCGGCTCAATCGTATCCGCAGTACTGGCCGCAGGCTTATTAATGATGTCTAAAGCCGCTCCAGTAGAACAAGCGGCTTAACCCGTTCTAACTTGGCAGATGCCCTACTTTTACTAAAATTAGGGTATCTTGCTCAACATAGGGATTATGCTTGCTTAAGTGCGGGCTGCGAATCCAACTACCCGCAGGGTAGCGCCCGTGTTCATCGATAAACTCACCACTAATCACCAAAATTTCTTCACCGCCAAAATGCGTATGGGGCTGAAAGTGTTCTCCGGCAGGCCAGAAAACTAGGGCAGTGGATTCATTCATTTGATCGTTATTGAATTGATGCAGCGGCATCACTTTTAATCCGCCAATGCCTGGCAGCCATTCGGCATTGTTAGTATCGATGCGAACTTGAGTCGAGTCGGTTGCTTGAAACTGATGCAACTTCACAAACAAGGTACAGCCTTCTTTACTAAAGGGTGCATGTTCAAAACCTTCGGGATTACGAATATAACTGCCGGCTGGATAGTCTCCGCTTTCATCAGAAAATACCCCATCTAAAACAAAAATCTCTTCACCGAGTGGGTGAGGATGGGATTTGAAACAGGCTCCGGCCTCATATTTTACAATGCTGGTAGCGTGGCCGCATTCAGCGTCTTCACGAGCTAAGCGTTTACGCCAAACCCCTGCCATTGGGCTAGCTTGCCAATCTTCTAGATTGCTATCGATGAAAATGGGGCGGCTGAAATCGAGATTAAGCATAGTTGGAAACTTTTGCAGTAGGAGTAGTAGAACTATCTTATTGTGAATAAATGGAGTTTAACAGTAGGCACTTTTGGGTACCTATGGATTTGATATCGCAGGCATAAAAAAAGGAGAAACAATGAAGTTTCTCCTTTTTTGAAACAGCGTTTGATAAAGTTAAAACTAAACTTTCTGCAACCAACCAAACTTATCTTCCGCTTTACCCCATTGAATGTCATTCAATGCTTGGCGTAGTTTCTGAGTGGTCGCACCGGCTTCACCGCTGCCTACAGTAATTTCTTCGCCATTATGAATCAGAGTGCCTACTGAGGTTAATACCGCAGCCGTTCCAGAAAGCGCAGCTTCCGTTCCTGGCTTCTTAGCACGCTCAATCAATTCATCCACAGTGAAGTTACGCTCAGTAACCGTCATACCCATATCGCGAGCCAAGGTTAAAATTGAATCACGAGTAATACCGTGCAAGAAAGAGCTGTCTAACGCCTTGGTGATGATCTCGTTGCCATCAATCAAAATGAAGTTAGCAGCGCCGGTTTCTTGTACATCACCGTTCGGGCAAAACAGAATCTGATCGGCATCGCATTCTTGGCGTGCTTGCAGAATCGGGCCTAAAGCACTGGCGTAGTTACCCCCACTTTTAATCATGCCCATGTGTGGTGCGCAGCGCATGCCGTCTTCTTCTAAAAGCAAGCGTAATGGCTTAGCACCACTCTTGAAGTAATCACCTACTGGTGAGGTCAAAACATACATAACAGACGATTCAGATGGAGCAGCGGCTTTACCAATCGCAGCTTCGGTGCCGATATGCGTAGGGCGAATGTACATGGAGCCTGGAGGCGCAGGTACTTCGTCGGCATAAAGGGCGACGCTGTCTTTAATCATTTGAGCTAACTGAGCTTTATCAATCTCAGGCAAGTACAGTAACTCGCTGCTTTGAGCCATGCGATCAATATTGGCATCCATGCGGAAAAGATTCACGCTGCCATCTTCATGTTTAAAGGCTTTCAAACCTTCAAAACAGGTGCTTGAATAATGTAAGACATGAGCACCGGGGTGAAATTCTAACTTGTCGGATGGAACGATGCTGGATGCTGTCCAAGAATTATTTTCAAACGTTGCCAATGCCATTTTCGGCATGAAAACTGTTCCAAATGCGGCCATGTCTATACCTAACTCAATACTGTATCAATTGCTTATATTACCGACCTGCATCAGTGGCGAGCCAAGAAGTCCAAAGTGAGATGACATTGTTGATTTTAATATCAAAGCTTAATTGAGCCAGGTCTTGCTGGGTCAATAATAAATCTTGTTTTTGCAGTGCGCGTTTATGGGTTTCAACGCGATAGGCCAGGTAGGTTTCCTGGAGGGTCTGACAGTCTTGTGAACTCATCAGGCCGCAGAGAACAAAGGCGTCCAATAACCGCATATTGTCGGTTACGTGCGTAAGTTCTGGGTATTGGTGTGACCAAGCGAGCACACCGTACTGCACCATAAATTCGATATCAACAATGCCACCGGCATCTTGCTTCAGCTGAAAACGCACATCGGTGGAATTTTTCGAGCCCAGATTATCCCTCATTTTTTGGCGCATGGCTTGTACTTCTTCACTCAAGGCCGGCTTTTCTCGTTCAATCGTTAGGATTGACTGGCGAATCTGTTCAAACTTGGCTTGCACGGCATCACTGCCGGATACTTTGCGAGCGCGGACTAGGGCTTGGTGCTCCCAAGTCCAAGCATTGTCACGTTGATACTTTTCAAATCCCGCAAGAGATGTTGCGATCATACCCGAGGCGCCAGAAGGGCGTAGGCGCATATCGATTTCGTACAATTCCCCGGCTCGAGTTTGAGTGCTCATAATATGGATCATGCGCTGGCCCATACGGGTGTAGAAAACGCCATTATCCAACTCACGCTTACCCGATGTGCTTTTGCCTTTGGCGGTATCAAACAGAAAAACCAAATCGAGATCGGAGCCATAGCTCAGCTCTAGGCCACCCATCTTGCCATAGCCGACAACGATGAATTCAGGGTCCAGAACTTCCTCGTTATTCGCATCTCTTGGATAGCCATGTTTGGCCACCATTTGCTGCCATGCTAGATGACTCACTTTATCGAGTAAGACTTCGGCTAAGTTGGTTAAGTAATCACTTACTTGCATCAAGGTCAGCGCTTCTTGAACTTCATTAGCGGCAGCGCGTAGCTTGTGCGCATTGGCGAAGTGACGCAGCTGATCCATCTGCTGCTCTAGATCGTCTTCTTCAATACGTAATAAGCGAATGTGCAATTCCGTCGCTAGGTCTTGTTTGGTGACAGGGCTATAGAACTGTCTTGGGTTGAGCAATTCGTCTAATAGAATCGGCGCTTGGGCGATGTAGTCGGCAACCCAAGGGCTAATACTGGCAAGCTTAATCAGGTGTTTCAAAGCCGCAGGGTTTTCGGTTAGCAGCACAAGATAAACTGTACGACGTACGATGGCACTGATGATGGGGATAATTCGCTCGAACGTATCCACCGGGTTTTCTTGTTGCCATAACTGCTCTAGTAATAGAGGCATGAGCTCATCTAAGCGCTCACGACCAATGGTCTGCATGGTTTGCACAGCGCGGGCATCGCGGAATTTAGCGATGCCTTCAATCACCTTGTCACTTTGGGTACAGGGGAACTGCTGTAAGAAGGCTTTTTCTTCTGGGCCATGACCTTGCTCTGAGTCGAAGTTACCATGCCACAAATCCTGCCAAGCTTGTTGTTCGACTTTTTCAGACTCTGAATCGTCGCTTGATTCTTCATCGCTGGGTGCAACAATCTGAGCGAAGTGATGACTCACTTTTTCTCTTTGGCTATCGAGCTCGGTCAAGAAATTTTGCCAACTATCAAAGCCCATGGCAAAAGCCATACGTGTTTGTGCGGCGCTGCTTTGCTGATAATCATCGCTGGGTAGCAATTGAGTCTGTTCATCATTCAGCGCCTGAATAACATGTTCTGCATCCCGTAAGAACAAATACGCTTGGCGTAATTCTTTGCATGCCTCAGCCGGAAGATAGCCTTCACTTTCTAAAATCTTGAGTACGATGAGTAACTCGCGGGTTTGCAATTCTTTCTCTTGGCCACCGCGAATGAGTTGAAAAGCTTGCACGACGAATTCAATTTCACGAATACCGCCAGAGCCGAGTTTCACGTTGGTTTGTAAGCCACGACGGCGCACTTCGGTATTGATCATCGCCTTCATCGAACGCAAAGATTCGAAGGCGGTATAGTCGACGTATTGGCGATAGGTGAAAGGACGCAAGATAGAAAGCAGCTCTTGCCCGGCATCGGTTTCTTCACCGTTGACGATGCGTGCCTTCACCATAGCGTAACGTTCCCAGTCACGGCCTTGGTCTTGGTAGTATTCTTCGATCGACGCAAAGTTCATCACCAACGGGCCACTTTCACCATAAGGGCGTAAGCGCATGTCGGTGCGGAAAACAAAACCATCGATGGTTGAATTGTCTAGTGCTTGAATCAGCTTTTGCCCAACTTTTATAAAGAACTCTTGGTTGGATAATTCGCGGCGTCCTTGAGCATTACCGGTCGTGATGCCGGATTCTGGATACGCAAAGATCAGATCGATATCCGAGCTGAGGTTTAACTCATGGGCACCGAGCTTGCCCATGCCGAGCACTAATAGTTGTTGTTCAGTTTTGCTCACTTTACCGATGGGCTGGCCGTGCTTATCTGCCAACATGGCATGGATATGATTTAAGCCTTGGCTAATACACACATCGGCCATGTCCGATAACATACGGGTAGTATCCATGGTTTTCGCTAGACGTAATAGATCGCGCCAGATGATATGGATTTGGGTACGGCGGCGGAATACTCGTAGAGCTTTAAATAGTTGTTCTTCGGTTGCCTTCTCGGTATTAGCAGGCTCGTCAATCAGCTCGAGTAGAATTTGTTCTAGCTGCTGAATGCTGAGTTGATTATAAATTTCACCAGAGGTGATCTGCTGGAAAAAGTACTCACCATCGATAGCAATATTATCAGCGACAAAGGCGCTGATAGAGGTGATCTTTTTAACATCCTGCTGTTGCTCTGGGCTTAAAGCAGAAAACAGCTGCTGCCAATTTAGACCGCGGAATTCAAACTCAGTTATAAGCTTTTCTTCGGTCGTCGACCAATAATCATTGAGCTGTTCTGGATAAGGAATTGAGTTCTGTATTGTATGGCTCATGATGTGTCCTAAAACTGGTATTCGATGCCGATGGTTATCTTTACTAGTGTAGTGGAAAATATTAGGTGGGAGTAGTGATAGAGGTCATGGGTGTGAATGGCATGACCTCGGAAGGTTGGTTTATTCTTGGGTTTCTAAAGCTGGTTCGAATGGGTGGATAATGACTGAGACTTGAGCATCAATGTAAACCTCATTATTAAGATCTTCGTTGCCAGTTAGTTTGGCGGTAAAGGAAATACCTGAGGAATCATTTTGGAGAATTTCTGTATCCAAAGATAAACTATTTAAGCACTCAGTTTCTGACTCTACACAATGGTGATCAATAGATTTATGGAACCCACGTCGTTGCACCCCAATAACTTGGGTATTTTCACTCGTAGTGTTATTTGATTTTCCGTTGTAGATTTCAAAAGTATGGTCATAATCTGCAAAGTGTACTAGATTTTCAAATGTATAAGAGTCGACTTTAACGTTGTCTATCTTAGCTGAATATTTATGTTCTTGTAGACCTAAACACATACCGCCATAAATCTCATTTTCATCAAAGCTAATATTCTCTGAATTGACAGAGCTAGAATAATCTAAATCATCGGATAATAAAAAGTTGTTTTCATCACTTACTTTTACGGCGAAAAATTCAATTTGTTGGTGGAAACCAGTTTTTATTCCATCAACCAAATAATGTTGTGTTTTCCAGCCTCTGCCATGAATTTTTTGACTACTCAAATAGGATACAGAGATGCGTCCAGATGAACCAAATTCTTCGTCTATATTATCGCGATACAATTTTAAATGACCATTCTCATGGGTATCTCTAATATAAAGACCATCATCTGAACTAAACTCATAAGGAGTACAATTCAAGGAATGTTGATAATAATCATGTTCGGTATCAAGTATAATAGTCCCTAGCTCGTTAGCAATAATCTCTTTTTCAATATTTACTATCTCACCATCACCGTTCGTGAACTGAGAATTTTCTGTCGTTGCTCGATAAACCATCCAAATACCAGATTGATCTTCTTGGCTTAGATTTGGGTTAACTTTGGGTAAGTGCTCAGGAAAAATGATTTCAGCAGGACTCGATTTATCAGATTCACTCCCGCATGCAATGAGTAGAAATGTAGCGAGTAATGCGAGAGGATTTTTAATAATGTCCATATCTGGCAGTCCATATAATGAGCGAGCATATTACGTTAAAGCGACGGTGATTCCAACAATGCTGGGTATAATCCCTTCTATTGGGATAAACAGTGATGAGATCATAAACTGAATGTCATGACCTCGACAAAGATAGACTTATTCTTGTGTTTCTGGAGCCACTTCGAATGGATTGATAATAGCTGAAACTTGAACGTCCAGAAAGCCTCCATCATCGGAGTCTAGTCGGGCGCTAAAGGCAAGGCCTGAACTGTTATTTTCTTCGATTTTAATATTCAATGTTTCCTTATCTAAACAATCAGAATCATTTAATGTGCACTGTGTATTTCTTTGCCAGGGAAGAGTGTAATTTTCTTCATTTGTGTATGATCCTCCTACTCTCTGTGCGCTCTCGTTATCTACAGGACCAGTGGCGTTAAAAATCTCAATACCTGTCAGGCTCTCTTGACCAAGGCTAAACTGTTGAACCATTTTCGTATGATAATATTCAGGATTAACAGAGTTTTTGTATACGGTAGTTGCTCTATCTGAAAGGCCAATACACAACGGAGAGAATTCAATTTCTGTATGATGTTCAGTTTCAATGCTGCTTGAATATTGGACTTCATTAGAAAAATTGAAGTTAGCTGTATCACTTACTTTTATTGCATAGAGTGTCGTTATTTCGTCACGATAGAAGTTGTCTTTGTTTTTATATTGGTATCTTCGACTGCCTTTACCATAGAGTTGTTGATTGCTATGGCTATAAGATATTTCTAAATGTCCAGTTGAAATATCGTCTACATGGTTGAGACTGCCAGAATATGTATATTGATATCCTTTATCAGTTAGAGAGGGATTCAACCCAAAATGTTGATGTAAGTCGTAAAAGTTACACATTGCTAGTATTGCAATATCATCTTTATTATTATCGATAATGGATAGTTCATTAGACGTAAATTTAGTAACAGATTTTTCTTTGAAACCATCAACAACGTCTTCAGAAACTATATCCGTTTCTTGATAAACCATCCAAATCCCAATTCGACTATCTTGATTCAAGCTAGGATTTACTTTTGGTAAGTGCTCCGGAAATATGATTTCAGCAGGACTCGGATTATTAGAGTCACTCCCACATGCGATGAGTAATAATGAAGCAAGAAGAATAAGAGGTGTTTTAATAATATCCATATCTGACAGTCCATAAAATGAGCAAGCATTGTAAGTTAATGCTTGGCCAAATCAATCATTATGAATTTACAAAATACTCTCTATTTGCATTACGGCACTACGTCCGCCATCTTTCTCTAAAGCGGTTCGTAAATCATCAACCAGTTCATTCGTCCTTTCAAGCACATTATTCCAATAAGCCTCACGTTCGTCATTGCTTAAGTTTTCAAAATCTTTTCTGTCTGGAATCTTTCCATAAGGCAGGCTAGCAATAAATGCTTCTGACGGAGCGAGCATCACAACATTGTCATAGTCACGTGCTTTCGCTTTACGCCATGGAATAGCTTTGTCTAACCAGCCCGGAGTGATCTTTGGAAAAAAGTGAGGATAAAAAACCAAACCATCATCTACATTGAACGGCCCTGAGAAGTGGTAATCAACTAAACCACCATCCCAATACCAGCGATCTTTACCACCGGGTATTTTTGTCGGTTCCATCACCATTGGGATTGCGCCAGAGGCAATAAGAGACTGAGATAAATTTTCGGCGGTTAACTCTATAGATTCGGGATCAAAAAAATAGGGTGCGGTACTGGCTTCTGGGCTGATAATCACTCTGGGGTACATTGTTTCGACAATAGTACTTGAAAACAAGTTACCGGTAGCCGCAGTTAATAAACCAAAGCCTTGGGCAATTTTAGAGCGCCCATTTAATAACTTGCGATTGCGCACCGCGACTATGTGCAACTTTCTCAAAGAATTGGAGGCAACATGTGCTGATCGGCTAGGTGAGAAAAGATGTGCATGGACTTTCTCGATGTAGGCAGTGATCTCTTTTGGGTCTAACTTGTCGCTATAGCGCTGGTTGATATAAAAATGTTCAAACTCTTTAAATATAGTAAGAGGATCTTCTTGTGCATAACATGCCATGCGCCAGGAGCCGATACTGGAACCTAACAGTGCAATGGGCTGAGTGGTTTGAGGAAAAAAATGCTCTGACAAATACTGGTCTAAGCGACTTAGCATTAGCCACTTAGGGCCTCCGCTTGCGCCAACCATTAATTTAATACGCTCGGGTCTAAGACCGTATTGTTGAATTTCGGCGAGTGCTTTTTTACCCGCGAGTATTTGTAAACCCATGTTCTTATATCACTTTGCATATCATCAGTAGGGCTACATAGTGCCGAAGTTTTTACAGAGCGCAATCACTTCGTTGTTATCTTAGGTAAATACTGTGTTGCAATGACTTCATGAAATTATTTGTATCTAAAATCAGTTTATAAAAAATGTTGAAAACATTTGATTGTCATTGCTACTTAATTGAAACGTGTGTTTTTTTACCAAGCAAACTGTAATCGCAAGCTGTTGATCATGTCACCTTTATTATGGTGTTGATAACCCACTTTTATTTTTGGGCTATCAGAAAAGCTTAAACCGGTATGAATATAGTTGGACGCATTAACAGTGACTTCTTCTTCGGGGCAGTCGGTGCAAGCGGATATGCTGCGGTTTAGGCCATAACTTGCACGACCTAAGTTAAAAAACACATCCATTTTAGAATTAATAAAGTAGTTATAGCCTATTTCACCAAAGATCGTTGTGCCGCTAACATTTGAAGAACGGCTACCATGATCATCATTTGAATCTACAGTCGCCACGGTGAACTTTTTATCGTCACTGGCACTGATGAAACCACCGCCGACAAGCATGGAAAAATTCCCCGAGCTTGTTTGATAGTCATCATAAGGGTTATTTTCTAGAGCTAATGAATTGTCAATGCTGCCGGTATTATAGGCGAATGTAATACCACCCGATTGCATGGATTCGCCAATCCCTTGCTCCATAGCGACGTCTTTTTTAACGTATTCTTGTGCTAAATAAAGACCAAAGTCGAAATCTCCAGCGAAAGTACTGTGGGTAGTGGTTAACAATATTAGAGCTAAGAGCTTCTTCACTGGGATACCTAATTGAGTCGACTAAATAAATGGCTGAGTGTTTTACCAGAATTGGGTATAACGATCAAACCACTGAATGTAAGCGGCCTATATTGCCCTGAATAAAGTCTAAAAAGGTTTTGGTTTTGCGCGGGATCATCCGAGTTGGGTAGAGCACAGAAACCGTTTGGGCCTCTAAAGGATGAGGTGTGCACACTTGTTTTAAAGCCCCTAATCTCAGTTGTTGGTCGGCGATATATTGCGGCAGTTTAATCATGCCCATCCCGCGTATCGCTCCGATTAATCGCATTTCTGCACTGTTCATATTTAATCGCCCACTAACCGGTATGCTAATGGTTTCTGCTCGACGCTTTTGCTGCTTGTCTTCGCGTTTATGAAACTGCCAGTGGCTCTCGTCATTTTCTAAAATGACTTTATAGTCTGATAAATCATTGAGTTCTTTAATGCTGATTTGTGTCGCGCAGTGGGGGCTGCAATAGATACCTTGAGGCAAGCTCATAAGTTCACGGGCAATCATATCGGAAGCGGGCAGTGGCCGATCGTGGACCGCAAAAACTAAATCATAATCGCGGCTATTACTGGGTAAAGCGCCACTGTAGTGATTGATGGTGAGGCAAATCTCTTTGTACTGTGTCATAAACTCGATGGCCAATTGGCCTATCTGTTGATTAAAAAATTCTTGCGGTAACAGTATTTTTAAAGCTCCTCGGGGTTCTTCGCGCCAACCTTCCATAAAATGTGAGACATCTTCTAGCCCTTCCATTAATGGTGCGGCTTGGTTATACAGCAGTTGCCCAGCCTCCGTTGCGGCTAGGTTGCGCGGTCTGCGGTCTAGCAAGCGAATATTAAACTCGGTCTCTAGCTCGGTTAAATGCCGCGATAAGCTCGATTTAGGCATGCCAAGATCTTTGGCGGCCTGAGTCACAGAGCCTGCTTGTAGGGTTTTGACGAAGAGTTTCAGGTTATCCAGTTTCATCGGTGGCCTTCATATACGGTTTCATTCATACAATTTGTCCAAAGTTCGTTCCAAATATGGAATCTTTGTTTCTAATTATAGTGGCTAGTTCTAAATATGAGGTCAACTACAATGTGTTCAGTCCAACAAATAAGCACTTAAGCAACGAGGAAAGACCATGTCAGAATTAGTACCTATGATCACAGCAGCTCAATTTGAATCAGATGTAGAGGGAGGCTCAGGAGTGACCCTTGTCGATTTTTATGCCGACTGGTGTGGCCCTTGTAAGATGATTGCCCCAGTTCTTGATGATCTAGCGGAAGAGTTTGAGGGTAAACTGAAGATAGTTAAGATCAATGCTGATGAAGAGGCTGATGTATTGTCCAAGTATGGTGTACGTGGTTTGCCAACCATGATGGTATTTAAAGATGGCGAAAATATTGATGTCACTGTCGGTGCTCATCCTTATTCAGCCATCAAGGCAATGCTGTTAAAACACCTTTAAGGTATGCCGTATTTATTGATTAGCGAAATGGTTTGCACCAAAAGCGATCCAGCTCATCAGTAATAAGCCCCAAGGGAGGTAGAGTGTTATACGGCTACCTTCCTTTTTATTGATGGGTTCTGGCTGATTATCTGCATCGGCTTTTTGCTTTGCTTTTAGTTCTTGCTTACGTTGTTTATCAGCATCACGGGCTTTGGCTTTTTGCTGCTTTTTATATTCAGCAATGCCTTTCTCAATTCCTTGGCTGATCAACTTGGTTTGTTCTTTCGTTTGTCCTGGCTTTTGAATACCTTTAGCAATTTTAAGGGCTTCTGCCTTGGTTTGCTCTGAGATTGGGTTGGCCATATCAAGTACTTAATAACAAATTAAAAATAGATTCTATCAATATACTTCCTATAAAAGCTATTGCTGGCGAAGGCTTGGCTAGGCTTTCATTCTTCATTAGAATAGCGACCCTATTTTAATGATGGTCATGTGTGCGGAGTTAGCAGTGAATAAAAACAAAGGACTAGGTTGGTTTCTATTTCAAGTTTATAAGTGGATCTTTGTCATCCCTTGGTTTGTTTTGCTGACGGTTGTCTTTGGAACCTGCGCCATACTCTCTAGTTATGTCATGACACCCAGAAAAGCGGCTTTTAACGGCGTATTCTGGGCACGACTAACAGCTTATGCGGCTTTTATGCGTATGAAGATTAAAGGGCGAGAGCATATCGACCCAAAGCAATCTTATGTTGTGGTGGTGAATCACCAAAGCGCTTTCGATATTATTGCGCTCTATGGCTGGTTAGGCATCGACTTCCGCTGGGTCATGAAACAAGAAATTCGTAAGGTCCCTTTTTTAGGGTACGCCTGTTATCGCGTCGGTCATGTGTATATTGATCGTAAAAACCAAGCGGCGGCTATTCAATCATTAGAGGCTGCGAAAGAGCGAATTCATAGTGGCACGTCGGTATTATTTTTCCCTGAAGGCACTCGAACGTCGAGTAGTGCTTTGAAGCCCTTTAAAAAAGGTGCGTTTAAAATGGCACTGGACTTAGGTTTGCCTGTTTTGCCCATTACCCTAAGTGGAACTGATCATGTAATGCCGACCAAGTCTCTGGACTTGATGCCGGGGAAGGTCGATTTAGTGATTCATCCCGCCATTTCGACGGAAGGCATGACAGAAGACGATATTGAGACACTCATGCAGAAAAGCTTTGATGCAATTAATAGCAGTTTGCCTGCAGAAAAAACGACCACTCGAGTTTAATATTGATTGAAGGTCATCGCCTGACGAATCAGGTTGCCTTTTGAAATATTAAATTTCGACAATTTTGCCAGTCCATCTTCAGGGCCGAGTAGTTCATTGACTATCTGTGATTCGTCTAAGCCAGTTGCCATTAGTTGTTGTGACTGGCGACAAAGGTTTAATAAATTCTCAAGTTTTTCTTCTAGTGCCTGCTTCCCTTCTTTTACTATGCCACGGTGTGGGCAAAATAAAATCTCGAAATCTAGCGCAATCAGTACTCTTAAACTCTCAATCAATTGAGTTAAGTTTTCATCGGCACGTAAATACTTTAACGACTTGGAAATATACATGTCGCCGCTGAATAAGTATTTCTGTTCCGGCAAGAATAAACATGTAAGGTCTTTCGCATGACCAGGGGTTGGAATCGCAACTACTTTTGCCGCGCTAGGACTATTTTCATTAACCACTAATTCAGTGGGCAAGGTTTGAGTTTGTACTTTTAAAGGGCTGCCCCAGATAATTTTTTGTATCAAGGGTGTTGGATAGCCTTTGGCTAACTTTTCTTGGCCAAGCTTAGGAGCGTAGGGGGTTAGCTTTTTTAGTTTACTGATGCGATTGGCATTACCACTATGATCTTCATGATGATGGGTAATTAGCAATGTATTAATGGTGAGCGGTTTTAAAACCCGTTTAATCGTTGACCATTGGTTGGTTGGCCCTGCATCGATGAGGGTTTCGCCGATACGGTAAATGATGAAGGTTGTATTAATGCCGAAGTCAAAGCGCCCGGTACGGAAACCATAAACACTGTGTGGACCATTTTCATATTCGTAGGTTTTGCGGACAGTCATCTAAATGCTCTAAATATCGTTATTTGAATCACAGACTCTAGCCGCATGTTAGCAGGTTTAAACGCACAATAATTTGCCTTAGCGACGCGTTAATCTTTCCCTGGAGCCGCGGAGCTGCCAGCTAATATGCCACCATCAACATTCAACTCAATACCGGTAATGTATTTGGATTCATCACTGGCTAAAAAGAGTGCCGCATACGCCACGTCGATAGCTTCGCCCATATGACCGATAGGAATGCCTGCAGCGATGCCTTTGATACCTTCTTCTTTATTTTCTCCCAGCATGGCATCCCATAGGGGCGTGAGGATGGCACCAGGATGAATCGAGTTACAACGAATGGGATAGCTTTGTTGAGCGCAGTAAAGCGCGACACTTTTAGTATGATTACGGGTTGCGGCTTTACTGGCGGCATAAGGGGCCGCGGCGGGAATACCGACAATACCAGAGCGCGAAGACATATTGATAATGCTGGCGGCGGTAGAGTGCTTCATTAGTTGAATGCCATGCTTACAACCCATGGCAATACTATCGCTATTAACCGCCTGTACCTTGCGCCAGCTGTTCATATCAAGGTATTCAGGGTTATGCGGGCCTGATGTTTCATCGAATCCTATGATGCCAGCATTATTGACGAGGATATCTAAGTGACCAAACTGCTGCTCGACAGAGGCCATTACCTGTTGCCATTGATCTTCTTGCTCAACGTCTAAGTGTTGGTAATGGCTATTATCGCCAATAGCATCACTGACTTGCTGGCCGAGTTGATCATCAATATCGGTTAGGATGATAGTCGCACCTTCTTGAGCAAAGAGTTCGGCGCACGCTTGGCCAATGCCTTTAGCCGCGCCAGTGATTAAGGCAATCTTGTTTTCTAAGCGTGGCATGGTGAGACCTCATTTCTTCGAGCTTTGCCCGTGTAGTTAGTTGGGTTGTCGCAAGCGCCCCATAATTGTATCGAATTCGATTAGGTAGCTTTCTATTGCGTCACTGGCGATGGCAAAATATTCACTGCTGGATATCGCCTTTTTATTACGGCTTTCGCTATTCGTAGATGACTGTAAAAAAGTTTGGCTAATGATCTCATTTAATTGAAATAGCTTATTCAAGCTGTCTTTATTAGAGCTATGTTGTTGTAAGCACAACTCTAGTTTCGTTTGAATTAAGTTCATCTGGCTCTGGTCATTATCGCAATGCCGATTAGCTGCCAGCATACCTGAACCTAATGCGCGGGCTTGGCCTATCCATTCGGTGGTATGTAGAATCGCCACAATGGAGTTGATCCCCTTGTGGTGATCACGACTAGACCAATACCCCAGCTCAGTCACATCTTCTATTAAGTATAGTAGGGTATTAATTAAGCGATTATGTTGTTCTAGATTATCTTCTGGGCTGAGCAATAGGTTATTAGCAAATAATCGCTGCCAATGATCGAGTAATGACTGCCAGTGTGCGGATAATTGAGAATGACGGGCTAAGAGTGCCAGTGACGGTAATACCTGGGCAATAAGTCGCTGTTTCTCTTTTAGCTCATGGGCTACTTCGGTTTTACCATTGAGGTAGCGTGCACTCAGGCCGCGGTGGAATTGGAAGTATTCCATGAGTTTCTTTAAGCGTAATAAATGCTTTAGGCATTCATGTTTGAGTTGTTGTTTCTTCTGATATTGCTGTTTTAGCAGCGTAAGGCCAATCGCCAATAATATTAAGGCTGCGATTAAGCTGGCGGTGAATATTTCTAACATGAAGCTCTCTAGATTGATCGATGCAGATTTTAAAGGGCGGATATCATAGCAAAGTCTTTTCTCTAGATTGGCGCTTGAGACAGGTTATCGAAATGCTGGTAAGACAAAGTCGTCAATACTTCTGAGCAAGTCATAATAAAGGGCTAGCCTTGATGACTGGCCGATGTGCTGAACAATAGGTACAATCTATCCATCTTAAGCAATTATGAAGAATGAGTACGATGGGTAGAGCGTATCAAAACCGTAAAGAGTCGATGGCTAAAACGGCTTCGGCAAAAACTAAGGTTTATTCTAAATATGGCCGCGAAATATACGTTTGCGCCAAAGCTGGAGGCGCTGACCCTTCTGCTAACTTGTCACTTCGTGGTTTGATCGATCGTGCTAAGAAAGATCAGGTACCGACTCACGTAATCGATAAAGCCCTGGCTAAAGCCACTTCGGGTGTGGGTGAGAACTACGAGCCAGCATTATATGAAGGTATTGGCCCAGGTGGCTGTATGGTGCTGATTGGTTGTCTAACCGATAACGGCAACCGTACTTTTGGTGATATTCGCGGCACCTTTACTAAGTGTAAATTAAAAGTGGGTGGCCAAGGTTCGGTCTCTCACATGTTTGACCACCGTGCGATGTTTGTCTTTGCGGGTGATGATGAAGACACTGCACTAGAAGCCTTGATGGAAGCGGATGTTGATGTCAGTGATATCGATTGTGAAGAGGGTATGGTGACGGTATTGACCCCACCGAATGAATTCTTCAAAACTAAAACAGCATTAATGGCGATGAATCCTGAAATTGATTTCGAAGTTCAAGAAATCACTTACCTGCCTCAAATGGAGCATTTAGTTTCTGGTGATGCGGTTGCTATGTTTGAACGTTTCATTGCTATGTTGAACGACTTAGAAGACGTTCAAGAAATCTATCATAACGCCTCTTTCGAAGGCTAATGATCTAATTTCATGTCTGCAGCATTAGTGCAGCAGACATGAAATTTATCTATTCTAGGCACTCAATTTAGCATAGGCTAATGGCTCTCATGTTTTTTAGGAAGAGTCATGCGAATTGTTAATCGTCTGGTGCCCTTTGTTTTCCCTTTTCTTCTTATGGGCTGTGCTGGCCAAGTTCCTAGTAATCTAGGCATGTTGAATGGCTCTGAATTGCGCCCCTGTCCTGATAAACCCAACTGTGTACAAACCTACGATCCTGTTGATCAATCTCACTTCCAATTACCGTTAAAGTCCAAAGCGGATAGAGAGCAAACTCAAATTGCTATCACGAGAGCGATCACGGAAACGGGTGGCAAGGTGATTAGTAAAAAGTTGCTGAAGCCATCGGGTATTTATTTGCATGCCGAATATGAAAGTGACTGGCTAAAGTTTGTTGATGATATTGAGGTGGTGATTAAAGATGGGTTGATTCATCTGCGCTCTGCTTCTCGTCTGGGGTATTCCGATATGGGCGTGAATGCCAAGCGCTTCGAGGCTATTAAGGCAAACTATGTTGAATGATTGGATGCAGTCAGGTGAATACTTTTCCTATTCAAAACATAATTCAAGTTACGAAATCTTTTATTGTGACTCTGAAAAGTTGGAAGCAAATAAGGGCGATAAGCCTGTCTTATTATTGATACATGGTTTTCCAACCGCCAGCATTGATTGGCAGCATTTGTGGCCGCAGCTTGCCAAGCATTTCCGTGTCATTACCTTAGATATGATCGGTTTTGGTTTGTCAGATAAACCGTTAAATTATTCCTACAGTATTGCTGATCAGGCTGATATTTTTCAGTGCCTGTTAAAGCAATTAAACATCAAAAAATACCATCTACTCGCCCATGATTATGGCGATACGGTTGCTCAGGAGCTTATAGCACGACAGAGTGATGCCCTTGAAATTCCGGCAGAGAAAAAAATACTCAGCTGTATTTTATTAAATGGGGGATTATTCCCGGAAACCCATCGTCCCGTTCTAATGCAAAAGCTATTAATTAGCCGCTTAGGGCCTTGGTTAATTAAGCTGTACTCCTTGAAGAAATTTAGCAAGGTATTCGCAACGATCTGCGCTCAGCCCATTGCCGAAGAAGAACTGAAGGTCTATTGGAATCTTCTAGAGCTCAATAATGGGTTAGCCGTAATGCCAAAATTAATCCGTTATATGACAGAGCGTCGCGAGCATAGAAGCCGCTGGGTTGGGGCATTACAGCAAGGGACAATGCCGTTGCGCCTTATTGATGGTATTGCGGATCCTATTTCCGGGCAGCATATGGTTGAACGTTATCGACAGCTAGTGCCTAACCCTGATGTGATTGAGTTAAGCGAGGTGGGCCATTATCCACAGGTAGAAGCGCCGCAACAGGTTTTGGCTGCGGCTTTAGAGTTTTGGCGATTACACAAGGTCATCGGGGTGGTGGTGGATGAGCCTAAAAGCACCTAGTTAAAGGCTGGAGAATAAAAGATGCTATCTTTCTCTCTGGCTTGAATCACAAAACGATACCAAGTTTCAGGGCCGGCAAAACTGGGGTTGTACCAATACGCCCGATAACTTGATTGTGATTCTTTTCCTGCTAATACCTCGCTATCTAATAACTGAACGGCCATGTCATAACCTTGGTCATTGATCGCGATGGAATCTTTGCTCATCGCGGTCCATTCAATATCACCATTCTCTTTCTTCTTTCCTATTTCGATACTAAGTAACGGTTCATGCAGTTGTATTAAGGCGGGCGGGACATCGAGCCAATCAAAGCTCCAGTGCGCTTCTTCATTTACCTCGGCTAATGTTAGCTCAGGAGCCCGTAATGTTCTGCGTAAGGCCCTGGAAGGTTTAAGGGCCGGCTCAATAAAGTGATTTACTGAAAACTCAAAATGCCACTGCTTAGGCAGTTCTTCGATCTTTTTATTCTTATCGGCTAATAAATCTTTAGTTAACAGTCCTAGGTGTTGGGTCACGTAAGGCTGTGAGTACTGACCATAAATAGTATGACCACTCTCATAGTTTTGCTCGCCATATTCTTCAGGGGTTGTGATATACCCGGTATAACCATTGGCTAAACTGGTGACCATTACCTGTGGCTGTGTAAGCCCAGCTTGCTGATAGCTAGCCTGAATTGCGCGTTCAATTCTTACCCCAGTTTCTGCGGTTAATTCAAAAGGTAGAGGGGCAATCACCAAATTTCCAAGTTGAATAACTTGGAATAAAATATCATTAGGAAAATTCTTTTTGGGTTCGATCAAACTCTGTAGGAATTCGCCGCCTAGAATGCTCTTATTCCCTTGGCAGCCGTCATTGAAAAACCAAGACTTACTGCCATTTTTGAAATACGGCATCCAGCCAAAAAATGGTGATTCGTGTTCAAAAGGCGCAGCGGTTAGTGGGGTTCCAATACTGGCGGCATCACAAATACTGATGCCATTAATCTCAGGCTGTTCGCGCATATTAATGTGACGAGTCGCAACAAGAATTTGTTGATCTGCCGAAAGCTGTGACCCTAACTGGTCAAATAACTGCCAAGCTTCTTTGGCAATAGCAGAGCCAACATTACGTGACCAAATATAGCCTGATTGTTTATAAGGCATCGCCGGTGCCATATCACCATGAGTGCCTTCAAAGCCTCCTACGATCACCGGCTTACGAGGTGTTAACTGTGTTTCAATCGCCTGCTTTAAATCACCTTGTAGGTAGGCCCAAAGGTCAGCACTAAAGAAAGGGTCGTAGCGTGGAATGGAGGTGCCATGAATAGAGAAACTCATAAAAGAACCGAGCGGCTCGTATTGGTTGTCGGGGGTCAAACCATCAATACGCACCATATAAAGAAAAGGATTAATGGCGTGAAAAACTTCGCTTTCACTATCACTTATCTCGCGATGATTTTCGTTCTTACTATAAGGTTCAATGGCCCGGTTGCGGGTTAGCCCCCAAATAGCTCGACGGCCGGTAGCGATTTTTGCTGGCACCTGATTTTCATGGGCTTCGATTAAAGCATCAGCTAGTTGCTGCGATAAAAAATCAAAATAGTCGGGGTCAAAACCTTGGCGGTGTGAAGCGTGCTTGTTATACATCTCGGAGCCAAAAAATTGCCCTGGGCTCGAATGAGTATGCGTTGCCGTAATCGTTAGGTTACCTGCGTGAATTCCTGTTTTATCAGCAACCAGCTCTGCAACTTTGGCTAATAAAATACGAGAACCTGCCATTAAGTCGGTTTGAATCATGGCATACGCTTGGCCCTTAGCATCTTTTAAATAGTAGGCACGAGCATTGAGTCGAGTACGAAAGCCTTCACCCGTGGTTGACCAGATGGCGTAACCCGAACGTGGTATTCCAGGAGGTGGGGTAATATCACGAATCGCGACCCCGGCAGTCAATTGAGCTTGAGCAACATTCTCTTGGCTAGTGGGTTGTGAATAACTAAATTGCTGAGTATCCATGCAGGCACTCAGGCTTAGTGCAATCAGCAAAGGAAGAAAAAAACGCAACATAATGGAGCCTTATAATTTTTTAGCCACAGTGTAGTCATTGCGTGAATAATTAGAAGGTCCTTTCGTGACTCTGTTCGCGAATATTGTCTCTGCTAGTGCCGTATTTTACTCAGTTGATTTGACTCTCTTGATTTAGATCAGGAGAGAATTAGCTCAAGCTGTTAGCCTTCGGCTGTCATTATTAATTATCGATTACTTGCAGGGTTAAAGGTATGAGTACAAAAAATGTTGATGTTGCGATTATTGGTGCAGGCCCTGCCGGTTTAAGTTTCGCATTAAGTCTGGCAAAGAGTGGCTTGCAAATATTGCTGGTGGATCAGCAATCGTTAGACAGTATTGCTAAGCCTCAATTAGATGGTCGCGATATTGCGATGACCCATTTGTCGAAAACCATTTTATCTGAATTGTCGGTTTGGCAGCGTTTTCCAGAAGAGGTCGTACACCCGATAAAAGAAGCCAAGGTGATTAACGGGCCGTTGGGTAATGAAAAACACTCATTATTAAAAACCCCGGCATTACATTTTGAGCGTCAGGATGATGCACAAGCACCTTTAGGTTATCTCGTTGCGAACCATCAAATTCGACAGGCTTTATATGATCAAGTTTGTGAATACGACAATATTGAAATGCTCACCGAGCAACAGGTTAATTATGTTAAAACCTTTAGTAATCGTGGTGTCATCGAAACCAGTGATTATGTGGTCAATGCATCATTAGTTGTATCGGCGGATAGCCGCTTTTCGACGACGCGTAGGATGATGGGCTTATCGGCCAAAATGAAAGACTTTGGTAAAGTGATGATTGTGTGCAACATGAAACATACTTTGAGTCATGAAAATACCGCTCAAGAGTGTTTTCAATACGGCCGCACCTGTGCCATTTTACCCTTAGGTAAAGGCTTCTCCTCCATCGTTATTACTGTGCCTGCAAGTGAAGCCAAGCGTTTAACGGATTTACCCGTAGAAGAATTTAATCGCCAAGCTGAGAGCATGCTAGACGGACGCTTAGGTGAAATGGAACTCATCACTGAACGTCATTCTTATCCTTTAGTTGGCGTTATCTCAGATCGTTTTATCGCTAAACGTTTTGCCTTAATAGGCGATGCTGCGGTAGGCATGCATCCAGTCACAGCCCATGGCTATAATTTGGGTTTACGTTCTGCGGATACCTTAGCCGAACAGATTATTAAGGCCCAGCAAGGCGGAAAAGATATCGCTTCGAGCTGGGTATTACACAACTACGAAGTTCGCCATCAGTTATTAAGTAAGCCTCTATACGAAGCAACGAATGCGATTGTTGAACTGTATACCAATGATAAGCCGCTAGCAAGAATTGCCCGCAAAGCGGCGCTTCATATTGGTAATCAATTTATGCCGTTTAAGCATGCGGTAACTCATCGGTTGACTCAGATTCGCTGATTGTCGGCTTAACCCAAAGAAAGGGAAGATCTAAACACCTTGATCTTTGATTTCTTTTGATTAAGTATGACAAATAATTCAGTTTTAGTTGTTAATAAATATTATGGCGAACATTGCCAGTGAAGAAAAAATTGCCCGTCGTAAAGCGGAGATCCTCGCCGCTTCTATAGAGGTCTTTTCCAGTCAGGGTTTTCATAAAGCCGGTATTGCGGATATAGCTAAGCAGCTCAATATCGGCCATGGCACCATCTATCGCTATTTTAAAAATAAGCGTGATATCTTTAATGCGATTTTGGCGGACTTATTGGGTCAAATGGCCGAAATCGTAATGCAAGAACCGCCGACTACCGATAGCCTAGATGAGTACGCAGGTCAGCTACAGAGAATTGCCGATGGCTTGCTGGCCATTTTCAATCGTGACCCAAGGCTGGCAAGAATCGCTTTTTATGAATCGTTAGGTGTTGATCCAGAAGCGACAGAATCGGTAGAGCACTTGTTATCTGTGTTTGCTCAGTTCACCGAGCAGTATATGAAAAATGGTATTGAGAAAGGCTTTTTACGCTCGACAATGAACAGTCGTGTTGCGGCGAATTTGGTGACAGCGATGTTAGTTGAAACGATTAAAAAAGTTGCAGCTAAAGACATCACTGATGATCAAGAAATAGAAGCTTGGCGCCAAGAGATGATCCAGTTCATGATTGGAGGATTAGGGCGATAATTATGGAAGATTTCATTAAGGAAGGCTATTGAGCAAGTTCACTCGCTTTATTCGCCATCAACGGCGTGTTCGTCACGCGGTGTATCAAACGGATAAAACTATTAAGCGCGCAGTACTGCGTACTGCTTCGGTTATGCTGGTATTGATTGCTACGCATTCGAGTCTGATGGTTTACCTTGAAGGTATGACCCTTTGGCAGGGGATATGGTTAACCTTAACAACACTCACCACGGTTGGCTTTGGAGATCTTTCTCCGACAACGCCTATGGGTCAAGCCGCGACGATTGGTTTGATGTATCTTTGTGGTATCACCTTGATGACGTTTTTGATCAGCGACTACGTTGATTTTCGCATCGCACGCCGTGAAAAAATTCGCACCGGACATTGGAATTGGAATATGGAAGAGCACATCCTAATCATTAACTCGCCAAAATATAATCGTGAGAATTATTTTATTCGTTTGATTACTCAGATCCGTGAAAATAAAGATTATGCGGATATTCCGGTACAGCTTTTGAATATCGATTTTGCTGATGGCTTACCGGATTGTATTCGTGAATTAGGGGCGGTTCACGTGCATGGTACGCCAAGTAATCCAGCGGATTTAAAGCGCGCTGGAGCGCACAGAGCCAAGCATATCGTGGTATTAGCGCGTAATGAATACGCTAGCGATAGTGATAGTTTTACCTTTGATGTTGCGCATCGTTTAAATGAATTACACGTTTGCCATAAAGCGATGATCGAGTGTGTGATGGATGAAAACCGTCAGCGGATGAAGGACCTTGGAGTGAAGTCGGTATTAAGACCGATTCGTTCCTATCCTGAGATTGTTGTGCGTTCTATGGATGCTCCGGGCTCGGAAGTTATTATCGAAGATATGTTTACTCGTGCTAACGATCATCCACATCGCTATCCGGTATGGCTTGAAGGTGAGCCTTGGGCAGATGTGGTGAACGCTTTAATTCAAGCAAATTTAGGTACGGCGTTAGGCTATGTGACTAAAGAGGGTGACGTTATTGCGCATCCTAATGGCGATGAACATGTACATGCTCAATCGCTTATTATTTTAGTGAAAACGGAATTACAACCGGAAGAAAAATCCGTAACGGAAGCATTAACGAATTATTTTCAGAAGCAGATCTCTGATAGTCGAGCCCACTCTAAATAATAAGAGTGAGTTCGACTATCGCAGCACGAAACAACTTATCTAAAATTTAGCCTTGATGCCGAATGACGGCATCATAGGTAGGCCCACTTCTTTTTCTTTCACGCTATAATCGGCTTCGCTATAGGAGTAACCAGTTACATTTCTGTGGTTATAAACATTGAGAATCTCTACGTATAAATCCATATCCCAAGACGCATAATGAAATGTGCGGTCAGCGCGAACATCTAAGCTATGACTCGCGGGCAAGCGTTCAGAATTTAATTCGCCGTATACCGGATCGTAGAGTTCAGGGTTTTCACTATTTTGGTTAGCCGCGATTAGTGGAGTCACCAGTTGACCACTTTGATAGCGCCACTTAAGCCCTAACTGCCATATTGGATTGATTTGATAGCTGCTTACTAGGTTGATGATCCAAGGTTGATCGTATTCGTATTTAAAGTTTTCGCCAGTAAGATTATTTTTGCGTTTGGTTTCTGAATAAGCAACCGATAACCAGCCGTACCATTTATCCGATAATGTTTTGTTGGCAAAAAACTCCAATCCCCAAGCGCTACCATCACCATCATTTGTATAGCGCGGTAGCTCTTCATACTGCTCCGGAGTTAAGGTCGGATAGTTGTCATAACTAGGACGTGATACGATTAACTCGTTCATCGCTTTGTAATAGGTTTCGATTTTCCAGAACCAGCTTTCATCAAATTGATTTTCTATGCCTATTTCATAATGGCTTGCTTCGGTTTGTTTTAGGTCTCGATTGCCAAATTCTTTGGTATAGCTGCCAAAGTCATCAGGCAGTTTATGATAATCGCCATAAGCTGATGTAAATGCCCAGTCGTCGGAAAATTCGTAACGACTTTGTATTTTAGGTTCTATAAACGTTTGCTGAGTATAATCGTCGTGGGCAATGGCAACTCCCGGTGTTAAGGTCCAAAAGTGAGTAACTGCCCAGTTATCTGCGAGATTAACATCGTAATTATTGATACTTAATGAATCTTTAGCCGTAATGGTTTCGGTGCCATCAACTAAGCGGCAGTCGACACGGAACTCATCACAGGGTGGTCCTTTAAACACACCATCAAAGGCTATGTTCTTCAACGTATAATCAAAGCCCCATAAAAGCTCATGCTGTGGACTGATGATGGATGACCATTGATTTCGTAATGAATAATCTGTGGTGACAATATCGAGATCAATATTGCTGCCGACAGAGAAGTCGAATACTTGAGACAAGCGAGAAAATGAAGAAACTCGGCTGCCGCCTTCGTTATCATATTTTTCCCAAACGATACCTTGGCTATCAAAGTAGGAAGAAAATTCTGCCCCACCGGATAATCCTGGATCTTGCTTTACTTCATCGGAATCCTCGTCAAACAAAATACCGGCTTTATCTTTAGCCCCGATTATATTGAAACTAATACTTTCCTGATCGGAAATCGTATATTGATATTTACCTTGGTAGTCGTAGTACTCAGGAACCGTAGTGAGTTTAAATTCTTCATCATCCAAAAAGTTCTCAATATAATACTGGAACAAACTTTGGCGTGCAGACAAATAGAAGGCTTGTTTTTCATTGACCTGTCTCTCTACAAAGAAGCTGGCTTTTAACAAGCTTAAATCGATAACCGTTTGCGGCTGGTCTAAATAAGGGTCTCGAGTATTGGCAGCAATTACAGCCCCCGTCGCATCGTGATATTGTGCCGCAAAGGCAGCTGAGTCGAGCATGAAATCTTTTAATGAATTGTCATTTAAGATGCTAGAACTGTCTAGGTGAAATATATAACCGACTGGCATAAAGTCTATTAGATAGCGGTTATCCGCTGGAGAAGATCCTCTAACGGCAGGGGCAGCAGTATCACCACCAGCAAACGTCACCCCAGGCAAGCTGGCAATCGCTTGTAGTGGGTCGTTGCCTGCTCCTGGTACTTTCAATAATTTATCAAGAGTGACTTCGGTTGCGGACTCTTCCTTGTGTTGAACTTTGATGGCATCCAACTCCACGACTTCGTCGGTATTCTCTTGTGCCAAGCTCGGCAAGGAAGCCGCAAGTGAGAGAGTCAGTATGGCTGTTTTATTGAATGACATAGAACATCCCTTATTAATACAGTAAGGGCTCTAGAATAATTCAGCTTGGCTGAACCTAAGCTGAACAAGCTGCCACTGGCTTTTAATATCCGATATAATGGTATCGCTCATCCCTTTTATTGATTGTCGTTATAGGTATTAATGTGACTCAGTTTCGTCCGTGCATCGATTTACACCAAGGCCAGGTTAAGCAAATTGTTGGCGGTAGCTTGAATGATCAAGGTGCTGATACTAATTTCGTCAGTCAGTACGACGCGGCTTATTACGCCGATTTATATCGTCAGCACGATTTACAAGGCGGTCATGTGATTGCATTGGGCCCCGGCAATAAAGAAGAAGTATTAAAAGCCTTAGCGGCTTGGCCGAATGCTCTGCAATTTGGTGGTGGTGTCAATCAAGGTAATGCGGCTGAGTTTTTAACCGCAGGTGCCAGTCATGTGATTGTGACATCTTATCTTTTCGAGAATGGCCAGTTTTCTTGGAATCGGTTAGAAGCCTTGAAAGCTGAAACCGGTAAAGAACGTTTAGTTTTAGACTTGAGTTGTCGCCGCACTGACTCTGGTTGGAATATTGCGACCGATCGCTGGCAGACGGTTACGGAAACCGCAGTTGATAGTAAAACTCTGACTGAATTAGCGAATCACTGTGATGAGTTTTTAATTCACGCAGCCGATGTGGAAGGCTTACAAGCCGGTATTGATGAAGAGCTAGTGACTCTACTGGGGCAGAATGCCACTATTCCTGTGACTTATGCTGGTGGAGCGCGCTCTTTAGATGACCTGAAGCGTGTGAATGATTTGTCTAAGGGTAAGGTCGACTTGACCATAGGTAGTGCCTTAGACATCTTTGGTGGTAAAGGTGTAACGTTAGATGAATGTCTTGCTTGGAATCGCCGTTAAAGGCTATTTTATTAATAAAGGCCATCTTTATGGCCTATTTGTAATTTCTCCCTGTCTTTCTTTCGTAATGCTTTTGTCTTAGCTCATAACCGTCTTTACTTTGGTTAGAGCTTTGTGCGAAATGGTTTGTAACTGTTATTTTATAATATATCAATATTGTATTTCTCTCTTAATTAGGTAGTTTATCTTGATCGATAAATCGTTATTCACCCGCTGGCTGCGTTCTAAGCAGCTGCCTATGTTGCTCAGTTTTTTGCTGATCGCGGCAGGGGCCATACAGAGCTTGCATGATCAGCTTGATCATAGTGATGCTTTGGGTAGTTCAGCGCATTGTGAATATTGCTTATTGAGTCAGGGTATTGATGAAGGGTTGATTCCTTTTGCCATCAGTCTACCAACCAGCTTGGTTGACCAGGCTCCTGAAATCTTTTTGCCCTTAGTTCTTCCTTTTGCCCGTCAATATCGCCAGCGTAGCCGTGCCCCGCCTTTCGTTTTCTCTATTTAATACCCTGTTGTTTATTTTTATTGAAGTATCAGTCATTAGATTAATGGTTGCTGCTTAGTATGTATTGGATTTCGATACCCTTGATTCGACGATTAGCGCTATGTCATTTGTCGTGGGTATTCGTAAGTTAGAGACTCTCAGTCAGAGAAAGTGTAAATGAAAAAGTTATCATATAGCTCAAAGCCGATGGGCACAGTATCGACATTAATATCCGTTTTAGCCATGAGCCAAGCGCCATTGGTCGCCAGCGCGAATGAAGCAGAATCCGATAAAAACGTTCAGCTAGAGAATGTCGTTATCAGTGCTCATAGTTTTGATCAAGGACAGGATGAAATGGCTCAGCCGGCGACGCTGTTAACTGACGAAGCACTAGATAGACAAAGAGCATCTAATTTAGGAGAAACCTTATCTGCACAGCCCGGCATTAATAATTCCAGCTACGGCTCTGCGGTAGGTCGCCCTGTGGTGCGAGGAATGTCAGGAGCCCGAGTTAAGGTATTGCAAGATGGTATCGATTCGTTAGACGCCTCTAGTATTAGCCCAGATCATGGTGTTAATGCGGATACTTTTAGTGCAACAAAAATTGAAGTACTGCGTGGCCCTGCAACCTTGATGTATGGCAGTGGTGCTTTTGGTGGTGTCGTTAATGTTGTCGATGAACGAGTTCCAACGGGTCGGTCAGGCTCTCAGTCTGAAGCTGAGACGGCACTGCGGCTGCAGTATGATTCAGTGAACCAAGGCAAAACCTTAGGTATTAATAACTCAGGTTCGGTCAGTCTGAGTCAAACGGATGAAGTTCACTGGCGCTTGTCTGGAAGTCATTTTCGCAGTGATGAATATGAACTTCCAGAGCTAGCAGAGCACGAAGAACATGAAGAAGGTGAGACCGAAGAAGAGCATGAGGAACATGCTTCAGAAGCTAAATTAGCGAACTCGGATGTCTCTTTCAATAATAATCTTACGTTGGGCATGAGCTATGTTTTCCCATCAGGTTATGCCGGTATCGCGGTCAGTGAAAGTAAAAGTGAATATGGTTTACCTGGGCATGTTCATCATGAAGAACATACAGAAGGTGAAACCGAAGAAGAGCACGAGCAACATGAAAGTGACGGTGCTCGTATTGAAATGCGTCAACAGCGTATCGATCTAGACAGTCGTTTCGATCGGCCAATGGCGGGGATTGAGGCTGCCAAATTTCGCATAGGCTTTAATAACTATCGCCATGATGAAATTGAAGATGGGGCTGTGGGTACTAAGTTTCGCCGAAACGGTTATGAGGGGCGTAGTGAGTTTTTGTTATCCCCTATGGCTAATATTTCTCAAGTTGTTGGCCTCCAATTTGGGCAAGATACGTTCAAAGCTGTGGGTGAGGGAGGCGCTTCAGAAAGCACAGTCCCTAAAACAGATAGCACGAATTTAGGTTTGTTTTGGTTAGGTAAAACTCAGCTAGATAATTGGGGTCTAGAATTAGGAGCGCGTTTGGAGCAGACGCAGTTATCTCCTGATCAACCAGAAAGTATTCATGCAGACTGCTCTAGCTCAACGTCGAATTTTGGTCTGAGTGTGGACCAATATCAAGATAAAGACTTTAATACTCATAGCTTATCTTTTGGTGTAGTGCGTGATTTTGCGATTTCAAATGCAGATGATTGGCAATTAACGGCGGCGGTCACCTCTGCTCAACGAGCGCCATCGACACAAGAATTATTCTCTTGTGGTGCCCACGCAGCCACACAAACTTTTGATGTGGGTAATCCAGATTTGGAAGCTGAGCAAGCATTGAACTTTGAAGTGGGAATGCGTAAAACGCAAGGGGACCTGACAACGGCGTTGAATATTTATCAAAACCAAATTTCTGACTTTATTTATACTCAAAATAGCGGCACGGAAGTCGATGAATTTGGTTTATATCAATATGTGCAGCAAGATGCCACGTTTGTCGGTGGTGAGTTGAATCTGGCTTATCAAGTGGTAAATGGTATGACATTAACGGCCATGGCTGATCGTGTCCGCGCAGATGATCTACCTAGAATTCCTGCTGATCGTATCGGCTTAGGATTTGAACTATCAACGTTAGCTATGTTCTCAATGCCTACCGACTTGATACTTTATGGCCAATGGCAGCAAGTACAAAAGCAAGATCAAGTTGCAGAAAATGAAGAAGTGAGCCTAGGCTATGACTTAGTAAGCATGGGTCTGAGCTATCAAGCATTGTTAGCGAAAAGTGAATATCGTATTGATTTAAAAGCAAATAACTTGCTGGATGAAGAGGTTCGTCAGCATACTTCTTTCGTTAAAGAGCAAGCGCCGCAACCAGGGCGTAATGTAAGCTTAGGCTTAGCGATTAACTTCTAGTACGCTACAACTCACAATTATATTTCTGAATGTTCTTGCTTCTTTTTGTTATAAAAAGAAGCAAGAACAAATAAGCTCGTCATAACTCCCCCCTTCTTAAAAGACTCTCCTATACTCAATAGATGTAAATTTATTCTAGGGTAGCAAAATGGACTTTCTTAATAATGTTAGCATTAAGAATAAACACTTAATCATATTGATTTGCGTTATATCAGGTTTGGTATTAACTACGTCTGTCAGCATTTATGAATTCAATCGAATTGAACAATTAAATAATATTTTATTACTCAAAGAAGAATTAAGTACTGATGCATTGAATTTACGAAAGCATGAGAAAGATTTCTTTGCTCGTAAAGATACTAAGTATGGCGATAAGTTCGCCAAAAAAGTTAGTCATATGCAAACAGAAATTAAAGCCTTACAAGGCTCACTTGTCGCTCAAGGGTTGAATAGTCGTGAGACAGAGACTCTTTCCGCTCTGGTTGCCCGCTATGGTGATATTTTCAAGCAGCTCGTTATATTACAAACTGAAATCGGCCTTGATTCGAAAAGTGGTTTATATGGTTCTTTAAGAGTCGCGGTGCATGAGATAGAAACTTTGGCGAAAGCATCGGGAGAATATGAATTATTATTCCATATGCTAATGCTGCGCCGAAACGAAAAAGACTTTATGTTACGCCGTGATGACAAATACTTGGCTAAGTTTGAAAATAATTATAACAAATTTAATGCTGCATTAGATGTTCTTCAGCCTGATGCGATTGATGCAATGAAAAATAAAATCGCGGTATATCGTTCAGACTTTAATAATTTAACGGCCAAAGAAATCGAATTAGGTCTTAATGAAACGTCAGGTCTATTAGGAGAATTGCGTAAGACGATACACCAATCTTCGGAATCTTTTACTGTGCTGACTGAGTTTGTCAATGTAGAAATTGAACAAGCAACAGTTAATGTCTATACAACATTAACAACCATTATTGTATTAATCTTTGTATTAATCTCTGGACTCATGACTATGATTTCTCGGGCTATTTACCGTCCAGTTCAGTCTATTACTGAGCGTATACATGATATTGCAGAAGATTTAGATCTAACCCAGCTGGTCAATCATATATCAAAAGATGAAGTCGGAATTCTTTCTAAGTCATTTGATGCCTTAATTTCCAGCTTACGCGATACTGTTAATCAGGTGAAAGATGGTTCCATACAAGTGGCTCAAGCATCAGAAGAGATGTCATGTATTACTAAAGAAGTGGGGGATGCAAGTGAGCAACAACAGCTTGAGATTGAACAGGCAGTAACGGCTATCAATGAAATGACGGCGACTATTCAGAGCATTGCCGAGAATGCTAATACCGCAGCCTCTGCTGTTGGCGATGTGACGAATGAAATTGGTCGAGGAAAAACCGTATCGGAGGATGCAAGAAAAGAAATCGAGCTGCTTAACCAAGAAGTTGAAGGCGCGACTCATGCCATTGAAGAACTGCAGCAGAATAGTGAAAGCATTGGTGAAATTTTATCAACCATTAGTGCGATTGCCGAACAGACCAACTTACTCGCGTTAAATGCCGCGATTGAAGCCGCACGAGCAGGTGAGCAAGGGCGAGGCTTTGCCGTGGTTGCGGATGAAGTACGGACACTGGCTAGTCGCACACAAGAATCAACAGAATCGATTCGAGAAAATATCAACCAATTCCAAAAAGGCACTGCTGAGGTTGTCGAGACAGTGACCCGGTCTCGTGATCGTGCTCAAACGGGGATTGAGAAAGTCTCTGAGTCAGGGCAAATTTTAGATTCTATTTATGACAATATCTCTAATATCAGCGACATGAATACTCAGGTAGCCACGGCTGCTAAAGAGCAAGGTTATGCCTCGGAAGAGATTAACCGTAATGTTGTGCGCATTAACGAGCTGGCTCACGTATGCCACGAACAGGCTAATCAAGCGGCTCAAGCCAGCGGTGAGCTGGCGAAATTAGGATCTGATTTACAAGGCACCGTGCAACGATTCAAGGTTTAGGTGTATTCAACTTTAAGCTTGATTTGTCAAAACATCAGTCATTCTTTTTAGTCTTGATTTATATATGGGAAAGCGTATATTTGTTTTTCCATATATAAGCTAGGTGAGTGACCGTGTCCCCTCTAGAGTTATTCAAAGCCCTTAGCGACCATACTCGCTTGCAAAGTTTATTACTGATTCAGAAAGAGCATGAGCTGTGTGTTTGCGAGCTGATGGCTGCCCTTGAATTAAGTCAGCCCAAAGTTTCTCGTCATCTTGCACTGCTGCGTGAAATAGAATTATTGGAAACAGAACGCCGTGGTCAGTGGGTATTTTACCGCTTGTCATCACGGTTAGAAGACTGGGTTCATAACATCATAGTGCAGGCCAATACACAGCAAGATCTATCTGAGTTAAGCCATCGCTTACTGAATATGGGCGATCGTCCTGAACGTCTGCAGCAGTGCTGCTAACAAATCATTATTTATCACTATTAGGAAATAATCATGGGGTTATTTGAACGTTATTTATCGGTATGGGTTTTATTAAGTATCCTCGCCGGTATTCTTTTAGGCACTCAATTCTCAGATCTCTTTGCTGTGGTCGCGGGGATAGAATTTGCGCATGTGAACTTAGTTGTAGCGGTGCTCATTTGGTTAATGATTTATCCTATGATGATTCAGGTCGATTTTTCAGCGATTAAAGACATCGGTAAAAAGCCAAAAGGTTTAGTGATGACACTGGTGATTAACTGGTTAGTTAAACCCTTTACCATGGCTGCACTAGGCTGGCTTTTCTTTGAGGGACTGTTTGCCGATTGGGTATCCCCTGAAGATGCTCAGCAATATATTGCTGGCATGATTCTATTGGGTGTTGCTCCGTGTACTGCCATGGTATTTGTCTGGAGCCAGTTAACGAAAGGTGATGCGAACTATACCTTGGTTCAGGTTTCTGTGAATGATGTCATTATGGTTTTTGCCTTTGCTCCTATCGCAGGTTGGTTATTAGGGGTGAGTGATATTGAAGTACCTTGGCAGACGCTATTCTTATCAACGCTTCTGTATGTTGTTTTACCACTGATAGCAGGCATTATTACCCGTAGCTTGTTAGTTACGAAGCAAGCGGATCATCAACGCTTAACGAACTTTGTTGCGCAATTAAAGCCTTGGTCAATCATTGGTTTATTGGCAACCGTCGTATTACTGTTTGGCTTTCAAGCGCCGACGATCATACAGCAGCCACAAACAATATTCTTAATCGCGATTCCTTTATTAATACAAACTTATGGCATCTTTGCCATTGCCTATGGTTGGGCGTATTTCTGGCGCTTGCCCCATAATATTGCTGCACCAGCATGCATGATTGGCACATCAAATTTCTTTGAATTAGCGGTAGCGGTGGCGATTAGTTTATTTGGCTTACATTCAGGAGCGGCGCTAGCGACGGTTGTTGGGGTATTAGTTGAAGTACCTGTAATGCTTTCGCTCGTTGCACTGGTAAATAAAACACGCCCAAGTTTTGAGCGTCGTGCATTAGCTTAGGAGCACTAATTATGAAACGTGTTATTTTTGTTTGTATTGAAAATTCCTGTCGCAGTCAGATGGCAGAAGCCTTTGCCATCATTCATGGCCAAGGCCAAATCGAAGCGTATAGCTCAGGTAGCAAGCCTTCTGGCACGGTTAACCCAAGGGCGATCGAGTTCATGGCAGAGCTGGACTATGATTTAGCAAAACATGACTCCAGGCCACTTTCTGAATTTGCCGGTATGGATTTTGACTACGCCATTACCATGGGCTGTGGCGATGAATGTCCGATGATCAAAGCTAAGCATCGCTTAGACTGGGGCATACCAGATCCTAAACATGAAAATCCAGAGCGTTTTCGTGAAATACGATCCATCATTGAACAGAAGGTAAAAGACCTGATTGCGGCATAAGCTCTGGCCAAGAAAATTGTTACATATCTAAGCTATAAAGTGACTCAGCTGATCTACACTTAAAGTAATGATCAGCTGAGAAACACTATGAAAAACAAAGTCCTCATTGTCGAAGACAGTACTGTCATCCTCAAAATTCTAAAGCATCTAGCAAAACAATCTTTAATTTTAGAACCTATATTCGCTACTTCAATGAAAGAAGCGCAGGCCTTGTACCTGAAGCATAAGGACGAGTTGTTTGCCGGCATCATTGATCTTGCATTACCAGACGCCCCTAATGGTGAAATGGTCGATTTCTTACTCGAAGAGAAGTTTCCTGTAGTGGTTTTAACAGGGAGCTACGATGAGCAACGTCGAGAGGGGTTGGTAAAGCAGGGGGTTGTTGATTATGTCGTAAAAGAAAGCCGCTATTCTTATCGATATGCGATCAATATGCTTAATCGATTGTATAAAAATCAACAGTTACAAGTATTGGTGGTCGAGGATTCTAAACAATATCGAAAACATATTGTCCGCTTATTAACCGCTCACAAATATCAAGTATTAGAAGCCGAAGATGGAGTTGAGGCGCTTACTCAATTAAAAAACAACTCTGATATTAAGATGGTAATCACTGATTACAATATGCCCAATATGGATGGTTTTGAATTGGTGCAAGCTATTCGACGACAGCACGAAAAATCTGACATGATTATTATTGGATTGTCCGGAGAGGATGGTGGCTTATTGTCGATTAAATTTATTAAAAATGGAGCAGATGATTTTCTTAATAAGCCTTTTCAACAAGAAGAATTTTATTGCCGCATAACCAATAACATAGAATCTTTAGAACAACTGCATAAAATTCAAGATCAAGCTAACCGTGATTACTTAACCTCTCTTTATAACCGTCGCTATTTTTGTGAACAGGGCGAAATTCTTTTAAAGCAAGCAAATAAAAAGAATACCGAGTTAGCACTGGTTACTCTAGATTTAGATTATTTTAAATCGATCAATGACGAATATGGCCATGAGGCTGGTGATGTTGTGCTTAAATTTTTTGCTAATGCATTAGAAAATTCATTAGGGCGGTTTTTGGTATCTCGCATAGGTGGAGAAGAATTCTGCGTTATAGTGCCAGGACTGAGTAATGAAAAAGTAGTGAGTTTAGTTGATGGTTTTAAGCAACATGTCGCTTCGCAAATAATTGATGTTAATGAAAGTGATATTCTAAGAGTCGCTTTCAGTGCCGGTGTTACTAATATTAAATTAGACACTATTAATGCAATGCTAAATCAGGCCGATGAATATTTGTATCGGGCAAAAGAGGCAGGGCGTAATATGGTAATTGGCGATGAATAACTGAATAACTTGCTTGTAATTAATAATAAATATAAATATGGTAGTGACGATAGTGAACTGATGTTGAGTATTAGAGCTCAAGCTCTAATTATTTCTAATAAATAATTATTAATAAAAATACATTGTGTCTCACGCATTATAATAATAAAAGTAAGAAGTGGATCGGAGTTCTTAATTTTGTTTAAGTCAGCCAAGGCATCAAGTCGTGATCGCTATCGGGTTAATAAAGTACTCAAGCGTAAACAGCTTGATGTAAACCAACTTAGTCTTGGAATGTATATCGCTGAACTCGACTGCCCTTGGTCAGAGTCACCATTTTTATTTCAAGGATTTATTCTAGAAAGCCAAGATGATTTAGAAATGGTACGAGAGTGCTGTAATTTCGTTATTGTCGAGGTTAGTGAAGAAGAATGGTTAGAGATACAACCCAATAAAAAAACTAAACAGGTAAAGCGAACTCGATACGCAGAAAAACAAAATATTGCCTCCGAATTGAGTGATGCTAATAGAACCTATCAAGCTGCTAAAAGTCATATAAAACTATTGTTTTCTAGCGTTCAACTGGGCCAGGCGTTATCAACCGAAGAAACGCATGGTGTTGTTAGTGAATGTGTTAATAAAGTAATGCAAAACCCCAATGCATTACTATGGCTAACAAGACTAAAAAATACGGATGACTATACCGCTGAGCATTCAATTAATGTTTCATTGCTTGCGATTGCTTTGGGTCGTCATATGGAAATGGAGCGGTGGGAATTAGAAAATCTAGGTATATGTGCATTATTACATGATATCGGTAAATTGAATGTTGCTGATGAGATATTAAATAAACCTAGCCCGTTAACCGCTGCCGAATTTTCTGAAATGGCTAAGCATACGATCTATGCAAAAAAACTGCTGATGGAGCGAAGCGATATATATCCTGGGGCAGTTGATGTTGCTTATAACCATCACGAACGTTTAGATGGAAAAGGTTATCCCAGAGGCATTGATGCAAGTAAGATTTCTCTATTCACACGGATAGTAACGATTGTCGATGCTTATGATGCGATGACGAGTGATCGCTGTTATAAAAAAGGTTTATCTTCACTGGATGCATTGCGCATTATTAACAAGCATAAAGGTACTCAGTTCGATGCTGATGCTGCGCAAAAATTCATCGCGATGATTGGTCTTTACCCGCCGGGCTATTTGATGGAAATGAAAAATGGTGAAGTGGGGATCATTCTTTCCCATGATAAAGGCTATCAGTTACGGCCAAAGGTTATTATGGTTTTAGATAAGAATAAAGATCCTCAGCCAGAAAATATTATTAATTTGTCGCAAAATCCTGAAGATTCCGAAGGTAATAAATATCAAGCGAAAGGGGTTTTTCGTAGTGGGGCTTTTGGTATTGATGTCGGTGATTATATTAATCGAGGGCTTAAAATTAAAGGCATGGATTACTCTATGCTAAGCGAGTAAATAAAGAAATATTGTTCACGCCTATCATAGAGTAACGATCTTATTTTTCTGTTGTATTCTCAACTGCCGGTGTTTCTTCAGCCACTGGTGCTTCTTCAACCATGGGTGCTTCTTCAACCACGGGTGCTTCTTCAACCACGGGTGCTTCTTCAACCACAGGAGCTTCTTCAACCACAGGAGCTTCTTCAACCACAGGAGCTTCTTCAACTACCGGTGCTTCTTCAACCACAAGTGCTTCTTCAACTACCGGTGCTTCTTCAACCATAAGTGCTTCTTCTGCAATAGCGCTTGTTTCATTGATAGCAGTCTCTTCAATCAACGGTGACTGAACGAGCGCGATTTGTTTTTCTAGTTCTTTAATACGTGCTTGTAAAGGGGCGATTAGTCGATTGGCCTGAGTTTCCGCAGACTGTGCTAAAGCACTGGCTTGATCTTGAATGGCCATGTGACGTACGTCTTCAGCTTTGAGGGCGGTTCCAATTTGAGCTAATAAACGCTCAAACGTTAGCACCGCATCTTCGGCGCGCTTATTGTCGAGGCTAACCAGCGCTTCAGCTTCTCGAGCTGAATATAATGCGTGTTGGGCTGATCGTAAGGCGGCTAAACCTTTTTCCTCAACGAGCTGACGATCTTTGTAATTTTTATTTATTTCTATTTCGGCCTGTGCGACGAGCTCTTCGGCAATAATAAAGCTTTTAGGAGCATGATCATCGGCGTCTTCATCTTCCGCTTTGTCGAGGGTTTTCTTCGCTGGCTGCCAATGAATAGTTAGCAGTGTGTCAATTTCTAACTGCTGTAAATCTTTCAGAATTGGATCCATCAGATTGGTATTGAAATCTTTGTCACCACTTTCAATCTTGGTAATTAAATCTTTTATCGATTCTAACTGCTCATTAAATTCAGTGGGCAATACACGAGGACTATTGAGTTCTTCGAGAATTAACTTTTGCTGCAATATTGGCTGTAGAGTGATATCCACCTTTTGCTTATTTTGCTTGGCAAGTTGTAGTAAAGAGATAACTTGAGATGAGGCGATAATTGTATCGCTCTTTTGGCCTTTTATTTCATAGCTGCGGGCTTGTGCTAAAGCCTCCGTCGCTTGTTTCATATGCAAAGGGGAATAGAAGTTCATATCGGCATTGACGGCCGCTTCGTATTTAACTTCGGCTTCAACAAGGGCGCGCTCAGAATTACCGGCAAATTGAGCGGCTTTTTCTAAAGCAATCTGATCTAGTTGATCATGATTTGCGAGACGTTTACTCGCGCAGCCAGAGGATAAAGCGAATGTACCTATCAGTATGGCTATTAACAGCGGTTGCAACATACTTGTTCCTTGTAATTTTGCATTTAAAACATAGCGATTATTAGAGAATAGCACTCTCTAATAATCGCGTCGGACTATGATTAATCTAAAAGACTTTTATCGCGAACGGCGCCTTTATCAGCACTGGTTGCGAACTTAGCGTAGACCTTCAATGCCGTCGTAACTTTACGAGGACGTTCAGCAACAGGCTTCCAGCCCTTCTTATCTTGCTCGTGACGACGATGAGATAGCTCTTCATCAGTCAACTGAACATTGATGCTGCGGTTAGGAATATCAATGATGATTTCATCACCTTCTACTAACAAGCCAATGGCACCACCAGAAGCCGCTTCTGGAGAACAGTGACCGATAGAAAGACCTGAAGTACCGCCCGAGAAGCGGCCATCGGTTAATAACGCACAGGCTTTACCCAGGCCTTTCGATTTCAGATAAGACGTTGGGTATAGCATTTCTTGCATACCAGGACCGCCTTTAGGACCTTCGTAACGAATGATGACGATATCGCCTTCTTTTACTTCATCCGCCAAGATGCCCGCTACCGCGCTATCTTGAGACTCAAAGATTTTCGCTTTACCGTGAAATACGTGGATGGATTCATCAACGCCTGCTGTTTTAACAACACAACCATCTAGAGCAATGTTGCCATAAAGAACCGCTAGACCGCCTTCTAAAGAGTAGGCATTTTCGATAGAGCGAATGCAACCATTCTCACGGTCACCATCGACTGTTGGGTAACGTGTACTTTGGCTAAAGGCCGTCTGAGTTGGAATACCAGCAGGTCCCGCTCTAAAGAACTCAATCACTTCAGGCGTTGGATTACGCATGATATCCCACTTATCCAACGCTTCGGTCATGGTCTTGCTATGCACCGTTGGTAAGTCGTTATGCAATAACCCGGCGCGATCGATTTCACCTAAGATACCGAAGATACCGCCCGCGCGGTGAACATCTTCCATGTGATACAGCGGTGAGTTTGGCGCTACTTTACACAGTTGAGGAACAACGCGAGAAAGACGGTCGATGTCTTTTAAGTCGAAATCGAGCTCGGCTTCTTGAGCAGCAGCCAATAGGTGAAGAATGGTATTGGTCGAACCACCCATTACGATATCTAATGACATCGCATTTTCGAAAGCTTTGAAGTTGGCGATAGAACGCGGCAATACCGATTCATCATCTTCTTCGTAATAACGTTTAGCATTGGCAACAATTGTGCGGCCAGCTTCTAAAAATAGCTGTTCACGGTCGGCATGCGTTGCCAAGGTAGAACCATTACCAGGAAGGGCTAAGCCTAGCGCTTCCATCAAGCAGTTCATCGAGTTGGCGGTGAACATGCCCGAGCAAGAGCCACAGGTAGGACAAGCGCTACGCTCGTATTCTGCAACTTTCTCGTCAGACGCTTCATCATCAGCGGCAATAACCATGGCATCCACTAGATCGAGCTTGTGCTCAGAAAGCTTGGTTTTACCCGCTTCCATTGGGCCGCCAGATACGAAAATCACAGGGATGTTTAAGCGCAAAGACGCAAGCAGCATTCCAGGGGTGATCTTGTCGCAGTTAGAGATACATACGATGGCATCGGCGCAGTGAGCGTTAACCATGTATTCAACAGAATCAGCGATTAGCTCACGGCTTGGCAAGCTATAAAGCATGCCGTCGTGACCCATGGCGATACCGTCATCAACGGCGATGGTATTGAATTCTTTCGCTACGCCACCGGCTTTTTCGATTTCACGAGCAACCAATTGGCCCATGTCTTTCAGGTGAACGTGACCTGGAACGAATTGAGTGAAGGAGTTAGCAACGGCGATGATTGGCTTAGAGAAGTCATCGTCTTTCATGCCTGTGGCACGCCAAAGGGCACGAGCGCCGGCCATATTACGGCCGCCAGTAGAGGTTTTACTGCGATATTCTGGCATTTTAAAGTCTCACTTATAGAGAGCTGTTTCACACAGCCCTAATCAATAATAAGGGTGAAGATAGTTTGCAAGAATTGTAGCAGAAATGCGCCTTGTAAGCAGTACAAAGCGCAGTGAAGACTATTCGTCGTCGTCAGAGAAGTTGTAGGCCATGCCAGCTTGAGGTGCTTGAACGTAATAACCTTGAATAAAGTGGGCCCCGAGTTGCCATAAAGAGGCGACTGCAGACGCCGATTCTACTAAGGGTACGATGGTTTTAAGTTCTTGCTCATGCAGCTCTGCGAGCATTTGCTTCAGTGTTTCTAAAGATTCCGGTTGGTTCAGTTCATGGGTGAATGAACCATCGACTTTAATGTAATCAATCGATAGGTGTTTTAGGGCTTGGAAAGGTTTTAATGAGCAGCCGAAGCGTGATAACGCGCAAGAATAGCCTTTCGCTTTTAAGTCAGCAGTGAAGGTCTGAGCTTGGGTTAAAAACTTAGTGGCATCTTCCTCATTAAATTGAAAAATTACCGAATCGCTTTCAAGTTTGGCGGCATTCAGTGCTACGCCAATCCAGCTAGATAGAGATTCATCCATGAGCGATGCAGCGCTGAGATTCACAAATAAGCGGGTCTTTAAATTCTGTTGACGGTGTTCACTTAAGAGTTTGGTTGAATGCAATATTACCCAGCGGTCAATTTTACGTTTTAAGTCTTCACTAATGGCAAAGCCATTGAGGAATTCACCGGCTGATAATTCTTCGCCATTCGATTGAGGAAGACGAAGTAAGGTTTCGTAATGCTCTTGCTCCTCTCCCTTCAAATTAATAAGTGGTTGGAATAACAGGTTGAAAGAACTGGCTTTTAGAGCGGCTATTACCTGCTTCTCGATTCCTTCTTCGGTATTATCTGGAGCGACTTCTTCGGCGACATAAAGGTGAACGCCATTGCCTTTTTCATGCCCTTCTTCGTTACGAACGGCATCAGCAGCTTGGTGTGCACGCTGTATAATATCACTAGGGTCACTACAGCTATCATTAATGAGCGCGACACCAATACTGGCCGTAATAGTGACCGTTTGTGAATTAGCATCAATAACCAAGTGCTCAATGCCATCACGAAACTTTTCTGAAACTGCTAGGGCTTGTTCGGCATTAATATTAGGGCGTACCCAAGCAAAAATATCTTCACCAATACGCGCTAGGGTATCGCCTTCTTCGATGGCAGATTTCAAATAATCCGCCACACTGAACAGAATAGAGTCGGCGTTATTAATACCGACTTGAGATTTAACCCGACCAAAGCGGTCGACATTAATGTAAATGGCGGCGCCAACATTACCTTTTAGAACTGCGCGATCAACAGCAGATTCTAGGCTGTCCATAAAATAGGGTTTGTTGTAGAGGCCGGTTAATAAGTCTCGACTGCTAAATTCTTTTAACTTAGCCTCTAAATTCGAACTATCAGAATTTGCACGAATGACGATCTGAGTGCATGACTCATCTGCATAAGTAGCAGATGATAGTGACATAGTAATTGGAATTTCAGTATTGTCGGTTTTAACGCCGCTATATTTGAGGTCGACACTGCCCCCAGCGACTAAAAAGCTTTTAAGGGACTTTTTAAGATTGTCTTGATCACGGCTTGCGACCATGTCCATAACTGGCATGCCCTCAAGATCATCAACACTGTCATAGCCAAATAAATCTAAATACGCTTGGTTAGCATAAATATGCATACCATCGTGAATATAAGTCAGAGCATCTTTCGAGCTTTCTAATAAGGACTGGCAGCGCTTTTCAGCATCACGCAGTTTTACTTGAGTGGTTCGTAAAGCGCGGCGGCTATTTAAGTTACTCAGCTCTCGTTGAATAACCATAGATAATAAGTTACTTTCATCTTCGGGTACTAAATCGCACGCGCCGAGCTTGAGATAAAATTCCAGCTGCATTGGGTCAACGTCTTCCGCGAGAATGATAACCGGTAAATCTTTATCGAGGCGTTTTATCTGTTTGAATAATTCTTTCGGGTCGATGTCTTGAGCGTTTGGCTCTGCTAAGACGAGGTCCCAAGTTTTATCTTGAATTTGATCGGTGAAATCGGTAATCGACGAAACCATGTGAGCGCGAGTTGCACGACCAGAATTACGTAATAAACTAACCAGTCCTTCAGCATCATTTTGATCATGAGTTAACAATAGTAAGTGCAATGTATCGCGACTGGTGGACGGCATGTAATTTGGGACTCTGGTACGTATATGCCGATTATAATGGTACAGCGGCTAATTAATAGGGATGAAATGTAAACAAGTTCACGTATTAAGACAATGCTTCGTTATAGTTTATTCCACAGTGAATCAAAGTCGTCATCCTTTAAATTATTATCGCTTTCTAAGGCTTGAGGACTGGGCTTTACACCACTGCTGCGGAATTGGAATTGACTAAAGCTATTGGTCGATATTATACGCTTAGTCAATTGCTGACGACCACTGGTTTCCGCATGCAGCAATTCTATTTTATTACCGGTGCGAAATGGCATTCTAGGTAGGATTAACGTGGCTGGCTGGGCGATCGCTTTAATCGCCGGTAATAATAACGAGCGCATAAATACGCCATTTTGCCCTGTCTTTTGTAGTAGTTGCGCAGCGCCAGCTCCAGCTTTTGGCGCAAGAAGTTCAATTCCAAGTTGAGTTCCTGACTTACCCAAGTGACGAATCCAGCGAATAACACCAATCGCCCAATGTCGGACACCGGTTTCTTGAATGCCTAATATTTCACCAGCTTGAATACTGGCGGGTAGTTCCCCGGTCCAGTGCAAGCAATAACCACCCGGGCTGGTATTGATTAGACTGACGTTATGAGCCGGATATTTAGTGCTGTTATCAGGCTCTTCTTCTTTTTGATGCTTGTTAATGAAATCAATGGTACTGATTTCAAGGTTGTTATTTTCTGGAATAACCGCGCCGCCTGCATCAAAGGCTCCGGCCCAGACATCGTTATTGGATCGATGACCTGTATCGATTGCCGGTTCGTGATTCTTTATTGATTCTGTGGGGCGCAAATCGGCTTGCAGTTTCTCAAAATCTTTTTTGCCCGCAATATAATAATGGGTAGCGCTTAAGCCAATACAAAGCCTTAACTGGCCGTCGGTTGGCATGCGACGGAATGAGCGTTGCCAATGGATTCCCCAAGCCTGAATCGAATGGGTAAGCAAGTTATCACTCATCTTACCCGGCACAGTAATATTGCTTGGGCCTTGAGGATTGGCTGCGTAGGACTTAAGTTCTTGAACTAAAACTTCAGTATTTAAGCTGCGAAATAACGGTTTCTGTTCATCACGAAGGTGTTGGCGGTATTGAGCCACTTTATCTCGGTGAAGGTTAATAATAAATAATGCAGATTCATCATCGCAGTTTGTAATCTGGACTCTATCGGCCCAAAGTTCAGTCGCATGATAGAGTTGAATGAGATCTTGTTGGCGTAAGTTATTAGGCTTCGCTGTGCCGAGTAAGTGCGCACGAATGAAAGCTGAAGTAATATTCGAAGTACTAAGATAACGATTCTGAGTATCGTTAACCTTAAAATTTTCCAGCTGACGCATTTCTGCCAGCAGAAATAATTGATTGATTTCAGACCAAGAACGTTCTGGAGGCTGGCAATATAATTGAAAGGCTCTGAGTATCGTACTGGTGGTATCCGTAATGGCTCTATGAATAGAAGTTGTTACAATTTTTGAAGGCTTATCAACCGGCGATAGTGACGCGATGCTATTGGCAACAACCAGCTTATAGCCAGTGGCTAGATGCGTTTGTAATGACTGGCTAAGATTTGCAATTTTCAGTTGACGTTCGTTTAATGAAACAGACGTTTGTAGGAAGTGCTTAGCTAATAACGTACCGATTGAATAGATATAGGGGCGCATAACCTCAAGCAGCTTAAAGCGTAACAAAGGGTCTGCATGCAGCTGGTTCAATTCACGAATGGCTTGATACAACTGTCTCGCAGCTTCCCCTGTATTGGCCATAGGGAGGCTTTTGGCCCAATTGGTAATACCTTCAACATTAGCAGGGCAAAAAGAGAGCTGCTGTTGAGTTGGGCTAGGTATATGAAGCTTAATCGGCGTTTTTGTGCTGTCCATGCCTTCTTTTAACCAAACTGATTGTGTATTAACTAGGAATATAATATCAATTATAGCGGATCTTCTCTGACCCATTAAAATTCTGTAACAGATTAACCTGTTTAATTTTCCGCTGCTAGTACTTACTTACCCTAAGGTCGCATTGGTACTGGGGTTTTACTGCCTTTACCAGATTCTTCGCGAACCAGTTTGGGCACCAAGTAGCCTGACAAATTTAATAGTAGTTGCTGGTGTAGTAATTGCGCATCTTTCTCGCTTACCTCAAAGTGATGAGCCCCCTTTACCTTATCTAATAAATGAAGGTAATAAGGTAATACCCCCGCTTTAAAGAGCGCCTTACTCAATTCAGTCTGATCACTAAGGCAATCATTTATACCGCGTAATAAGACGGCTTGATTTAATAAAGTTATACCGGCTTTGCGTAAATTCGATAGCGCCAAGATCAGTTTCTCATCAAGCTCATAGCTATGATTGATGTGGAGTACTATGGCACAGTCGAAGCGAGTGGATTGTAAAATTTCAACAAATTTAGGGGTAATGCGTTGTGGAATTACTACGGGTAAACGGGTATGAATGCGTAAACGCTGTAAGTGAGGAATGGCTTCAGCTTGTTTAATGAATTTTCCAAGCTGTTGATCATTAAGCATTAAAGGATCGCCGCCACTCAAAATAAGTTCTTCTATCGAATTATCCTTAGCAACGTAGTCGAGTATGGCTTGCCAATCATTTTTACCAATACGATTTTCTTGATAGGGAAAGTGGCGACGGAAGCAATAGCGACAATTCACTGCACAGCCAGTGCTTAGCAGCACTAATACTCGCCCATGGTATTTGTGGATAAGGCCTTTTTGTAAGTTGCTGTGTTTTTCAGCTAAGGGGTCATTAATAAATCCTTCAGCTGGTTCCAGTTCTGAACTCTGAGGTAATACTTGCAATAGCAGTGGATCACTGGCATTGCCTTTTTCCATCTTGTCGATAAAAGGTTGAGGAACTAAAAGAGGAAAATCTAAGCAGGCCTGTTGGCGATCATTGAGGTCTGATACCGATAAATCGAGTTGGTCGAGTAAGCTCTTAACGCCTTTGGTTGCCCCGGCGAGTACCTGATTCCAGCTCTGTTCTGCCTGCGGTTGCACACTAGATTGAGCAGGGACAATATTAATATCGGTTAAAGATTCGATCACTAACGGGGTTTCGGTTATCATAGCTCTTTTTCTGGGGGCAGATGTGCTGAACCCCATTATTGTCTTGGCGAGGGTCTCATGGCTAATTATTCTACCAGCGAATTTAAATCAGGTCTTAAAGTAATGCTGGATGGCGATCCTTGTGCCATCGTAGAAAACGAATACGTTAAACCGGGTAAAGGCCAGGCCTTTAGCCGAGTGAAGTTGAAGAACCTGAAAAATGGTCGTACTTGGGAGCGAACTTTCAAGTCGGGTGAGAAGTTGGAAGGTGCCGATGTCATGGACCTCGAAATGGAATACCTTTATAGCGATGGTGAATTCTGGCATTTCATGATGACAGATGGTTCTTTCGAACAGCATCCTGCATCAGAAGAAGCGATCAGTGAAAACAAGAACTGGCTGAAAGAACAGCAGGTTTACGAAGTGACCTTGTTTAATGGCGCGATCTTAAGCATCACGCCTCCTAACTTCATCGATCTTGAAGTGACGGAAACAGATCCTGGTCTTAAAGGTGATACCGCTCAGGGTGGTTCTAAGCCAGCAATTATGCAAACTGGCGCTATGGTTCGTGTACCGTTATTTATCGAAATCGGTGAGCTATTACGTATCGATACTCGCGTAGGCGAATACGTGAGCCGTGCTAAATAATTACGTGAGTAGTTTTAGTCGGTAAAGAAGAAGGAAGCTTAGGCTTCCTTTTTTTATGTTTAAAATAAAAGGCATTAACTAATGACTTGGAAACCCAGTGTAACTATAGAAGCATTACATGCGCGTGCAGCTCTCAATCGTACTGTCCGTGAGTTTTTTATCGAGACCAATGCCTTAGAAGTCGAGCTGCCAATTTTAAATAGCGCTCCGGTAGCGGACATGAATATCGAGCCGATTGAAGTGGCCGCTTCTGATATTATGCCGAAGTTGTACCTACATACCTCGCCAGAATATTCGATGAAGCGATTATTGTGTGCGGGTAGTGGTGATATCTACGCCCTTGGAAAAGTCTTCCGGGCGGGGGAGGCGGGTGGTCGCCATAACCCAGAATTTACCATGTTGGAGTGGTATCGACTGGGCATGGATCATCAGACATTGATGCATGAAGTGGCAGATTTGTTAGATGAGCTATTTGCTGATTCAGAAATAAGCTTAGAAGATGCTCCGTTGTTTTTGACTTACCAGCAAGCGGTCGAAGAATATGCAGGTTTAGATCCTTTAGTCGCCAGTGATGATCACATTATTAAGTTAGGCATCGAGCTGGCGGGTAGTGACCTGGAATTAAATCGAGACGGCTGGCTTGATATGATCATGAGTCACAAGGTAGAAAAAGCCTTACCGCAAAATCAGTTAGTTTTTATTTATAACTACCCTGCGAGTCAAGCGGCATTAGCCAAATTAAATAACGACGAAAACGGTCAATTAATCGCCGAGCGTTTTGAAGTCTATTTAAATGGTATGGAACTCGCTAATGGTTATCACGAACTCACCGACAGCGATGAGCAAAGACAACGCTTTGAAAAAGAGTTAGTAGGCACCGATAGGCCTATTGACGAAAAACTATTGATCGCCATGGAAAAGGATGAAGCTGGCTTACCGAGTTGTGCCGGTGTGGCTATGGGGATAGATAGGGTTTTGATGTTGCAACTCGGAGCTAAAACCATTGCCGAAGTGATGAGTTTTTCTCTTCAGCAGTGCTAGTTGTTGCTTATGATCTGTTGTTTATGAGCTGCTGCTCATCAGCTGCAATAAAGCCATCGAGCCTTTAGCAAAATCGATTGGGTAATCGAGATCATACATAGTATGCACTCCAATCGCTAAACCTAATAATAGCGATGCGACTTGTTCTGGGTCGATGCTATTTTTAAGCTGATTTTTATCTTGGCTTTGCTTTACGTTTGCCGTTAAACGGCGAATGCTATCGCTAACCAATTCGATATAGCGTTGCTTAATCGGCTCGCTGCGAGCACACGCTTCCAATAGCTGGTGGGGGCGTAACCCCGCTTTTTGAGTAATCGGATAGGTCCCTGAAACCATCTCGGTTAAAAATCGCTGTACCATGGTCATCAAGTCTTCCGCTTCGCCATCTTCTTGCGGACGAAAAATAGAGTTCAACCAGTTCTCGCCATTAATCGTCATCACCTCGAGCGTCAGCTCATCACGATTTTTAAAGTGGACGTAAAAAGCACCGCGGGTATAACCCGCGTGGGCACATAACTCATCAAGACTGACATCTAAGCCTTTCTCTGGCATCAACTCCATAGCAGATTTTATCAGGGCTTCCCGGCTAGCTTGTTTGGCCTCGGCGCGGCTGGATTTTGGCATGCTGGATTTTGGCATCGCTAGGCTATTTCTAGTGGCTAATCTGGTTGAAAGGACATTGTAACGGATATTCTCTCTCATTGACATACGGTATCGTATGTGACCTAATGTTTCACATACTGAGTCGTATGTGAATGGCTTTGGGCTTATTAAATACGTGAGTCCACTCTGGAAATACTTACCACGAGCAATAATAACAAAGGGTAAATCAATGAAGGTACTAGTCACAGGTGGCGCAGGATTCATCGGTAGTCATGTTGTCAAAATATTATTAAATGCCGGCTACCAAGTTCGGGTTTTACACCTGCCTAAAGAACGTCTTGATAACCTAGAAGAAGTCATCACAAACATAGAAACCATTGCTGCGGATATTACTCATTACCAGCAAGTTATTAGCGCTATGGAAGGTTGTGATCGCGTGATTCACCTGGCGGCGGTATACGCCTTGTGGCTGCCCGATCAAGAATTAATGCGTCGAGTTAATATTAATGGCACCGATAATATTTTGCGCGCCGCAAGAGAATTAAAATTGGGTCGAGTTGTATGCACCAGTTCCATTGCTCGTTTTGGCGGCCAAGGTAAGGATGTTTATGGCAAGGCAAAAGCAGGTACTGAAGAAAGTCCGTTTGCTCTGGCCTCGACAAAAAGTGTTTATGCCATTACTAAAGCAGAAGGTCATGAAGTTGCGGTAAACGCGGCGAAGGCCGGGCAAGATGTCGTGATCTGTGCGCCAACAGGGCCCATCGGCCCCAATGATATTGGTCCGACCCCTACGGGGAAATTAATTCTTACAGTCGCGACTTTGCCTTTATTAGCGACACCGAATACCACCACTAACTTTGGTGATGTACGCGATATTGCTTTGGGTCATGTGCTGGCGCTAGAAAAAGGAAAAACCGGGGAGACCTATTTGTTAGGTCACCAGAATCTATCCGCCATGGCGCTAGCGAATTTGACCATGGACATTCTGGAGATTAAAAAGCCTGTTATTCCTGTGCCTTTTTTCTTGGCCAAAATCGGCGGGCATCTCGCTTTGTGGTTTACCCAAACCATTAGTCGTAAGTCCCCATTAATTACCCCAGAAGCGGTGGCGATTTCAGAACTTGATTTAGCGGCGGACTGTTCTAAAGCGGTACGCGAACTTGGTTTGCCTCAAACTGATATGCGGGTATCCCTCATCGATGCGCTGATTTGGTTTGCAGAGAATGGCTACATCAAGCAAAAATCTTTGTTGAAAAAAATTGCGACATTAAAATCAGAATACGTTGTGGCAGTTTCACCTCAGGGCCCTTCTACAGAGGAAGGTAAGGTAAGCGAAGAGATAAAAAATACGACTGAAGAGGCTAGCTTATGAGCGCTCAAAAGAATTCAAAAAACATCGTAGCGAGCCATGATGTTATTATTATCGGATCGGGTTTTAGTGGTATTGGTGCGGGTATACGTCTAACCCAAGAAGGTATTAATGATTTTATTATTTTTGAAAAACATCAAAGCTTAGGTGGCACCTGGCGGGATAATAATTACCCAGGTTGTGAATGTGATGTTCCCTCGGCGCTCTATTCTTATTCTTTTGCGCAGAATAAAAATTGGAGCAAGGTTTTCGCTGGGCAAGAAGAAATTCTAACTTACACAGAAAAAACAGCCCGTAATTTTGGCATCATGCCGTTTCTTCGCTTTGGTATTAATGTTCAAAATATTGTCTGGCAAGAAGACGAACAAATTTGGTTGGTATATACCGAGCAAGGCACTTATCAAGCAAATAAAGTTATCTCATGTGTTGGTTATTTACATGAACCTATTTTGCCTAAACTTCCGGGGCTAGAAAATTTCAACGGTGAAGTGTTTCACTCTTCACGTTGGAATCATGATCTTGATTTAAGCGGAAAAAAAGTCGCAGTTATTGGTACAGGGGCTTCCGCTATTCAATTTATTCCTGAAATTCAGCCTCAGGTAAAAGAGCTGGTTGCTTTTCAGCGCACCCCTCAATGGATTCTGCCTAAGCCTGATATTAAATTGAATAAACTGGTACGGGGTTTATTTCATCTTCCGTTTAGTCTGAATTTTTTCCGCAAGACACTGTACTTAGGTATGGAAACTTTTGGTTTAGGTTTTCGACATCCAAAAATATTAAAACGTTTACAGGCTTTAGCGAAGTGGCACATTAATCGCCACATTAAAGATGAAGCTTTAAAAGACAAGTTAACCCCAAATTATACCATGGGCTGTAAGCGCGTTTTATTGAGTAACCATTATTATAAAGCCCTTGCTCAAGATAACGTGAACGTTATTGCCAGTGGTGTAGAGTCGATTAGCGGTAATACCGTTACTGCTAGCAATGGTGAACAGCGTGAAGTTGACGTGATTATTTTAGGCACGGGTTTTCACGTTTCTGATGTGCCAATTGCTAAGCATGTGCAAGGTAAGAGCGGAAAAACCATGGATGAAATTTGGCAAGGCAGCCCTGAAGCGTATCGGGGTACAACCATTACCGACTTCCCCAACTTTTTCCTAGTGCTTGGGCCCAACCTAGCCATTGGTCATAACTCGGCGTTTATTATTATCGAAGCCCAGCTCGATTATGTGATGGGAGCACTAACAGAAATGCGCGATAGAAAATTAACGCGTTTAGAAGTGGATAGCCAAGCACAGAGAATCTATAACGAAAAAGTTCAGCGTGATTTGCAAACCACGGTTTGGAATACCGGTGGCTGTTCCAGTTATTACATCGACGAGAATGGCAAAAATAGTATTGGTTTTCCTTGGAGTACCTTAAAGCTGCGTAAGATGTTGGCGAACTTTGATAGCCAGGCGTATCAAGTTGAAGGTCAGCAGAATAAAAAAGAAGGCAAGTCCAAAGAAAGCATGTCAAAAGAAAGCGAGCTAGAAAATGTCTAACTCACAGCAAACAGAAAACAATTCACCCAAAAGAGCGTTAGTCTTAGGCTGTGGTGCTGTTGCTGGGGCTGCTTGGATGATTCCTGCTTTGGCACAAGTTCGAGAAAAGTTGAACTGGAATCCAGAAAGTGCCGATATTTTTATCGGTACTTCTGTCGGGGCTATTTTAGTGAGTTTAATGGCAGGTGGCATTTCTCTTGATGATCTTATTGCATCACAAGAAGGCAATCATTTGGACATCTGGAATCACGATAAAGATTCAGGTCCTTGGTATCCGCCACTACCTACCTTTAAGTTTACCGCATTGAACCTCTTTAAAAAGATGCGAGCGGGTGAGCTTGACTCATTAACAGGCTGGGTAGGGGTATTACCTCAAGGCGGCTTTGATATGCAGCCTTTTATTAAGCTGGTTGATCGGGTAAAAAAACAATCGGGTAAACATAAAGGCTGGGTTGATCATGAACATTGTTGGCTAGTCTCTGTTGATGATCAAACAGGTGAGCGCAAAGCCTTTGGGCGCGATGAGCATGAAAGCAGAACTGTTGATTTAAGTGATGCGGTATGTGCTTCTTACGGTGTACCGGGGTGGTGTCCTCCGGTTGAGATTAATGGTCACAAGTATATCGATGGCGGTGTGGTTTCTCCTTGCTCAGCGGATCTGCTGGTAGATACCGATGTGGATGAGGTCATTATGTTGGTGCCGATGGCGTGTTCAAAACCTGATAAACCATTTTCATTGTTCAAAAAAATAGAGCGAAAAATTCGAGTTGGAATGACGGCTATTGTCGATCATGAAGTTGCGCTGCTCGAAGCCGCAGGAAAAAAAGTGATTCGAATAGAGCCAACTGCAGACGACTTAGAAGCCTTTGGTTATAATATGATGGACCCGCGTCGTCGGAAGTTGGTATATGCCACTTCACAGAAAACCAGTCCCTATAATGTCAATACAGCGGTATTAAAAGGACTCAACTCTTCGTCATAGCATTGCATAGATACGAGACAGATTATTTAATGAGCCACTCTAACGTCACTATCGGCCTTAATAACCCTAAAAGCCCAACCAATGTTGGTGCCGTATTTAGGGCGGCAGGTTGCTTTCAAGCAGACAGCATTTTATATACCGGTAATCGCTATGAACGAGCGGCCGCTTATTGTACAGATACGCAAAATCTGAGTAAAAGCATTCCTCTAACAGGGGTTAATTGTTTATTGGAAAGCGCTCCTGAGAATGCGAAAATCGTCGTAATTGAGTTTGCTGAAAATGCAGAATCGTTAGCGGATTTTCAGCACCCTGATAACGCATTTTACATTTTTGGCCCTGAAGACGGCTCGGTAAAACAAAGCGTTGTGAATCAAGCGGATAGTGTTGTGTACATTCCAACTAAGGGCAGCTTAAATCTTGCAGCGACTGTTAATGTGGTTTTGTATGATCGCTTAGCAAAATCTCAACAGAATGAAAAAGGTAATGAGCTCATACGTGAGAGTCGTGATGTGAATAATCGTTTGAAAGTGAAACTTTAGCGGGTTGTAAAAAACTTAGATAAAAAATTAGATTCCTCCCTCATATAAGAGGAGGAATCCGATACATTCTATTAAGAAAAGTCTTTCTGGCTATGACGCTCAGCCAGCTGATCCTCAGGTTCACCCCAAGTGCAATTCACTTTTTTACCACGTTGAACCGCAGGGCGCTGTGCAATGCTTTCCGCCCAGCGAGTGACGTTTTTATAAGTCTTAACGTCTAAAAATTCAGCCGCACTATAAAGTCCACCCAATACTAAAACACCGTACCAAGGCCAAATTGCCATATCGGCAATGGTATATTCTTCTCCGCAAATATAAGTATTATTGGCGAGCTGTTTGTCTAATACATCCAGCTGGCGTTTTACTTCCATGGTATAGCGATTAATTGGATATTCGAACTTCTCTGGGGCGTAAGCGTAAAAATGTCCAAAGCCTCCGCCTAAGAATGGAGCACTACCCATTTGCCAAAATAGCCAAGAGAGCACTTCTGCTTTTTCAGCGCCTTTTGGCAGAAACACATCGAACTTTTCTGCTAGGTGAATCAAGATGGCACCGGATTCAAAAATTCGAATAGGTTTATCTGATGAATTGTCGATCAAGGCAGGAATTTTGGAGTTAGGATTAATATCCACAAAGCCAGAGCTAAACTGATCACCTTCCATAATATTAATTGGGTAAGCATCGTACTCCGCTGCGGTAATTCCTTGCTCGATCAGTTCTTCAAACATGATGGTGACTTTGACACCGTTAGGTGTCGCTAGAGAATGCAGTTGAAATGGATGCTGGCCTTTAGGTAATACTTTATCGTGGGTTGCGCCGGAAACCGGGCGGTTGATGTTAGCAAACTGGCCACCAGACTCTTCTGGGGATTGCCATACTTTAGCGGGTACGTATTCAGAGGTATTGCTCATGGTCGTTAATCCTAATTTTGCATAACTATTTGATTAACAGAGTAGCCCACATTATGGGGCGCTGGATAGGGAACAAAACGGATTAAGCTATTTCATCACTGGAACATTCGATATGGGACTATTTATTACCATGCTTTGCTAAATAACGATCCAAGGCATTTGCAAATGTCTGTTTATCTTTAGCATTCATCGCGGCTTGTCCACCACTATGCTCACCGGAGCTGCGCATGGTATCCATAAAATCCCGCATATTGAGCTTTTGTTTGATATTGGTTTTATCGAAGATATCACCACGGGATGTTACCACATGGGCGCCCTTCTCGATTAACTCTGCCGCTAAAGGGATATCAGAGGTAATTACTAAATCATCTTTATTCACTTGCTCAACAATATAATCATCAGCGACATCAAAGCCCGACTCGACCTGTGTGCTGCTAATCCACTTTGAGGGCGGTACTTTTATGTAGTGGTTAGCGACTAAGATTAGCGGCATTTCTTTGCGGTTCGCCGCTTTATACAAGGTTTCTTTGATTGCGTTAGGGCATGCGTCTGCGTCGACCCAAATTGTATTTTTTGTCATGGTTTAATTATCTTAAATAGCTTGTTTAGCTTCCGCATCATCTTTTAATAAAAGCAGGCTTTCTTCAGCGAAACCGGTACCGGCTTCGACGTAATAGTTGAATACGTTATCGATGCCCATGGCCATCAGTTTCTCGCGCTCATCTTCGTAGCGTGCAATCGCAGCGACATGACCTTTATAGCCACTCAATTTGAGCTGTGTAGTAATATCGCGAATATCGGATACCGAAGGCATGGCTAGCATGATCAATTTGATGTGCCAAAGCTCACGGGTTTCCCAAAAGTCGGCATCCTCGGCATCACCCAATATAATATGTCGGCCCTCATCTCGGTGACGACGAACTTTGTCGATATCGGATTCTACCCCCCAAACCCTGTCGTCTAATTGGCCGTGTAAAACATCATACGAACTGCGGCCTACACGTCCCATACCGACAATTAAAATCTCAGCACTCTTTAACTGTTCTTGATAGGCAGGGGTCGGTTGCTCGCGTTCGAAATGCTTTACCCAGTTTCGGGCATAGGCATAAGCCGTGTGGGCATAGTCATAAAAGATACTGGTGAAGACGAATGAAATACTCACTGCTAGCGCGATAATTACTAGCCAGTCTTTATCAATCCAGCCGTTTTGTACGCACAGTGCAGCAACGATTAAACCGAACTCACTGTAGTTAGTCAGTACCATGCTGCCCAAAAACATATTACGACCTGCAACACCCAGTGCGGCCAGTATGTGGAATAGCAATACCCCTTTGATGATTAAAATAAAGCTGACCACAGCCAAAGCGGGCATCATTTCTATGGTGGGGAGAGCGGTAAAGCCAATCGATAAGAAGAAGCCAATTAAGAACAGATCTTTGAAGCTCAGGAGTGATTTCGCCAGTTCGGCTGACTTAATATGCTGGCTTAATAATAGGCCAATAACGAGGGCGCCTAAGTCGCCTTTCATATTGACTAGCTGGAATAACTCGTAGCCGCCCATGGCTAAAAAGATGCCGATTAATGGTAATAACTCACCGTGACCGCTCATGTTTAAGATGCGCCCCAGTAGCGGACGAGCAGGCCATAATAGCAACAAGGCAAAAGCGTAGAGTGAAGGGATTTTACCCGTGGCAATAACGAGGAAGGCCACGGCGACTATGTCTTGCATCACCAAAATACCCACGGCGAGCTTACCGTGGCGGGCTTTCATTTCGTTCTTATCTTCAAGTAGCTTAACGATACAGACAGTACTGCTAAAGCTCAGCGCAAAGCTGATTAAAGCCAACGCCGTCCAATCGAGGTCAACAAAATAGCTGATGCCCAATAGAGCCGCCGCTTTTAATAACAGGGTGCCAACAATCACCCAGCTAATCATATGCAGGCTAGTACCCGCCCAGACAGAGGTCTTGAGTAAACTTTGTGCGTTCACTTTTAAGCCAATGGTGAATAGCATCAGGGTGATGCCGATATTCGCTAGAGTCTCTAAATTCTCATGAGGGGTTACACCAAAGGCGTGTAGACCAAAGCCAGCGGCGAGATAGCCAATCAGTGGCGGAAGATTGATTTGCTTAGCGGCAAAACCGCATAGGAAAGCAATAAGAATCCAGAGGAAATCCATGAATACAAAACTCGAAGTATAGAGGTGGTTTGAGTAATTGTAGCACGTTAGTAAATATTCCTAGATAGTCAGGGATCAAACTATTTAGACGTAAGTCAGGTCGTGTTGTGTAACTGTCTACAGGGATTACTTAGATCTTTTTTAAACAATGCGAAAACTTAACCGCAAAGCACTTTATTGGCTTGTACTAGCCCTGTATTATGCCCGCCATTAATACAGAATGAAGATAGATAGCATGACCAATCCAGCCAAGCCAGTTACTAATACCTTATTACAGCAAGCGCATACCAATATGCCGATGGGTGTGGCCGATAGCTATCGCTATTGGGGCGAAGATAATACGGTTTTTGTGAAAACCAGCGAAGGCTGCACTATCACCGATGCCGATGATCAGAAATATGTCGATTTTCGCTTGGCTTATGGTCCTATTATCTTGGGCTATCGTGATACTCGCATTGACCAAGAGGTGATTAAAGCGATCACTGAACGGGGTACGATCTCAGGTTTCTCTACTGACCTGGATTCTCAGGTGGTTGAGCTGGTTAAACAGATGTGTCCGAACATCGAAAAAATGCGTTTTGCCAACTCGGGTACCGAAGCGGTATTGGGCGCAGTTCGTACCGCCCGTGGTTTTACTGGCCGTAACAAGATTGTGGTTGTTGAAGGTGGATTCCACGGTCTGTATGACGAAATGATGTGGAAATCCGATGTCGATAATTGGGATGCTGAGTCTGGCCAAGCTCCTGAGATTGCTTCTTTTGGTGTGGGTATTCCTGAAGCCAGTCGTGAGCACTTAGAAACCGTTCCTTTAAACAGCTTTGAAGCGATTGATGCGGTTTTTGATCGTGTTGGTGATGATATTGCTGCCATCGTTATTGAGCCTATCTTAGGTAACTGTGGCAGCATCGCCTCAAGCCAAGAATATATGCAGAAACTGCGTGACATGTGTGATGCTAACGGCACCTTATTGATTATGGATGAGGTGAAAACCGGTTTCCGTGTGGCTAAAGGTGGCGCCCAAGAGTTATATGGCATTAAGGCTGATTTAACCACTTATGCCAAGGCGATGGGCAATGGTTACCCTGTGGCGGCCTTTGGTGGCCGTGCTGATGTGATGGATATTATTAGCTTTAGCGCTAAAGGGGTTACTCATGGGGGTACTTATACAGCAAATATGATCGCTTTAAGCGCAGCGAAAGCTACGTTAACAATTTTGAATGAAACGGACGCGTACGAGACGATCAATAAAGCCGGAGCTGATATTCAGCAGGTTTTATCCCGCGTATTCACTAAACATGGTATAGAGCACCGTTTTGCCGGCCCTGATTCGATGTTCGGTATTCATTTTGGTGATGTCGTACCGACCAACTATCGTGATTGGAAGCAAACCGATAGTGAGCTATATACTGAGTTTGCCATGAACCTAATTAAACACGGCATCATGTTAGAGCCAGACTCACGTGAGCCTTGGTTTATTTGTGAGTCGCACCAAGCCATTGACCTTGCTTGGTTGGAAGAGATTGCGGATCGTTCTATGGCGGAAGCGATTGCGGCGAAAGCCTAATTTTTTTAGCGACTCTAGAGCTAATAAGACTAGATAGGGATATCTAGTCTTATGTTATCAAAAAGAGATGTCGTTATTTCTGCTGCTCAATCAATTGCTGGTTCATCGCAATAATGCGGCGGGCTAAGTTCTCGATCAGGTTAACCGCGGCTTTTGGCTGTGCTTCAATTAAATTAACGAATTCATGCTGAGGTACGGCCATGATTGTACAGGCTGTACGGGCTTGTACGGTTGCTGAGCGCTTTTCTCCTGTGAATACGGCCATAGCACCAAACACTTCGTCTTCACCAATCTCTCCCACTTTTACGCCATCGGCAAACACATCGGCTTCACCACTGATGATGGTATAAACGTGTTCGGCTTCATCACCTTCTTTAATAATGACATCACCCGGTTGGCAATTCTGAAATCCTGCAATGGTTTGCGATTGGCCTTTGCTTAATTCAGCAACCTGGCTCATTAGCATGCTGTTTTGAGTCATTAAGAAATGACTCCAATAATGCTGGCGACGTTTATCTGAGTAGACGTGGCGCAAAAAGGCATCACGATCAATCAGCTTCACTTCAACAAATTCATCCGCACGTAGGTTAGGGCTAGGCAGATCAAAGGCGCGATTGAATCCAATCAAGTCGCCTTCATCAAAGCTGACGATGTTTTGGCCATCGTGTGTCAGATGCAACATGCCGTCAGTAATCAAAAAGATCTGATTGTTATCGAAGTGTTGGTATAGATCATCGATGCCTTCTAAAGGAAGAGCATCTTGTTCCATAGGAAAACCGTCAAGCAGACCCTTGGTCAGCTGTTGCATGCGTGTATTTAACTTATCTACACCCTCATTCGGTTTACCCGGTAGGTACATAGAGATCTCCAAATCTTCAATATTCACTGTATAAGCAAAAGATACCGCATAAATCTCGTAGCTTAAAACGTTTAATCTATCTTTTTAGCAAAAACATGACGCAATCGGGTTCCCATAGTGACAGATAGTTGAATTTCGTCAGGAGTTAGTTCGATTGGGAAGTAGCAGCCGCTGATTTTGGCATCCGCGAGCGAGGCACCGTTTAGGTTGCAGCCGCGAAAGTCGATGCCGCGCAAATCAGCACCTCGAAAGTAGGTATCTTCGAGATTCATACCAGCGATTTGTAGGTTGCGTAGATCTAGGCCTCTTAGGTCACAGCCGGATAAATCACAGTCTTTACCTTGTCCTCGGGCGTCATTAAATCCCGTTACATCGTCATTTCTTAATAACTGATAGAGGGGATCGTCACTGATTATTGGGCCATTCATTGCTATATCCTTCAGGCTTGTTACATTGCGCGAATGTATACGTGCATAATTTCACTTTAGTATAGACAATTACAGCAGTAATGAATGGGCAGTCGTCAATAATGGCAAACGAGCGTCAGCAAGGCTTTTTACTAACCAGCCGCTGGTATGAAGGGGATCAATCCACCGAACTTGAATTCTGGTTTGCCAGTCAAGGCGGACCTCTGTGTGTACGTATTGAGCAGCCTTCCGTCTGCTTCATTGCTATTGCTGAGCAAGATAAGGTGGAGAAATTAGCCCGGGCTGAAAATATTGAGTTAACTTGCCGTGAAGTTCAGCTTCAGTCCTTTAGTTTAAAGCCTTTACTGGCCTGTTATTTACGCCAAGAAGACATTTATCGATTTAACTATTTACTGAATGATTGGGATATTCAGGTTTGGGAATATGACCTAAGACCGACGGATCGCTATTTAATGGAGCGTTTTATTCGCGGTGGTGCCGAAATTGAAGGCCAGTGGCAAGCACAAGAGGGGTTCCTGTTATGTCAGCAAGGACGTCTAAGACCGAGTGAAGAAGCCGTGCGTGCTACAGAATTAACGGTACTTTCTGTCGATATTGAAACAACCTTTCCCAAAAAGGGTAAGCCCGATCGTTTATTCTCCATCGCGTGTCACGGCGATGCCATCATTGCCGGTAAGCGTGAAACGGTCAATTACATTTGGATGGTCGGTGCGGCCGACAGTCCTGCTGCCGAATGCTGCCATTATTTCACCGATGAAGTGGCTTTATTGGAGCATTTTTTTGCTGAGATGCAGCGCCTCGATCCTGATGTGATTATTGGCTGGAACTTTATTCAATTTGATATGGAGTTTTTACAGCGTAAATGTGATGAGCTTAAGCTGCCTTTTATTCTGGGTCGCAACCAGCAAGAAGTCAGTTGGCGACATGTGCAAAACAATAACCCGAATGTGCGAGCGCGAAGTTATTTGCATGTAGCGGGGCGCTGCATTATCGATGGCATTGAAATGTTACGCCAGGCGCAATACCAATTTGAAAGCTTTGCTTTAGATAATGTGGCTGAAGAATTATTGGATCGTCATAAGCTGATTTCTGGAGAGGCGAAAGTTTATGACGGTTATGATCATGAAATCGAATATTTATTCGATCATGATAAACCCGCGCTTGCGGCGTATAACTTAGAGGATTGCGTCTTAGTTGCGGACATATTTCAGCATACAGAATTAATAGACTTTGCGATTCAACGCTCAAGCTTGACCGGATTATTGTTGGACCGAATGGGAGGCTCGGTCGCAGCGTTTGAAAATCTCTATTTACCTTTATTGCATCGTAATGGCTATGTGGCACCGAATTATGGCGAAGGTTATAGCGAGATAAAAAGTCCAGGTGGTTTTGTCATGGATTCACGGCCGGGGTTATACGACAGTATTTTAGTGTTGGATTTTAAAAGTCTATATCCTTCTATTATGCGGACTTTTAAAATTGATCCGATGGGGCTAATCGAAGGACTCAAAGCTGAAAGTCTAGAGTCTGATAAATCTGTGATCGCTGGCTTTAATGGCGGTTGTTTTGATCGAGAAAAACACTGCCTGCCCGGCTTAGTGACCATGCTGGGTGAACAAAGGGATCAAGCGAAGAAAGATAAAAATAATCACCTAGCTCAAGCGATAAAAATCATCATGAGTTCATTTTATGGTGTGCTCGGCAGTGACGGTTGTCGCTTCTTCGATATGCGTTTATCCAGTTCAATTACGCAACGTAGTCATGAAATTATTCAACGCAGTGGTGAGTGGATTAAGCAGCAGGGCTATGATGTTATTTATGGCGATACCGACTCGGTATTCGTCTGGCTAAAAGAAAAGAAAACACAAACCCAAGCCGATGAGATTGGCCAGCAATTAAGTCATGAACTTAATCGCTGGTGGATGAATACAATCGAGCAAGAACATCAACTTGTCAGCTGCTTAGAAATTGAATATGAAACCCACTATCAGCGCTTTTTTATGCCTTCGATACGGGGGGAAGAAACTGGCAGTAAAAAACGTTATGCGGGCACAGTACATACAATATCTGAACATGGTGACGAGCAAGTTGAAACCATTTTTAAAGGCTTGGAAGCGGTGCGTAGTGACTGGACACCCTTAGCTCGAGAGTTTCAGCAACAGTTATTTCAACGCATATTTTCCGAGCGAGCCTTTAAGCAATGGATGAAAGATGAAATAGCTTTGCTGATGCAAGGTAAGAAAGATCAGCAATTGATTTACCGTAAACGCTTGCGTCAACCGTTGAGTGAATACCAACGTAATATTCCTCCTCATGCAAAAGCGGCAGCGGTATTGGAGTTGTGGCGTGAGCAGCAAGGTTTACCACTGCTTTATCAAGATCGCGGTGGTTGGATTCATTATCTAATGACGACCAATGGTCCACAGCCGTTAGACGTCTATGAGCATTCAGGGGGCGGTCTAAAAATTGATTATCAGCATTATTTTGAGAAGCAGTTAGCACCAGTGTGTGATGGCCTATTGGCCTTGTACGATACCAGTTTTGCGGAAATTTGTGGTTCACAGATGAGTTTGTTCTGACATTTCTAGACATTAAAACATGATCTAACGCAGGGCAAAAAAATGCTCTGTCGGTAAGCTCAAGAACTGTTTAACTTAATCTTACTGTAGAGCTTTATTATGCCAAAATTCTTTATATTCTCGTTGTTGATAATTATGCTATCAATCCCTGTGTTTACTATTTTTTATTCAGGCTAACTAGAAGAATAATACCTTCGTTCTTTATTTAATCACCGTCACTAAAGTTTAGGCCTAGGCTAATATCCAAAGCTTCCGGTATCTCACGTTTAAAATTACCATCTAATATCTTAGCCGCCGCTTTCATATCGATTGTATTTTTCTCATCGAGTGCTATTTGCAATGTTTGCATATTGTCTTGCAATAACGTCACGGTTTGCTCAAAACGATTATTTTTCATAATACGATTAAAGCTAATGTTGGTTGCTTCTGTACCCGCTAACAGTTCTTCTGTGTTGGTTAACGAAGACTCTAATGTCTGCCAAATATCTCCTGACAACTGCGAGACATCGAGGGTTAAATCACGTAAGCCTAAATAATCATAAAATTCTTGCACAGAAACGGTAATTTTTTCAATAGCAGCTTCACCGGTCTCATCGTCTAGCAATACTTCCAACTGGTTGTTGACGAGAAGGTCTCGGTAACTCTTTCCAGTATTCCTGTAATCCGTATTCCAGCCGACTAAAATAATATCTGCGCGACGTAATAGTTCTTTTGAAAAACCTGTTAATAGCTGACACTTACGTGGGTTTGCTAGGTATTCAGAAACGATATCCGCTGGCGTAGCAGACTGACTGGCTGCGTCTTCAAAAATAGAGATTTCTAACGCCAGAAGTCCGACAAATTGAAAGCTTAATGCTGAAAAAGTCGCTTCATTAATTTCTTCGTTATCGGCGAGTAGACTATCGATTTTATTGCGCACGGTAGAGGTATAGTTGGTTCCGCGTAAGCGATAAGAATCGATATAGGTGTAAGTTGGGAACAGCTCACTATTCACCAGTGGGCCAAATCGATAAGGCAATAGTTGGAACCAAGCCTGGTTGCTTGTTTTCCATTGATTTTGCAAGGCAGTTAGATTCTCTTCAGTCGTATTTTCTGACTGACAAAACATTTCACTGGTAGTAACTAGCTCGTTGACTTGCGACTGAAATCGAGATGCTGCAGGGATAATACTTTGATCGATCGCTTCACTGGCGGCGCTATTTAATTCACTGTTGTAAGTTGTGAGTGATGAGCTGCTACCACCGCAAGCGGTGAGTAAAAATGTGATGCAAGTGAGGAGGCTGACGGGGATTAACTTGTTCATAATAAAACCTAAATAACACTCATTAAGAGTTGCTCAGTGAAACCGAAATCATATGATTATCCCAGCTGGTTTGGCTAAAGCTCAGGCTCTTTTCTCTCTCAAGTTTGAGGCTGGTTGCGTTTATTTGGCGAATTTTACCTGCTGAATTGGATAAAACGAAATATTTATTATCTTGGCTTAGGGTTAACCCACAAACATCATGGAAAGCATGATAGCCCTGCAGAGATAAATCATCTAAATGCCAGAACATAACCAGATCGCCTTTAGGGCTAGTAAAGGCCGCCAAGCGTTCTTGATTATGTATAACTACGCTGCCCATATAGTCATTGAGTTTCGTGGTTAATGCTTCGGGAGCCCGGAGCATTTTAATCGGCTGACCTTGTTTATGAACCGCTGCTAAAGGAGTCAGTTCATTATTATCCATTGCTTGACGTTGAACTTGTAACGCAATGGCGACTGTCCCATCTTGTGCGACATTGAGGTGACGGATACTGGCCTTTTTTTCGGCCAATGTATGTTCGCTGATGAGGTTTCCATTGCGACTGTCGATATAACTCAGAGATGAGCGCATTGAATCTAGATTGAGAATTTTCCGCCCAGAGTCAGGATGTGTTAATAAACCGCCATTAGCGATGACTAAGGTGAAACCATCCGGCATTAAAGCAATCTCGTGGGGGCCTATGCCGTGGCTGTCGAACTCATTTATCAGCTCTAAAGTTTCAGCATCGCGCACAGTAATTTTTCCTTGGCCACTCGCTTTACCATGACTATTGTTGATTTCAGATTCTGTGCAATAAAGTAGTTTACCATCCGCGCTAAAACAGCCGTGACCGTGCATGTGTCGATTAATAGCACTGTTAAAGTGTCCGTCGACTTGTTTGGTTGATAGGTTTAAACGAATACCTTGAGTACCGGGTCGACGAGAGAACATAATAACGTGTTCGGGTTTTACTGGGTTTTGCGCCAAGCCATGACCACGAAAGTTTGATAGTGAAAAATTATTCGTATTAACATCAGCTTCGATCCAGCCAAGGGCGTATTCATTTTTAGATCGGCCTTGGGCAGATAACCAGATTTCTTTCGAGTTTTGCTTTTCTAAAGCCAGCCAGTCCCATGCCGAATAACTGCGGATCGTGATTGAGCTAGCAGCTGCCAGTAAGGCAGGCTTTAGTAGGCCAGTATTAAAACCACGGCGGGATAAATTTATCTTCATACTTTATTCAGTATTTCATTTATTAATTAAAGCGAATTAACAAAGTTAATCAGATCATCCCTATCTAATTTTTCAAATTGTATAAATTGGGCTTTGGCTTGGTTGGCTTCACCGCCGTGCCATAATATAGCTTCCTCTATACTCCGTGCTCGGCCATCGTGTAAAAATACCTTACTGCCATTAACCTTGTGTAATAAGCCTATTCCCCATAATGGAGCCGTGCGCCATTCACTGCCTGTGGCCAAATAGTCTGGTCGGCCATCGGCAAGCTCAGGCCCCATATCATGCAGTAATAAGTCGCTATAAGGCCAGATTACTTGTTCGGATAAGTGTGGAGCCGTGTCACTTTTTTGTGTGACGAACCTTGGGTTATGGCATTGATTACAGCCAACTTGGTAAAATAACTCACGTCCGGCCAAGACCGATACGTCTTGGCTATTGCGTCGTTGTACGGGGGCGAGATCGCGGTTAAAGTTAATTACCAGCTCTAATAAGTTATCAGGCAGTTCTACTCCTTGCTTGTCATTACCGTTAGGAATTTTTAAACAAGCCGTTTGAAGTTCTGTGCAAGGTTGCTTAGGTGCTAAGGAATTTGTGATACCTACATCGTTGGTAAAAGCGCCACCGACTATCATAGCCAAGCTGGGCTTATTGCTTTTTAAACCAAAACGTCCCACGACAGTGGCTTGCTTTTCTACATCCCAAACCTGATTGACTCGTCCTGATATACCATCGTTATTTTTATCTTTGGCATCCGCTAAGGCAATTAAATCTTGCTCGGCAATTAAGCCTAATAATCCCATGCCATGAATAGTCGGTGCGACGCGCAAACTGAATTGAGTATCGTCTCCTAAAGGGCCATAGCCGAGATACTTAAAATCTAACTCTGGCTTGCGCAAAGAAACTTGATGCTGGTCTGGGTAAGTAAATGTTTTTTCAATCCAATTGATATGAACATAGGCTTCTGGTGGTACGTCGTGTTTTATCGTGCCTGGCTTTTGTGAGTGCCTTAGCTGATGGGCGAGAGAAACCGATTGTCCTTGGATTTGATCACCGTACATGGGGTGAGGAATAACCCCGGCTTGTTTAATAAGCTCGGAATGTACGGATAAATCTTGTTGCTCTAAGACCTTGCTTAAACGTACTAGCGTACCACGGACTGGCGTTTCGTTATTGTTCGGAATAAAACCCTTCCCACCTTTTATATGACACATTAAGCAAGTGCGAGCGTTATACACTGGGCCTAAGCCATCACGAGCGAACGTCACTGTCGGAGCTTTTACCCAGGGCTGGTTCGCTAAGGCTTTACCCGCGTGGAAATTGGGTTTTAATTCGTCGGCTAGATTGGCCGCTGGTAATTGAAAGCTGGGTTGTGTTTGATTCGCGACAGTCGTTTGACCGCCAGGGTTGTTTTCTGCTGCTATGAATTTAGGCGCCGAACGCTCTATATAACTTACTGTATATTTGTTTTTTTGATCGCAAGCGCTGAGAAAAATAATACTAGCGATGAGTAAAACGACTTTCATAAAACCTACTTTGCATAAAACCTATTTTGTTGAAATTAATAGGCAAAAAACGAAATAATAATTGTTGGTAATAAAATAGCAGAAAGCCGAGCAGAGCTCGGCTTTCTAAATCAATAAAAAGTTATTTATTGATATTTTTTCTGATGCATTAGCAACCTTCCGTAGAAGTTGGGTTTTCAGTATTACAGCCTGAAGCATCAGATTCTACTACGGTACCCAAACCTAGTTGGTCGGCAGCATCTTGAATTAAACGAGACTGTTGATTTAACGCTTTAATCGTTATGGCAACTGAACTATTCTCAGTTGGGTTTTGAATTAATACGTCAAATGGTACGCCGTCACGAGCAGAGGTATCGATCGCTGCATAGCCTGCTTTAGTAATCGCTAGAGCGGCAAATGTTTTTGCAGCAACCTCTGTTAAGCCGACTTCCGTTAAATAATCGCTAATACCGTAGCCATCAACAGCATTAGTGATTACATCATCGCTACCATTGAGGTCACTGTCGTAACCGGCATAATCACCAAAGAAACTGTTAGAAACCCCTTCAGCGTTCAACCAGATATCACGGTGAGTATTATCAGAAAAGCAAGAGTGCTCATCTTCTTGTGAGTTGGATGCGAAAGCAATTTGCATGCGCTCACCGGCCAGTTCACCTTCAGACAGTGTACCCATGCCGTTTAGAATTTCAGTTAGCTTCGTTTTGGCGTCCGCTTCGTTAGTTAGTGTCGTGAAACTTGCACGGTAATTGTTTTCATCACCCGTTGCCCATTCGGCTTGAACGGCTTCTAGGTCAGCAATTAACTTATCAACAACAACTTCAAGGTACTTGTGACGACGGTGAGATAGTTCATTCGCATCATAATCAGCCGTGATACCTGGCACGAAGTCAGATACTGGGCGCTGACCGCCAGCGGCGGTTGCGTTTACAGCTTCGTCACGGTCAGTACCGTCCGTCGTGCTTTGATTTGCAGTATTGAGATCTTGGCCCCAAAGTAAGAATTCAATGGCGTGATAACCCGAAATAACATCGTGTTCGTCTTCAGCGGCTAGGCCTTTAGCCAAAAGAGTATCGTCGATAGCAATCGCGGTATTACCGATAATCGTATTGCTCGCTTCGGCATTGGTTACGTCGATCGTAGCCGTGATGTCATCACCAAAACCGTGGGCCGTTACACCAATTTGATCGTTATCAAAATCGTCGCCGTCATTACCTGTGTTGACGTAATCGATTAAGGCTTCGCCTAGTGGCCAAGCGTTCAAGTCGCCTTCTACGTCTAGAGCATCAACCGGTGAATTACGGAAACGATAAACTTCTGTTTGGCCATAAGGCTCACGAGAGACTAACCAAGCGGTTTTGGCCGCAGTTAAGTTTTGTGTAGATGGATCTGCTTTAAAAGTTGCAAGGGCAGCTTTAAGTGCTTTCGCCGTTTCAACAGAGTCGGTATAAGCCGCGTAAGCGATAGCAGCATTGGTATTTACAACTAGCTGGGCCTTTTCCATATTGATAGCAGGAACAGAGCTATTGTTATCGTCGTCACCCCCACAAGCCATTAATAATGAGGCTGAAGTAATACAAGCCGCTAATTTAATAAATTTCATCGCTTCGATCCTTTCTAACTTTTTTCAATCTTAGAGGGTATTTCTATCTGCAGATTTATTGAGTGTCTGCGCAGTAATTTGATCGACAAGGTAATACAAATGAAAATGATTTGCAATAAGATTAGTGATGCGTTTCTTGACATAGGGCAATGCGAATCGTTACGGGTTGAGAGTAAATAGCGTAATATGCGCATGATTATTATTTCTGTTGAGGTATTGGCGACAATGAAAAAAGCAGTATTGGGTCTAGCTTTATCCAGCTTAGTATTAACGACTTTATTGGGTTGTGAAGGGGACTCTCGTGTAGATAAGCCAGAATTAGATAGTAAAGCCCAGTTGGGAGAAAAGCTGTATTCAGATAAAAACCTGTCTTTCAATCGAACGCAGTCCTGTGCGACGTGTCACAATCCAGAGCACGGCTTCATCGATGAAAGAACCAATGATGCAAGTCGAAATACGGCTAGTGGGTTAGTGGCAAGCGCAGGTTCATTAGGGGATAACGGCGCTTCTATTGGAGATCGCAATGCGCCGACAGCGGCTTATGCGGCGTTTAGCCCTAGCTTTCACCAAGGCCAGCGTGACCGCTCCAATAAGATCATGACAGATTTAGATATTGGTCCTTATCAAGGGTTTATCGGCGGTCAGTTTTGGGATGGGCGTGAAGATGATCTAAAAGGCCAAGCTGGTGGGCCACCCACTAACCCAGATGAAATGGCCATGCCGAGCAAGGCCGCTGTCGTTGATCGTTTATTAGAAGATGCCGCCTATGTTGCAGGCTTCGAATATGTCTATGGCGCGGATATTTTTAATGACGTTGATAGCGCTTATTTGGCGATGGCAGAAAGTATTGGCGAATTTGAGAAAACAGCCAGCTTTGCGACCTTTGATTCTAAATACGATCGAACTTTCTTGAACACGAATGATCCTGATTATTACGACCTGCCTATTTCTTCGAAAGCGAGAACAGGACAAGTATTGTTTTTTGGTAGCAACCTCTCTTGTGCAGCTTGCCATCAGTTACAACCATTACGCATTAAAGATGAGTTATTTACTAGCTTCGAATATCACAATATTGGGGTGCCAGAAAATACCGCTCTTCGTATTCATAATGGTGTGACGACATTGGATGAAGGTTTATTAAAAAATCCGGCTGTTGATGCAGCAACTGAAAAGGGCAAGTTTAAAGTGCCGACCTTACGCAATGTCGCGATCACCGCTCCTTATATGCACAATGGTATTTTTAATGAGTTGGACACAGTGATTCGTTTTTATCAGCATACAAAAGATCGTGCCTTAAATGTGACGGCTGGAGCTGTGAATAACCCAGAAACGGGTATGCCGTGGGGAGCCCCTGAGATCAGTGACAATATTACTCATGACATCCTTGGGAAAAGTAAGCAAAACTTAGGCAACGGTGAAGTTGAAGCCCTTGTTTGCTTTATTATGTTGTTAACGGATGCGCGATATGAGCATTTGTTAGATGCAGATAAAGTCACTGACTGCCGAATTTAATGGGTGTTGGTTGTTAGTTCGCCCCTGAGCAGCTTACCTTTTATTGGATAAGCTGCTCTCTTGTTGATTTATCTTATTAAAAATAATTCTCATTTGTGTTTAAATGCCAGCCATCGCCCTCGTCGGAATTTATAAGTTTTGAATTACTTTCCTATTATTCGTTCTTTTTCTTTATCACTGATATTAGCCAGCCAATGCAATCTCTCTTGGGCAGAACAAGGGATAGCGCTGGATAATGTCTATATCACGGGTGGTAAGGATGAAGTATTGCAACAGCCAGGATCAGCCACATTTATCGATGATGTGGCCTTAGAGGCTTTTGAATATACTGATATACATCGCGTCTTAAATGCCGTACCTGGTGTGAATGTGCAAGAAGAAGACGGTTATGGATTACGCCCGAATATTGGCTTGCGTGGCACGTCCCCCGAGCGCAGTAAAAAGATTAGCGTAATGGAAGATGGGATTTTATCTGGCCCAGCCCCTTACGCGGCGCCAGCCGCGTATTATTTTCCTAATATTTCTCGCATGAGTGCAGTTGAAGTTTTTAAAGGGCCTTCGGCCATTCAGTATGGCCCGGCCACAGTGGGCGGAGCGATTAACATGGTGAGCCGCGAGATACCTTATCAATCTCAAGGCGAACTCGATGTGCAATATGGCACGGACAATTTTCAGCGTTACAACCTTTATCAAGGCCAGCAAGTGGGAGATCTTGGTTATTTAATCGAAGGCTTACGAGTGAGTGCCGATGGTTTTAAAGACCTCGATGGCGGTGGCGCTAATAAAGGTAATACGGGGTTTATTCGTAACGATGTGAATTTAAAAACCAGTTGGCAAAGCCTAGGGGAAATAAGTCAGCTGTTTATTTTGAAGCTGGGTTACGCCGACGAGGATTCTAACGAAACGTATTTGGGTTTAACTCGAGACGACTTTGATACGGATCCCTATCGTCGTTATGCCGCTTCTCAATTGGACAAAAGTGAATGGCAGCATCAGCAATTTCAATTAACTCATATTATCGAGTTTGATTCTGCCACAGTCAGCACAGATATTTATCGCAATAACTTTAATCGCGATTGGTTTAAGGTGAATGGCTTTGATACAAATGATAGTGACTTAACCTTGGCGAAAATTTTGGCTGACCCTAACTCATCTGCCAACCAAGCTTATTATCAAGTACTCAGCGGCCAGGCGGATAGTGCGACTAGCGAACAGCAATTGCGCTTAGGAAATAATGGCCGTGAGTTTTTCTCTCAGGGTATTCAAACTCGGATTAATAATAGCTTTGAATTCTTGGGTTTAGATAATGATTTGGAGCTGGGTATTCGAGTTCACCAAGATCAGGTTCAGCGTGATCATACCGAGCAAAACTATAATATGTTCAATGGTGAGTTGCAGGCTGTTGGCAGCGGACCTGAAACCACTGTGCGTAATGATAATGATGCCTTAGCCTTGGCGCTTTATATTCAAGATGAAATTCAAATTGATCAGACTTTATTAAGTCTGGGTCTTCGCTACGAAACCATAGAAGCCTCAAAAACGACTTATGGTGAAATAACGGGGATTAAAGAAGCGAAAAATACCTTATCTCAATCCGTATTATTGCCAGGGGTCGGTATTTATTCTCAGCTTAATTCAGAGCTCGGGATAGTGGCTGGAATTTATAAAGGTTATACAGCGGCAACCGCCGATGCTCGTGGGGAAACGGAACCTGAGTTAAGTACTAACTATGAATTAGGAAGCCGCTTTTCTGGTCAATATGCTTTTGGCGGCCAAGCTGAGCTGATCGCATTTTTAAATGACTATAGCCAGTTCAGTGGCACCTGTAGCTTTGCTCAAGGCTCTTGCGATAATGCTGATGTCGGTGTACAAGCGAATGCTGGCAGCGCGCAAGTTTATGGTTTAGAAGCAAGTTGGAAAGCTGAGTACCTTCAAGTGGGTTTTATACTCCCACTATCGATGAGTTATACCTATAGTCATGGGGAATTTGGTGAGAATTTTACTGATTCTTCCGGTGCTTTTGGTGAAAAAGGTCAGCAGATTGAAGCGGGTTATCGCATTGGGTATTTACCTGAACATAGATTGAATGCCCAGTTTGGCTTTGGCAAGGATGATTGGCAGATTAATGCCTCCGTTTTATATCAAAGCGACATGCGTAATGTTCCTGGAGAAGGCACTATTGCGGAAGAGGACTTAATTGAAGCGCACACAATTTTAGATATCAGTGCGAATTACCAATTACTATCGGCAGTTCAACTTTATTCGACGGTAGATAACGTTCTGGATGAGCAGTATGTAGCCGGTGTTAAGCCGTATGGATTTCGCCCGGGTAAACCCCGATCAATTAATATCGGCGCGAAATATCAGTTTTAATCCCTAAACGCATTTCTTAACAGTGAATAAATAAGATACTCTTCTATTTCTTCACTGTTAAATAGTCATCTCATGAAAAAAATCGCCATCTTCGCTGATGTACAAAATATCTATTACACCACTCGCGATGTGTATAGCCGTCCTTTTAATTATCGTAAACTTTGGCAAAAGTTAGCCAAGCAAGGGAATATTATTTCAGCTACGGCGTATGCGATTCATAAAGGCGATGATCAGCAAATAAAGTTTCAAGATGCCCTTAAGCATATTGGCTTTGAAGTAAAACTGAAGCCTTATATCCAACGCAGTGATGGCAGTGCAAAAGGAGATTGGGATGTGGGAATTGCGATTGATGTGATGGAAGTCGCGGCCTCTGGAGACGTCGATACGATTATTTTATTGTCAGGCGATGGCGATTTTGATCTGCTATTAAAGAAAGTCAGCCAAGCCTATGGGGTGACAACGGAAGTCTTTGGTGTCCCTAAATTGACTGCGGGTTCCTTGGTCGAAGCTGCGGATCAATTCCATCCCATCCGGCAAGAGCTTTTGATGTAATGCCTCTCATCATTACCTTTTTAGGCCTGACTTTTCTATTCTAGTAGTTATTACTTAGACACTTTGTGTGTCTATTTAGTTACGTTATTAATACCGAAGGCCACAGTATTTTCTTTCCTAAGCGCTATACTTCTAGTAAACGAGTTAAGATTATAGAGCTATGCGATTTTTAAGACCTTTTTTAATTTTATTCATTAGCGTCATTTTAGTGGGCTGTGGCTTGTATAAAGAGCCTTATGAAATGCAAGGTAAGGCCGGAGATATCGGTGATGCGATGGAGCATTGCCGCGCTTATATTGAATATGTTTTGCCTAACGATGCCTATGTCTATATTGATAGTGCTTCTAGTCGAGAAACCAATGAGCATTACGATATTTTTTTAGATTTACAAGATAATGATCAAGAAGGTTATGCCCAATGCAGAGTGAACAAACGAGGGCTAATTACTTATCACGCTATCAGAGAATTTACACTGAAAGCACGTTCCTTCAGTAAGTAATATGATCGAAATTTAGCAGATTTTGATGAAGGTAGGTGATATAAAAATGCCGCGGCAGTTTAAAACTGAGCGGCATTTTTTATGCTCGAGGACTTATAAAGACGCTTTTAATGGCGCGTGCTGTTCAGCTTCTAAGCGTGGACCAAATTGACTAACAACTTGAGCGGATGCGGCGCTGGCTAAGCGGCCAGCCGCTGCAAAATCATGACCGTGAGTAATCGCATACATAAAGGCACCAGCGAACATATCACCTGCGCCATTTGAATCAACAGCCGTTACTTCATTCGCTTCGATAACATGAGTCGTCTTACCATCATAGGCAATTGCGCCCTTGTTGCCTAAGGTAATGGCAAACGTTTTGGCTTGAGTTTTCATGAAGTTGATCGCGTCTTCTAAATTAGAGGCATCGGCGAATAACATTGCTTCTTCTTCATTACAGAATAATAAATCTACACCACCACCGATCATTTCTTTAAGGCCATCTTTAAAGAATTGAACCATCGCTGGATCAGAAAAAGTTAACGCCGTTTTAATGCCATTCTTTTCAGCTAGCTTGCGAACTTCAATGGCTGCAGCGCGAGAAAGATCAGAAGTTACTAAGTAGCCTTCAATATAAGCGTACTCAGAATCGGCCAGTGCCGCTTCGTCAATGTGCTTTTGCTCTAGGTTTGCAGTAATACCTAAATAGGTATTCATTGTACGTTCAGCGTCTGGGGTTACCATTACTAAGCACTTACCGGTGACGCCATTATCACGATCACCACCTAAGTTAGTATCAACACCCGCCGCTTGCATATCTTGCATATAGAAGTCACCGGCTTCATCGTTGGCAACGTTACAGCTATAGAAAGTATTGGCACCAAAGTAGCTCGCACCAATTATGGTATTGGCCGCACTACCGCCACAAGCACGCTTTTTAAGTCCAAAGCGATCTTTTAATACCGCTAGGCGTTCGGCTAGTTGATCTTCGTCGATCAAGGTCATCATGCCTTTTTCAACATTTAAGTCACTGAAGAAGCTATCTTCAACTTCAAATTCTTTATCAACCAATGCGTTGCCGATGCCGTAAATGTGGTATTTAGCCATGTGTCATGTCTCGAAATAGATGGAATGAAAGTTTCTTGTACGCAGTTTAACAGAACTGAAGCGTATGACTAAGTCAGTCTGTGTTAGCATGGGCGCAATATGACGACTGCTAAAAAGCCGACTAGGGCAAGCAAATCTAGTACAAAGAAAACCGCGGTAAAGAAAGTACCTGCGGATAAAAAGAAAGCGCCTAAAAAGAAGGCGCCACAAGCGGCTGCACCGAATAAATCCCCACGAAGCCTGAAACAAAAGCTTTGGTCTTGGTTTTGGCGTCTATCTATTCTAATGATATTGGCCTTAGGTACTTGGCTTATCTATCTCGATGCGCAATTACGCAGCCAATTTGATGGTAATAAATGGACGCTACCGGCGAAGGTCTATGCGCGTCCGCTATCGTTATACCCTGGCTTACTATTATCAACCGAACAACTAAAAGCCGAGTTGCAGTGGAATGATTATAAGCCGGTTAGCAATGTGGTGATGCCAGGGACCTATGGTCGTGATGGTAAAGATTGGATTATTTATCGCCGAGCATTTTCTTTTGCTGATCAGGTCGAAAATGCGGTAAAAATTCGTCTCTCTTTTGCCTCGGGCCGAATCGATCAACTGACTATCGACGGGCAGCGCGAAGGGTTAGTACGCATTGAACCACAATACATCGGGGGCATTTTTCCTGCTCATCATGAAGACCGTGAACTCATTGCATTAGCGGATGTGCCCCCGGCCTTGGTTGCGGCATTAGTGGCGGTAGAAGATCGTGCTTTCTTTGATCATTATGGCATTTCAATTCGTGGAATTTTACGCGCGATGAAAGCGAATGTTGCTGCTGGCCGGACGGTTCAAGGGGGATCAACCCTCACTCAGCAATTGGTAAAAAACTTCTTTTTAACTAATGAGCGCTCGTTGCAGCGCAAGGTAAAAGAAGCCTTGATGGCCCTGTTATTGGAATTGCATTACAGCAAAGAAGATATTTTACAGGCCTATTTAAATGAGGTGTATTTAGGTCAGTCGGGTCGACGCTCAATTCATGGCATTGCTCTCGCCAGTCGTTTCTACTTTGCTAAAAATGTTCAGCAATTGAATTTATCCGAAGTCGCGTTATTAATCGGCATGATAAAGGGGCCTTCTTATTACAATCCATTCCGTCATCCGGATCGAGCGCGCACTCGCCGCGATTTAGTATTAAACGTGATGGCTGAGTTGAAGATTATTTCAACCACTGAGCGTATCAATGCCCAGGGTAAAGAGATTCAAGTCGCGGCGTCCGGGCGAGCAGGGCAAAGAGAGTATCCGGCATTTATTCAATTGGTTAAGCGTCAATTGCAAAGTGACTATCGCTTAGAGGATTTGCAAAATACTGGCTTAAGAATTTTTACGACCCTCGACCCTTGGCTGCAACATGCTACGGAGAAGTCGATTCAAAAGCATGTTGATCAACTGGAAAAAAGAGCGGGCTATAATAAGCCGACTCTAGAAGCGGCGGCTGTGGTGACCAGTGTTGATGGCGCCGAAGTACGAGCTATTGTTGGCTCTCGACGAGTACGCTATTTTGGTTTCAACCGGGCTTTAGATGCTCAGCGTTCGATTGGCTCGTTAGCAAAACCGGCGGTTTATCTGACGGCATTAGCGTCTGGGCGCTATGATTGGTCGAGCATTATCGACGATAAAAGCGTCAGTGTTGCAGGTCAAGATGGCAGCTTATGGCAACCAAGAAATTATGACAAAAAAGATCATGGCAAGTTGTTTATGGTGGATGCCATGGCGAGGTCGCTCAATCAGGCGACGGCTCGCCTAGGAATGAAAGTAGGTATCAGTCAGGTTGTCGATACGTTTGCACGCTTAGGAATTGATAAGTACATCCCGCCTTACCCGTCGATCTTATTGGGTTCGTTATCGATGTCACCCTTAGAAGTGACGCAAATGTTTCAGACCTATGCATCGGGTGGCTTTGCCATGCAGCCGAGAGTTATTCAAGCCTTAACCACCAGTGATAATCAGGTATTAACGTCTTATGCGTTAGAAGGACGACAAGCGTTTTCCCCCGAATTAATCGAAAACTTGCGTTATGGTATGCAGCAAGTTGTGGTGCAAGGCACCGGTAAGCGTTTAGGGCGAACATTTAATACAACAAAAATTGCCGCTAAAACGGGAACCAGTGACGAGCAAAGAGATTCTTGGTTTGCGGGTTTTGATGATCGTCACTTAGCGGTAATCTGGCTCGGCCGAGATGATAATAAAAGCACGCCGTTTACTGGGGCGAGTGGTGCTCTACCAATTTGGCAGAATATATTTCAACGTTCAGGCCTAGAACCGTTAACCCCGTTAGTTGATCTCGATTGGGCTTGGGTAAATGAATATGGTCAGTTGGTCGCAAAAGAATGTGGAGGCATTCGCAGGATGCCCTTTATGCGGGGATCATTAGAAGGTCGCGCTTTTGCAGGGCGTGAGATATCCTGTGCAGAAGCGAAGGTATCAGGTGATAAGGTTGATGCCACATCCGCAAATAATAGAGAGACGTCGGTAGACAAAAAAGGTGGAAGTTCGTGGTTCGATTGGCTGTTTTAGTATTTCTTTTTCTTCAAATTATTTTTGTTACGACGCTGAGTGGTTGTAGTGGATTGCCGAGCGCTTCGGATGCTGAACGTCACGATCCACGCCAGCAACAAAGCACGGAAGAAACTAACGTCAGTATTGAAAATGATATTGTGCGCTTAGATGAAGGGGAGCACCATCCTGCAGTTCAAGTGCTATTAACCCAAGCGGAAGAAGCCCGCCAACAAGGTCAACATCAGCAAGCGCTATCGTATCTCGATCGCGCGCGACAAATACAACCGCGTAATTCGGCGATTTTTTATCGACAGGCGTGGCTAAATTATCAGCTTGGTGAATTACAACAGGTTCAGCAATTGCTGCAGAGGGCACGGTTATTCTTACGAGCTTCCGTTGCCAACTTTGAAGTATTACAGCGCCGTATTCAGACGCTGCAATTTAAGGCTGATGCTAAGCAAGGCTATTAGTTTTAGTTGCTAACTTGGATCATGTTTACTGGTTGTAAATTGAGTTAATAAGCCTCGCAAGTCGGATGACATGCTAATAAGCGTTTCGCCATCTCGTGCCGCATCATTAGCACGCTGATTTGTTTCTTGGCTAACATCACGAATGCTGGTGATATTATTATTCACTTCGCCAACAACCTGATGTTGCTCTGAAACCGCTTGTGCGATTTGCTGGTTCATCGAATGGATTGTTCCTACTGCATCTTTCATTGCCAATAGGCGCTCTTTTGTTTCTTCTGTTTGCTGTACGCTCGATTCCACACTTTGCTTGCTGGTATCCATAGCGGTAACGGCGTCTTGACTACCTTTTTGTAGTTTCTCGATCATCTGCTGAATTTCTTCAGTGCTTTGTTGAGTACGAGAAGCCAATGTCCTAACTTCATCGGCGACAACGGCGAAGCCTCTTCCTTGTTCCCCAGCACGGGCCGCTTCAATGGCTGCGTTTAATGCCAACAAGTTGGTTTGCTCAGCGATACCTCGGATAACGGTTAAAACAGAGCCGATATTATTACTCTCTTCATCTAAATCTTTAATGACACTGTAGGCGCGATCAATATGCTGTGACAAGTCTTTGATCGTGGTCTGGGCGCGATCAATACGTTCCTCGCTATCTTTTGCCGAAGAGTCTGCTTCTCCAGCGGCGTTCGCCGCTGCCGTTGCATGCTGATTAACTTCTTGCATCGCGGCAGTCATTTCATTGGTCGCTGTGGCAATCATGTCGGTTTCTAATTGCTGTTGTTGCGCGCCGGTAGCCATGGCTTGGGTATTTTTATTAAAGTCTTCGCCAGTACTATTCAGCTTAATTGCGAGATGACCTACGTTGCTAACTAGCTCATCTAGCTGTCCAAAAAAGTTATTAAAACCATGACTGAATTCACCTTGGGCGTTAGAAACCCGGTAGCGTAAGTCGATCTCTCCTTCTTTACTAATGTGGTTGCCTATTTCATTCAGCTCTTCAGTTTGCGCGAACTCAAGCTCGGCTTTATGAGCGAGATAGATAATAAGCCCTGCTTCAACTACAACATAAGCAGCATGAATCATTACTATGCTGAAAGTATTACGGTTTTCGAAGACATAGATGCTGGCATTGGATTGTTGTAAATAGCTGAATAATAAGTGGTGAACGGCAATGGTCACTGCGGCTGCTAAAACAGGGCGCCAATCGTGAAAGTAAAGCAGCATGGCAAGACTGACAAATATGCCAAAATGGATCTCTAGCATGCCGTGGGCTTGTTGAATATTCAGTGCAGAAAAGATCATCAGAGAGATCCCAAACGAAATTCGGGTCGCTGCACTGGTGGCTTGAGTTTTGGCTAGTAAGGTCGGTATTAAGGCAGCTGGTAAACCAATAAATATAGCTTCGGCCCAGGTATCATACCAACTAGCTAGAATAAGAGAGAAGCCAAATAAGCCCCATAGAACAAAGGAAAAAAACCGATTGGCTTGATGATAAAAAGCAATGCGAGCATGGCTCATAAGAGACTCCTAAGATAATTATTAACAGCAATCTTAGTTAAGACTAGTGTTGATGCTTATCTTAGGTTAGTCCAATTCGGCTATTTTTCCTTAGTTATAGCAAGGAATTTAATACTCTAAGCATTGCTTCTATTGTTGAGGTAGAAGGCACGGTTAATAGAAGCCAGCAATAACCCTAAGGCAAATTCTAATGGCCATTTAGCGGCGAGTTCAGTCGCTACAGGATTCCCCTGTAAGCTATTAAGAATAATAATCAAGCTTGCTAAAGCTGCGACTGATAGTGCTAGGTTTGCCTGTTTTACACAAACACCCGTGGCTTTTATGAGTAATAAACGGGCAATTGCAAAACTACTAATTAAAGCGCTGGCGACGAGCAAATAATTCAAGTTATGTGTTTGCTGGCAGAGCCAATAGATACCACAGACCCCAAGCAAAATTCTGCCCCAAGCTTCTTTAGGCCAGTCAATTTTAAAGGCCAAGGCCAGCAGGACAAAGCTCAATAAAGGAAAAGCAGCATAGAAGGCTAGCTGTTTAAACCAAAACATCGGTTCTAATTCGATGATATGGGTTAATAAGCTGGAAGCGGCAAAAGAAAGAACCAATAAGCCACTGCAAAATGCCGCAGCGAACCAGCCTGGTGTTTCATCTTTAGGTTGCCAAGTCTTTAGCATCCAAAGAGCCGTGAGCAGCATTAATAGCTGCCCTGCAATCGTTAAAACCGTATTCATTATTTCGCGGCCATTTGGGCTGCTTTCATTTCTGCAAAGACGACATCCGCAGCGGCAATGGTATCTGCTACATCTTGTTCACTATGCGCTGCCGACATAAAGCCTGCTTCGAATGCAGATGGTGCTAAATACACACCTTGTTCTAGCATTCCATGGAAAAAGGCTTTGAAAGCTTCTTGATCACATTCACACACTTGGGCAAAGTTGTTCACGGTTTCGGCTTCGGTAAAGAAGAAGCCAAACATAGAGCCTGCGTTATTGGTGGTAAAAGGAATACCGTTTTTATCAGCGGCAGTTTGTAATCCCGTGCATAGTTGTTCTACACGAGTATCAAGCTGTTCGTATAAATCGCCTTGCTGCACCGACTTCATCATGGCTAAACCAGCAGCCATGGCTAACGGGTTGCCTGATAAAGTGCCTGCTTGATAAACTGGACCAATGGGCGCTAGGTATTCCATTATTTCACGCTTGCCACCAAACGCGCCTACAGGAAGGCCACCGCCGATCACTTTCCCTAGAGTTGTTAAATCTGGCTGGATACCGTAATAACCTTGAGCGCCAGTTAGTGATACGCGGAAGCCAGACATCACTTCGTCAAAAATTAATACCGCGCCATGTTGATCACAGACGTCACGCAAGCATTGTAAAAACTCCTTGCTGGGTGGAATGCAGTTCATGTTACCCGCAACAGGCTCAACGATAATACAGGCGACTTGATCTCCGCATTCAGCGAAATACGTTTTCACGCTGTCGATGTCGTTGTAGTTAAGTGTGACGGTATCATCGGCAACGCCAGCAGGAACACCCGGAGAAGAAGGAACACCTAAGGTTAATGCGCCAGAACCGGCTTTTACTAAAAGTGAGTCAGCGTGACCGTGATAACAACCTTCAAATTTCACTAACTTATCACGACCGTTAAAGCCACGGGCTAAACGAATAGCACTCATCGTCGCTTCAGTACCAGAATTCACCATGCGAACCATATCCATACCCGGCATGATACCGCAGACCGTTTTCGCCATTTCAATTTCAATTTCTGTCGGCGCACCAAAGCTTAGGCCTTGGTCTAATTGAGCTTTTACGGCTTCAATGACGTCGCCACGAGCGTGCCCCATAATCATTGGACCCCAAGAGCCGACATAATCAATATAGCGATTACCGTCAGCATCAAAGACACAAGAGCCTTCACCGCGTTCGAAGAAAATTGGCGTACCACCGACTCCTTTAAAAGCACGAACAGGAGAGTTAACGCCACCTGGAATAAACTCTTGGGCGCGATCAAAAAGGTTTTGTGATTGGTCGATTGAATAGGACATAAGGTGCTCGTTAAAATAAATTTATAATTCTTTTGCTACACAAACCTGTGTAAGCCGTGCGTATGATTGAGTATTTCTTCCACGAGACGCCGTGAATACGGTCCCTGTAGGCTTGGGCTCGGCTCCTGCCTCACACACTCGCTACAGTAACACTCAATAATACGTACTCTTACTTTCCAGATTCTAATAATGATTCGTTTGCTGTACTGCTAATTAAAAAGGCCTAACAACCACTAGAACAATAATGGCGATTAAGAATAAAACCGGTACTTCGTTAAACCAACGATAAAATACGTGGCTTTTATCGTTAATATCTTGTTCAAACTTCTTACGTAAAGCACCACACATAAAGTGATAACCCACTAAAATTGTAACTAAAGTGAGCTTGGCATGCATCCAGCCTTGGCTTAAATAATATCCAGAGTTTAGAGTGATCATCCAGATGCCAAGAGCAATTACTACAATCATCGAAGGCGTCATAATGCCGCGATAAAGTTTGCGCTCCATAATTTTGAAGCGATCTTTACTAACTTGATCTTCAGCCATGGCGTGATAAACAAATAGACGCGGTAAATAAAACAAAGCTGCAAACCAGGTGACAACGGCAACAATATGGAAGGCTTTAAGCCAAAGCATGATTTCTCTCTCTTGATTCTATTATAATTGCTAATTTAAGACTCTATTGCTTGTGGCTGATAGCGATAATGCTGTTCAATCATCTCTCGGCTTACGATACCGACGACGTGATTAAATTGTTCATCACGATGAACCACCAACCATTCTATGTGATGCTGTTGCATCAGGTCTAAAGCATTCTGCAGATTAGCCATTAAGGAGATCGATTTTACCATTTTTCGTTCGCCTGGAAGTAATAAACAGTCAATATCTTGATGATCTGGATCAGCCCGATCAAACTTTTCTAATGCATTATTCGTCTCAACATGGCTTTCGATGAAGCGTGCTAGATCGGTTGTTAATAGAAGCTGCTGTTCAGTTTCTATATATAGCCAAGCTGGCTGGTGGCTGAGAATTAATTGAGCGCTCTCTAAATTAACCATGCGTTGAGTCGAACTAAAACTTTGCGACATCAGCTGCCCTACCCAGGTATTGCGTAATAGCTGTTTAACAGGATCCTGATTAACGGCCAAATTGGTCTGTATGCGGAAAATAGAGGGTAGGTGGAAGATCTCACTGGCGGTCAGGCTTGCAATAACGATCGCCATCATTCCCGGCAGAATAATATTAGGATTGGCCGTGAGTTCTAAAAGTGCCATCAATGCGGCGAGCGGCGCTCTTAATACGGCCGCCATCATTGCCCCCATTCCGAGCATGGCATAAAAGCCAATATTTACGGGGTAGTTAGGCATGAAGTATGAGGACAGTTGGCCTAGCATGGCACCAATGGCTGCCCCCATGAATAAACTTGGTCCAATAAGCCCTCCAGGAAAACCGGTTGCCGAAGCCCAGCCCGATAAAATGAGCTTGGCAAACAATAAGGCAAAGGCAAGACCAAAAACCGCTTCTCCTTGCAGCCAGGAGTTGACGCTGTCATAACCAATTCCCATGACTTCCGGCAAGTAAATACTGGTGATTGCGGCGCAGATGCCTAATAACCCCCAAGTTTGCCAAAGTGGGCGCGTATTCCAGCGCTGCATTACTTTTACTGTTGCAATGTAGAGGCTGCCTAACATACCGCAGACTAAGGCTAATAATAAAATATAGGGGATTTCTAATAGCGATCCCATTTCTAATGAGGGTACAACAAAGGCGGTTTCGTTACCGAATACGGCGCGACTCACAATTGCTCCGGTTACAGAGGAAAGGATGATGGGAATAAAACCTTTAATGCTGTATTCCAATAAGACGACTTCCATGGCAAAAATAACCCCTGCCATGGGGGTATTAAATGAGGCCGAGATGGCACTAGCGACACCACAGGCAGCAAGAATTCTTAATCTGTGGTGAGGAGTCTTAAAGAATTGACCAAATTGGCTCGCGGACCCTGCGCCAATATGCACCGCAGGACCTTCGCGACCAATACTATGGCCACCGAGAAGGGCAATGATGGCCCCGAAGAATTGAGCAATTAAATTGGTTTTAGGCAGATAACCCTGATGCTGTTCGATTCTTTGTAGTACATGGCCGACCCCTACTTTACGTTGCTGCGGCTTAAGGCGACTGAAAATGAGAATTAACAGTACGGTAGAAGTCAGTAATAAGATAATGCGAGTAAGAGTAGAAAGGGACTCAAAACCTTCATGATCCGCAGAGGGAAGCCAGTGCTCCAGAGGCAATTCATAGGCTAGGCGAAATAAAGTGATAAGGCCTGCACTAATTAAACCGACAAAGGTTGCTAGCAAAGCTAAGGATATTTGGCTTTCTTTAACCTTCATTATTGTCCCTATCGGTTGAATCGAATCGGCTTAGTTTTGTCGATTGCTGCAAATTATACGAATTTTTTGTCTATCTTAACTAACAATTCTGATGAGAAGGCTTATTATAAGCATCTTTATCTGTCCTGTATCTTAGATTAGAGGCACGCAAGTGATTAAAGTAGGCATTGTTGGCGGCACGGGCTATACCGGCGTTGAATTATTAAGGCTGCTAAGTCAGCACCCAGAAGTTGAATTAACGGTAATTACCTCTCGTAGTGAGAAAGGGATTCCAGTAGCGCAAATGTTTCCGAATTTGCGTGGGCATGTCGATCTTTGTTTTTCTGAGCCGAGTGCCGAAAACCTAGCGCCTTGTGATGTGGTCTTTTTTGCCACCCCTCATGGTGTTGCTCATGGTCTAGCGCAACAAGTATTAGATCAAGGCATCAAGGTCATTGATCTGAGTGCAGACTTCCGCCTAGAAGATGCGGATGTGTGGGAACATTGGTACAACCAGCCGCATGGTGCGAAATCTTTATTGCCTGAAGCCGTTTATGGTTTGCCAGAAGTAAACCGTGAGCAAATTAAGCAAGCGCGCTTGATTGCTGTTCCTGGTTGCTACCCAACCTCAGTGCAACTAGCTTTGATTCCGTTATTAGAGCAAGGTTTGATTGAAACAACAGGCATCATTGCCGATTGTAAGTCCGGTGTGAGTGGTGCTGGTCGCCAAGCTAAAATGGGTGCTTTATTTTGTGAGGCAGGTGAGAGCATGATGGCCTATGCTGTATCGGGTCACCGTCATTTACCTGAAATTAAACAAGGTTTAACCCGTACTGCGGGTAAAGACGTAAGTATGACCTTTGTGCCTCACTTGACGCCGATGATTCGTGGTATTCATTCAACCGTGTATGCTCCGAGTAAAACAGCGGAAGTAGAAGCCTTAGGGGTTGATGGGTTACAGAAGTTATTTGAAGAACGTTACGCCAATGAGCCATTTGTTGATGTGATGCCCGCGGGCAGTCATCCCGAGACGCGTTCCGTGAAAGGCAGTAATATGTGTCGCATCGCAATTCATCAGCATGCCGATACAGGCTTGATCGTGATTCTTTCGGTGATCGATAACCTAGTAAAAGGCGCTTCGGGTCAGGCAGTTCAGAATATGAATATCGTATTTGATCTTCCAGAGCAAACGGGCTTAAAAGTTGTGGGTTTACTACCCTAGTAAATCTGATTAAACAATAAGAGTGATTAAAGGATTATTGAATGGCCGTAGTAAAAGGCAGTAAACAAGAGCGTTTAAGCTTGGTTCGTTATGACCCTTGGCATCGTTTTTGGCGTAGTTTCTATTTTTTGCTTTTTACCACGGTGGTTGCTGCGGGTTGTTTCTTTGGTGGCCAGTTTGCCAGCTTAGAAGAATTAAGTGCTCTCGGTGAAGAGCGTGATCAGCTACAAGAGCAAATAATTGCTTCCGATAAAGAAATCCGCAGTTTTCGCCAGCGCGTTGGTGTGCTTGAAAAAGGCGGAGAGGTCGATCGACAGGCTGCTGAAGGCATTCGCCAAACGGTTAAAGAGCTGAAGATTCAAGTGGCTACTTTAGAAGAAGAGGTCTCTTTTTATAAGGGTATTATGGCCCCGAGTGGTCAGGATAAAGGCTTACGCATTAGTAAGATTGATATCCAGCCGTTAGAGAAGACCAGTATGTATCGTTATAGCATCATGATGACGCAAGTAGCGGACAATACGTCCTATATAAAAGGCTTGGCCGCGGTTAATTTTGTCGGTATCGAAGCGGGTAAGCGTAAGATTATTCCGTTACGCGAGCTGGATGAGAAAGTGAATGAGTTGGGAGTGAAATTTAGCTTCCGTTATTTCCAAGAAGTTGCTGGTGAGGTTGCCATGCCAGCAAACTTTAAAGTCGAACAAGTGCAGGTGGTTTTACAGTCCACGGGTAGTAAAGCCCAGCGCGTAGAAGAGACCATTGAGTGGTCACAAAAGGACGTATAATGTTTAGTAGTAAAGATAAAACCGCCGCCAGTCATTACGATACCTTGGTTTCGCCTAAAACAGAGATCGTTGGTGATGTTAAATTTAAAGGTGGTCTGCAGGTTGAAGGTATCATCAAGGGTAACTTGATTGCCGAAGCAGGCAGTGGCGCGGTCGTTCGTATTTCAGATACGGGCCGTGTTGAGGGGCAGATTAATGCTCCGAATGTGGTCGTAAACGGTACTGTTGTTGGTGATATCTATGCCGGTGAGTACATTGAACTGGCTAAGAAAGCGCGTATTCAGGGTGATGTATATTATCACATGATGGAGATGGTATTGGGCGCTGAGGTGAATGGGAAATTGATTCATCAAGGTAAGGATGAGCTGAAAAAGGCTAATAAGTCCATGCTAGATGCACAAGCGGTTCCTGAAACTAAGAGTGACCAAGCTGGCGATAAAGTTGACTAAATTGGTCGGTTAATTCGATAATGGTCGAGTTAGTCTTTGTGAGATAGATAATGAATGCAGTAGTAGCCGCTGAACCGATAGGTTTAACCTCGGCAGCCGAAGAAAAAATCAGAGCATTGTTGGTGGAAGAAGCCGATGATGAGTTATGTCTACGCGTCTTTGTGACGGGGGGAGGCTGTTCTGGTTTTCAATATGGCTTTACCTTTGATGATGAGCGCAATGAAGATGATAGTATCATTTTCAAAGATGGCGCTCGTGTGCTGGTGGACTCATTGAGCTATCAATACTTGGTTGGCTCAAATGTGGATTATCAAGAAGGTCTTGAAGGTTCCCGATTTATTGTGAATAACCCTGGTGCTAGTTCAACCTGCGGTTGCGGATCTTCATTTTCAATTTAATCAGTCTATATAGTTAGAGGTGGATCGTATGTTGCGTTATTTGGGTATCTTGTTGTTGCTTGTACCAAGTTTGGTATTAGCAAAGGATCCTGCAATTCAGCCTGCGGTTCAGACGCAAAATATTGCGACGGCCTCAACTATAGACTCGAGTCCTAAAAGTGATGCGCAAATACTGCAGAAGCTCCAAGCGAATGTTGCCTTGCATACACTGGCTGAACTGCGGTCGCTATTAGAGCAAGCCGAGAAAATTGCTAACGGTGAAACTCAATACAGTACTGATGAGCCGATCGCTGTGGTATTGCATGGTGAAGAAATTAAAGCCTTTATGCGTAGTAATTATCGCGAAAATAAAGCCTTAGTGGATCTCGCTGCACGTTTAGATGCTTTTAATGTTATCGATGTGAAGGTATGTAAGCGTTGGATGGGTGCGAATGGCATCATGGCGAATCAACTGCCGCCATTTGTCGAGCCCGTCCCTTTTGGTGCAGGTGAGCGTGAGCGCTTAGAAAAAGCAGGCTACGCTTATTTTTAAAGTAACTCACAGCGATTAAGCAGGGTAAATTGCGCCTAAAACCCTAGGGCCTTTAGCGCCTGTGGTATTCGCTAAGTTTCCTGTCATGCCATTCATGGTTCTATACGCTAACCACGCAAACGCGCAAGCTTCTACCATGTCCACTGGAATCCCTAAATCATCCGTGCGACCAATACGTACCGTTAATAAGTGATGTTGAATTCGTTCGACCAGATAGATGTTATGTGCACCGCCGCCGCATAAGAACAGTTCTCCGTCAGTATAGCCCCACTCTTCAATACCTCTGCCGATAGAGATAGCGGTTAATTCTACCAGGGTCGTTAATACGTCCTCTTTCTTACAATCATCCATTTCAGGGGTGAGTTGTTTCATCTGTTGGAGATTAAATAACTCTCGACCAGTGCTTTTAGGGGGGGCTTGTTTGAAATAATCAATCGCTAGCCATTTTTTTAGCAGCGTTGGTAGGATTTTTCCTGAGCGAGCAATAACCCCACCTTCGTCGTAATTTATTTGCCAATGCTGTTCGACCCATTCGTTTGAAAGTGCATTGGCTGGCCCTAAGTCAAAGCCAAAGGTAGATTCAGGGTCTTGTGAAAGAACCGTGACATTGGCAATCCCTCCCAGGTTTAATATTTGACGAGGGTTGTGGTAATCAAGAAAGACATCTTGATGAAATGCAGGTACTAATGGAGCCCCTTCGCCTCCAGCTGCGATATCACGGCGACGAAAATCAGCAACGGTTGTAATACCTGTAAGTTCTGCAACTAGGTTAGCATCACCAATTTGCATGCTGAAAGCGTTGGGTCTAGGTTTATGGCGTATAGTTTGCCCATGGCAACCGATCGCTTTAATATCTTTAGCCTGATAGTCGTATTTTTCTAGCAGATTAAGACAGCATTGGGCATAGAGCTTTCCCAATTGCTGGTCAAGACTAGCTAAGTCTTCCAGCTTTATTTCAGATGCTTGGCTGAGTTCAAATATGTTTTTCTGTAGCGGAGCTTGGTAAGCTTGATAATAATTAGCTAATAGATGGGTTCGGCCATGCTGGTCAATTTCAACCAGAGCCGCATCAATCCCATCTAAACTGGTGCCGGACATTAAACCTATGTAAAGCACAGCCGCTCCTTATTCTTTATGTTGGGTTGCTCATTTCGAGTGATTCGTCACTGGCTAATTGAGTCCCTTGCTGACTTTTTAGCCATTCAATCATTCGTTTAGCTTCTGCTTTATACGCCGCTTTTTGATCTTTACTAATTGAGCGAGATTTAGGAAGCTTGATTCTTAATGAATCGCGATGAACGCCATCGACCCTAAACTCAAAGTGTAGATGAGGGCCCGTCGCAAGACCAGTACTGCCAACATACCCAATGACTTGCCCTTGTTTAACTCTGCGGCCTTTGCGTGCCTTACGGTTAAATTTACTCAGGTGGGCATATAAGGTTTGATAGCGGCTGCCATGTTGAATAATCACGCAATTACCAAAGCCGCCTTTGCGGCCGGCAAAAATAACCTTGCCATCGCCAGTCGATTTAATCGGTGTGCCTGTTCTTGCTGCATAATCTGTCCCTTTATGGGCACGGAATTTATTCAGTACTGGATGTTTGCGGCGTAAATTAAAACGCGAGCTGATACGTGCTAAGTCGATAGGGTTACGTAAGAACTCTTTACGCATACTATGGCCAGAGGGGTCATAGTATTGGCCTTCGCCTTTTTTATCTTCGTAGCGAACAGCGGTGAGCTCGCGTCCACGATTGATGAAATTAGCGATTAGAATGTTGCCATAGCCAATGCGTTCACCCTCTAAAAAGAGCTCTTCATATATAAGGCTGAATTCATCCCCTTGACGAATATCCAAAGCAAAGTCGATATCCCAGCCAAATAATCCGGCGAGCTCTGTCAACGTTGCTTGGGGGATACCTTGTTTAGCACCATCAAGAAATAGCGAAGAGTTAATCTTAGCTTGAGCGAATCTAGGTCTACGATCAGCCACCTTCTCGTCTAGCTTATAATCATACTTGCCTTCAATCGTTCGGTTGAACTCATGAGCGGTCAGTGGAGATGTTTCAATCCGCATACGGGTAACATGATTATCGGCGGTATTTTGCCATTTAATCATTTGACCCGGTTGTAGGTTAAGAGCGCCTTTAGGAGCACTATGAGCAATTGCTAATGCATCGGCTGCACTTAACGAGTTACGTGTGAATACTCGCGATAAGTTATCACCGCTTTTCAGTTCAGTTTGTTGCCAATATTCAACTTCCTCTTGAATGTCGGCTTCTTCGTGAGACTCTCCATTAACCGTTAATGTTTGTATTTCACGCTTTTGCTTTGAATCTGAATGTTCCCCAACAGCGAAAATGACGATTAATACGATCAAACTTAAAGCTGCAATGTGGGTCTTGGGGAAATACTGCCACTGGCCAAGAACTGCCATAGTTATTATTGTTCCTACAAATAAATCTTTTCTTTAGCGGACAGTGTACAACAATATCGGCAAATTAGTTGCCATTCGCAGCATCTCTATTGCTTTTATTAACTGATTCGGTATGGTGACGACCGCTTAATTTTTCACTTTAGACTGACAAGAGAACGTCATGACGGCAGCATTAATAGAAGATTTAAAGGCTCGTGGGCTTATTAGCCAAACCACAGCAGACGCAGAGCTTATTGAACATTTACAGGATGGCTGCCGTACACTTTATTGTGGCTTTGATCCCACCGCGGATAGTTTGCATATTGGTAGTTTGGTGCCTTTATTGGCATTGAAACGCTTTCAGGAAGCGGGGCATAAGCCCGTTGCTCTAGTCGGAGGTGCTACCGGCCTGATTGGAGATCCGAGCTTTAAAGCGCAAGAGCGTAAATTGAATACGCCAGATATTGTTGCTAGTTGGGTAGATAAGTTAAAGGCTCAAGTAAGTCGCTTCATCGATTTTGAAGCCGGTGAAAAAAGCGCTTCAGTCGTAAATAACCTGGACTGGGTGGGAGAGCTTAACGTTCTAGACTTCCTACGTGATGTCGGTAAGCACTTCTCTATTAATAACATGATTCAGAAAGAGTCGGTTAAGCAGCGTATTGATCGAGAAGGTGCGGGTATTTCTTTTACTGAATTTACCTATATGCTGCTGCAATCTTATGACTTTGCTGAATTGGCAGAGCGTGAAGACTGCACGATTCAAATTGGTGGCTCAGACCAATGGGGTAATATCGTTGGTGGTGTTGATTTAGCTCGTCGTATGTATGGCAAGCAAACCTTTGGTATCACCCTGCCTTTAGTGACTAAATCGGACGGTACTAAATTTGGTAAAACTGAGAGTGGTACAATTTGGTTAGATCCTACCAAAACGTCCCCTTATGCCTTTTATCAATTCTGGATGAATACCGCCGATGCGGACGCCTATAAATTTATGCGTTACTTCACCTTCTTATCGATTCAGCGCATAGAAGAAATTGAACAGCACGATGCTGAAATCCAAGGCCGTAAAACGGGCCAAGGAATTTTAGCGGAAGAGGTAACTCGTCTTATTCACGGTGAAGAGGCGCTGCAATCTGCGAAGCGTATTACAGAAGCGCTATTCTCCGGTGACTTAGCAACCCTATCAGAGCAAGAGCTAGAGCAAATTAAGCTTGATGGTCTGCCATCAAGTGACTTGGTGCTTGCGGATATTGCTGAAACTCCTTTAACCAGCTTATTTACTGAGTGCGGTATGGTTAAAGCAGGGCGTGAAGTAAAAGATGCCTTGGGTCGTAATGCTGTACTAATTAATGGCGAAGCCAAAGGTGCAGCAGACAATATGACGACGGCAGAGAGTTTTTCTGTTGATAAAGCGCTATATGGTCGTTTTTTCCTTGTGAAGCTGGGTAAGAAGAAGCACCACTTGTTCGAAATTAAATAAAACGGCTAGCTATCAGAGAAAACGGTTGACGGCGTGTATAAAGTCCCTATAATGCGCCGCTCACTTGTTGAGACAAGGTGTTTGAAAAAACAACTTAGAAAACAAATGAGAAAAAGGGTTGACTATCTTAAACGTTTGTTTAGAATGCGCCCTCCTTTGAAGAGAAGCCGGTAAGGCTTTGAAAACAAAGAAAAAAAGAGGTTGACATCGTCATTTAGCACTTTATAATGCGCCTCACTTTACAGCTACTTAGATCTAACGACTAAGTCGACTGAAAAGAAAGTTTAAAAAAGCTGTTGACTTACTGATTTAGATCATTAGAATACGCAGCCCGCTTAGAGTGAAAGCCTAAGCAATGTTCTTTAACAATATATTTAGATAATTCGTGTGGGTGCTTGCCTTGATTGAGTGGAGACAGTCACTTAACAGTTCGCTGTTAGTGACATCAAAGCATAAAACAAGATAAGAGCTCACAAACTCTTGATTAGTTTCAAGAGCGCTTTTAATTAAGCAAACTAGTTTTTATTTTGAGTAAGATTTTAAACTGAAGAGTTTGATCATGGCTCAGATTGAACGCTGGCGGCAGGCTTAACACATGCAAGTCGAGCGGAAACGATGTAGCTTGCTACAGGCGTCGAGCGGCGGACGGGTG
>Ga0209707_1000011_pt1 | contig 111983 bp, 104 predicted proteins | sample EN4Hudsemesocosm_FD_184630 | JGI IMG/M metagenome (GOLD analysis project Ga0209707, IMG submission 184630) | Methane-oxidizing microbial communities from mesocosms in the Hudson Canyon - EN4B Hudson Canyon (SPAdes) (version 2) | ecosystem: Environmental > Aquatic > Marine > Cold seeps | place... | reverse complement strand
GAATGGTATGCATGATCTATTTGGCTCCCAGCGTATTAATTTGACCTTTAGGAAAGCGTGTTAGTGTTCAAACAACTGGTTAGCCCCTTGCTCGTATTTTTTTCATTAATGACCAGTGCTGTAGCACTAGGTCAGGAAACGATACGGATTGCTGTTGATAACTGGCTACCCTATCAAGATGAAAAGGCCGTCTATTTGGGGTCAATACACCGAGTTATTACGGAAGCTTTCGACCATGAAGGGATTAAGGTTGAGTATGGATTTCACCCTTGGGCTAGGTCATTAGCATTAGCGGAAGAGGGGATTTGGGATGCGGCAGGGATTTCCCAGAGGTCAGAAGAAAAAGAGCGTAAGTTTTATTTTTCTGAGCCAGTCATGAGCGCTGAGAAAGTCTTTTTTCATTTGAACAACAATAATTTTGATTGGAAAGTGTTTTCTGATTTGAAACAGCAGCGCATCGGTACAACCATTGGTTATTCCTATGGTGATGAATTTGATCAGTTTATATCGACAGGTGTTCTGGATATTATATCGAGCACACGTAATCAGCAAAGTTTTAGAATGCTTTTGAAAGGGCGCATTGATTTATTTCTTCTAGAAAAAAGAGCGGGAGAATATTTATTAAGTTCTAAATTTTCTGATCAAAAAAAACGTATTGTATTTCACCCAAAACCAGTACAAACCACCCAATACCACCTCATATTCTCTCGTCATTCAAGCAAAGCCAAATACTATCTTTCGGCCTTTAATCGAGGTCTAAAATGGTTACAAGACCAAGGCTTAGTTGAGAAGTGCCTAGCCGAAGGATTAGCCGGCGAATATCAGATATAGCTTATATACACTTTTGCTTATATAGAGTGGCTTTTAAATAACACAATATTATTAATAGTATTGTTATTTCTGTCGATACACTCATATGGCCATACATTCAAATCTCTCTTCACTATTAAATCAATTGGCGCAGCAGCCGATGACAGAGACTGCTCGTATACCTTCACTTTTGCAAACGCCAGAAGAAGCACCTGTGCGCGCTCCTGTAAGAGATAAATCATTTTCGGGCAGTGGCCTCAATTTAGAACTCAGCCTGGCTTCTGGCCAAGAGGTTGAAGTGAGTATTCGTATTAATCAAGCTGGTGGATTAAGTGAGTTAGAGTTAGAGAGTGATAGTGAGCTAAGCACCGCAGACCAAGAAAAGCTGAGCCGCTTTCTAAAACAATTAAGTAGTGCGGTCTCGGATCTGTTTAAAGGTAATGGTGGTTCGGACACGTTCAAGTTCGCTAATCAAGCGGGTATTGAAGATATAGAGCTGAAGGTCTATCAGGACAATGGTAATGAGAAGCAGATTTTGACCTTTGATAAGGAAGGTCGAGGGTCTGGGCGTAAAATTGAGGCTTTGTGGCAAGAGTATGATCGCGCTAATGGCACAGAGGAGCAGCATGATTTTTCATTAACCAAGCAAGCAAAGCGAGAAGATCAAACAGCCATTTATGGCCAGATGAACTATCAATGGTTGCTCGATCAGGTCGATAGTGCCATATCTGTCATGGACGATAAGCAGCAAGCTAAGGAGTTAGCGGGGTTTTTCAAATCGGGTATTCAAGCATTATTCAGCACGGTAAATTCCGGAAGCCAATTATTACAAGAGTTAGGTGCTTCGGCTCAACAGGCGAAAGATGTGATTGGTCGCAGTATTCAGGTTTTAGCCAGTGAGCATCATTCGCAGCAGAATCGAGGGCAACAAAAGCAAATGAATGCACTGCCAGATTTTAATATGAATTTTTCTTCACAGCGAACAGCGCTTGGGTCAGAGAGTAATGAATATCAATTGAATATGAGCATATCGCAGAATAGTGATCAGGCGAATAGTGAAGAAGATAATAAAAGTTATCAAACTCAAAACCGGCGCTTGCGAATGGATTACCAATCGCTGCGACAACAAGCTGTCTATGAATATACATGGACGCGGGATGAAAGTATTCGTAACGTTTTTGAAAGTGGGAATTTAGCGACAAGTCACTATAGGATTGAAGAACGGATTAAAGAGAACTTGCAATCACAACTTATTGACGGCGAGGGAGATGAGCAACAGATGGAGTATATTAATAGAGAAGAACGCTAAGCGAATTTATCTGGATAATCCCTTTAGCTACTGATAAAGTACTGGCCAATAAAATCTTCTCAATATAATGGATTATAATATAAAAATGATTAAACATTTTACCTTAGCTTTCCTAGCTTTGTTTTTAACGGCTTGCGCTTCAACACCAAAAGGTCCTAGCTTTTCTTCAATTAATGAAATCTCGAATGCGGAAAAAGCGCTGGTTTATATTTACCGACCTGGTGTTTATTACGGAAAAGCGATTACTTATCCCGTATTGCTAAATGATAATAAAATTGCAGATATTGGCCATAACGGTTATTTCTCCATTGAAGTCGATCCCGGCGAATATTCCATTCGTCCTGATACCGCCAGTATTGATCATGATTTAAAAGTGAAGTTTGAACCGGGTTCAACTACCTATTTAAAACTTAAAACGAATGAAAAATTCGCTTTATGCTTTTGTACCAGCTTACAATTTGTAGAAGTAGATAAAATGTTAGCGGTACTTGAGTTGAAAGAAACTAAAGCCGAAACTGATCGTGTTTATTACAAGTAAAGAGTGAAACATTATGAAAAGTATTATCGTTTTAGCTCTTTTTTTTATTTCGGGTTGTGCGGGACCAAAATATATAGCCTCTAGTATTGATGAAGGGTTAGTTGATCTAGAGCCTAAAATTAGAGTTATTCGAGACGAGAAGACTCGTGCCGGTTTTGAAAAAGCTGTCGTTAAGTGGCTTGATGAAAGTATGATGGCGTATGAATTAGTGCCCTCAAATTCTGAGCATAACCCTGACTTTTTAAACCTTGAATATACAGGTCGTTGGAGCTGGGATTTGGGGTTATTTCTTGCGGACGCAAAAATAAAAGCATCTCATAAAGGAGAAAATGTAGGGGTTGTAAAATATCAAGCGCCAAATACATTAAGTTCATCTAAGTTTGGTGATGCTGAAGAGCGCATCGGCTATATGATGGATGTTCTCTTTGGCTATCAAACCGCAGAGTCGGCTACAAAAAGTGTCAATTAGCGATACGGCTAAGCTTTAATTTATAGCGTCTTTTTGATGAGTGGCGGCATTAAAGGCGCTTGTACAAACAAAGTAAATAATACCATGCCATAGATAATAGCCTGTACAGTATACCAAGCAGGCACTGTTACTGGTATCGAAAGCGCGAGGGCAATACCGACACCACCTCGCAGTCCACCCCACATCATGACGTGTTGATAATTCAGCGGTATTTTTTCTTGTTTAGGAAGAATATTGATTAACGGTGTAAATCCATATACCACTACCCCACGGCTGATACTCGCGGCCCCAATGCCTAATAACATGGCAGCCCACTGCTCTTGGAACATATCCAGAGTAATGGTGACTCCCATGAGTACAAATACAATCACGTTAGCAATGTAGCCGTTCAATTCCCATAAGTGTGACGTGAAGGTTTCTTTTTTCTTGCTGCGGTTTAATAAATGCCTACGACTTTCTCCAAGCCATAAGCCACTGATTAAAACGGCGATTATGCCAGAGACATGAAATTGATGCTCAGCTATATAAAAGGGAAGCATCATGGCTAATAAGCTAATCACGGCTTGGCCATTGGTTGATTGGATTAGCCGATAGAACAAAGAGAAAGCATAGCCAGAAATCAGCCCAATAATAACACCTCCGCCGACGGTAGCGATGAACTGCCAGCTTGCGCCTTGCCAGCTCAGCATACTCTCGCGATTAGCGAGTGCTGCTATCACTAAGCTAAAGCAAACGACGGCGGTCGCATCATTGAATAAGCTTTCGCCTTCGACTAACGCGGTTAAACGTGGAGATGCCCCTATAGATTTAAACATGGATACCACCGCCACAGGGTCGGTCGCGGCAAGAATGATCCCCGCTAATAAGGCGGTAAGTAGAGGAAAGGCTTGTGGATAACCAATGCCAATGAAAAGCAAATAGCCGCAGATGAAGGCAGAGATTAATAATGCGGGGACAGCTAAAACAAAAACGGGTAGCCAGTTGCGCATAAGCAATCGGGTAGGCATATGGAAGGCGGATTCAAAAACGAGGATGGGCACTAACAGGTGAAGAATGATATCTCGAAAGCTATCCCAGCGTAGTCCTGTATCGTAACCGAGCCCTGTCCATACTTCAGAGCCGACAAAGCCTAGAATAACCAATACTGCGGTAAAGGGGATTCGAGTCCGCTTTACCCAAGGTTCTAGCAAAGCGGCTAATAACGCGATGCTGAGTAGTAATATCATGGCAGCGGTCATAGTCGTGCCTCAATTTAGCCGTGTGCGTAAGTGTGTTTTCAGTATAGGACCGATGAGGGTAAAAGAATAATGAGCTTCTTAAACTTTAGATGTTGTCGGATCATTATCTTCATACACGACTTGATTACGGCCATGATCTTTAGCAACGTATAAAAAATCATCGGCTTGTTTCAGTAAGGTCGATTCACCTTCATAATAAGCCGGTACACAACTGACGAGGCCGATGCTCATTGTGACGGACAGTGAGGCACCTTCCCAATCAATCGTCATATCTTCAATTTTTTTTCTAATGCGTTCAGCGACTTGATAAGCCCCTTCTTTAGGGGTATTCGGCAGTAATACGGTGAACTCTTCTCCACCATAACGGGTGACGGCATCGCTGGGTCTTTTGACGACTTCTTGAATTGCCGTAGCAACTTCTTGTAAAACTTTATCCCCTGCTTGATGACCATGATTGTCATTAAATTTTTTGAAGTGATCGATGTCCATCATCAATAATGAAAGCCATGACTTCTCTCGATAGGCGCGGCGATACTCGGCGGGCAATTTCTTATCAAAGTAGTGCCGGTTCTTCACTTGGGTCAATGAATCGGTAACGGAGGCCACTTGTAATTGGTCATTCATGATTTCCAACTCTTCGGTCCGCTCTCGTACTTTATTATCGAGTTCTTGGTTCGCTTTAATTTGAATGTCGAGTAAGCGATCTTGAGTTTCAATTCTAGCTTTACGTTCGCTATTTATTCTATCGGCTAGGCCTAAGGCGAGTAATAACGCTTCTAATACGGCGCCAATTTCAATGGCGTGTTCAGTAAATGCATTGATCGGTAATACACCAAACTTTTGCCCACTGTATAGCAAGAACCCGACGAGTAAGGTGGACCATGCGATGATAAACATCATCACTTCGCGACTTCTACTGCGCAGCCACTCTTGCAACGTTGCAAATATGGCAATCATAGCAGCGATAATCGCAAGGGCGGCATTGATTCGAATCATTGTCGAATAAGGTAATAGCAGTGAGGCCGCTGCGCTAGCGATAGAGATAATAACTAGGATCTTTACGATACGATTGAGTGCGGGGTTCTCTTTCCTTAAATTCAAAAAATTTGAGGTAAAAAGTGCCGCGGTACAAATCGTAATACCGATCATGAATACCACGGAAAGCTGGTGAATTTGAGGGCTGTCTGGCCAGAAAAAGCGATAAGCCCAACCATGGATACTCGCCATAAATAGGGTAAAAGAACTGAGGTAGAGAACGTAATACAAATAACTGCGCTCTCTTACAATTAAGAAGATCACCGCATTATAAAAAATCATACTGAGTAGTACGGCATAAAAAGCCGCACTGGCCGCATTTTCAATGGCAATACTTTGCCAATAGCTACTTTCTGGTTGCAAAGATAAGGGTAGCTGCACCGAACTATTGGTTTGTACATGGATATACAGGGTATGAGGAGCTGCATTTTTAATGCTTAAGGGGAAAACAAAAGATGGATTATTAATGGGTCTTTGATGAAATGGTTGTGTATCACCCGAGTTAAACTCTTGTATCAAGCGGTCTTCATTTAATAAATAAATATCCAAATGATCTAATAATGGGTAATCAATGCGTAAGAACCATGGCGCTCTAGAGCTGTATAAGTTGGTTAATTTAATCCGAAACCAGTAATGATGTTGATCAAAGCCGAAACTGGTTTTATCAATCGTCGTTGCCTGCCATGCATGTTTGTCAGCGCGCAATACCTCTTCTAGAGATAAATGCTGTTCATGGTAAAGGTAGTCAATTTTTCCAAAGTGGCTCAAATTATTGTCGCCATGGGGAACCTGACTAGTAAAAGCAACAACAGCGGTTCCTAATAAGAGGATTAAAATGGCAATCTGTTTTAGCATGTTTGAGCTATATCATGGCGACAAAAGACTATATCAGTATAGTTAGAGATACTGAGAACGTCTGTTCAAATAGAGATAAAGCATTATTAATCAAATGGGTGCGTTATAATCGTTAATATTCAATCGATTAATGCAAAATGGAGTAACTGGTATGGGTTTTAGTGGTACTAATCGACACTGGTTTATTATTGGTGCGGAGTTCCCTGTTGGGCAATGTTTAGCCAGCCTAGCCAGTGAGTTAGCACTTCCTTACACTAGTCGCCGTTTAGATAGCCGTGAACAACTCTCGGTACCCATGGGGATGTCTGCAACACCGCTCGCGATTATTGCGACCAGCGGTGAAGATTCTATTACCGGAGGGCATATCGCAGAATGGATTGAACTGCTGAGTGAGCAAGACATTCCTATGGTATTACTCTCTTCCGCTAAGGTGTTTGATTATAATGAGGTCGGCAGTTTAGAGAACGATGAGATGACGGGGGATGAGCGTCTAATTGCTCTGGAAACCCAGGCGCGTAAACAGCTACGCCATTTGATTGTACGAGTAAATCAGCCCTTTAGTTTGCTGACGGGAGATTATGCTGTTCAGTTGCTGGCAAAAGCTCGTAGTCAAGAATGCTTAAAGCTGGATAACTTGATTCGCATTGCGCCGACCCCTGCGGATGATATTGCACAAGTGATTCATGCTCTATTGCAGCAAATTAGTTGTGATGAATCGTTATGGGGAACGTACCATTATTGCAGTGTTGAAAGCACCACTGAGTACGGTTTTGCCGAAGTCCTGCTTGCGGAAGCTCGCCAGTATGAAGATCTTGCCCACGTTGTATTAGAAGAGCTCGATGAAGAAGACTGCTCGCCAACGGAAACCATCCTTGATAGTAAATTAATCAAACATACTTTTGGTATTAAACCTAAGCCTTGGCGCCAAGCGTTAAGCCGTTTAATGCGCCGTTATTACCGTGCTGATGAAAAAACCGACGCGAGTTAAACCAGCACCGATAAACATTAAGAGAGAGAAAAATGCCTTCTTGTGATTCCCCCGCTTTGGCCAAAGGGTTGGTGCCGTTAATAGACGCTCGTTCGGTATTAGCCGAGCGTGCCAGGCAATATGGCACGTTAACGAGCACTGAGTCTGTCCCCTTACATGAAGGATTAACGAGAGTGCTGGCTGAAACCATTACATCGGATATCAATGTGCCAGGCTTTGATAATAGTGCGATGGATGGTTATGCATTGCGTTTATGTGACTGCCAGCAACAAGTTGCGGATCATGAGAAAATCGAACTCGTTATTTCTCAGCGCATAGCGGCAGGTGATGCTCCGGAAATATTGCAGGAAAATAGTTGTGCACGTATTTTTACTGGAGCGGCGGTTCCTGAAAATGCTGATCTTGTAGTGATGCAAGAAGTTTGTGAAATTGCGGCTAATGGCAAGGTTATTTTCCCAGCGGATTTAGCGCAGGCGAAAGCGCAACAGAACATTCGTCCGGCGGGACAAGACATTGCGATTGGACAAACCTTATTCCAACCAGGACGAATCTTACGCGCAGAAGATTTAGGTGTCTTAGCGTCGATGGGCTTTAGTCATGTTTGTGTGCAAAAGAAATTAAAAGTAGCTGTGATCTCTTCTGGAGATGAGTTGGTAGAACCGGGTAATCCGCTTAGCCCGGGTAAAATTTATAATACCAATAGTTTTACTTTAATCGGATTATTGCAGCGCATGGGCATGGAAGTCGTGGGCCCTTTCTTTGCTGCAGATACCTTAGCCGAGACTCAGGCGGTATTAATTCAAGCCAGTGCACAAGCCGATGTCATTATCACCAGTGGTGGTGTTTCGGTAGGAGAAGAAGATCATATTAAAGCTGCGATTACCCAAGGGGGTGAGAAGGGCGGTGAACTTGAAATGTGGCGTTTAGCCATTAAACCGGGCAAGCCTTTTGCCTTAGGGCAATTTAATCAAGTCCCTGTTATTGGCTTACCTGGAAATCCGGCCGCCGTAGTAGTGACCTTTTATCAATTGGCTCGAGACTTTCTGTGGTTAATACAAGGTGCTGAGGCTCAACCTTTATTAGTGCTAAAAGGTAAGGCCAGTTTTACCACTAAAAAATCGATAGCTCGTACAGAATTTTTACGGGCGCGATTTAATGGCGGTGAAATTGAAGTCTTTAATAATCAAAGTTCGGGTGTTCTATCTTCCTCTAGCTGGAGTGACGGCTTTGCCTGCGTCCCTGCGGGAGAACTGGTTAGTATGGGTGACGACATTGAATTCTATGCGCTGACAACTGCTCATGGGCATGGCTAGATAATGATTAAGCAAGAGACTGCTCATAAAGTTAGTGGCCTTATTTTGGCTGGTGGTGAAGGCCGGCGCATGGCAGGGCGAGATAAAGGGTTAATCACCTTAGCGGATAAGCCTTTGGTCGAATATACCATTGAGTGTCTGCAACCGCTGGTGGATGATTTAAGTATTAGTTGTAATCGTAATCGCGAGCTCTACCAGAATTATCAATTACCTTGTTTCTCCGATGAAAATGAAAACAGCGATCAAGAAACAAGTTATCAAGGGCCGATGGCGGGATTAGCCTCAGGTTTAAAGCACGCTCAGCATGAATGGTTGTTGGTCATGCCTTGTGATACACCGTTAATGACCAGCAAAGTAATGGAACAGCTATTGACGGTATTAGCGGCCTCAGCTTCAACGCAAGAAGTCCAAGGAATTATATTTTCATATCAAGGATTACAGCCTTTACATGGTTTATATCACCGCAGCATGCTACCGATTTTTGAACAATGTTTAGCAGAAAATAAAAATGCATTGCAGCGCTTATTAAGATCGATGGACAGTATTCTTGTGCATGAAGCTTTAGATTGTAGATACAGTTTTAATAACGCCAATGACCCAGAAGAATTAAACACGATTGAGTCCTTAATCGCTCAAGCGTAATTAAATAAATTTGATTGGAAGAAAAAATGGATCTAACCCATTTAGATGAAAAAGGCCAAGCGCGCATGGTCGACGTGAGTGAAAAAAATATCACTAAACGCGAAGCGCTAGCACAAGCGATTGTTACCATGTTACCCAATACCCTAACCATGATTACCGAAGGTAAGCATAAAAAGGGGGATGTATTAGCGACTGCCCGCATTGCCGGTATTCAAGCGGCGAAAAAAACCTGGGAACTCATTCCTATGTGTCACCCACTTATGATTGCAGGGGCTAAGGTAGACATTAAGCCAATCAATGATACCCAGCTACTCATTGAAGTTCGTTGTAAAGTCGCAGACCGTACGGGCATTGAAATGGAAGCCTTAACCGCTGCTTCGGTTGCCGCGCTGACTATTTATGATATGTGTAAGGCGGTTGATAAAGGCATGAGCATTGGTGATATTAAGCTACTGAAAAAAACCGGTGGTAAGAGCGGAGATTGGGAGGCTAAGCATGATTAAGGTATTATTTTTTGCCCGTTTAAAAGATCAAATTGGCCAAGCCGAATTAGAGTTAGAAAATGAGCTGGCCGGGAAAACGGTGACTCAGTTGCAGCAGCTATTAATTGATCAAGGTATGGACGCATTAAAAGATAGCAGTATTCGTATTGCCTTGAACCAAAATTTCTGTGCCGCCGATAGCATTGTCAATATTGGCGATGAAGTAGCATTTATGCCACCGGTTACAGGTGGTTAAATATGGATTCTTCAGCAAGGAAGCTGACCCGCTTTATACCAAAACCTCTCGAGAATATTGGGAGAAAATTAAACCCTAAGCAAATTATTACGGCTTTGACGGCGATCGATGCAGAGGCGAAAGCTGAGCGTTTACTTCGCGATGATGATGCTGAGCGTAAACGGGTTTGGCTAGTTATTATCGTAGCGTGTATCTGTTTATTACTCGTCCACTACTTAAAGTACTCGTCGGTGCTCGCAGAAACAATACGCTTACTAGAAAGTAGTTTCGGGATTGAAAACCATCAGTGGTCTCGTGAGTTTCGTTATCACCCTTATCGTGAATTAATCGGTTACCTTTGGTGGGGGGCATGGAATCTAATCGGTTTTCTGATTATTCCCATGTTAACGATTAAGCTGGTAATGAAACAGCCGCTGAAACATTATGGTTGGCAAATGGGTGGGGTTAAACAACATTGGCTAGGGTATGTCTTGCTAGCCTCTCCGATTATGTTTTTCGCTTTTTTAGTCAGTTTTCGTGATGACTTCGCTAACCATTATCCATTTTATAATTTGGCCCATAAAAGCTGGCTAGATCTTATATTATGGGAATGTATTTATATCGCTCAGTTTATCGCGGTAGAATTTTTCTTCCGGGGTTTTTTAGTCAATGGCTTACGTATTCCTTTTGGTAGTTTGTCGATAGCGGTTATGTGCTTACCTTATTTGATGTTGCACTTCCCTAAACTGTGGCTGGAATCGTTTGGCGCGATATCCTTTGGCTTTTTCTTAGGTATACTCGCGTTGCGTTCAAAATCAATTTGGGGTGGTGTTGCGGTACACGTGTCTATTGCCTTAATGATGGATTGCATGGCAATGATGCAAGGGAAGGGCTTTCCTGAACAGCTGATGCGTTAAGGAAAACTGAAGATTTAGCTGATTTTAATAGCTTTTAGTTATCAACAGATATTTTAAGTTCTCAAAAGTAATAACTCAGTAAAAACAAGCGTTTCTCCAATTTAACTATTGGTCTTTTGGTCGTGCTAGCTATACTTAGGGAATGAAATTATTGTTTTTTACGCTTGCTGCCATTTTCTCGAATACTTTATTTGCTGCGGACCCTATCAAGGTGGCCGTAGGTATGTACCCATTTGCGCCGTTTGTTGAGCATAAGGGCTCTAGCGGTGATGTAGGCATGACTGTCGATTTAATTACGGCACTGAATAAAATCCAAAAAAAGTACCGCTTTGAAACAATTTTGATTCCACCTAAGCGTCGTTATCAGTCCTACAAAGATGGGCATTATGATGTGATCTTTTATGAGAGTCGAACGTGGGGGTGGCAGGATATAGATATTGATGCCTCAACGATTTATCAAACTGGGGGGGAAGTTTATGTCGCGTTGAAGCAACCAGGGCGTGGACAAGAATACTTTGAAAAATTTGATGATAAGCAGATGATGGGTATACTCGGCTTCCATTATGGCTTTGCTGATTTTAATGCCGATGAAGAGTTCTTAATAAAGAAGTTTCACATGTTATTATCTCATGATAATGATAAAAATTTGAATATGCTATTACGAGGCCGCGGCGATGTTGTAGTGGTGACTAAAGCATATTTGCATCGCTTTTTGCTCAATTACCCTGCGGCAAAAGAGAAGTTATTAATCTCAGAAAAACTCGATCAAGAGTATAATCATACGGTGCTGGTGCGCCCGGGAATCAAGCCGAGCGTCGTTGAAATAAACCATATGCTGGAAATACTCGATACCTCAGGGGCTCTTGATGAGTTGCTGAAAAAATATGGCATCAGCCAGCATTAATGATGCATTGCCTGATGACTCATCGCACTTAAGCTATCGATATCAATCTCTGTAAATCCTATAACTTTTCCACCATGATCAATTGCAAATTGCTTTGCGTCTTGTTGTTTTAAGAAAGAGGCAAGCGCTGGCCCCATGGCGCCTTTAAGGTTATGGCCAACAACAAAAAAGGCTGATTTCGCATCAATATACTGTGCCTTTTCTTGCTCATCCCAAGGGGCGCTGGCCACATCATGAACGTAGATGTGTTCGATTCTATGTTGATGCTCTGGTTGCAGGGCATAGGCAAACATATCCCGAGTCGAACAGAAACGCTTAGCGCTGGTTAAACCACGTTCGAATACTTGACCTTTCGGCCCTGGGAAGCGATTGATATACATGCCGCATAAATCACACTCTTCGCCATTTTGAATAATCACCGGCTCAGGTGCTACGACGTTCTTGTTTTCTCCTTGGTTACACCCCGAGATCAGGGCTAAAGAGAAAAGCCCTGTCAGTGCAATAATATTAGTAATAAATTTCATTATTCAGACAACTCTTTTTTATTAAAAATCCACCAAGAGCATGCCAAAGGTAAGGCCACCCAAAGCAACATAACGGAAAACAGGTAGAAGGTACCATCGGCACCATTCTCTGCAATTTGTAATACTCCAGAATAACTTTCAGCACCAATAATGGTATAAACCAAGATACGGAATACATCCGTTGGATTAACCCATAAAAGAAACGGCACTAGGGTTTCATTAATATTGCCTTCACTGGCGACCAGTATGGCCATCAATACCAAATCAAAGACCAAAACAAATAAGAACCAAACGATTAATGCCAGCCCTGCTGCTTTCGATTTTTCCGCCACTGAAATACTGATGATGTATGCGAGGGCGATAAAGACCCAGCCTAATAAGCTGGCTAAAATAATGAACTGTCCGAAGGCTATCAGAACACTCGCAACATCCACATCACTGATTAAGCAAATGATAATAGCGGGTAAGCCAAAACCTAAGACTGAGGCAAGGGTGATGATCGCTGCCTGGCCACTAAACTTACCCAGTAATAATTGCGCATTGCTCAATGGATAGGTCATTAATAATAATAACGTGCCTTGTTCGAGTTCACCGACAAAACAGTTATAGGCCAACATTAAAGCGATGAGTGGGATTAACATCACGCATAAACTGGCGAGGCTCACTAGGGTCGATTCTAAAGAAGAAAATCCTAATACACCTGCAGTAGCTGAGCCAAAGTAGGCGAGACCTAAAGACATTAAGATAAAAATAACCGTAATAGCCCCAGTCCAGCGGTTGCGGGTGCCATCGCGAAATTCTTTTTGTGCAACAATTAATATTTTATTCACAGCGATTAAACCCCTTTTGCACTGTTAAAGTCAGATAAGTAAAAACGATACAGGTCTTCTAATGATGGCAATTTAATATGCAAATCCTGTAAGTTATCTGCGCTGGATAATGTTTTTAAAATATCGAGTTTATGCTCAGCTGAGGTAGTAAAGCGATTTTGAGGGTTTTGTTGGCCAGCTGCGCTTGGTAACCAATCAATTGGCTTGCCTAAAATATTTACTTGGTTTTCGATATCGCTGCGAGATAATCCCGATACGGAAACTTCGATCGGTAAGTTGGCTTTGGCTCTTAATTCTGCCAATGGACCTAGGGCCAATTTACGCCCCTTACTTAATATCATGGCGCGATCAATGTGATGCTCGACTCCGGGTAAAACGTGGGAGCATAAAATCACGGCACAGCCGCCGGATTTTAATCGATCTACCGTGAGATAAAAATCTTGTGTAGCGACAGGGTCAAGGCCCACAGTCGGTTCATCGAGAATTAATAATTTTGGTTGGCCTAAAAATGCTTGGGCTAAGCCTAGGCGTTGACGCATGCCTTTTGAATAGGTTTTTACCGCTCGATCACTGGCATGGCTGAGGTTTACTTCGTCTAATAAATTATCCGCTTGAGCTTTATTATGGCCTTTGAGCTTGGCTAGGTAATGTAAAACCTCTCTTCCAGTGAGGTGCTCATAAAAGCTGACGTTTTCGGGTAAATAGCCAAAGAGGGTGCGGTAGTCGTGGGCTTGGTTACTACGTAGGCAATGGCCCAAGGCGCGTACTTCACCACCACTAGGCTTTAATACACCCAAGATCAGCTTCATCAAGGTACTTTTACCTGCACCGTTATGACCAAATAAGCCTAAAACTTCACCGGCTTTCACCGACATGTTTAACGGGTGAAGTGCATTGACGTTTGGGTAGTATTTGCAAACGTCTGTTAATTCTACTGCGATATCATTCATAACTAGCGAGTGCCTTTTCTGTAGGCTTACTGGAATTTGATTTAAGCGGATTAGGTTTGATCGGGTTTGGCTTCATTAGGGGGTTGGAGTCTTTCACTCCAGGTGCTTTTAATACCGGAAATTGTTGCTGTACCCAGCGTAATAATAAAACCGCAGGGCTATCCATTAAAAATTTAGCTTCGGGGTATTTCCAAAATAATTTATCGATACCATCATTGGGTTCAAATGGCACATCGCCTTTACCATCACCGTCCATATCCCAACCTTGATAATTACTCCAATAGTTGCCTTCTTGAACTCCATCGAATTCTTGGCTCCATTCTTGGAGTTTATTGGAAACGTACTTCACTTGGATTTGATTATCGATAAAGGTATTGCCGGAAATTTTAACCCCTTCGGAACCTGCGGTTAGATGAATACCAATTTCGGCATGTTCGATGTGATTATTACGAATGGTATTGTAACCCGAGTTGTAGATAAATAATCCTTTACCATCTCGCCCTAAGACTTTTTTATCTGCGGGGGTCCAAACATTTTTAATTACGTTATCTTCAAAGTTGGAGTAAATAATAAAGTTAATTAAGAAGCCATAATCGTGACTATTTTCAGTGACATTACCGCGAATTTCTAAATGACGAGAATTCATCATGGCGTAACCCGCGCGAGTATCATAGGCGTAGTTATTCAGAATTTTATTGTGGTAAGAGTACATGTAGTGAATGCCATATCGCAGATCGTGAACTGTATTATTGGCGAGAGTATTATTGGTACTGGAGATGACGTACAAGCCATCACGGGTTTTACTAATATCATTATCGCGCACTTCGGTATTTTTCATACTTGAAATTTGAATACCATTGCCTCGATCCGCCGAGCGTAATTCATCATTGCCGATGACTGTATTATTGGCGATGAGATTATGTTCACCGCGTTGTAACCAGATGCCAAACCCCGGGCCTTCTAGCTGGCAATTTTTAATGATTATATTTTTAGAATCTCTTTCTGAGTAAATGCCTGAGTCTTGCTCAGTTAGGTCGTTGCCCCAGTTGATTATTTTTAAGCCGTCTACGGTAATATTTTGCGCTTTTAGCTCTAAGCCATGCCCCTTGCCTTGGGCGTCGATAATGCTTTTATGGCTGCCACTGAGTTCAATGCCTTGGCTGATGGTGAAATTGCCTAGATAAGTTCCAGGCTGTAGCTGCACCTGATCTCCTGCTTGGGTCGCATCTAAAATGGTTTGCAAAGAATCTTGATTATTGACCTGCCATAGCTTGGCATGCGCGCTGGGTAATAGCGCGATGAAACAGGTAAAAACGAATAGTGTCTTGAGTGACTTCAACAAGATTCTCACTTAGGAATAAAAGGTGTAAAAGTGAGTTTTAAATTAGCATAAAAAAAGCCTAATTTCGGCTGAAATCAGGCTTTATAGAGGGCTAAATCATAGGTTCTTGAGGTAGGTCATTAGACCCACCACAAGACGTTGTTTTATCTATGACTATTTTGGCTCAACGAACATACGTCCACGCATTTCCATGTGTAGCGCATGGCAGAACCAGTTACAGTAGAACCACTGAACACCCGGTTGGTTAGCCGTGAAGGTGATAGAAGACGTGGCTTGTGGGCCAACTTCCATCTGCACACCGTGGTTGGTCATACAGAAGCCGTGGGTTACATCTTCGATGTTATCCAGGTTCGTCACAACGATGGTGACTTCATTGCCTTGCTTAACTTTGAATTCAGATAAGCCAAACATTGGCGCAACGGATGTCATGTAAACACGAACCTTGTTGCCGTCACGAATCACCTTGTTATCGGTTTCAACGTTAACACCATCTTTCTTCGCCATGGCAATAGTGTCCGCGAAGATTGGATCATCACGAGTCCACAGTTTCTTAGGCTTCAATTTACTGCGGTGCACAATCATACAATCGTGTGGCTCAGCATACGTTGGGCCATCGTGTACGAGCTTCATTTCGTCGCCAGAAATATCGATCAACTGATCGTTCTCTGGGCGTAATGGGCCAACCGGTAAGAATCTATCTTTAGAGAACTTACAAAGCGAGATTAACCATTTACCATCAGCGTCACGGGTTTCACCGGCCGAGGTATGGTTGTGTCCTGGCTGGTAATGAACGTCTAGCTTCTGGCGAATGTAGTTAACTTTCTTACCTTGGTAAGCTTGAATCGCTTCTTCTACGTTCCACTTAGCAATCTGGCTATCCAAGAACAAGGTAGTATAAGCATTACCCTTGTTATCGAACGCTGTGTGTAGAGGCCCAAGACCTAGCTCTGGCTCTGCTACAATCGCATCACGTGGCTTGATCTTGTCTGCGAATAGGTCAGGTAATTTCTTAATAGAGATGACAGAAACCGTAGGAGATAGCTTACCATTAGCAACAAAGTATTCACCGTTTGGTGACGTGTTCATACCGTGTGGTGATTTAGGTACAGGAATATAACGGGTTAGCTGTGAACCTTTAGTTCCGTCTAGTACTGGAACCTTGTTGCCGTTATAGGTTTTGAATTTGCCTGCTTTAAGCGCTTTTTCACACGCATGCAGATCGAATACAACCACGTGGTCACGTTCTGCAGAAACCATTTCGCCCAGCGTCATACCCATTTCAGAGTTATAACAAGTCGAAGCAAAGAAACGACCGTCGTAATCTGCGTCGGTATTATCTAAGTTTCCATCTACCATTACTTGGAAGGTGACTTCCATTGTTTCAGCGTCAATGACGTTGAACAAAGAACGGTAAGTACTCACGTCTTCCATGGTTGAGCCGTCATTCACTAATGGAATTTCGAACTCACCATTACAGATAACGTATTTAGTATAAGGTACCTTTTGAACACGCAAGCCGTGGATGGCTTGTACGTTTGGCACTGTTAGCATTTTATCGGTTTTCATCACGTCACAACGTATACGGGCAACACGGGAGTTGGCTTTATCGTTGATGAATACGTACTTACCGTTATAGCGACCATCAGTCATGCTCATGTGAGGGTGGTGTGAGTCACCGGCATGTAGGTGAGCACTGTCACCTTTAATGCGCTTAGACTCATCGGTTAAGCCCCAGCCAGTTGCACTATCTGTATTGAATACTGGAATACGCATTAGCTCACGCATGGATGGAAGGCCCATGATACGCACTTCACCTGAGTGACCACCACTCCAGAAACCGTAGTATTCATCCAGCTCACCAGGATGAACAAAGGCTTTATTATTGCCCGCATCGGCGGCTTGTGCCTTTGCACTGGCGGCAAACATAGCTGCAGTCATTGGCACGGCACCGGCGGCGGTCGCGACTGCCCCCGCACCTAAGAAACCACGACGGCTTACTTCAAGTGTGCTTTCTTTTTTGCCGACGACAGGAATCTCAACGTTATCATCAATTTGATCAACGGGATTTTCATTCTTATCCATAATGTTTTCCTTATTTTTCATATTAATTCTTAAAATTTTTTAACTCGAGAAGTTTTAGTCAACAATTCGAATCGGTTCCGCTGGCGTCGCTTTTTGCTTCTGACGCTTTAGCTTTTTCTGCTTGGCAACAAGAGGTGGGCACTTATTCTCATTTTGATAAGTGACCTGACAATCTAAGCAGTGGTGGCACTCACGTAGATTGATTTCGCCATTCTTTTCAATTGCTCCAATCTCACATTCAACCGCACATAGCTGGCAAGGTTCGCCGCATTCTTTGCGACGCTTTAACCAATCGAATAAACGAATACCCGATGGAATTGCTATTGCGGCGCCAAGAGGGCAAACGTAACGGCAATACACTTTACGACTGAATACTGAAACTAGAATCAAGGCGCTGGCGTATAAGATGAATGGCCAGTCACGATCGAAACTTAATAAGAAGACGGTTTTAAAAGGTTCAACTTCAGCGTAAACCTCAGCGGTTTGCAAAGACTCTAACGACAAGCCAAACAAGCCTAGCAATACAAGATACTTCACCGCCCATAAGCGTTCATGAATGGCGAAGGGAACAACGTATTGTGGAATTTTTAATTTAACCGCCAGCTCACCGACTAATTCTTGCAGTGCACCAAATGGGCATAACCAACCGCAGAAAATGCCACGGCCCCATAATAAAATGGTGATCGCGATGAAGATCCATAAGCAGAAAATAATGGGATCTAATAAGAAGGTCTGCCAATGGAAATCAGACATCAAGGCTTTCATAAAGGTGAGCACATTCACCACGGAAACCTGACCTAACGAATACCAACCGACAAATAGCACGGTATAAATTAAGAACGCGCGGCGGAAGGTATGTAAGAAACGTGGGAACTTAACCAACCAGTCTTGCAAGAAAATAACGATTAGAATTAATACCATGCTGATGATCAAGATGGTCACCGGCACTTGCTTGGCATACCAAACCTGCTGCCACATGGGCAAATCGCTTAGATCTTGTTTAACTTCAAGCACAGGGCGAGACAGGTACTGCTCGATCGGCATGTAGTGAGTTTTAAAACTGCTGAAAATACTGTCCAGTGGACCAGTTTGACGGCGCACTAATAATTCAATTTCCCACTCACTACCAGGATCAAACTCGTGGTGGTCGCGGATAATGAAGATAGACATCTCGTCAAAGAAATGGGCGCCTTCAGCATAAATATCGTTGATGCGATACTGGTCAAGATCGCGGAAACTGAATACGTTATCCCCTTGGTGAATCTGAATGCGGTCGAAGATACCGCCACGAACATAACCCGAACCTTTAAAGGAAAAGCCGTTACTCATTAGCGCTAATGCATGCTCACCTTCTTTTAGTTGGCTTTGTAGCCAATCGTATTCACTATCCCCAATCAGGTTGCGACCTATGGTTGGGATATTTAACTGGGTGTAGTACAGGTCGATAAAAGATTGCTCACCTTCCTCTTGGGAAAGCGGTGTTTTTAATTCTCCTTCGGTACCGATAAAGGATTTCTCTATATCGGCATTACTAAGGCTTAAACGACGAATGGATCCATCACCGGTTAATTGCGTCCAGTTGGCGGCTTGGAAAACATCTTGCTTAATATCGGCCATCGGCTGTTTTTCGATTTCGTCATAATCGATAATGCCTTTATTTTTAGCAACCATTTTTGCCGCGCGCATGATGCCAAGATTAACCACCATCACGGTTACCGTTGCACCGGATAGGCCGTCGACGTGAATACTTTCGTCTTCTTTTAGGCCACCGATCTTAACGATGTCAGTCGACATGATGCCAGGGTATTGATCGGTAAAGTCATGAAGCTTTTGCTCGGGAATACCGATCAATAAAATCGGCTCATGGTGCTCAAGTACATTGACCGCAACGATTTTTCCATCGGTATCGATAGAAACTAGGCTATTAACCGGTTCACCAGAGTAGGCAGGTATTAAAGCGATATCATCGGTTTCAAATGCATAGCCGATAATCTCTTCATTGTTTTTGATTGTCCAAGCAGGAAGCTCACCGTCTATCGCTTCAGATTTTTCGCCAATAGAGGTTGCTTGAGGAAACGCATCTTCAATAAAAGGTTTGGCAGGTTTAGCTGGGCTTACAATTAGGCCTCCAGCAAGGGTTAAGCTGGAAGCTAAAAGTAATAGTGCTAAAACAACAGTCTTACAGCTTAATAAAAAACTAACTAGCTTGTTCACTGTTAAACCTACTTGAAGTATTTATAAAATGACCACAAGTACTATCTACCTAGTGCGACAATTTGTCACACACGTTTGCCTTAGTTTGTTGATATATATCAAACTAAGCCAGATTGTTTTTTTTAGCTTTTATAAAATGAAAAAAGCCCATTAATAAAATTGATTTGGATCAATTTTATTAATGGGCTAATTTTTTAGAGAATAATGATTTAGAGTATTAGCGATTCTTATCTCGTATTACTAATAAGCGAATCTCGGTCATATCCTCCATTGCAAAACGAATACCTTCACGACCGACTCCGGAATCTTTTACTCCTCCGTAGGGCATATTATCTACGCGCCAACTGGGTACGTCACCAATAACAACACCACCGACTTCGAGTTCATCCCAGGCTTTGTTCATCTTATACAGATCACGGGTAAAGATGCCGGCTTGTAGACCAAACTTACTGTCATTCACGGACTTCAGTGCGTCATCAAAATTCGAAAACTTGCTCAATAGTGCGGCAGGGCCAAAGGCCTCTTCGGTATTTAATTGGGCATGATTGGGGACGTCTTCTAAAACGGTAGCATCCAGCATAGCACCATCTTGCTTACCCCCCACTAATAAGGTTCCGCCTAGAGCCACAGCTTCATCAACCCAGCCTTTTAGGCGATTGGCCTCAGAGAGTGAAATCATTGGGCCAACAAAGGTTTCTTCGTTTTTTGGATCACCCATTTTTAACAGAGCGACTTTAGCGACGAACTTTTGTTTGAATTCATCATATAAGGATTCATGCACCATGATGCGCTGTACACCAATGCAGCTTTGACCTGACTGATAAAAGGCACCAAAGATAATGCGCTCAATAGCGTCGTCTAAATCACCTGGGTTGTTATTGCTGTCTTCGTCGACAATACAAGCCGCGTTGCCACCTAATTCAAGGATGACAGGTTTCTTACCCGCACGGGCTTTTAAGTCCCAACCAACATCAGGAGAGCCGGTAAAACTTAATAGTTTAAAGCGATCGTCTACGGTAAATAAATCAGCGCCATTGCGGGAGCAAGGAAGAATAGAAAAAGCACCTTTGGGTAAGTTCGTTTCTGCAAGTACTTCACCAATAATTAACGCTCCGATAGGCGTGCGGCTGGCGGGCTTTAAGACAAACGGGCAGCCAACCGCGAGGGCGGGTGCAACCTTGTGCGCGGCTAAATTGAGAGGAAAATTAAATGGCGATATAAACGAGCAGGGCCCAATGGGAACTCGCTTATACATGCCGGTATAACCCCGTGCTCTAGGAGCGACTTCGAGGTTCATTATTTCCCCGCCCATACGCACGGACTCTTCCGCAGCAATACGGAAGGTATCGATGAGTCGTCCGACTTCACCACGAGCATCTTTAATGGGCTTGCCCGCTTCGATACATAAAGCGAGTGCCATTTCTTCCGCGCGCTCAGTAAATCGCTTCACGCAATGATTGAGAATATCTTGGCGTTCATAAGGGGCCATCTTGCGTAAGGCTTCTTGGCTCGCTTCTGCCGCGGCTATGGCTTGGTCTATTGCGGCTTCATCAGCTAATGCCACCTTAGTCGCCACTTCACCAGAATATTTATCGGTGACTTCTAGATCTTCATTGGCGAATATTGCTTCATTCGCTAAATAGTAGGGATAACTTTTATTTAACATATGGGTGTCCTCTTTCCCTAAACCTTTGCACTCAGTTTGCGTAATTGATTATTTAGAATCTCATCGTTTTCACTGTAATCAATGGGAACATCGATTAGATGCACGGCGTGGTCTTGCATACAGTCTTGAATCAAGGGTAATAATTCTTTAGCCGCACCGATGCGGTGACCCTTACCTCCGTATGACTCTACGTATTTTACAAAGTCAGGGTTGCCATAATCTAAGCCGAATTCGTCAAAATTCATATTGGCTTGTTTCCATTTAATCATGCCATACGCATCATCACGCAAAATCAATACAATAATGTGTTGGTTTAAACGCACGGAGGTTTCAAGCTCTTGGCTATTCATCATAAAGCCGCCATCACCACAAATAGCGATTACTGGGCGATCAGGGTAGACCAATTTAGCCGCCATCGCGGAAGGTAAGCCGGCTCCCATAGTCGCTAAGGCATTATCGAGCAAAACGGTATTGGGTTTTTGCGCTTTATAATTACGCGCAAACCAGATTTTATAGACGCCATTATCTAACGCAATAATTCCTTCTGCGGGCATGGCTTTACGCACATCAGAAACCAAGCGCTGTGGATAAATTGGGAAACGGTCGTCACTGCAGCCGTGGGGTAATTCTTTTTCTTCTGCGGCTTTTACTTTATCAAAATAGCTAAAGTCCCAATGTTGTTGAGGCTGTAACTTTTCAATGATGGCCCAAATACTATTAGCGATATCGCCAATCACTTCCACTTGCGGGAAATACACAGGGTCGACTTCTGCGGCCATGTAGTTAATGTGAATCACTTTCTTATCGTTATCACGCATAAAGAAAGGTGGTTTTTCAACAACGTCATGGCCGACATTAATAATAAGGTCGGCATGGGCAATGGCGCGATGAACAAAATCACCATCGGAGAGTGTGGTATTACCTAAGAATAGATCTTTGGTTTCATCAACCACACCTTTACCCATTTGTGTGGTGATAAAGGGCAGCTTAAATTCATCAACTAAACGGGTGAGCATTTTGCTAGACATTTTTCGATTTGCGGCAGCGCCAATTAATAACAGTGGCGACTTGGCGAGCTCAATCATGTCTACGGCATGTTTGATGGATTTCTCTTCTGCGATAGGGCGACGGACTGAGCTTGCCGGAATTAGGGTTGGGCTGGTTTCTTCATCAGCAATGTCCTCAGGTAATTCTAAGTGTACTGCTCCTGGGCGTTCTGCACTGGCAATGCGAAAAGCTTCGCGGACTTGTGATGCAATGCGTTCACCGCTGACAATTTGCGCCGTATATTTTGTGATGGGGCGCATCATGTCAACCACATCTAAAACCTGAAAGCGGCCTTGCTTACTGGCCTTTATCGGTTTTTGCCCAGTGACCATTAACATTGGCATGCCACCGAGTTGGGCGTAGGCTGCAGCGGTGACAAAATTGGTTGCACCAGGGCCTAGTGTTGATAAGCAAACACCTACTTTCCCCGTTAGACGACCATAGGTAGCCGCCATAAAGCCTGCGCCTTGTTCGTGACGCGTTAATACAAGTTTAATAGAAGAAGTACGTAGGGATTCTAAGACATCTAGGTTCTCTTCACCCGGGATGCCAAAAATGTATTCTACGCCTTCTTGCTCTAATGCTTTGACGAATAAATCTGATGCTTTCATGTTCAAACCCTTTGATCGACTTAATTAAAGCCTAGCAGCTCAAATTGAGCGTGCTGAAGATATGTTTGAACGCAAGATAGCGAGAAAGTTTATCCGGTTTCTTCTATAGCCTGATGACTTTTTTCGATTGAGCTTATTTGTGCTGTATTAGAGAGCGGTTGTTCAATATTGTTAAGTACAAAGTCCATCATTTTTTGTACGCGGCCACCATCCAATTGAACGGGTGATCGCATTATTATTTCAACGCCTTCCGGGTGACCGGCAAGAGTTACAAATAAAGCCGTGGTTTCAAATTCAGGTGGAATAAAATAACTTTTGTCCGCTTTAAATTCTGCGCCACTAAATTGATCAACGTTAAGTAGGCCTAAGTTTGAAATAACGCCTGTGGTTCGGAATACACTATTCTCGCGACGCTTTTTAACCAATTTATCGTTACTTCTACGAATGGTTGAAGTGGGTACCCAATTTAATAGGTGAAACGGAAAAAATTTAAAGAAGCGTGGAATTTCTGCTTCTTTTTTTTCTGCCAGCTGCTGTCGAATGTCTTGATTCCAATCTTCTGCTGTTGTATTTAAATCCACACTAACGACAATCCCACCGGTTAGATTGGCTGTGGAATTTAGCCCTTCTTTATGGGGGCGCATATCCACAGGAATTTGGAAGCGAACCGAATTTTCACCATTTAAGCGACTGTAGCGAGCAATTTCTAATGCAACCTTTGCCAGAAGACCTTTATGTTTACCTTTTAAAGTTTGACGTATCCAACGTGAAGGACTTTTTAAGTCTTGCTGAGGATCTAATTTTGCAGCCCCCGTTGCAGCAGCAATATCTGGGCCTAGGTCATCAGCTTTAGCGTGATTATTTAATGTTTGAGCCAGTTGCATATCGTTAATATGACTATTTTCACCGATTGCCTCTTCTCCACGTAAGCAGCGGAAAACATCGTTGGCGAAATGTAATGTACCTCGGCCGTCCATTGCGCCGTGGTGGGTACGAAAAATAATGAAGTGCTTATTATTATCACTATGTACCAATACGACTTCAGAAGTTGGCCCTGTCCGAGTGGGTAGAGGTTGTAATAAGAAGTCGGCATTATCGTTTGAGCGACCATCCCAGTGACTATGCACTATGCGCAATGGGGTTGAATGATCACTGTCGACCCAACGACTGAAGCCTAAATGACCGACAAGCTTTACTCGACTTCCAGGGTTTGCATAAGAAGCTTTAGTTACCGCGGCTCTGAGTTTTTCACTATCGAGATTACCATGACCTTCTACCACCATTTGATTGACACAAGGGGTATGCAATTGGCCATTTTTTTTGCTATCGCAACTTACGTAATAGCGTTCTATGGTTGAAAGTGGTCTTGTATAGGTCATAACAATTGATCCATTTTTATAGTTATTTTTTTGCATCTTGCCAACCGGCTTCCCAGCTGGAAATGAGAACGTCGTCTTGATAAGGGCTAGAGTTGGGTCTTAATGAAGTCCATTTGGAGCTGCTACCTTGCTCAAAGCCTTTTTGATAAGCCAGTTCAACAAGATCAGAATTAGCGAGCTGCTCTTCTACCGTTTTTCCCCAATTACTTATTTTTAATTGCCACTCATTGAGTAATAAATAACTCGCGGGTACGAGTAGTAGTGAAATAAAAGTAGCGAATAGAACACCAAAAGCTAGGGAAACGGCCATAGGAATTAAGAATTGAGCTTGTATGCTAGTTTCTAATATTAAGGGAGTAAGCCCAGCGAAAGTTGTTAGAGAGGTTAAAAGAATAGGGCGGAAACGTTTTTTACCCGCTGCGCATACGGCATTAAATACAGGAGTCCCCAGTTTTCTTTGTTGATTGATGTAATCCATTAATACGAGGTTGTCGTTAACGACTACGCCGCTGACAGCAACCATACCGACAAATGACCACAGTGTGAGTTCCATATTTAAAAAAAGGTGGCCCATGATAGAACCCAACAAGCCAAAGGGAATTGCGAAGAGCACTAATAATGGCTGGCTATAAGATGAGAATAAAACGGCCATCATTAAATACATGACTAATATCGCTATCAGATAGCCTTTCGATAACACCTTAAGAAATACAGCAATACTTTTTTGCTGTCCTGTGGTGCTCCATTTTACTCCTGGATATTGTGCAACGAGTTGATCAAGGTGATTGGCTTTTAGATCACTCTGAATCTGAAAGACAGAATTTAATTTAGGATTAACGTAAGCACTGACCGAAATAATACGTTTCTGTTCATAGCGCTTAATACTATTTTTTCCTTGGCGATAATCAATGTCAGCAATGCTCGACAGCGGTACGTATGTTTGATTTTGAATATAGATCGGAAGATTTTCTAAATGCCACATAGAGGCACGTTCATTAACGGGTAAGCCTAACCAAACACTAATTTCGTCATTTTGAGTTTGAATCGTTTGTACCGTATCGCCTTGATAAGCATTATTTACTTGTAATAATACTTCTTCTAACGTCAAACCCAAGGTGATAGCGTTATCTTTTAACTGGATATGAGCTTGTTGCTTAATACTATTTAACGAATCTCTTACATCAAAAGTCCCTTGATAGTCTGTTAGCTTTATTTTCAAGGCTTGGGCAGCTTCACTTAATTGCCCTAAGTCATAACCGGAAAATTCGATATTTATATCGGGTTTGGCAGGATTTAAACTGGCACTGAATTTGAGTTGTTCACTATCCACAATATCACCAACCAGTTCACGCCAGCGTATAAGAAGTTGTTGACCATTGTATTGACGATTATTTGCGTCACTTAACTCCAATGTCACTTGTGCTCTATGATCTAAGTCTTGAGATAAGTCTTGGTTAGAAATTTTATCTTTAGGACCGATGACCGCATAAATATGAGCAATAGCCGATTGACCTTCATTTAAGGTTTCTTGGCTTAGTTGCTGAGCAGCCAACTTCAGTTTGTTCACGGCGTTTTCGGTTTTGATGCGAGATGAACCTTGTGGAAAAACTACATTCGCGGTAACGACATCTGCTTCAATGGCCGAAAATAACGCGATTTTCATCCAACCCGTACTCAATAGAACCATGAATAAAAAGAAAGTCATGGTGAAGCCCATAATCACCGTACTCTTATTTTTTAACGCATGAATCAATGCTGGTTGGTATAGATGGTTGATAAAGCTATCCAGTGCTTGACTGAACACATGTTGGACTTTAGTTAGAACTTTCTGCGGCCAATATAATTTACTTGTCTCAACTTTTTCTGCCGCTTTGTTGCCCGCTAGATGAGCCGGTAAGATATAAATCGATTCTAATAATGAAAAGATGAGAGTACAGATAACCACAATAGGAATGGCCTGCATCAGCTTACCTTCGGGTCCAGGTAAAAATAACAGAGGCAAAAAGGCAACGATACTGGTCGCAATCGCAAAGAATATGGGTTTATAAACTTGATAGGTGCCTTTCAAAGAGCCTTTGATACCGTACTGTCCTAACTGGTTCTGTTGATGAACCGACTCGCCGACTACGACAGCATCGTCGACAACAATGCCCAGTACGAGAATAAAGGCAAATAAAGAAATAACGTTAATTGAGACGTCAAAAACAGGAAGTAAGAATAAACAACCAAAGAAAGATACGGGGATGCCTAGACTGACCCAGAAAGATAAACGAGCATTTAAAAATAGTAACAATACGATAAAGAGTAATAATAATCCTGTAAAAGCGTTATCCAGTAATAAATCGATACGGCTTTTAAAGTGTTTCGAATCATCTTGCCAAATATACAGTGTCATACTCTCGGCGAGAGATTTGTCTTCAATATATGCATTTAACGTGTCGGCGATATCGATAATATTTTGATCACCAATTCGGTAAATATCCATAGAGACGGCAGGGTTGTGATCAAAGCTGGCTTGGCTCTGCTGGCTATGACGATTATCGCGAATAATCGCAATATCACGCAAGGTGATTTCAGATCCCTGTTCATCGGAGGCAATAATGATATTACGATAAGCCTCTGCGTCATCACGGGCGGCTTGAGCGGTAATCAATACGTCCCCTTCAAGGGTTTTTAATAGGCCCCCTGGCAGCTGCCCGGTTTGCTGACGAATTAACTGATTAATTTGTGCAAAGGTAAGGTTGTACTTTTCTAGATGATGGGAGGGGATGCTAATTTCAATTTTAGAATCCTTAATATCTTCTAAATCAATGATGCTGATGTTATCAAACTCTAATAATTCGTTACGAATCTGGCGAGCCGTTTTGGTTAAATCTGAATAATCAGAACGACTGCTGACGATGAGTTTGGCAACACGGTTACGTACATTAAGTTCTTTTACTATAGGAATGCTGGCCTCCTCGGGAAGCGAGTCGTAGCTCTGGATACGATTGTTAACTTGATCTAGGACTTCTTTAGTTTCGTAACCTTCTGCGACATCGAGAGTGATCGCACACTGACCCTCATAAGATGTAGATGTTAAGTCTAGCGTTCCAGGAATATCGTAGACTCTGTTCTCTAAAGGTTTACAAAGGCTAGCTTCAACGGTTTCTACACTGGCGCCACGTAACGTTGTTTGAATACTGATGCGTTCTAACGAGACGTTAGGAATCAGCTCCATTCTAGTTTCGGGAATAGCCAAAGCCCCCAGCAAAAAAATGGACAGCATGAATAAATTTGCCGCTACTGGGTTGTGAGCAAACCAATGAATCGACGCTTTCATTATAAAGCCTCAACTACGGGTTGATCTAAAATGCTGGGTTGCGAACTAGGTTCGACTAATAGCCCTGAGATGAGTTGGTGAAAAGAGGTATTAACGACCTTGTCATTGCGTTGCAAACCGCTGCGAATATAAACCAGTTCTTTTCCTCGATAGAGAATGTTAACGTTTTTACGCTCTAATCGGTTATCCTGATTGATAACCCATACCTGTTGATCGCTTTGAATTAAGGCCCGCGGAAGAATACGCAAGCCTTTAATAATCTTGCCATTGATTCGCGCTTCGATAAAAGAACCTGGTAGTAAGACTTTGTTTTGTTGATTTTCAATACTGAAATTATCAAAGCTAGCGATGACGTAGAGCAATTGATTATTATCTCGTTCACCTTCAATTCGACTAATATTGCCATGCCATACGGTTTCAGGATCGTGAAAACTATTAACTTTGACCTTAATGCTTTCGCTATTAATAGCCTGATCGTGAGTTTTTTCTTTAAGCCCTAATATATCAATTTGATGATCATTTAATGGCAAGCGTACTTCGACTATTTGAGTACCGTATATTTTACTAATGGCGCTTAGACTTTGCAGGTACTCACCTTGGTTAATATTATCGTCAATGACTTTGCCTGCAATCGGCGTCTTAATTTCAGTTTTTTCTAATTGTTTTTTTGCATAATTGAGCGCAGCTAGAGCAGCATTGACCTGACTTTGTGCAAACTTCAGTTGAGGTACATGCTTAGCGTATTTAGAGGACTTTTTACCCGCACTTTTTTTCGCAATACGTGCCTTCGCTTGAGTTTCTGATAAGTGTAACTTGGCTTGATCTAAAGCCGATTGCTTCTGTGCAATATCGAGAATGAAAGGCTGTTGGTCCAGTTTAATTAATAATTCATCTTTCTCAACAAAGGCACCGCGTACAAGTTTTGGGTTTTTGTATACGACTAATCCAGGAACTTCGCTGGTAATATGGCGAATATGAGTCGCAGAGACTTTCCCACGGCTAAATACCGGGATGGATTGATCCTGTAGAATAACGTTGGTAAACGTGAGTGAGGGAATATCAATCATTTCCTCAGCTTTATCCGGCTTTGGCATGTTAATGATAAACCAGCTAATAACAGCAAGGCTAAAGACAAAAATGAGGCTGAATTTGTAATACTTTTTAAAGAAATTCATTATGATTCTTATCTTCTGTTAAATTCAGTTTCCAATCGTTTAAACACTTTTCTGTGAGTGCAACATCTTGACAGATCATAGGGTGAAGCTTTAAACCTAGGGTCAATTGGCCATGCCACTCCATGATGCCTGTGGACACCGGATAGTTCTTTGTGCCTATGCCGCAGCTAACCCAAACTTCGTTCTCATTTTCTATTGGGTTATTGTGCTCTTTTAACGGCCAGCCTCCTAAGAAGCTAAACGAACCGGCATAGAAATTTTTGTTACTTATTTTTTTATAGATATAGCGCACACCGGGCTTTCCAATAAGCTTACCTATGTGAGCCATCTTCCAGGTGCTCCAATGTTCTTTTATTTTTATTTTTGCTTTAATTTCTTGCTGCAGTTCTTTTGGAGTAATGTAATTGTTTAAGCAAACATTGATGCCAGAACTGTAATTACTGGTATCAGAATTTAATTCGATAGCACCCCGTAGATTGACAGGGTAGAACCAATAATAATTTTGACTTCCATCGAGTAAGTTATCGGCGATGGCTTTATTTAAAGCCCACATTAAGAAAGTGCTATAAGCTACCTTGTTTTTCTTGGCATTACGTTTAATTATTGGGGTCGTTCTTTTATCAAAATAACTGTTTACGATAGGGGCTGTATTATTATTGTCACAAGGATAGTTATTCTTCCAACGAATCGACTTGGATGGAATATAACCTTTGTCTTTTTTGAATTTTTTATTGAGCTTGTATAGTTGCCACATTCCAGGCACTTGTTTCTCACCACTCTTGGGCAAATTCCGGCAGGGATAACCATGTTCTCTTAATATAGTTGCGACTCCGCCGATACCATCCATCTCACTATGAGCGAAGTTACTCCAGTTTATTTCACCGCTGGACTTTTTCATTTGTCCGATGCTCATATCATCGCTGATACCGAGTTCTTTTCTGACATCAAACCACATGGCAATATAATCTTTAGAGGCTTTCATGCTTCTCTCCTTATAAACGCGAAGGTTCTAAATAAAATAGGTTTTCGGTGTTGTGCTCGCTCTGATGATCGAGATAATCCGGAACATCACCATAACTGGCGAGATAATGATTGCTAACTAATGTATGAGTTTTGAAATCAGCTAATGCATGGTGCAATGGATCACGCTTATCAAACCCAATTATCAGTGCATCAAATGTCGAGTTTTTATACTCAGAAAGGATTTTCAGTAATAGTTCTTTCAATATCTTAGGCTGATTATTTTTAACCAGGATTGAGTGTAAGCTAATATAATTGGCGAGTTCTCCAGCAGCCGGAAGCTTCATACCACCTAAGAATTTACTACTGATATTATTAATATGCCTAAGTAGCTTCATGCTACCGTGATAAGACAAGAATCGAGTCTGTTTGAAGGGCTTTTGATTCCAGCTACCGACAACGCCAATAAGTTCATTTTCTTGAAAGTACAAAAAATAGTCGCTAATAATAAGATCGCGGTAGTAAGGATCATCACTTCCAATTTTGCTAAAATCATAGCAAGGGTAAAACTCTTTCTCTTTTCCATGTAGGTCAAAGAATGCTTGAATAGCACTTACATCGCTGGAAGTCGCGCGTCGGACAGATTTGTTCGCTTCAGGGTATGCTTTGTTTACAGCGACCATGTGGGTAATAAATTGTCCCGCACTGTGGTAAGTCGGTAAAGACAAGCGGCCACTGCTAACGGTATCGATAGAGGCTTTATTCTCATCAAGAATGACAGTTTGCATCCATTCATCTTGCATGAGTTCTTTATACTTTTTAAATAAACGATATAGGGTTCTTCCTCCCTTATATTCATTATGTATTCTAAGATCATTGCCGTAACGGGTAAGGCGCTTTTTACCTTTTACGTAGACTTCACGCTTACCAATACTAAACGAAGCGACCAGCTTATCCTTTTGCTTATCTTCCATAAGCCAAACCTCTGGTGCATGGGTCACTACATTCGTAGCATGAAAGAAATTGGGCTGACGTTCAAAATTTAGCTTAATACTGCCTTGTTGAGGTGTTTCATGTATTAGCGTTAACAATGCCGGTGAGTCTTCTGGCTCCGCAAGACGAATGCAATAACGTAAGCTCATGCAGGTTCACCTGACATTGCTTTAACTTCTTCTGATACTAAGAAGTTTTGGTTTTGCCATAGAATCAAAGGCTCAACCTTGATATTGCCTTTAACCATGCCTTGATCAACTTTATGATTGGCATAGAGTGCTAATGCATCTTGCTTGATACTAATTTTAGCCATTCCCATTTGACCTAACTCTCGAGCTAGTTGGTAATGGAAATGCTGGGCCAGTTTTTTCTCTAATAGCAATGCAAGTTCAGCTTCTCTTTCTGCGGTCACTTGATCATTAGCTATATCTTCATTTTGACAGAGCATCAAGTAGCAGGGTTTATCTTGCTGTGCATTCGCGGGTATTGCGATTAAGGTAATGGGCGTGATGTCGCATTCTTGATTGAACTCGTTGAGTAGAGTGACAGCGGTTTCTGGTGATAGCTTTTCTCCTACCATATCGGTGCCATCAATACGGCCAATGAATTCAAAGCAAGGGCATTGATTAATAAATCCTGTTACTTTTAATTGATCTTTCATTGCGTAACGTAATAAGCCATTAGCTGAACTAATAATAGGTCGAACGAACATACCTTTGGCAAGCTGCCAGCTATTCAAAATGGTTTGGCTCGTCAGCTCTTCAAATTCATAAAAATGGCTATTGATGGCCAGTGGGAATTGATTTTTGTAAGGGATACTGGTTACCCCTTCTGTTGCCCAGAGACCTTTACCTTGAAATTCACAGTGAGGAAATAGTTGCTGTAACTTCTCTGCCCAAATAGTCGAAGAGGAGGTATCCCATGCACTGATTAGCGCCAACTTAGGCCAAATAGCTGCGGTAAATTGAGCATTTATTTCCCCATTCCACTGTTTCAGAATAAGTGAGGCTCTTTTATTTTTAGGCGCCACCGTTTTATTTAAGCCAGTGTAGCCAGTAGGCCATTCACCGGTCGCCAAAACTTGAACAATATCCCGTTGGTGACTCTGTATGAATTCCAGCAGACTCAATGCAAAGGTGGGGCTCCAAACTGAAATGAAACTCAGGTCGTTACAAGAAATTAAATAACACGCGGTTGCAAAGAAAGACTCATCAGAGGTTTCTGCTAATGAAATAGATTCGGGGACGGCCATTGTTTCGGCCATGAATAGTTGTTTCCACCAAGGAAGTAACTGTAAATCGTTATTGATACTCGCGGTGAGCTTGTTACGTAAGTCACTCGGCACCCAAGAAAGAGACCAGTAGTGTTTCCCTTGCTTAATTTTAGGGTAGCTTGAATACATGTCTGCTAACCAAGGCGCAATGGCATTATCTAATTCTTCTAGGAAAGCCTTAGTATAAGGCACCCATTTAATTTTGGACGTTGAACCACTGGTGGGTTGATAGCGCAAGCAATCACTATGGGTAAGAAGACTTTTATTACTTTTCTGCTGTTGCTCAATCATAGTCGACCAGTAGTCATAGTCAGTAACTGGAACTTGATCTTGTAATTCTTTTAGGCTGCTATTTTTAGTCAGACTATGTTTTTTCGCATTTTCACTGCCTTCTACCTGCTTTAGTATGTTTCTTAATATTCGTCCTTGGCTTTCTTCAATATCAAAACTGCTCTGATAAAAAGACTGCTCTCCTTTTTTTGATAGCTGAAAAGAAACTTGGTGCAGTATTCGGCTGAGAATTGAGCGTAAAAAGGCCATTATGATGTCTCCATCACAGAGGCTTTGCTGATAGTTTTTAACTTATTAGCTGACTTTTTATTCTTACGTGTAAACATGTTTTTACGCATGAAACTCCACATCATATGAACAGAAACTTCACCTATACAAGGGAGTTCGGTACCTTGCTGCCAAGAGGGGTTTAGTTTGGCAAAATGGCGAATTTTGGGATTTTCCTCCGTCATGTCATCAGTAATTTCGGCAACATCCCCTTTTAAATATTGATAATCATCTCCGAAGTTTAATAAACGATTTTCTTTATTGTAAGCTGCCGGATATAGTTGCTCGCAGTACTCGTCAACGATGGATTCTAGTTTGATGTTATTATTTTCGTGGCTAGGGTAGTGCTTAGGAAAGTTGTTGGTTAGCAATAAGTAAGTCTTATAGCCTTTTGAGATCAGTAGCCAAAATACAGAGGTTTTAGGATTTTTAATCTTAGTTTTCAATAACTGTTTAACAAATGTTTTCTGTAATTCTTTATTTCCCCAGAACTCTTTTTCAACAACGGTATCACCACTAAAAATACCGATGGAACTCTCACCATTTTGTTTAATGTTAAGTTCTGTCCATGTGCTGAAGCCAACTATTCTATTGCTGTTTTTATCTTCTAATAAAATAACCCCCGTCTTTTTCCCCATATCTGTGACAAAGGTATGAAGGTCAGCATTGTGATAATACTGAACAAATACTTTATGCATTTCTAATAGCTGAGGGACAGAAACGTATTTAATTTTCTTGAAACTGGCTGTAATTTTGGATTTGTTATTTTTCATAAAAACCTCACGCACAAAAAACGAAGACAAAAAATCTCATCAGAAAAAAGACTGAGATGCTCTGATTTCAATATATTATTTACTATTGATTTTCTATCGTAATAATTAGCGGGGGCTAAGATTTTTCGGTTGAATGATTTTCATGATTTATTGCGTCCATTCATTTTAAAGCTGTAGTGAGTTTTTTATTATTTTTTTATTGTTCAGCATGTCTGCTGATTTAACGCGGCCAGTAAATCATAGATAAGAATTATTAAAAGTAATTTTTAATTAAATTAATACGTTAGTACCTTAAGTTTTTATGCTTTAGGTAAGTGTTTTGTAAATGACAAAATAAAGGAATCCAGTTCCTTTTTTCGTTTTTTTATTTTTGCTATTGGAGGGAAGTTATAGAAAGTGTCAGTCTTTATTATAGAGAGTGTAAAGAGTAAGTTGCTGGGTTCTATTATAGAACAATTGCGCAGGCACCAAAAGATCGACTAGCGATAGTGCTTTGCTGACAAGCGGAAACACAGTTGGTTAGCTTCTTTTGGGTAGTGCTTTTATTAAATTGCATTTCGGCTGCAAAGTTAACGCAACGCTGTGGGAATGCTTGGCGGTAACACTGCTCAATCTGGCTATTTTTATTGATGCAACTTTGAGCGGTTGCAAACATTTTATCGAAAATAGGCTTATCAGAGTCACTGATATCCTGAGTAAGCTGTGGCGATTGGCAAGCGGCTACTAGGGCAAGTGACAATACCCCCGCTGGTTTAAGTAGTGATCTAATCATTGAATTTCCGTTTAGCACCTTTTTTTATATTTTATTCATTGGGTGTGACAGTAATACTACAATATAGTGAAAATTGGTTAAACCGAAAGGGTTGGGTATTATGTAACTCGATGCAATATTTAGTAGTGTATTCAACACTATCTTATTCTTTAAGGATGAATACTCATTGAAAATCCGGCCTTAATTACGTCACCATTGTGATTAATTATTTCAACTTTGGCAGACAGGCTATTAGTGGCTTGAGAATCTATCTGGAGGTCGAAGCTGGAAGCACTTTCACATTCACTATAGTTTGTCTCTGCGCAGCGGTTGGTATAGCTAGTATCCAACGGGACTGGTTTAATAATTCTTAGTGTTTCCTTGTCTGTATTGAGGTTTCTGCTAGCTTCGAAATAGGTTTCGTCTGAATATCCGTATCTATTTGGGGTTTCGGAGAATTTAATTGTTGAGATGTGTTTTGAGTGGAATAAGCTTTCAGTATTATTGTTACTGGCTGTTGTAACGCTTGAATGCCACTGTGCAATTCGTAAGCAATTTAATACTTCGGACGTATCGGTAATATTCACGCTTGGGCTTTTAATGTGAATGCTAAAATCTATTTCTTCTACTTCTGTGAACTTGGTTGAGTCACTAATCTTCACGCCTTTGATCGACATATTCCTATGATAGTCATTCACAGTAGAAATGAATTTCATGTTTTCAAATTGTAAGCTCCCTGATAAGGCTAGGTTGTTAGTTAAATTTAGACTTCCTGATTTGGAGCCTTGTTGAACCAAAGGATTGTGTAGTGATATTCCAATTTGAAAGAATAGGTATCGCAATAACCCGACTTGTTCCGGATTGAGTGCGACTAAGTTAGGGGTGAGTATATTAACTGAGAGTTGCCAAAGGGTAGGTAAGTCAGTATTGGAGAGGTTGGCCGCGGGATAGTGAGTATTGGGATCATTTAAGCCATAAGCGTCGAGTAATTGCCTCATTACCCATGTAAAACCTTCATCTTCAATAGTGTGGTTAATGGCTAAGCTATTATTTGTTGGCAAATAAGATTGATTACAACTTGCCCCTAGTTGATATTCACCCGTATTCTCTGTTTCTGAAATTCGAATTACTTGACGAATGAAGTAGGTATCTTCGTTAGTTCTTTCTCCATCGTTAATATGGTGCTTCTCAGTTGCCTCAATATCCATATGAAATAACCAAATCCCTTCAGGTGATTCCGTCGATAGGTTTGGATTGATGTTAGGTAATTGAACATGGCTATCTTTGTCTTCATTTTTAAGACAGGCAGAAAGTGAAAAGCTAAGTAGGAGTAGCAATATCCATTGCTTAAGCATATTTCTTTTGATCATTATTTGCTTCCTTTTGAGAATTTACATTCTAGAGTGATTGAAGCTAAACGTGTATTAATTGGGAAATATGAATCTAGTATCAATTTTCACTTCAGTTCCGTCATGCTCAATAATTTCAGCTTCAACTGAGAAGCCGTTTATATCTTTCGACCTTTGTTCTAGCTCAAAACTAATAGGAGGTGAGCACTGTTCACTAGTTTCGTCATAACAAGGTTGAATTATATGGTATGAATCCCAGTCCGAACCCAATAAATGTACTGACGGGGCGTTTTCATAGTCTTGATAAGTCTTGAGGATAACTAGGCTATCAGTCTCGGGAAGTAAGGATTCCATACCCAGTGTAAATGCTTCTGTTTGCTTAGCTTCAACTTCTGAGCTGTTAGCTCTACGAGTAACTATGTAGGACCTTTTTTCTCTTGAATCTAAACAATAAGGCATATATTCGGAGTGCGATATATCTAACAAATCGGATTGAATATTTAGCCTGTATGTTATTTCTGCTGCGGTATCAAAAGCTGTGCTATCTGACAGTTTTACAGCGCTGATGTTCAGAGATCTTGAATATTTGACTTGATCATACCCGTTCAAATAAAAAGATGTAAAAAATAAGGGGTCTTCATTGGCTATATAATTTGCATTGGCTTCAATGATTAGTTGGCCTGAAAGGGACAGGTTTTGGTTAACAGTTAGTCCCCCATTTTCGATATAGCTCCAACTAAAATATGGATCAAAGATACTAAGAGCTTCCATCTCAGGATAATTTTGCATTTCAGGATTGTCAAAAGGTTTAAATTGTTGATTATCAAGCTTCCAGTTTGCTGGAAGCTCTGTATCGTCATCAACTGCCATTAAACTATTAATATTAAATTCGGAAGAGTACCGACCACAGCCAGCTTTTGGCCAGAATACATTTTCCTGCTCAGTTGGTTTGATTGTTACCAATTGGCGTACGAAATAATGGCTGCTCTTTTCTCTTTGCTTATCTGAGGAGATTGAGTTTTCCGTGACATCAATATTCATATGAAATAACCAAACCCCTTCAGGTGATTCCGTCGATAGGTTTGGATTGATGTTAGGTAATTGAACATGGCTATCTTTGTCTTCATTTTTAAGACAGGCGGAAAGGGTAAAGCTGAGGAGGAGTAGCAATATCCATTGCATAAGCACATCTGGCTTGTTCATTATTTGCTTCCTGCAAATAAAAAAGGCCTACATTTCTGTAAGCCTTTTAGAATAAGTGGTGCCCGGAGACAGAATCGAACTGCCGACACGAGGATTTTCAATCCTCTGCTCTACCGACTGAGCTATCCGGGCGACTCGTTGAACTTGCTGCTTACTTGTTAGTAAGTGTTCGTTGAGTGCGCGCATTAAACCGTTTATCGAGACCTTGGTCAAGCACTTTTTATAAAATACTTATACTTTATTGTTTGTTTTCAGGAACATAGCCATCGGCTTTGTCGAAGTCTTCACCACTTAAGAACTTGCTACGCTGCTCTGTAAGGTACTTACGAGCTTGTAAGTCCATCATATTCAGGTGCTTTTCATTGATCAGGCGAGTTTGGTGCTCAGTCCACTCTGCCCAAGCTTGTTGGGATACATTATTTAAGATGTCTTCTCCGGCAGGGCCAGGAAAAGGAGTGGATGTTAAACCAGGAAGCTCTTTATTGTATTTACGGCAGTGTACTGTGCGTGACATGGGTTACCTTTAGCTCTGCAATGAGGCATTAAAACGGTGCTGATTCATACTTTGCTTAGCAGGGTCTTTACTGGGGCTGCTAAGCCTAATTCTGAAGGTTGTTTGGGATTGTACCAGTGCTGGGCAATTTCCCCTACGGCATCGGGCCTTTTGCTTAAGTGAATGAGGACGGGACTGATGTGTAGGTGATAATGACTAAACGTATGGCGGAAGCTTGGCCAAGTTTCTTGCTCAGTAGCCAAGTCGCCAAATAAGCTTTGGCTGCGTTTTAATGCATCTTCATCGCTAGGAAGTTCTGGAAAGCTCCATAGCCCACCCCAAATCCCTTGCTGAGGCCTTTGTTCTAATAAAATATGCCCCTCCGGGTCTTGCAACATCACTAGCTGAATGTGCTTTTCTGGTTTATCTTTTTTCGGTTTTGAATTGGGGTAGTCTTTTGGATTGCCTTGGGCATGGGCTAGGCAATCGGGTGCTAATGGACAAATACCACACTGAGGTTTACTGCGTGTGCAGAGGGTTGCGCCCATATCCATCATGGCTTGAGTATAGTGATTGCAGCGCTCGGTAGGGGTTAGGCGTTCGGCGATAGTCCACAGTTCTTTTTGTACTGAAGTCGTGCCAGGCCAACCTTCGACGGCGTAATAACGGCACAGCACTCGTTTCACATTGCCATCTAAAATGGCGGCGTTTATACCCATGCTAATTGAGGCGATGGCGCCTGCGGTTGAGCGTCCAATTCCTGGTAGATCGATTAGGCCGTCGACGGAATGAGGAAAAACGCCTGCGAGGTCGGCACTGACTTTTTTAGCGCAGGCATGTAGGTTGCGCGCCCGGGCGTAATACCCTAGGCCTGTCCAAAGATGCAGTACTTTATCTTGTTCTGCGTTTGCCAGATCGTGGACCGTAGGGAACTCGGCCATAAAGCGTTCAAAATAGGGAATGACGGTAGCAACTTGAGTTTGTTGCAACATGACCTCAGAAATCCAGACTTTATAAGGGGTTATTTCTTGCTGCCAAGGTAGATGTTTACGTCCATTCTGGTCATACCAGTTAAGAACGGCTTGGCTGAAAAGCTTAGGGTTGGACGTTGTTTTGTTTGCAGCAGGCATGGTGGTGTCGGGTAAAAGGAACAGGGCGCTAGTATAAGGCGACCTGCTCATTTTTACGACCTAGCTTATAACTATTGCTCGCTTAACGTGCGCTTTACAGTGGCTTTTTGGTTGCTGACTAAAAAGTGATGTAGTTGAGGCAAGGTTAGCGGGCGGCTGAGTAAGTAGCCTTGACCATCATCACAATTGTTATCCCGTAGGAAGTCGAGTTGCTCTTGGGTCTCAATACCTTCGGCGACAACTCGCATACTGAGTTTGTGGGCCATCGCGATAACGGCTGAGGTAATAGCCATATCGGTTTTATCTTCTGGAATATCTTTCACAAAAGAGCGGTCGACTTTTAATACGTCAATAGGGAAGCGTTTCAAATAGGCCAAAGAAGAATAACCGGTACCAAAATCATCAATCGCTAGGTGAATTCCTTTGCTTTTAATGGTTTCCATAATTTGAATGGCGGCTTCAACATCATCCATAATAATACTTTCGGTAATCTCTAGCTCGAGGTTGAGCGGGTCAATTTTCGATTGTACCAGGATGTCTAACACTGTTTTTAACAGGTCTGGGTCGGAGAACTGTTTGGCTGATAAGTTAACTGCGACCTTTGAGTCCTCAGGCATTAAACCTTCACGAATTAGAGCCCCCATTTCGTGACAACTGTGTTCTAGTACCCAAGCCCCTATCTTAATAATTTGACCTGTTTCTTCGGCGATGGGGATAAAGTTATCTGGTGGAATGATTCCCTTTTCGGGATGACGCCAGCGGACCAGAGTTTCTACCCCGGTAATGGTATTGTCGGCGATACGAATCTTAGGCTGGTACATTAAAATAAACTGATTGCGCTTAATGGCAGAATTCAGTTCTTTTTCAATTTCTAGGTTGTGCAAAATAGCGGTATTCATGTCTTCAGAGAAGAACTGGAAGTTATTACGGCCTAACTCCTTGGCGCGATACATGGCTAAATCTGCATTTTTCATTAAGGTATTCGGGTCGATGGAATCTTCCGGTGTCATCGTAATACCGATACTCACCGTACTGATGATATCTTGGCCATTGAGCATGAAAGGACGTGACAGTGATTGCAGGATCTTTTGTGCAACAATGCGGACGTCGTTGGTATTATTGACGTCGGTGAGCAAGATAGTGAACTCATCTCCACCGATGCGTGAAACCGTATCGTTTTCTCGTACGTTATGATCGAGACGACGAGCAATTTCTTTTAATAGTGCATCACCGATGTCATGACCTAGGGTATCGTTGACTCGTTTGAATTGGTCTAGGTCGAGGAACAATAAGGCGATGGAAGTATTCGTACGCTGTACGCTCTTCACGGCTTTTGCCAGTCTGTTTTTAAATAAGCGGCGATTTGCTAATCCTGTTAATGGGTCATAAAAAGCCAAGTTTTCCATTTGAATTTGAGCTTTCTTCAGTTCGGAAATATCAGAAACCGAGCCAAGAAAACCTAATAGTTTTCCCTCTTTGGAGTGCAACGAAGTAGCTTGAATATAGACCCAAGAAATACTGCCATTTTTAGCGATTAAGCGCACTTCACTCGACATATCTTCATGTTCAGTGACTAATCTATGCCAAAGCTTATTGAGGGGTAAAGAATCATCAGGGTGTAAGTTGGCGAACCAGGCTTGGAGGTTGGGCTCTTGGTGCTTTATATTATTAATTTCACGCCAGCGCTGGTTTACATAAATAATTTCACCTTCCGGGTTGATTTGAAAGATGCCGACAGGGGAAAGGGAGGTTAACTTTCTAAATTTTTCTTCACTACTTTTTAATGAACTATGCTCGCTTTCAATTTTACTTAATAGTTCGTTAAAAATATCCGCTAGGTGGCCGAGTTCATCATCGTGTTGTTTATTGGCGCGAATTGAAAAGTCATTACGCTGAATTATATTCCTGATTGTTGTGGCTAATAATCTGAGTGGGCTAGTCACGATGCGCTGCAGTTTAGTGGCTAACAGCAGGGCGATAATGACCGCACTAATTAGAATGATAATGGCAAACAGGCTGACTTGTTTAAAGCGTGAAATGATGTCGTTATCATGGCAGGCGATGTAGAGTGTGCCGATGATTTGATTATCAAGCTTAATAGGGAAGTATTGTTCTACGTAGGGTGATTCATTGGTTTTTAATGTCGCCATCATTTGCGGACAGCTTTGACGATCCTGGGTCATTAAATGACTGGCAATGAGCACTTTTTCTTCGTCGTATATGCAGCTTTTAACCACACTGCTATCCGCTTCTAATGACAATAAGTTGGTTTTTAATTGGCGCTCATCACGAAATGTGAGTGCTGCTGTTGAGCGTTCAGCAATGACTTGACCTAGTACCGTGAGCTTTTTATTTAAATCCTGATGACCGAAATAGAGTTCTAACGATAAGAACGCGGCCGTTGTTAATAATAAAATGAGTGTACTGGTCGTGACGGCAATGATCACGAGCTTGGTGCGTACGGTTTGAGTTTGTAAGAGTTTCATTAACTAAGATTGCCTTTGGTAATAAACTTTTGACGCGATTTCGATCAAGTTGGCGTTGATCTGAATATTGGCATCTTTAGCCGCTTGAAAATTTATCTCAACATCCAGTAGATTTTCTTTCAAAGAAAATTGAATGATTCCTCCGTGATTAGCGAAGCCGTCACGTTTTCCTATTGTTAATATCTTGTTCTTCGAGAGGCTGTCGTAATGTTTCTTAACGAAGGCATTAGAAATTTTACGGTGAAGAAATAAAATATCGCAAGTGCTGAATTCAGCGTGCTCTTTCAGGTAATGAACCTTGATCTCTCGGCCCTGGACCTGACGTAGATGGATTTTTTGCAGGTCATCATTGGCGGGGTCGGAGTCGAAGGCACACAAATAAAGTGGGTTATGTTGCATCGGGTCAATGTTAGGCCAGTTAATGAACTTCGCTAGTTGATACAAGTAGGTTGCGGTAAAGGCACTTTCATCCGGGTGCTCATTCGCCTCAGCATTCGTTGCAGATATTAGAGAACATAAAATCCATGTACGCAAAAGACTAACTTTCATGGTTAGACAACATAAAACTCGACAGCAAAATATCAATTGAGTAGTAATGAGTTTAGCTGCTTTATGCTTGAATTGGTTGGGTTTTCTAGAAAATTACAAAAAAAACCCCGTTTAGGAAACGGGGTAGAAGGAAACGGGGGCTTGTCGACTCGATTTATCGTTGAGCTGTCTGTATTTGGCCACGCATGCCAGTAATGATTTCATCCAAGCTCTTACGTTGTAATTGCTCGCTTAATTGCTGGCGATAGGTCTTAACCATGCCTAATCCGGCGATTACCGCGTCATAAATTTTCCATTCCTGTTGCTTGTTGACGTACAGTTTAAAATCAATCGGAATGCGCTGTCCTGAAGGCTGAGTCATGTGACCTTTAACAATGGCCTTCTTGCCCGACTTGTTGAATTTGGCGGCTTTAAACTCAAACTCTTGACCGTTAAAGGCTTTGAAGGCACCGGTATAAGTACGAACCTGAAGATCACGGAAGGTTTCAATAAAGGCAATCTTCTGGCCTTTAGACGCTTTCTTCCAGTGCTTACCGAGGGCTAATTTGGCAATTCGTTGCTGATCAATGGCCGGTAATATATAGCTCTCAACTAGGCGTTGAACTTCTGTGGCAGAGCGCTCCTCCACAGGAATTTGCTTAAGTTCGCTAATGACAGTGCTTGTAGCGTACTCAACAGTGGCGGTTGGGTTGGCGCTCTGGGCGGTATTGATGAAACCCAAAAATGCTATCAGTAAGGTCGTTATAAACTTCATATTATCTGCCCCTCTGTCCAAAGTAGCTTTAGTAGCTGCTTTTTACGTATGTCTTAAAGTGTGAACAGAGTATGGCGGATAAATATGACAAGTTTTAGAGGGGGAAAGGGCAATTGATTGTTCCGCTAAAAGAACAATCCCAATAAACTACTTGGGATTGCGTATAAAATCGGCATCTTTTTCAATAAAATCTCGATTTTTCAAAGCATTAGCAAGCTCAGAAGGCAGGTTTTTAGCAATCAGGGTATAGCCATTTTGATCAGCCCATTTGCTCATATGATGCAGCATTTGATGGGCAACTCCGCGATTTGCGGTGATTTTGCGCACGCAGAAGTGACTCAAAAGGATGTTATTGCCTTTTTTTTGCGCTTGCATGGCGCCTAATAAGCGCGCGTTGAAGCGACCAGCAATAAACCAAATATCATTTGCCAGTAAGGTTTCTAAAGATCCTTTAATATCTTGGGCATCTGTCAGCCATTCTTGGGGAGCATCTGTGTATATTTTACCAAGATCAATCCAGTCCTGTTCTGTGGGCTGAGTTATGTGTTCTAGATGTACTGGCATAGCTGCCTCTCATTGAGTATGTCTAATCTGTGATATTGCTTAGCTTTGCTTTATAATGACTTTTTCCCCGTTTGGCGAGATCTTTTTGGAGTCTTCCATGGCAGATGCCAGCCGCAAGGCAGTTGTAGAGCGTAATACCTCAGAAACAAAAATTAAAGTCAGCATCAATCTTGATGGTACTGGTGAAGCAAAATTCGATACCGGTGTGCCGTTTTTAGAGCACATGATGGATCAAATCGCCCGTCATGGCTTGATTGACCTAGACATCTATTGTGATGGTGATACCCATATTGATGATCACCATACGGTAGAAGATATCGGCATTACTTTAGGTCAGGCATTTGCTCAGGCTGTTGGCGATAAAACGGGCATTGTACGTTATGGCCACTCTTATGTGCCGCTAGACGAAGCGTTGTCTCGTGTTGTTATCGATTTTTCCGGTCGTCCAAGCTTAGATTTTAAGTGTGATTTTACCCGTGGCAATATTGGTCGTTTTGATACTCAGTTATTTTGGGAATTCTTCCATGGCTTCGTTAATCACGCGGGCGTAAGTATGCACATTGATAACCTGAAAGGTTTCAATGCTCATCACCAAGCGGAAACTATCTTTAAAGCGTTTGGTCGTGCTTTACGCATGGCGCTTGAATTTGATCCTCGCATGGCGGGTAAAATGCCATCGACTAAGGGCGTGCTTTAGAACATGAGCAAAGTTATTAGTAAAACCTGTGCGGTAATCGATTATGGCATGGGTAACTTGCACAGCGCTCACGGTGCTTTGCAAAAGGTCGCTCCTAATAGCAATATTCTGGTGACATCTGATCCCGCTAAAATTTTAGCCGCTGATCACGTAGTTTTGCCCGGAGTGGGTGCGATTCGTGATTGTATGAGTGAAATCCAGCGCCAAGAGATTGATCAGGTTGTCGCAGAAGTGGCTAAGGCAAAACCGTTATTAGGTATTTGTGTTGGCCTGCAGGCGATGATGACCCGTTCTGAAGAGAATGGCGGCATTGATTGCATGAATATGTTTCCTGGCCAAGTGCAGTATTTTGGTGACAATCTGTTAGGTGATGAATTTCGTGATGGCACTAGCGATCGCTTAAAAGTTCCGCATATGGGTTGGAATCAGGTTGAGCAAGTTGCGCATCCGTTATGGCAAGATATTAAAGATCAGAGCCGTTTCTATTTTGTGCATTCATATTTTGTGACTGCTGATGATCAGAGCCAGGTAAAAGGCCGTGGTCATTATGGAAAGCCATTCGCAGCGGCGATGGGACAAGATAATGTCTTTGCGGTGCAGTTTCACCCAGAGAAGAGTCACAAGAATGGCCTGCAGTTATTGCAGAACTTTTTAAGCTGGGATGGTCAGGCTTAAGTAGCCCTCCAGATATTTGGACAATAGTTATGGCATTAGCAAAACGTATTATCCCTTGTCTCGATGTCGATCAAGGTCGAGTAGTGAAGGGTGTTAACTTTGTTGGTATTCGTGACGCAGGAGACCCGGTTGAGGTCGCAAAGCGTTATGACGAGCAGGGCGCCGATGAGATTACCTTTTTAGATATAACCGCGACTCACGAAGCTCGTGGCACAACGGTAAAAATGGTGGAAGCCATTGCTGAGCACGTTTTTATTCCATTAACCGTAGGTGGTGGGATTCGTGAGGTTGAAGATATCCGGCGCATGTTAAACGCGGGCGCGGATAAAGTATCAATCAATTCAGCGGCTGTGTATAACCCTGAGTTTGTTCGTGAAGCGTCTGAAAAATTCGGCGCACAATGCATCGTTGTTGCGATTGATGCAAAACGTGTTGCAGGTTCTGGTGTGCTAGGCGATGCAGAAAATAAGTGGGAGATATTTACCCACGGTGGTCGCAAACCAACGGGTATTGATGCGGTAGAGTGGGCGGTTAAAATGGCCAACTTCGGTGCAGGCGAAATCTTATTAACCAGCATGGATCGTGATGGGGTTAAAACCGGTTTTGATCTGGGCGTTACTCGTGCGATTAGTGATGCGGTAAATATCCCTGTAATCGCCTCTGGTGGCGTGGGTAATTTAGAGCATTTAGCGGAAGGTGTTCAGCTAGGTCATGCGGATGCGGTATTAGCGGCGAGTATTTTTCACTTTGGTGAATATACGGTGCAAGAAGCTAAGCAGCATATGGCGGATGCGGGTATTGAGATGCGTTTGGACTAATTACAGGTATCACCTGTATCGCTTAACGTGTGGCAATAAAAGCCCTGAGTTCTCTTTGAGAATCAGGGCTTTTTTGCGTTTAAAGGATCAAGATAATAATCGTAAAGTATCTTCGGCACTGGCATTCGCTTGGCTTTGTACTGCAAGCTGAGCTTGCTGTTTTACCCGCTCAACAACCATCTGACTAACCAGTTCAGCAATGTCGGCATCTTCCACTCGGCTACGTGCTGACTGTACCTGTTCTTCCTCATTAGCAAGTTGGTTAATACTGCTATCGATGCGATTACTAACTGCCCCAAGTTCTGACTGGCGTTCTGTGACAACCTGTTGAATGGAATCTAAAGTGGATAAGTTATCAGCAGAGTCGCTAATCGAAAAATCAAGCTGAGCTAAGCCTTCTTTAATCGGGTCGGCGGTGATATTCGCGGTTAGCGAGACGACATCTCCGGCTTTATCGCCCAACTGGAAATTTAACTCGTTCGGATTATTACTGCTCTGAAATAGATCTTTGCCATTAAAACTACTTTGTTCAATTACTTGATTGATCTGCTTAGTTACTTGAGACGCTTCTTTATTTAATGCTGCGCGATCGGAATCGTTGAGAATGCCGTTCCCTTGTTGAACGGCCAACTCTTTTAAGCGTTGAATACCTGAGGAAATTTGCGCTAAGGCGCCATCCTCAGTTTCAATTAACGATTTGGCATCCAGACCGTTACGCTGGGCTTGCTGGGTACCCGAGACTTGGCTTGTTAAGCGCGTGGCAATGGCTAAGCCAGCGGCATCATCAGCAGCGCTATTGATTCGCTTGCCGCTACTGACCTGAGAAAACGTTTTATTGAGTTCGTTATTGGAAGTAATGAACGAATTGCTAGTATTGATCGACGTCATCACATCACCTTGCTTGCTAGTAACTTCATCCATAATACCGCGGTTATGGCTTTCCTATAGGAGAATAGTCAGATAAGTCATTTTTGTATGGTAACGCTACGTTATGCTGTTTAATGACCCAGGCGACGCAGAACGCCCAGCAGAAGCCGGCAATGACATCAGCGCCGTAGTGATAGCGTAGGTACATAGTCGATAGGGTTATGGATAAGGTCATGCCGAGCATGATGGTGCGCATAAGAGAACTGTGCCAAGACCAACTAATGAAAAGAGCCGCCCAAGGTAAGGCGGTATGTAGACTTGGGAAGCAGTCGTAAGCAAAGCGGAAGCTATTAACGGCGGCATAAACGACTTCGTGTCCGGCATTTAGAGGCACGACGAACTGTTCGCTGATGAAATCAATTGGGCCTTTTACAGGCATCAAGAAATAACAGCAGTAGCCACCAACCTGAGTATAAATAATGGCTTTACGCATTTGCATGAAGCGCTCAGCTTGTTGCTGCCAAAAGAAATACAGTAGCGAACCTATGGGTAATAAATAATAAAAGTGCAGGTAAGCTGTTTCCATTAATAAGGTGAATGTTGGGCTGATCCAGTGCTGAATATAGAGGGGGAGAGTTTGGCCAAATAGCTGATTATCAATTTCGATCATGAGGGAATCACGCTGGGGGATTGAGAAATACTCAATCGCGAGCTCTAGGCGCAGTACTCGCATCAGCAAATAAGAAATTAATATGGCCAGCACAGGCCAGAATTCACGAATAAACCATTCAGCACGAGGTATTAAATTGCACTTACGTAATAAGAAGTTGAAGCCAGCGACCAGAACAGCGAATAGACCAATACAAAATAAAGCGGCTCGATTATTGGTAACCTGAAATGTCCACAGTGAACCGGATAATAAAGCGATGAAGATGATGAGCAGTGGGAATATCAGTACGAGTTGTTTATCAAACGGCCATTGCTGGAATTTACGGAATAGTGTGTGAATCATTTAAACGGCGGGCTCGAGTTTTATTATTGTTATTAATTATATTACTCGCCAAATTTTGACGAGTACTCGGTCCTTGAGTCGGCTGGCTTGCTGATATTAGCTGATAGCGATTGTGTTTAATCGCAATAGCCTTCTTCTCGATAGGTTTAAAGCCTTGCCAAGCTTGTTGCAATAATAGGGTAGAAGCCGATACCAGTTCAATGCCCTGTGCTGCCAAGTTGGGTAGCTGTTTGGCGAGAAAAGCATGGGACTCTGCGTATGGGTGGCCAATTAAAATAGCTCGCCCTGTTTTCTTGGCAATGCGTAGGACCTTTAACCATTGTCGCTTTAATGCTGCTTGGCTTTTATTGTTATCTAAAAAAATATGACGACGTAACGTGGGCAATTGATGGGCTTTTGCCTGCTGGTAAGCAACCGACTTGGGCGAAGTGAGGCTATCAACAAAATACAATTGCTCTTGCTGTAGTATTTCCATCACCCACTGCATCGCTTGTGGATCTTGGGTCAATGCGCTGCCCATGTGGTTATTAATGCCTTGTATATGCGGGATGGCGGCAATGGATTTCTTCAACGTTTGTTTAAACTCACTTTCCGTTAAGTTACGCGTTAATGCTCCTGGGCCTAAAGGCGCGGCGGTAGAGTTTTCCATCGGCGCATGCAAAATAACTTCTTTATTGTAGTGGTGAGCTTTATGGGCTAACTTTTGTGCATAGGGTGTATGGGGTAAAAAAGCCAATGTCAGCGGGCCATCAAGTTCAACCATGGCATTACCCAGCGCGTGATTATTGCCAATATCGTCGATGATGATAACTAATTGAGCGCTTTGTGCTTGGGGGGCTATTAACCCCAAGCAGATTAAAACAAGTCGGAAAAAAGTGTTTATCAAGGTGTTCTTCATTACGGTTTAGATGTTTGCTCTGGCGAAGATGCGCTTTGCTTAACTTCCGCCGCAGGCAAGCGATGGTGTTGAAAAACATTCCAGCCTTTTAATAGGGTATAAGCTTGATATAGCTGGAAATCCTTACTCAACAGATCATCGGATATTTGGTGATCGTCTTCCTTTTCAACTTCGTCATCACCGTTTGATAAGTGCCCTGGTAGGTCACTCTCTTTGTAGTAACTTTGCTCATAGGCCGTCACTTCACTCTGTTCAACATAAACATCGGGCTGAATGCCTTGGGCTTGGATCGAGCGGCCTTTGGGGGTGAAATAGCGAGCTGTTGTCAGTTTAATCGCCTTATTCCCTGCGATCGGCAAAACGCTTTGTACTGAGCCTTTACCAAAAGAATTAGTACCAACGATCACTGCGCGTTTATGATCTTGCAATGCACCGGCAACAATTTCTGATGCTGAAGCAGAGCCTCCATTAATCAATACAATGAGGGGAATATCTTTGGCGACAGTCGTTTCTGTGGCCGAATAGCGGAAGTCGGAATCGCTAATGCGACCTTCGGTATAAACGATTAAGCCTGAATCTAAGAAGGCATCAGAGACTTCAACAGCAGCGTCTAGTACGCCACCTGGGTTATTGCGTAAATCTAAGACGAGACCATTGAGTGGTTCTTTTTTCTCTGTCGCTTCATTTTGAAATTTGATAATAGCTTTGACTAATTCAGCGCCACTTTTATCTTGGAACTGGGTGATGCGTAAATAACCGATGCCATCACCGAGATCTTCTCCGCGTACGCTGGCGACTTTAATTTCCGCGCGAGTCAGAATGAATTCCAATAATTCGGACTCACCTTGTCTACGAACACTTAATTCGATATCAGTACCGGGTTCGCCGCGCATTTTATCGATGGCATTAGTGAGCGACATTTCACGCACCGGTTCGCCATCAAGGGAGACAATGAAATCACCAGCTTTAATACCCGCTTTTTCTGCTGGAGTATCATCGATCGGTGTAACGACTTTAATCAGGCCTTCTTCAATACCCACTTCAATACCTAAGCCGCCAAATTTACCCGTGGTATGTTCTTGCAGCTCATTAAAATCTTCAGGTAATAAATAGTCTGAGTGCGGATCAAGATTGCTCAGCATGCCATCGATGGCGTACTGCAATAAGGTTTTATCGTCCACAGGTTCAACATACGAATTGCGGATACGATCAAAAATTTCGGTAAAATTGCGCAGCTCTTGTAACGGTAAGTGGCTTTCTTGAACGGGCGAAGGCTCAACTATCGGGCTTTGCTCTTCGGCGGCGGCCATGACCTGCGCACTGAAAAAATGGCCACTGAAAAGCAGTGCTGTGATGGCAAGCGGTTTGAACATGTTATTTTCCATGTTGATTCTCATACTAAATCGTATCCTTATTTGCGCTTTAGCCACGCGGCTGGATCTTGTGGAATACCCTTGTGTCTGATTTCAAAATACAGACGAGGTTCCTTAAAGCCACCAGAGGCTCCTAATGTCGCAATCGTCTCTCCTTGGTAAACCCAATCACCAACGGATTTTAATAAGCTTTGATTGCGAGCGTATAAACTTAAATAACCATCACCGTGATCAATGATTAATAATAGCCCAAAACCCCGTAGCCAGTCGCTAAATACAATTCGACCATGGTGAACGGCGGTAATCGCAGAGCCTTCATAGCCCTTCATTAACCAACCTTGCCACTTATTTCGCGCTTTTGCATTATAGTTGCCAAAGGCTTTAGCAATACGTCCCTTGGTTGGACGCGGTAGTTTGCCTTTTAACGAGCGAATAGGGCGGGCATCTTGTTTGCGCACACTATTATCCAGCAAGGTCGCGACTTCGGTAATTAAGTGTTGTAAGCGCTTCTGATCTTTCTGTTTTTGACTGAGGTCGTTATTCTTCTGTCGACGGCGGGCATCTAAACTCGCAAGTAGTTTTTTATGCTGCTTTTTTTCGTTGTTCAATAGCTTGTTCTTTTTCAGCAGGCTATTTTCAGTTTTGATCAGGGCATTTTGCTGAGTGAGGATTTCATTTTCGATATTATTCAAACGCTTTAAATTAGCGATTAAAGTTTGAATGCTCTCCATACGAGCCTGATTGAAATATTCATAGTATTTCAGCATGCGACTGATTTGTTGCGGATCATCTTGGTTTAGCAAGACTTTAATAGAACCTTGGTTACCCAGTTGTTGAGCACCATTGAGCTGTTTTGCTAATTGCTGCTTTTGCTCGGCTTTAAGGAAGCGGAGCTGGCGTTGCTCCGCTTGCAGCTTTTTTAAGCGAGCTCGCTCCTCATTCAGTTGAGAGCGAGTCGCATCGATCTTTTTGGCAATCGCACCAATTTTCTCATCGGATTGACGTAATTGCTGATTGAGTTTGTCGTGTTCTGACTCGGTTTCTTTTAACCATTGCTGCAGCTTATTAATCTCTTGTTGCAGCTTGGCGAGGTCGGCTTGCTCATCAGCCCAGCTCACTTGCATGAGCTGACCAATCATAAGGCTGAAAAGAAAGACGATCCGTATCATAACAACTTACTACTCTGGTTTATTTCTTGATGAGGCTTGAACCTGACATCTCAGCAGGTTGCTCTAGGTTCATCATGTTTAATAGCGTTGGTGATACATCACACAAGCTGCCGGTATTAATAGCACGGCCATCATCATGACTATGAACATACACCAAATCAACTGGGCCTGTGGTATGCGAAGTTAAAGGGCCGCCTGTTTCAGGGTTAATCATCTGCTCGGCATTACCGTGATCAGCCGTGATAAGACACTCGCCTTGAACTTCAAGAATAGCATCGGTAATGCGCTTTAGGCATTCATCAATACACTCTGCTGCTTTAACCGCCGCAGAATAAACTCCGGTATGACCCACCATATCGCCATTAGCATAGTTACAAACGATTAAGTCGTGCTTACCACTTTTAATGGCGGCAACCAGCTTATCGGTTAATTCAGGGGCGTTCATTTCAGGCTGTAGATCATAAGTCGCTACATCCGGAGATGGCACGAGAATACGTTCTTCACCTGGGTATAAGTCTTCACGACCACCCGAGAAGAAAAAGGTAACGTGGGCGTACTTTTCCGTTTCTGCGATGCGTAGCTGAGTTAAGCCGAGGTCCGATACGTATTCACCAATACCATTTACTAACTTTGCTGGTGGATAAGCGCAGCTTGCAGGTATATCGGCAGCATACTCAGTCAGCATTACATAGTCAGCAAGCTTAGGGGTTACATTACGCTTAAAACCAGTGAACTCTGGCTCAACAAAAGCACGAGTAATTTCACGGGCGCGGTCTGGGCGGAAGTTCATGAAGATGATGCTATCGCCATCTTCAACCTTGCCACCTTCGCCAATGACAGTGGCACCAACAAATTCATCGTCTTCGTCACGAGCATATGCGGCTTCTAGTGCTGCGATGCCGGTTTCTGCATGGTTAGCCGCTTTGGCTTCTGTCATGGCGATATAGGCGGGTTCGATACGTTCCCAGCGATTATCACGGTCCATTGCATAATAGCGCCCCGTTAGGGTCGCGATTGCACCCGTGCCGAGTTCGTCTAGTTTGGCTTGCAGCGCTGTAATTGAAGGCTCTGCGCTGCGCGGTGGCATGTCACGGCCATCTAAAATCCCGTGCACATATAACTTAGTGATGCCACGTTTGACCGCCATTTCACATGCGGCAAAGATTTGATCTTCATGGCTGTGAACACCACCCGGAGATAATAAGCCCGCTAGGTGTACCGCGCCCCCATTGGCTTTGGCTTTATCGATTGCACTGCACAGTACCTCATTATTAAAGAATTCACCGTCGGCGACATCTTTATTAATGCGGGTGAAGTTCTGATAGACGATGCGGCCGGCACCTAGGTTCATGTGGCCTACTTCAGAGTTGCCCATCTGGCCTTCTGGTAGACCTACCGCATTGCCCGATGTTTGAATCAAAGCATTAGGATATGTTTCTAATAATGCATCCCACGTTGGGGTGTTGGCGTTAGCAATGGCGTTATGTTCGGATTTTTCACCGTGGCCCCAGCCATCAAGGATAATTAGTGCAGTCGGTGTGCGGGTCTGGCTCATAATAGAAATAACTCGAATAAATTAACGTGAGTAGACAAAAATATTGTGCCTATTCTAGCGAATCTGTGGCCGTGCGTCATTTTCTATTCTTTTTCCCGCTCTGGCTGGTTATACTGCCGCCTTTGATCCTCTTATCAGTCAACCAAATAGGCAGTAAATAGGCTATGGAACAAGTTTTCGACTTTATTAACAATAACTGGATGTTAGTCAGTGTCTGGGCGCTATTTTTGATGGCTTTCCTATGGGACAACAACCAGCGTAGCGGTGCGAGCATTAGCACAGCGCAAGCGACGCAAATGATCAATAAGCAAGATGCAGCGGTATTGGATATTCGTGATAAGAAGGACTTTGAAGCGGGCCACTTAGCCAATGCGATCAACATTCCTTACGCTTCTTTGGCAGAACGCATGTCAGAGCTTGAATCTTCGAAAGAACACCCCATTGTATTAGTATGCAAGTCTGGCCAGAGTGTTGGAATGGCGGGCAAAACTTTAAAACAGAAAGGCTTCCAAGTATTTCGCTTAAGTGGCGGTATGATGGAATGGACGAACCAGAACCTTCCTGTTGTAACCAAATAATTAGTTAGTACAAAATAAGAATTTAAGGAACCATCATGGCTGAACAAGATAACGCACAAGCACAGGGTCAAGCCCAACAGTCTCAAGATCAGGGTCAATTTTCACTACAGCGTTTTTACGTTAAAGACTCTTCTTTCGAATCTCCAAATGCTCCAGAGTCTTTTCAGAAGCAATGGAAGCCAGAAGTTAAGCTGGACTTGAACAGCCGCTCACGCAAGTTAGCCGACGATACTTATGAAGTAGACGTTAAAGTAACGGCCACTGCAGAAAACGATGGCGAAACCGCGTTCTTGGTTGAAGTGGTTCTTGGCGGTATCTTCCATATTAAAGGTATTGAAGGCGAACAGCTTAAGCACATGCTAGGTGCTTTCTGCCCTAACATCTTGTTCCCATATGTTCGTGAAACGATCGACCAGTTGGTAACTAAAGGTAGCTTCCCTGCCTTGATGCTTGCTCCGATTAACTTCGAAGCCTTGTACCAGCAGTCTCAAGCTCAGCAAGCACAAGCGGCTGCCAAGCCTGAAGAAACCGTTCAGTAAGTGAAAACTTAACCAGACGCTCTTTATTTAACAGCGTTTCTGAACTAAAAAAGCCGAAGTAAACTCTATTTATATGAGAATCGACTTCGGCTTTTTTGTATCTGCTAGTTAATCATCTGGGGATTAACTGCCTCCGGCATAACCATTCTGGCGCCAAGCTTCAAAAATCATTACCGCGACGGTATTCGATAAGTTCATGCTACGGCTACTTTCTTTCATCGGCAAACGTAACCATTGCTCAAACGGCACTTGCTCACGGATATCATCCGGTAGGCCACGAGTCTCTGGGCCAAACATCAAGAAGTCACCTTCTTTAAACTGAGTTTCTGAATGCGTTTGCTTACCCTTAGTGGTGAGAGCATAGATGATTTCAGGCTGTTCTTTTTCTAGAAAATCCGCGTAGTTCTCGTGAATGCGAACATTGGCCCATTCGTGATAATCCAAGCCGGCCCGACGTAAGGCTTTCTCTTCCATATCAAACCCTAGTGGCTTAATCAGGTGCAGCTGACAGCCGGTATTTGCACATAGGCGAATGATATTTCCGGTATTAGGTGGAATCTCGGGTTCAAATAAAACGATGTTAAACATGTTGGCTCCTCAGTAAGGGCTGATTATAGGAAGCTGGGGATTAAATGGAAGAGCTAGCATGGCTTTAATTGGTGAACGATTAATAAGTAATTCGTATTAGTTATTAGTGACCACGGTTTCAGCGCATTTTGTTATTTCTCGTCTAAACTTTTTATTAGAGACCGTTTTTATCGATTGATAGGAGTTGGTGGGTGAAATTTCGCTGGCCATTTAATAAGACAAAACATAAGCACTGGCTAGGCATTAACTTGTCATCATTAGCCCCGAGTGCCGTCATCTATTCTCTAGAAGGGGTAGTGGACGCTATTAGCTTTGATCAAGAGCAAGGCATTGCTGCGCTTGAATCATGGCTGCAAGATCATGTCGCTCATGGTATGCCAACAGTGCTGGTATTGGATGACGACGATTATGAATTGTTATTAGTGGAAGCGCCGAATGTACCGGATGAAGAATTAAGTGCTGCCATTGAATTTCGTATTGGCGATCTATTAGCGCAACCGATAGAAGAAACCGCTATTCAAGCGATGCGTCTACCTGATGATGCCTATCGTGGACGAATGTCTATGGCCCATGTTATTGCTTCAGCAAACGATACGGTGCGTGCTTGGGTTGATTGGGCTGAAAAACTGCATTTGAAAGTCGTTAATATTACGGTTCCTGAGCTGAGTTTATTAAATGTATTAGCGCTTAATTCAATAAACCAAGGGATTGCGTTATTAGAATTAGGGCCTAAGCAAGGCTGTATTCGCTTGTACCAAGACGGTGCTTTGTATCTGACGCGGCAAGTTGAGATGGGTATCGACGCATTGGATATTCAAGATGATACTGAAAATCAGACGGAAACTATATCTCAAGAAGCTAGCGTGAATGTAGAAAACCCATTGGATGAGGTGGTTGCGGTTAATGAAATTCAATTAGAAGAATTGACCGATGATGATTTTTCTAATGAAACGTTAAGCACTGAAGAAATAGGCTTAGAACTTGGTGAGGTTGATCTAGCAGCGGATGAGCCTGAGTTAAATATCGATGATATGGCCTATGTGGGGTTTGCGCCTAAAGCGAAGGTCAATGAGCAGCAAGTGCAGAATTTGATTCTTGAGGTTCAGCGTTCTCTTGATTATTACGAAAGCCAGTTGGGTATGGGCCAAATTACTCAACTTTGGGTTATGTCGGGAGATCATAATCTCGCTAGTTTGGTTGAGGCTATGCAGCCTGTTTTAACCGCGAATATTGAACAACCGAATATTGCTGACAAGCTTTCTCAAGGTGTTGGGATTCATGTGTCCCCGAATTGTGAGGACATTAATAAGTCGACCTTGGCGCTAGGAGGAGCATTGGCATATGTTGCAAGTTAAGCACAGTATTAATCTATATTTGCCTCGTTTTCGTCCTCCACAACTTTCTGCTGCAATGCAGCGTTTAATCAAAGTATGTGGCGGCGCTTTATTAGGATTGGTACTGATCACCGCACTTTTATTCTTTGTGAAATTATACCTGCAAAATCAGTTTGAGTTTGTGAAGCAGGAGCAAGCACGACTCAATGAAGAGTTGAGTGTGGTTATTGCTCAATTACCGAATACGGTTGTGGATAAAAACCTTCAAATGCGAATCACTCGAGAAGAAAAGCTATTAGCGAAGCAAAGACGAGTAATTACATTTTTACGCCAAGACTCAATTAGTGATAGCAGTAGCTTTACTCCACTAGTAGAGCAGTTATCACAGCAAAATGTGAAAGGCATTTGGCTCTCAAAATTTGAAGTGATCAATCAAGGCCAAGACATTCAATTGTTTGGATTTGCTAAAACACCGGAGCAAGTATCGCGCTATCTCTCCATGCTGGGAACGCAACCCGCCTATCAAGGTCGTGCTTTTAAGCAAATAAATGTGGTGAAAGGTGAGCAAAGCTGGAATGAGTTCTTTCTATCTACTCAGAAAGAAGAGACTGATACTGCAGACTCGTTTGCGGCTTCTCTTTCGGGAGCGGGCTTATGACTTGGTGGCAGAAAAAGCCCGTTATTGATGGCATTAATGCATACGATAAAATCTCCCATCGAGAACAAAATATTGTTCTCGTTACAATTGCAACAGTACTAGTTTTATTGGGATATCTAATTCTTATTGAACCTTTGTTACTAAAAAGTCAGGAAGTATTAGAAGAAAGTAGCAAGCTAGAAAATATCAATACAAGTTTGGCGCTTCAGATTCAGAAAACCCGGGAAAAACAGTTTCAGGACCCTAATGAACCATTACGTGAAAAGCTATTGTTGATTAATCAGCAAAGTGAAGAGTTGCAGAGCAGCATCAATTTATTAACTCAGGCTTTGGTTGCACCTAAACAAATGGTGAGTTTGTTAGAAAAAGTACTCACTCAAGATAAACAGTTAAAGCTGATTTCACTTAAAAACTTACCTGAAGAAGCGATGAATATAGAAGGTAAGAATATTGAGGTTGCTAAAAATAAAGAGAATAACTTAATTCGAAACGATCTAAAACTAGAAGAAGAGGAAGAAGCTTTAATTTATAAGCATGCTTTTGAAATTGAATTAGAAGCGACCTACAACAGTAGTGTTTCTTACTTAAAGCGTCTTGATCAATTGCAGTGGCAATTATTCTGGCAGACGTTGAAATATGAAAGTACGACTTACCCTAAAGGCAGGCTAAAGATAAAAATTTATACACTTAGCACGAGTAAGGAGGTATTAGGTGTATAAATTATTCCGATACTCATTATTCATTGGCATGAGTTTAATATCTAACATCAGTCTATCTGCCCAAGATCCAATGCGCCCACCGAGCTGGATGCTAGGAAATAAAAATGTAAGTAGCAGTAGTGCTGAGCGATTGGTGCTTCAGCAAATTTTGATATCTAAAAATAGAACGCTAGCGGTGATTAATGATGTCGTTGTTAGTGTAGATGATACGGTTGGTGGAGCTAAGGTGAAAGAGATTTCAACGCAGTGGGTTAAGGTTATTCGAGGTGGACGTAATATGACTTTAAAAATGGCACCTACGACAAAGGAATATATACGTGAAAAATAGACTATTTAGTATTTTTATGTTGTCGCTATTTATCGTTTCTTGTGCAAGTCAGCCAAAGCAGGCAGAGAATAGTAGCGCTAGAGATGAAAAAAATGAACCATTATTAGTATGGCAAGAAGAAAATGAAGAAGAGGCTGCACAAACAGATGAACAGCGCTTCATTGAGCAGCTTTTACCTCCTGAGCCTGAATTGATTGTTGAGGAGCAACGATTTGATGTGGCTGCAAAAAATACTAAGGTCAAATCATTTTTAATGAGTTTGGTTCATGACACAGATTATAACTTAATTGCCCATGAAGGGCTGGAAGGTGAAGTATCACTAAATTTGAAAAATGTAACGGTTCTAGAAACACTTGATGCAGTAAGAGATATTTATGGTTATGACTATGAAATTTCAAGCTATGGTATTCAGGTTTATCCACGAACAGTTCAAACACGTATTTTCCCGATTAATTATTTAAATGTGAATCGATCTGGGTCATCGGGGATGTGGGTGAGCAGCGGTCAAGTTACTTCAACAGATAATAGTGAAAGTTCTAACGACAGCAGTACAACGTCGTCATCGAGTTCGGCGATCAATTCCACTCAGGTTAATACCGAATCTGCTTCTGATTTCTGGGGGCAACTGAATCAAACATTAAACTTGATGATTCAAGGTCAAGAGAGCGCAAGTATTGTTGTTGATCCTCAGGCGGGAATGGTAGTCGTAAGGGGGTTGCCTAAGACAATCCAAAATATTGAATTGTTTCTAGAAAAAGCAGAGCTTAGCGTTGGCAAGCAAGTATTAATTGAAGCGAAAATACTGGAGGTATCGTTAAACGATGGTTTCCAGTCAGGCATTCAATGGAATACATTTGGTGCTGGACGTAAAGGCAGTATTGATGATACCAGTCGCGATGTTGTTGGATCTATGGCGTCTGAGTTATTGGAAAATAGTGATGAAATTGGTGGTGTATTTAACCTGAATTTCGATGTGGAAGATTTTACTGGCGTTATTCAGTTATTGGAAACTCAAGGGGAAGTTAAAGTACTTTCCAGTCCTAGAATCGCAACAGTTAATAACCAAAAGGCTGTAATTAAAGTCGGTAATGACGAATACTTTGTCACTGAATTAAAGTCATCTACGACAACCAGTGGTGGCAGTTCGACGAGTTTTCCTGAAGTTATTTTCACCCCATTCTTTTCCGGCATTGCTCTAGATGTGACCCCTCAGATCGGTGCGAATAAAGATGTTATTTTACATGTACACCCAACAATTACTGAGGTTAGCGAACGACAAAAAAATGTAGAGTTAAACTCGGGCACGCTTACAGTTCCCTTGGCCTTCAGCTCAGTGCGTGAGACGGATTCCATTATTCGAGCTAAAAGCGGCCAAGTTGTTGTTATTGGTGGCCTAATGCAAAACCAAAAACGAACCACTTCTTCAGGCATACCTTACCTGCGAGACATTCCGATTATTGGCGCTTTATTTGGCCAGAATAGAGAAACCATAGTTCAGAGTGAATTAGTTATATTAATTCAACCTAAGGTGGTGGATAGTCGCTTCCATTATGAAGAAATGGAACGAATTAATGAACGGTTCTCTGGATTCCAGCAAGGACGTCGCTTATGAGTGTTGCGAATTTGATTGGTGGCTTTCAAGAATACTATGGTTTTGAACAGCAGCCATTCTCGTTAGCCCCGAATACTGAATTTTATGTGGAAGTCAAAACTCAGCTAGAGTGTTTCAATGTATTGAGTTATGCCATTCAATCTGGCGAAGGCTTTATTAAAATTACCGGTGAAGTCGGTACGGGTAAAACATTATTGTGCCGCCGTTTGCTTAATAGCTTACATAGCGATGATTTTCTCTCGGTTTATATTCCTAACCCTGCACTAAACCCGCAAGCCTTATGGCGTGCTATTGGGCATGAATTAGAAGTTGAGGTGAATAATATAGATATTCACCAGGTTCAAGAACGAATACAGCAAAGATTATTGAGCCTAGCCCAGCAAGGTCGTTCAGTATTATTGGTTGTTGATGAAGCGCAATGTATTCCAGAAGATAGTTTGGAGGCCATGCGATTAATTTCAAATCTTGAAGCTGAGAGTCGCAGCTTAATTCAAATTGTTTTATTTGGTCAGCCTGAGCTCGATACGTTATTAGCACAAAACCGCTTTCGCCAATTAAAACAACGAATTACTTACAGTGCGGAATTGCAGCCGATGGATGATGCGAGCATGCAGCACTATATTCAGCAGCGTATGATTCTCGCAGGGTATCGTGGAATGCCAGTATTTGAAGATAAGGCTTTAAAGCTGATGACAAAGGCGACGGCAGGTATTCCTCGGTTGATTAACATTATTGCTCAGAAAGCTCTATTTAGTGCTTTTGGTGGAGGATCTAATCAGGTTTCAGCAGCTCATGTTAGGGCAGCCGCGATGGATACTGAAGGTGCTAAACCTCTTAAGTTAGACAACCGTTTTTACTGGAAGGAAATTTCTTTAGTCAGCTTATTAACCTTGTTGGTGGTTATGCATGAGCTTAGTTAATGATGTACTACGCCAGCTTGATCGTCCGGTAAATCAACCAGAGCATGGGCTGCCTTTGCAAGCAATTTTGGTCAATGAAAATGACCGTAAAGATCAGTTCCTACAAAAGGCGCTGCTTGCTTTCATTCTTTTACTCTCGCTAATACTGATTGTACAGCTAGTTTATAATAAACCTTTATTTGATATTTTTTCTTCGAACAAAGCATTTAGTACTGGTCAGGAAGACAGTTTGAAGGTTTTAGAGTTGGCAGATGTAGAAATCCCTGTGATAGATGAGTTCGAAGTAGAAAGACAAGTCATAGCTTCTGCCGTGATGCCGTCTATGAATGTAGCGGTTGAATTTACTCAACCTCTTGAGTTGACCCCTACTCCATTAGAAGTTATTTCGACGGATTCTAAAGGTATAAATTTAGATGTTGTTGAAGTTCCTTCTGAAAATACACAAGCTAGGATTAGGGTTGTCGAAATACCTGGACTAAAACATTATCAGTTAGCCTTAAAAGCTTATAAGAAAAAACAAAACCTGATTGCGATGAATTGGATTGATTCAGCACTTATCGCTCAGATTGATGAAAAGTACTCGATTCTAAAAGCAAGAATATATATTCAACGTAACGATGGTAAGGGATTACATCAGTTTGTATTAAATCAAGAAGGAAATAATAGCTTGCCTTGGTTTCAGCTAGTCGCGCCAGGGTTGCAAATATACGGTTACCATCAATTATCAAATCAATTTTATGAACAGCTAATTAAGCACCAACCGAAAGAGACTAAATGGCAGTTAGCCATGGCATTAAATTATTCGAAATTAGGCTTGGATAATAAAACCTCTGATATTTATCAGTCTTTATTGAAATCTTCATATTTAACTAAAAATCAAAAGCGTTGGATTATTGCTCAGTTAAATAAAATGGAGAATAGCAAGTCGAATGCTCAATTAGAGAATTCTAACGTGAATAGCTCAAAAACTAACCTTTCTAAGGTAGCGAAGCATGGAAGCTAAAAGAAAAGTCCGTGTAGGTGACTTATTAGTAGAAAAATCGTTAATTACTGAGCCACAGCTTATGGAAGCTCTGGCTGAACAAAAGCGAACGGGAAAAAAAATTGGTCGTGTTCTGACAGATTTAAACTTCGTCTCAGAAGAAAAAGTACTTTCTTGTTTGGCCGATTATTTTCAATATCCCTATGTTGATCTAACTCGCTACCGTATTGAAGCCGAAATTGTACGCATATTACCTGAAGCATCGGCTCGTCGTTATCGTTGCATTGTTTTGGCTGAACAACCTGATGGCTTATTAATTGGTATGTCTGATCCGACAGATCTAATGGTCATTGATGATTTACAGCGCCAGCTAAAGCGTCCGGTATTACCTGCGTTTATATCTGAAGATATTTTATTAACGACCCTTGATAGTATTTATCGCCGACAAGATGAAATTGCTTCTATCGCAGGGGAGCTTGAAGGCGAATTATCGGAAAGTGATTTCGATATTACCGAGTTAGCATCTAGTGGGGATAGTAATGAAGCGCCAGTGGTGCGGTTATTACAAAGTATTTTTGAAGACGCTGTGCAAGTAAAAGCCTCGGATATTCATATTGAACCAGAAGAAGCTCAACTGCGTATTCGAATGCGTATTGATGGTGATTTACAAGAGCAGGTAATGAAAGAGCGTCGTATTGCTTCGGCTTTAGTTTCACGTTTAAAAATCATGTCTGGCTTGGATATATCAGAAAAGCGCATTCCTCAAGATGGTCGTTTCAATATACGAGTTAAAAATAAAAGTATTGATGTTCGTCTCTCGACTATGCCAGTGCAATTTGGTGAGTCGGTCGTTATGCGTTTACTGGATCAAAGTGGTGGCATATTAGATCTGGATTCTTTGGGGATGCCTAAGGATATTCAAGAGCGCTTTAACTATTTAGTCGAACGACCACATGGCATGGTGCTTGTGACTGGTCCAACAGGGAGTGGTAAAACGACCAGTCTTTACGCTGCATTGAATATATTGAATACCAAAGAAAGAAAAATTATTACCGCAGAAGATCCGATTGAATATCGTTTACCACGTATTAACCAGGTTCAGGTTAATCCTAAAGTGGGGTTAGAATTTTCAACGGTTCTACGCGCCGCCTTACGACAAGATCCTGATGTTATTCTTGTTGGGGAAATGCGAGATCACGAGACAGCCGAAATTGGTTTACGCGCAGCTATGACAGGGCACATGGTGTTATCGACCTTGCATACCAATGATGCCATCTCAACAGCAATGCGCTTATTAGATATGGGTATTGATCATTATTTGGTTGCTTCTTCTTTACGCGCCGTAATGGCACAGCGCTTGGTAAAACGCTTGTGTGAACATTGCCAAGATGACTACCAGCCAGAAGAACAAGAAAAAACATGGTTATTATCCATGGCTGACGATGCCATGTTATCCAGCTATAAGTGTGGTCGCGGTTGCCATCATTGTAATAACACCGGTTACAGTGGACGTATCGGTATATATGAATTATTGGAGATGGATGAGCAGATGATCTCTGCAATGAGGAGTAATTCTGCAGAAGGTTTTGCTCAAGCAGCAAAAGCTCATCCAAAGTTTCGACCATTAGCGCTTTGTGCCTTAGATTATGCAAAGCAGGGGATTACTTCATTGGATGAAGTCTTCAGGGTGAGTGCCAGCTTAGGAGAAGGCGGTTAGTATGCCTGAATTTCAATATAGCGGGCGCGATATCAATGGGCTGTCAGTTAACGGAACTTTGACTGCTGCCAATCAAGCCGCGGCAATGAATCAGCTGAAGACTCAGGAAATAATTGTTACTCGTTTTTCTGAAGCTGAAGTTGAAGTGAAGAGCAATGAGATTAATTTTTCGCGACCGAAAAAAATCACTCTTGATGATCAGGTTCTATTAACACGTCAACTTTATGCTCTGACCAAAGCGGGTATTCCTATAATCCGAGCACTGAATGGTTTAGCCGAATCGACGGATAACTCAAGATTAGCTGAAGTATTAAATGCGATTGCTGATTCTTTAATTTCCGGTTCTGAACTAGCCACAGCATTTCGACAATTTCCTAAGATATTTTCTTCAATATTCGTCAGTATGATTCATGTTGGCGAGAATACTGGGCGTCTTGATCTAGCCTTTCAAAAATTAACCGCCCATCTGGAATTAGAGCGGGAAACTAAAAAACGAATAAAATCTGCAACACGTTATCCTCTATTTGTCGTATCGGCGATCGTTATGGCAATGACAGTAATTAACGTCTTTGTGATCCCTAATTTTGCCAGTGTATTTGCCAAAATGGGAGCGGACTTGCCAGTCGCGACTCAAATATTAATGGCCAGCTCTGAGTTCACGATAAATTACTGGTGGCTAATCCTATTAGTCATCGGCGGCAGTGTAATTGGTTGGTTTCGCTTTGTTAAAACCCCAGAAGGTCTTCTATGGTGGGACACAAAAAAATTAAAATTACCTTTATTGGGCTCACTATTTAAGCGTATTGCTTTATCACGTTTTGCTCGTTCGTTCGCCATGATGCTCTCCTCTGGTGTGCCCATCTTAAAAGGGTTATCTATTGTTGCTGAATCGGTAGGCAATAAATCCATTGGTGTCGCTATAGAAGATATGTATCGCGGTGTTGAGCGTGGTGAGCGTTTAACCAGCACAGCAGCGGCAACGGGATTATTTACTCCACTAGTTTTACAAATGATGTCAGTAGGTGAAGAAACAGGCTCTGTAGATAGTTTGCTCGATGATGTAGCAGATTTCTACGAAGAAGAAATTGATTATGAATTAAAACAACTCGCGGACTCTATTGAACCCATATTGTTAGTCTTTTTAGGTGTGTTAATTCTCGTACTTGCCTTAGGTGTATTCTTACCGATCTGGGATCTTTCTGGTGCCATGGGAGTTAAGTAATGGCAGGCACTAGGTAATGAAAAGAAGGACTTTTGTATCTATTCGTAACTTGAATAGGAAAATATTAATACCCTTGACTAGAATTAAAAGTGAGAGGTTATTTAGTAAAGCTGGTTTTAGTTTATTAGAGTTCACAATCGCCTTGGTCATTATCTCTGCTTTAGTATCACTCCTGATACCTAAGTTAAACAGACTACAAGATAATGCTCATCAAGCGAGTGTGCAGTTGACCGCTAATTCATTGCAGAGCGCAGTGAACTTAACTCATAGCTTATGGCAGTCACAAGGATCGGAAAATAAGCCTGCATTACTCAAAGGTTATGGGCGCGGAAATATACTGATGGGAAATAAAGGCTGGCCTATAGATGCCATTGCTGTGAATTCTGCAAGTGTCGAGAGTTCGAGTGAAGTTTCTATTCGCTTTGTTTTGAATAGCTCAACCTGCAAACGACTATGGAATGGTCTATTAAAAGAGACGGCGCCATACGTTGAAATAATAAGCGCTAGAAGTTTGGAAGATGAAAAAATCAAGTCTCCTACTTTTTTAGCCGAATTTGACCGTGGCATTTGTCGTTTTCGTTATCAGCTAGATATTAGCCGGATGCGAATTGATTATGATCTGGCAACAGGTCGAGTTATTACCTTATTTTGATGACTTTAATAAATTGAAAGTTAGGAGCGATCTATGAGAAAGATCAATAAACAAGCAGGCTTTACCCTGATCGAATTAATCATGGTAATTGTGATTTTAGGGGTTCTATCGGCGTTTGCATTACCACGATTTGCAGACTTGGGTGGCAATGCGAGAACAGCGAGTATTAATGGTTTGGCGGCTTCTGTTAGGGCTGCTGCCAATATTGCACATGCGCAACAGTTGGCAAATGGTGGTGATCACGATGATGATGTTACTCTAGAAGGCCAAGCTATTACAATGATTGGCGGTTACCCGACTGCTAATGCAGCGGGTATTGGTTTAGCGGCACAAATCTTAGCGGCTGATTATGGCGGTACCGCAGGAGGGGGTGTTGCCTTAAGTGCTCAGATAACTTATACGCTACCTAATGATGGAGTTGGTAATTGCCAAGCAGCATATACAGCGGCGACGGCGACAAGTGCAACTACGTTCGCTGTTGCTATTGATACAGGCGGCTGTTAACTATCTAGCAGGGGTTTTATTACCCCTGCCATATTTCTATGTATAGAAAACAAAATGGTTTTACTTTAATAGAACTGATTACAGTAATAATATTGCTGGGAATTTTATCTGCCTTTGCAATTAGCCGTTTTCCCTCATCACAAAGCTATTCAAGCGCTATCATTAAGAACCAATTAATCGCTTCTGCTCGCTTAGCCCAACAAACTTCCTTATCTCGTGCGTCCTCTACGGCCAATGTGCTGTTAACGGTTTCAGAAATATTGGGTCAGTGGAATCTAGTGGTAAGTAATTCGGATGCACTGGGTACTTCCTATACTGCTCAAGTCGATCGAAAAAGTGAGCAAGTACGTTTCGGAACTAATCTCGCGGCTGCCTGTTCTGCATTAACGGCCGCGCCGTTGGTCATTACCTTTGATGGTGACGGTAATCGAATTCCTGCTCAAAATTTACGGATCTGTATTGATTCAGTAACCGACATTGAGCTTTGTATTAGCCCCTCAGGATATGCCTATGAAGGTACTTGCTTACCCTAAGTCACATTATCCTAGCTCAGTGAGTTACTCACGCAGTAAGGGTTTTAGTTTAATAGAATTGGTCATCACGATCGTCGTGCTTGGCATTGCTTTAAGTGCTCTTACCGCCAGTTTATTTTCTGGTGTAGGGCGTAATGCCGATCCATTATGGCAGAGTAAAGCGACGCAGCTTTCCCAAGCCTATTTAGATGAAATCTTATCCATGCGTTACCAAGAGAGTTCGCCGATAGGGGGGGGGAGTATTGATGGTTGTGATATAGATGGGCCTGAAGAAGGAATAGGGAATCGCAGTCTATTTGATGATGTCGACGATTATAACGGTTTGTCGGAAACCGCCGACTTTCTGGATACGGCAACTGCTTCGAGCTATGCAGGCTATACTGTCAGTATTGCAGTGACTTGTGATGAATTTGCAACTAATAGCAAATTAATAGTGGTGACTATTACGTCACCAGCGAACCAAAATCTAGTATTTTCTGTCATTAGAGCGGACCTTTAATGCTGATTAGTATAGCGCAATTATGAATAACTATTTAACGCCTAAGGCATCGAATGCTTTTACCTTAGTTGAGCTAGTGATGGTGATCGTCGTACTGGGAATTCTTGCGACGGGAAGCATTAAATTTATTTCCCAATCCGCTCAAGGAATGGTGGATACTGCTGAGCGTCAAGCACTGGCGAGTAGTGCGACGATAGCCGTCGAAAAAGTATTAAGAGAAGTTCGACGTGCTTTGCCGAATAGTGTTCGTCAATTTAGTGATGGTGGTAACGAGTGTTTAGAATTAGTGCCCATACGATTTAGCTCTGAATACATCTCTATTCCCACCGCAAGTACTGCAACTAGTTTCAATGCAATATCTTTTGTCGGTGCTGTTCTTGGTGGTGAATCAGGCTATGTTGCCGTCTATCCCAATAGTGAAGGCTCTGTATATGGGACAAGCCCAGCAACGGTTAGAAGTATTTCTGATGATATAGCAACGTCTGGTCCTGTCGGCGATCCAGGGGCTAACTTGCAAACTATTACCTTTGCTGGTGGAGCAGTTTATCGCTTCCCTACAGATTCCCCTAGAAATCGCTTTTTCCTTGTCGATGAGCCTATTAGTTTTTGTGATGATAGCAGCGGTCGTTTATGGCGTTATCAGAATTATGATTTTCAAGTTGATAGCAGTGGCAGTATTCCTGCCGCAGGAGCAAATAGAATACTGATCGCAGATTCATTACAAGCGAATAGTTTATCGTTTAATATTTTACCCGCTCAGTTACAAAGAAATGCCGTAGTACGAATGAGTTTAATCATCGAGAGAGTAGGAAGTTCAGAGCAAATCGACATTAGCCAAGAGGTGCAGTTACGCAATGTACCCTAAAAGAATGCCCCCTAATAATGTAAAAAGTAAACAAATGGGTATGGGCTTACCCGTCGCTCTTTTTATAATTACTATTATGAGCTTAATTGCAGTGGCGGTTAATCGTTTAGGTGAATCTAGCAGTCAAGCCTATAGTCAGAATGTATTATCTACCCGAGCATTTTATGCTGCTGAAAGTGGTGCCCAACTGAGAGCGCAAGATGTAATAAATACAATACCTTGTGCTTGTGGACTTAATCAAACTTATACTTTTGACAGCGACATAACTGGCTTGAGTGGCTGTAATGCCGCTACCACATGCACGAGCTTTGTCGCCAATACAGAAACTTACTGTACGGTTATAAGTATTGGGGCTTGTAATAGTTCAAATGCACAAAGAACTATCGAGGTGCGTTTGAAATGAAGACCATTACTTTCCTATTGCTTGTTTTAATTTCATTATTACCCTCAATGACTAATGCTGCGATTAGTTATATTACATCGACGACTGATAAGGGGAATGATGATAAATCAACATTGACAGTACCTGCATCAGTATTATCTGGAGATGTGTTAATCACTCAGGTCACTTTCCGAAATAGAAATGGCAGTGATGGCATCACGCCTCCTGCAGGGTGGATACTGGTAGCACCTCAAGATAGAGATAGTGATGTATTTCAAGCAGTTTATTATCGAGTTGCCACTGTTGCTGATGCGGGAACGGATTATGAATGGGACTTTGATGGTAATGGCAGTCGGCGTTATATTTTAGGGATGAGCATTTTTAGAGGTGTGGACGCTACCACCCCGATTGCCGACGAAAATTCAGCGACCGGTGGAGTATTTTGGGGAAGTTTAACAGCACCTTCTGTCACGACCTCCAATAGTAATTCAATGCTAGTCGCGCTTTATACGATTGAAGCGGGTAACCAATCTTTTTCTGCTGGTGTCGGGATGGCTGAGGCCTATGATGTGGAGGAAAATAACAATAATAACGGCATAAGTTCTATGGTTGCTTGGGAATTATTTCCAGGTATTTCTGCTACGGGAAGTCGAGTCGCGACGGCTAGTACAGATTTTGATGATGGCATTGGTCACTTGATTGCATTGAATGAAGGTGCAAGTGGGCCAGTTGTGAATTCATTAATCACCTCTTGCGCAGCTCTCAATACTTTGGTTATTAATTTTTCCTCAGATCTAGAAAATGTTAGTGCAGAAAATGTGACTAATTATTCTTTAACCAATGCGGCCTTAAATTCTATTACAATCAGTTCGGCGGTATTGTCTGCGTCAAACCAGGTAACTTTAACAACCAGTACAAATCTGAATGATCTTACACCTTATGACTTGGTGATTAATAATGTCGAAAATTTGTTAGGTTTTCCTATTGCTGCCAATACCACTGAAAGCTTTTTGCTACGTTGTGATTCAAACTGTATAACGGATAATTTTGTCGGGCCGGGACCATTATCTGATAGTTGGTCTGTCGGTAATAGCAGTGGTTCGTTCGGAGACCCTCTTATTGCTGAAGATGGTCGTTTACGGTTAACAGATTCTTCAAACTCGGTGGCTACTTTTGCTACCTTGCTCAATCAATTTCCAGGCGCAGAAAATAGAATTGAAATTGAATTTGATTATTATGGATATGATGGCAATGGCGCGGATGGAATTGCCATCAATGTATCTGATGCTTCAATAGCACCTGTGGCTGGCGCTGCTGGCGGCTCACTTGGTTATGCTCAAAAAACGGGAGTCAATGGATTCTCTGGGGGCTGGTTAGGGGTAGGTATTGATGAGTATGGGAATTTCTCAAATCCAACGGAAGGTAGAGTAGGTGGTAGCGGTCGAATTACTGACAGTGTCTCTTTGAGAGGCTCAGGTAGTGGTACTTCAGGCTATCCTTATTTGACAGGAACATCGAGTTTATCACCAGGTATCGATCAGTCCGGTAGCAGTCCTAATCCTGGTCACCGCTATAAAGTTGTTATTGATCATACCGCAAGTGGGAATACTGCACTGGTTTCAATTGAACGAGATACGGGATCTGGATATAGTATTATTATTCCAGAATTTGATGTGTTCGTTGCAAACCCATCTCAGGCTGTGGTACCCGATAATTGGGTGGTTTCTTTTACGGGCTCTACGGGTGGCTCTACCAATATTCATGAAATCGGTGATTTAAAAGTTTGTGCTGCTCAGCCGATTCAAACTTTTTCTCAAGTCGATCATTATGATATTTCTCATACATCACCTGGATTAACCTGCGAAGCATCAGAGATTATTATCACGGCTCATGATGTAAACCATGACCCGGTTAATGTCCTGAGTGATACCAGTATCAGTCTAAGCACATTACCTACGGTGAGTGGGATTGTGACTTCCCCTGCGACTATCTTAACCGGCACAGCAAGTACGAGTATTTATTTACAACAAACTTCTGCGTTAAACAATATTGATATCGATGTGACGGACGGAACTTTCACCGATGATGAAGGCAGTACTGAAGATCCTAGAATTTCGTTTTTGAATACGGCTTTTCGTTTTTACGCTAATGGCAGTAATACCGATACTATACCCATTAACCATCAAATTTCAGCTAAGCAAAGCGATGTCCTTCCTAATACTCAAGATTTAACGCTACGTGCAGTACAAACGAATACGGATACAGGGGCTTGTGAAGCCGCTTTGACGGGAACTCAATCTGTTGGCATTGGCTATGTTTGCAAGAACCCTTCGACTTGCAGTGCTCGCCAGCTTTCATTTCGGGAGTTACCTGTCGTTGATTTTTCTGGCGTGAATGTTAGCGGAACAGATGATGGCGCAGGATTAACCTATACTAATGTCGATTTAGTTTTTGATGCCGCAGGCAGTGCGCCCTTTACGTTTAATTTCCCCGATGCAGGACAAATTGAACTACATGCTAGTTTAACGGTAGTCGAAGCCTTGCCTGACCCTGCGTTTACGTTAATTGGAGCGAGTAATGAATTTGTTGTGCGTCCGTTTGCTTTTGAATTGGGTTTTAGTGGAAATTTTTCAGCTCTGAACGCGAACGGAAGTCGTTTTGTTAAGGCTGGAGAAAATTTTCCCATGACGGTTCGTGCCGTGAACTGGCATTCTGCAGATGATGCTGATAATGATGGGATTGTTGATATTGGCGCGGATTTATCAACCAATGATACCAGTCTTAATTTCGGGCAAGAGATAAATACCAGTGCACAAACTTTAATAACGAATCATACATTAAAACTCCCCGCTACTATTCATACTGGTAATTTAACTTCGACTCCCATAAGTACCTCTGCAAACTCGGGTTTCTTTACTGCCGGTATAACCGATGATGATCCTGTTATTGAGTTATCATGGGATGAAGTTGGTATTATCGATATTGATGTCAGCTTGAATAATTATTTAACCGCAACGGGAGCCAATATTTTAGGGAGATTTGCAAACCTGGGACGTTTCTATCCCGATCATTTTGAGATGACGCAGAATAGTACGGGCAATAGTTGCGGAGCATTTAGTTACATGGGGCAATCTGGAATTAATATTGATTATAAGTTGCAAGCGCATAAATTGAACGGCGGCCTGACACAGAATTATCAAGGGGCGTTTGCTAAAGCGACGATGAATTTAGTTGCAGAAAACAATAACGATGATGGTGGTTATCAGGGACGCTTAGTTAATAGCTCTGCTGCAGTGAACTGGGTGGATGGAGAATTTGATTATACCTTTAGTGGTCTTTTTACTCGTTTAGTCTTACCTAATGGTCCATTTCATTTACTGCAAGTCGGGGCGCTTTTAACCGATAATGATGGTGGTATTGCGAGTATTAATAACTTAGATATGAATATTGGTGCCGGTTCAGACTGCGAAGCCCCTGCTTTCGCTGACTGTGATGCAAAATTAATTGATACTCTTGACGTTCGCTTTGGCCAATTACAACTTAATAATGTGTTTGGCTCAGAAACTTCACTATTAAACATGGAGGTGCAAACTGAATATTTTGATAGCACCAATTTCATTTTAAATACCGATGACAACTGTACTAATTTAGTGGTAACAGATCCGCCATTAACTCCTAATACTTGGACTGATAATTTAGACCCTGTAGATACTGATCCGAATTTGATTTTAAATATAACGGTAGGAACAGGAGGGGTTGGGGTGATTCAACATGATGCTGCAGGTATTGGAAACGAAGGTTCTGTTATTTATGAATACGATACGGTTAATTTTTTACCTTGGCTAAATACTGAGAATGACGGTGATGGGGACTATGCAGATAATCCATTTGGGAAAATAACATTCGGCCAATTCCGAGGAAATGACCGAATGATTTATTGGCGAGAAATCGTGCGTTAAACTCTTTTAGCTTTGCTCGGTTTCTTCTTCATCTTGATGCTCATCCGCATCCATATTCAGTTCTTTAATTTTACGAGTTAGGGTATTACGTCCCCAGCCTAATAAAACCGCGGCATCACGACGGCGACCTGCGGTATGTTTCAACGCCGTCTCAATCATAATGCGTTCAAATAATGGGACTGCGACATCTAGCAGGGCAGGAGTGCCTTGGGTTAATTGCTGGTCGGCCCAGTACTGTAAAGCTTGTTCCCAGTTACCGGATGTCGGCGCTGATGCTTCTTGATCTAATAGCTCTGGAGGAAGGTCATTAATATGAACTTCTCTGCCTGAGGCCATTACTGTAATCCAGCGGCAGGTATTTTCTAGTTGACGTACGTTACCTGGCCAATCTAGTTTGGATAAGTAGTCAGATGTTTCAGGTTTTAATGTTTTCACTTCAACATCTAACTCTTCTGCTGCTGAGGCTAAGAAGTGTTTTAATAAACGCGGAATATCTTCACGGCGATCGGCAAGACGAGGGATATGAATACGAATAACGTTTAAGCGGTGAAATAAATCTTCACGGAAACGGCCTTCTTTTACTAGCCCTTCTAAGTCTTGGTGAGTGGCGGCAATAATACGAACATCCACTTTTACTGGGGCTGTTCCACCAACACGGTAAAATTCACTATCAGCTAATACACGTAATAATCGAGTTTGGGTATCCGCAGGCATATCACCAATTTCATCAAGAAATAGTGTACCGCCATTCGCTTGCTCAAAGCGACCACGACGCTGGCCACCGGCACCGGTAAAGGAACCTTTCTCATGACCAAACAGTTCTGACTCAATTAAATCTTTTGGAATTGCAGCCATGTTTAAAGCAATGAAGTTCTCACTCGCTCTAGGGCTGTGCTTATGCAAAGCATGAGCAACCAGTTCTTTACCCGTTCCCGATTCGCCGTTAATTAATACGGTAATATTCGATTGTGATAAACGTCCGATAGCACGGAAAACTTCCTGCATCGCAGGGGCTTCACCGATGATTTCGGTATCATTGGGTAATTCTTCGACGGCGCTATTTGTCGCTTGCTGTTCTTCATAATGGGCAACGGCACGCTGGATTAATGTAACCGCATCGTCAACATCGAAAGGCTTGGGTAAATATTCAAAAGCACCACTTTGATAAGACGTAACTGCACTGTCTAAGTCTGAGTGTGCCGTCATGATAATAACGGGTAACTCAGGGTAAGCTTCATTAATTTGCGATAATAAAGTGAGGCCATCGATACCCGGCATACGGATATCCGTCATAATGGCCGCAGGCTTTTCTTTAGCAAGAAGGCCCATAATCGGCTCAGCACTCTCAAAAACTTTGCAGGGAATGTTGGCTTGTTCTAGTGCCTTTTCAAGTACCCAGCGAATTGATTTGTCATCATCAATAATCCATACAGTTTTCATATTGATTAGTCCTAAGAATGTTTAAGTGGTAAATAAATTGAGAACTCAGTACGTCCAACATCACTTTCATATTCAATGATGCCTTCATGCTGATTCACTAAAGATTGTGCAATAGAAAGTCCTAGTCCTGTGCCCTCAGCGCGGCCACTGACCATTGGGAAGAATAGGTTATCTTTTAAATTATCAGGAATACCAGGGCCGTTATCTTCAATGCTAATATGGGCAACCAAGCGATGGCGTTGATGACCGATTGTAAATTGGCTCTTTGTTCTAGTTTTCAATATAAGGGTTGGCTGCTCGGTATCGGTTTCGATCATTGCTTGCACGGCATTACGGCATAGATTCAATGTCGCTTGAATTAATTGCGACTTATCCCCAATGAACTCAGGAATAGAGGGATCGTAATCTCGGACTATTTTGATGTTACCAATTTGATCCACTTCAATAAGCTGGCAAACACGTTCCAATACTTCGTGGATATTAGTGGATTCTTGTTTGGGTAGTTGGTGTGAACCTAATAGGCGATCGACTAAGTCTCGTAAGCGATCGGCTTCTTCAATAATAATATTGGTATATTCTTCCAGTGAATTATCCGGCAAAGCACGGGATAAAAGTTGCGCTGCACCGCGAATTCCACCGAGAGGGTTTTTAATTTCGTGTGCCATTCCGCGTACGAGCTCGCGAGTCGTTTCTTGCTTGGCAATCATTTGCTCTTCGCGAGAAATCCTCATTAAGCGATCACGGCCCTGAATTTCAATTAATAAGCAGGGAGTTCGGCTTTCGGGGTGAACAATAGGGCTAACACTATAATCAACCGTGATGCTTTGAGTATTATGAAGAATGACTTCAGTTTCACGCTTGGTGAAGGTATAGCCGGTATTTATCGAACCTTGCAAAGCATCTCGGTCTTCTTCTGATTCCCAGGCGAGATCATAGAAGGCTTCACCCAAACCTTGACGGCCACTAACTTGAAGCAGTACTTCAGCCGCAGGGTTCATATAAATCACAGACAGGTCTACGTCGAGCAATAATATGCCTGTATTCAGATATTCCAATAGCTGTTGATTGAGCACTGCCGATGCGATCATGTCTTTAACCTTTCCATTTGTATAACCCAATGCAAAAAGTAAACCAGTATTGAGTATGCACGTATCTGATACGTTAGTGGGGGATTATAGCCTGATACTGGTCAGAATTAGAGCATAAAATTATACATATGCATCATTTTAGTGCATTAAAGGTGGTGCCTTGCTTTGTTTTGGGGCGGGGTCTGGCATTGCTCTACAGCAGGATGTTTTAGAGCAGAACAGATCGCTAGCGTTTCACATAGACCGAAATGGTTTCGCTCGAAATCTTCACTTGCTTACTCTCTTTGTCTCGAACAATTACTTGTAGGCGATGAGCCCCTCGATCAGCGCTATTGATTTGCCAGCTAAGCTGCTGACCAGAGCTAATCTCTTGACCATCAAACATTAAGACGGCCTCGTCCAAAGGATCTAGCGCGGGCGAAATCTGTGCCGATACGAGGAAATTGCCAAGTTTATCGCGGCTTATATGACTTTCTGCAGAAGGGCTGGTAATGCTCAGCTTCGTATAGCTAGAATCATTCGCTTTAACATTGATTGGGGTGGCTGTGGTTTTTGGAACCTTGATCGCTGGAATAGTACTAATTTCTTTAATCTTATGAGTGCGCGATGCCTTGCTGGGGGTATCTGAAAATATACGATTGCCGTTTTCATCAATGGTTATGTAGACATCGGTCGCATAAGAAAGATTTAATTGGCACAGCGAGAAGAAACCCAGAAGGCTAGTTATTAGTATTTTATTCATTCCCCATCATGACAGTACGAGCAAGCAAACTCAATCTTCTTTATAATTCGACGATTATATTTGCAGTGAGAAAAATCGATGAAAGCATTGATTCAGCGTGTATCAGAAGCCAGTGTGAAAGTAGAAGGTGAGACGATTTCGTCTATTGAGCATGGACTAGTTGTATTGTTGGGAGTGGAAAAAGGAGATGATTCTGCCGCGGTGGATAAGCTATTACATAAAGTGAGCCATTATCGAATATTTTCTGATGACGATGACAAGATGAATTTAAATGTTCAGCAAGTACAGGGCAGCTTATTAATCGTTTCACAATTCACCTTAGCCGCAGAGACCAGTAAAGGGTTGCGTCCAGGGTTCTCAACCGCTGCTGCCCCTGATCTTGCCGAAAACCTATATCAAGAGTTTGTTGCCAAAGCGAAAACCAAACAAATTAATGTGGGCACTGGGCAGTTTGGAGCGGATATGAAAGTCGCTTTAATTAATGACGGCCCAGTTACATTTTGGCTTTCTAGCTAATTAATTATTGAATTCGAAGCAAGCCTTTACGCTGAGACTTGCTGTTCATACAGGCCTAGTGCTTCTTCAAGGGCAAATAAATAAGACGGTTTTATATTGGTGCTCAGTCCAGCATAGCTTTCAGCTAACGATCGACTGCCTAAAACGATCTTGGGTAATAAGCGGCCTATACTGGTAAACCAGCGAGCAGCTTCTAATTGGTTACTGTTCGCTTCGTGACGATAAAAAACCTTAACCTCAACGATAAAACTAACCTGCTCGGTTGTCCGATTGCATTGGGTTAACAACGTTGAGGGTTCAAGTTCGCAATACATATCAAGGTTTTTTAAACGTTGGCTTAGGCGCTTCTCGATTTTATCTTTTTGCTTAGGAATATCGGTACGAACTAGGCCGGGCAATTTAAATTGGCATTTAATACTGCCGACGAATTGAATCGGACAGGCTTCTTTTTTGGGCTGCGTATTGCAAATTTTAAGGCTCATAATATTTCGTATTGTTATTGTTTGAGTCTGTATTTCAGTGATTCTATGTAATGACATAGCCACGAGCTGCATGATACGGATAAATTTGATTACAGAATGATTATTAATGTAATGAATTGTTATTAGTGTTTCGGAGTGTTATTGCTGTATAGCAAGAAAGAATAGGGTGAAACCTTAGGCAAACTGGTTGATCGCTTGGCCTTGGCGTGACTGTGCATTGATATTTTGAGTTTGTTTAAATATATCAATCGCAGGGCTATCTTCTTGTAATACTTCCACTGCTTGTGGCTCTGTTTCTTTACTTTGAGGTTCATCTATTTGAGCGCTGTCGGCTCTAGGACTATCTGCCCTAGGGGATTCGGCTCGCGAAAAGTCTGTATCGGAAGAAGGAGGTCGCACATCGTCAGGCTCTGTATCGCGGACATTGCCAGCTTGCTGATTAAACTCAGCTCTTTGTGCCTCTTGTTGTGCGGCCTCAATTTTTTGCTGCTCTCCTGCAGATTTTTCATCGTCTGCTTGCGCCACTGGAGGTGACGACGGCTTTTCAGCGTTTTCTCTTACCTGATCGGAAGACCCGCGACTTTGATTATCATCAACCCGTTGAACCTGTTGTTCTTGTTTAACAGTCAGCTCAGTCTCAGTTGCCGAAACAGAACTCTCGGCTTGTCTGCGAGCTGGCTGGGCTGCAGGAATTGCAAAACTCCCTGCGGATGAAATCGGTGCCATTGCTGCTTCCCATATCTCAGTTTTACTCATTACTTCGCTAACCAGATCTAGCGATAGTCTCACAGCAAGGTTCGGAGAACCAATCAACCTTGCATACACTTATCATAGCGGTAAATAGTTAAATAATGAACGCTTTAAGGTATTTTTTAGAGAAGCCTTTGATCTATAAAACGCTGCTTATATACGACTCGCTTTATATAGGTTCACTCGGCGAAACTCATCGAGTTCATCAAGGTCGGGTACCGTAAATGATTCAATTTGGCCAATCGCTTGGTAAGGGGGGAAGTTAAAATTCTTCACCCTCGAATCAGCGACTAATACTTCCGGCGCTTTTTGGAGAAAAATTTCGAGTAAGGGCAAGTTCGCTTTATCGTATAAAACGTCGGCGGCAATCAAAAGATCTATTTCTTGATCGAATTCAAACAGGTCGCCATGAAGTTCAAACTCAACCTGATTCAATTTTGCATTTTCGATACAAGACAATAATGCGTCAGGGTCGATATCGCAGGCAATGACTTGCTTCGCCCCCGCCATGATTGCCGCAATGGCAACGACGCCAGATCCGGCGCCAAAATCCATGACTCGTTTACCTTTAACTAATTCGGGGTTATCTAGAATATGTTTAGCTAAGACCTGGCCACTGGCCCAGCAAAAAGCCCAATAAGCGGGGTAGGCTTGAATGGCTAGAATTTCATCTTGGCTAAAAGGGCGTTGCATAGGGAGTGGGTCGACTAACCACAGGCTAATTTCTGGGCACTGAGGTAAGGCTTGCTGACTAATGCGCGCATCAATGAGCATGTTCTGGATGCAATCATTTAAGACAGTGGGTGTTGCTAGCTTGGTCGAGTGGGTCATATGAGCAAATTAAAGTGGATAATTGCCCGAATTATAACTCAAAAATATCAAGGTATTCAGGCACGATGACATCTTGCCAGTCTAATTGTTCTTTAATATGACTGCGCATGCAATCGGCTGCGGTCGCCTCTCCATGAGTCACAAAGGTTTTGTGCGGATTAGGTAGTGGTTTAAGCCAATTAATAATTTGTTGATAATCACCATGGCTCGATAAGGCTTCTAGGTTGTGCACTTCGGCTAATACGGGAACATAAGCGCCGTGTATTTTTATTCGATCATGGTCGTGGGTTAGGCTGAAGCCTCGGGTCCCCGCTGCTTGATAGCCAAGGAAAAGGATGCTGTTTTTAGGATTAGGTAATAACGACTTTAAATGATGTAAAACGCGGCCGCCACTGGCCATACCACTGGCGCTAATAATAATGCAGGGCTCTTTGCGCCCGACTAACTCTATTGATTCTGCCTTGGTTTTTACGAAGGTCACCATCTTGTCGATACTTTCACATTGTGCACGGGATAAGCGGTGTTTTTCTTCATAATCAAAAAACAATTCCGTCGCGGTAATGGCCATTGGGCTATTGAGAAAGACGGGTACATTGGGGATTTCTTTTTTTGCTTTCAGTTGCTGGATTACATGTAGTGCTAACTGGGCACGGCCGACGGCAAAAGCGGGCATCAGCATAATGCCACCGCGTTTGATTGTACGTTTTATAATACTTCTCATTTGTTCATAAGCATCAACCTGAGGATGCAGCCGATCTCCGTAAGTTGATTCGACTACGAGATAATCCGTTTTCTTCAACGTTTCAGGAGGGAACATAATGAGGTCATCGGGGCGGCCGACATCGCCACTAAAGGTAATGGACTTATTTCCATGGATAATGCGAACGGCACTGGCCCCTAATATATGCCCCACAGGTCTTAGACTCACCTGGCAGTCAGGAAATATTTGATGACTTTCATGCTGGCTAAGCACTTTAAATTGCTTTAATACCTTAATCGCATCTTGTTCGGTATAGAGCGGTTCGGCAGGTTGGTGGCGGCTGCATTTCGCTTTATTGGCATAGCGCGCATCTTCTTCTTGCAGGTATCCCGCATCGGGTAATAAAACTCGGCACAAAGCTCGGGTTGCATGACTACAATAAATAGGTCCAGAGAATCCATGTCTCATGAGCGCAGGTAAATATCCGCTATGATCAATATGGGCATGGGTGAGTATAACGGCATCAATTTGACTGGCTTCTATCGGCAGCGCTTGCCAGTTTTTCTTGCGCGCATTTTTCATGCCCTGGAATAACCCACAATCGACAAGCAGTTTATGGCGCCCGACGTGGAGCAAATATTTTGAGCCGGTAACGGTTTCGCTGGCACCGATAAATTGAATTTTCATCGCGACTACTTTTTTGGTTAGCGGTCTCTATAGCATAGCGGATTTAAACGTCTTGCAATCTTGATTTAGCACAAGGCAAATGTGCTTGGCTATCGCTAAGCTGAATGAATAGCGAAGCTCGAAATGACTCGAAGCAATGAATTTAGGAGGGGCAGTGGGGGATAACTTTTTATATCTAACTCGGATCGGAATTGATACCTATCAGCATGCAGTTGTTTTTATGCGTAGAGACTGTCACGTCTGTCGTGCAGAAGGATTTAATGCGATGACACGGGTACGTGTCTGTACTGATAAGAAATCCATTACCGCGACCTTGATTACGGTTTCAGAAGATTTTCTTTCTCATCAAGAAGCGGGGCTATCTGACGCTGCTTGGCAGATGCTTGGGGCAGAAGAGGGTGAAGTCGCTCAGTTTAGTCATGCTCCCGCTGTCGACTCTATGTCGTACGTTCGCGGTAAGCTCTACGGTGAATCATTAACTCATGATATGGCATGCGCAATTGTTCATGATATCAAGCAGGGTAATTACAGTGATGTGCAGCTGGCTGCATTTGTTGCCGCCTGTGCTGACGATAAGCTGTCATTACAAGAGACCATCAGTTTGACTCAGGCGATGGTTGATAGTGGTGAGCGTTTTCGTTGGTCACAAGAGATTGTCTTGGATAAACATTGTGTCGGTGGCTTACCCGGTAATAGAACAACACCGATTGTCACGGCAATTATCGCGGCGAATGGTTATCTTATGCCGAAGACATCCAGTCGTGCGATTACGTCTCCGGCGGGCACGGCCGATACGATGGAAACGATGACACCTGTGACTTTGTCTTTTCAGCATATGCGTGAAGTCGTTGAGCAGCAGGGGGCGTGCTTAGCATGGGGCGGGTCTGTCAGTTTAAGTCCCATTGACGATATTGTGATACGGATTGAGCGTGCGCTGGATTTAGATAGTGAAGGCCAGCTGGTGGCCTCGGTGATTTCTAAAAAAGTCGCCGCAGGTTCTACTCGAGTATTAATTGATATTCCCGTCGGTCCAAGTGCCAAGGTTCGTACCCGTGCCGCGGCAGAAAATCTAAGTCATCACCTGATCGAAACGGCTGCGGCATTAGGGTTACGGGTAGAGACCTTGATTACTGACGGTAATCAACCTGTGGGTGAAGGCATTGGCCCTGTGTTAGAGGCGATAGATGTGCTGGCCGTTTTACGTAACGAAGTCAGTGCTCCACAAGATTTAGTCGATCGCTCGTTACAACTGGCCGCTCGGTTATTACGCATGACCGTTGTTGAGGAGTCCGGTGATGAATTAGATGTTTATTATCAACAGGCTAAGCAAACATTACTTTCAGGTAAGGCTTACGATAAGTTTATTGAAATTTGCCAAGCGCAAGGGGGATTTAAGGAGCCTGAACTAGCCTCTTTTAAACAAACATTAGTCGCGACTGAAAGTGGCATCGTGAGTTACTTTAATAATCGCTTTATTGCCAAGCTTGCTAGCTTAGCGGGGGCGCCGAATGCTCCAAAAGCCGGTTTAAAGATGCACGTACGATTAGGGGATAAGGTAGAAAAAGGACAGGGTTTATTAACCTTGTACGCCCAAGCTCAAGGGGAGCTGGATTACGCCCTAGAATTTTATCGCAGTCACCCTGAGGCGATTCAAATAAATAAGGAAATTTTATAATGTTGGTATTTTCACTCGATGGTCAAGATACTGAAGAATTGATAGGCACTTTACAAAACATCAGTTCACAAGAGAAAGACCCATTAGTTATTCAGCAAGGCCAGTTAATTCAGCGTCAATTTCCTGATGGTGAGAGCTATTTAAATATTTTATCGGATGTTAAAAATCAAGACCTAGTCGTGATGTGCCAACTGCACCAACCCAACCCTAAACTGATCGACTTAATGCTGTTTGCAGAAACCGCACGCCAGCAAGGAGCGCGAACCATAAGTTTAGTCGCGCCGTATTTAGCCTATATGCGTCAGGATATAAAATTTCAGCCTGGGGAGTGTGTTAGCTCTCGTCATGTTGCTAAATGGTTAAGTGAGCGTTTCGATAGCATCATTACTATCGATCCTCACTTGCATCGCTATAAGCAATTAGCTGAAATATATTCGATTAAAAACTCAGTCTTACATGCGACAGATTTAATTGCGGATTACATTCGTGATGCCATCGATAACCCCATTGTGATTGGCCCTGATAGTGAAAGTGAACAGTGGGCAAATGCCGTGGCTGAACACGCGGGCTGTGATGCCATTGTATTGAGTAAGATACGTCGCGGTGATCGTGACGTTGAGGTCTCTGCACCGGATTTGAAAAACTACCTTGGCCATCAACCTATATTAATTGATGACATTATTTCTACTGGTAAGACGATGATCAAGGCCGCTGAGAATATTGTCGCTCTGGGTGGTAAAGCCCCTATTTGTATTGGTGTTCATGCTGTGTTTTCAGCAGGTGCATTGACAGCAATGCAAAAGGCCGACATAGCCGAGGTAATTACCTGTAATACGATTGCCCATGAGACTAATAAGATTTCAATTATTCCCACGTTAGCGCGGGAAATTTTAGCCATCAATACGGGTTTAACTGAACCATCCAACTTCCAATTTAATATTCAGCTTAAGGGTAGGTTATGAACGATATCATTGCTGAAAAGGTGGAACTTAGTTTTTCACAATGGGCCAAGGGGCATGGGGTCATTATTCATAATGCTGAAACCCAGCAGCGCATTCAACGGCTAGCCAGTGAATTACTAGCGCAGAAAAAAATTGCATCGCTTGAAGCTTTCTATCAAATATTGATCGCCCTTGATGTGATTACTAACCAAGCAATGTGGCTTGTGGCTCACATGACTTATAGTAAGTACGTTTATCTAGATGGGCGCAAATTAAGCAGTGACGATTTTAAGCAAGACCCACAAGGCCATACGGGGGGATCGCTCAATATGGTGCCGGCTTTCTCAGGCTTCTTAGCGGCGAATGTCTTAACGGGTGAGCATAGAGATTGGCTGATGGGGCAAGGGCATTGTGTTGCCGCTATTGATGCATTGCAGTTATTAACAGGGCAAGCAAAAGCAGAACGACAGCAAGCCTTTCCATTAAATGATCAAGGTTTAACCGACTTTGTGCGTGCGTTTTACAGTTATCAAGTCTCCCCGCAGGGTAAGCCGGCGTCGCCACTGGGCAGTCACGTTAATGTGAATACAAAAGGCGCGAGTATTGAGGGCGGTTATTTAGGTTTTGCCGCTTTACACTATGTGCACCAACCCTTGCCTGGCGAAAAGCTGGTGGCTTTTTTAAGCGACGGTGCTTTTGAAGAACAGCGGGGTAGCGATTGGGCAGCACGCTGGTGGCGAGCAGAAGATAGCGGTAGTGTTTGCCCGATAATGATTGCCAATGGTCGACGCATTGATCAACGTACGATGACCGCGCAGCAAGGTGATAGTGCTTGGTTTTCTGAGCATCTAGCTCATCAAGGTTTTTCGCCGGTCTGTATTGATGGCAGAGATCCTGCTGCGTTTGTTTGGGCAATCATAACCATGGAGCAATCACTAAAGCAGGCGGCTGAACACATTCAGCAAGGGAAAGACAGTTACCCTATAGCACTGCCTTATTGCATTGCAGAAACTGAAAAAGGTTTTGGTTTTCCTGGTGCTGGGACGAATGCAGCACATGGTTTACCGCTGAAAGAAAACCCTCGTCATGACGAGGCGGCCCGTCAGTTGTTTAACCAGGGAGCGAATGTTTTATACAATTCGGAATCGAGCTGGCAGCAAGCGGCAAAATTTTTAGCGCAACCTACAAAGCCTTATCGAGCGGGGGAAGTTACGGTAACCAGACCACAGCCGAAATGGTTTACTAAAGATAAATATTACTCTCCTGCACAAGCCATGGATGATTATTTCGTTGAGCTCGCCGAGGTTAATTCTCGCTTACGTATTCGAGTCGGGAATCCTGATGAATTGTCATCGAATCGATTTGGGAAAACGTTAGAGTTATTAAAACACCGAGTCACCCAGCCAGAAGAAAATATTGCCGAAGCGGTTGATGGTAAAGTCATTACGGCATTAAATGAAGAAGCGGTAATTTCAGCATGCTTGGCTAATCATCAAGGATTAAACTTGGTGGTATCGTACGAAGCATTTGCGGTAAAAATGCTTGGTGCTATTCGCCAAGCCATTATATTCTCACGTCATCAAAAAGAAGGCGCGGATCCGGCTGGCTGGCTATCCTTACCAGTGATTTCGACCTCCCATGTTTGGGAGAATGGAAAAAATGAACAGAGTCATCAAGACCCAACATTATCGGAATCGTTATTAAATGAAATGAGTGATATGGCCCGGGTGGTTTACCCAGCCGATGCTAATAGTGCGATTTCGGCATTACGTGCGTGTTATGGTGACTTAGGTTCCATCTGGAATATTATTACCGCTAAATCTCAACTCCCGGTTTTATTAAATCCTGAACAAGCTCAGCAAGCTGTGGAGCAAGGTGCGGTTTGTTTGCGGGGAAACTGCAGCGCGGCTATTCAGTTGGTTGCGGTGGGAAGCTATCAATTACAGCAAGCATTAAAGCTGAGTGATCGTTTATTGCAGATGCAACAACCTCATAGTGTGGTTTATTTATTTGAACCTGGGCGTTTTCGCCAACCAAGAGATAGCTGGGAGGGTGAAGTTCAAGCCGATGAACAATTGATTCAAGCATTATTTCCTCACAATATTCAGCAGCGGTTATTTTTCTGCCACGGCCACGGGGAAAGCATTCTAGCGTGTTGTCGGCCTTTAGATTTAGGGGCTAAGAAAACCTTAGCATTAGGCTATATTAATCAAGGGGGTACGTTGGATAGTGAGGGGATGTTATTTGCGAATAAGTGTACATGGGCACATGGGGCTTATCATCTTGCGAGGCAGTTACATAAATATGAAGGTACTTGGTTATCTGAGGAAGAGCTTGCTGCGGTACTCGGCGAGGGAGATCCTTATCAGGTGATTAAAAAACCTTTTTAATTCTGCCAGCTAATACAGATATCTCGCCCTTGGCTTTTGGCATTATAAAGCGCTTTATCGGCCTGACGTAGCAGTTCGTTATTGGAGCGGGCGAGTGTTTTATTTGAAATCCCTGTACTAATGGTCACTTTTTCTAAGGGTGGCATAGGTGTGCTACCAATGATTTGGCGAATACGTTCACAGGTCAATTGAGCGTGTTCAATTTTGGTATCGGGCATGATGAGCAAGAACTCTTCTCCACCCCAGCGACAAATCGTATCCGAAGGGCGTATGCACTGGCTGATTGTTTGTGTAATGTGTTGTAATACTTGATCGCCAAAGTCATGGCCATGCTGGTCATTAACTTGTTTAAAGTGGTCGATATCAATCAACGCAATACTGTATTCGCTATTATCAATATAATTTAATCGATCGAGTATTCTATGGCCATGACGTCGATTTGGAATTAGGGTTAGATCGTCTGTATTGGCCAGCTTCTCCATGCGGTTATTTAGCTTGAGTAGTGCTCTATTCGAACTTTCAAGGGCAATGGTGCGACGTACTATTTTATCTTCTAAGTCATTATTTAATTCCGCTAAACTGCCTTCTGCGATTTTTCTTTTTCTGATCTGAATGCTTAGTATAATAATAATAAGTAGTAATACAAAAATGATGATTAATACACTGTAGATAACGGATTGATATTTTTCCGCGAGACTAATTTCAATAAAATTAAATTCGCTATTCGTGGGTAGAGTATGTTGTGATATCGCGAATTTATTAAGCTGGCGAGCATCAAATCTCGGTGAAAATAGTGCCTTTCGCTGAACCTGACTATCGACAGTTTCCCCGGATAGAATTTTAATCGCAAGCTGGCCAGCATTTGCACCATGAGTCTTGGGGTTATTCATGTAGCCTCCAACAATTCCTAGTCCCATTAAAGGTGATCCCCACATGCCATAAACCGGCGCTTTGCTATAGCGGGTCAAAATGGGAATGTCATGGGTATAGGAAAAATATCGATCTTGATTATCTTTGTGTAGCGCGGTAATAAAATAGGCTTTGTTTTGACTCAAGTTATTAACTTGATAAAGCAAAGACTCATAAGAAAAATCATTATTCAGGGTGATTTTAATTTTTTTATTTTTCCATTCTTTTTGAACTTTTAGCACTTCTTGTGAAAACAGTTCACCAAGAGAGTTTTTATCGGATAAAACAATAATCTCATTAATACTATCTTGGTGGATGTTGGCAATCATGGCTAAATTCTGGGCAATGGCTTCACCTTCTAAAATTCCAACATACCCTTTTTTGCCCAGTAATTTTTCACTCGGGTCAAAATTAATGCCGTTATAGACAACGGGAACATCGGGGAATATTTCATCACGGTATTGCAAAAGAAAATCCAGTGCAAAATCATCGGTACTTATGATGATATCGGGTCGAACTTGGCGATATTTATTTCGGTAGAGTGAGGCGAGTGCATTTATGTGCACGGGATCATCAATAAATCGCCGACTGTCCATAAATTCGATGAAGATGTTTTCTTCGGCAATATGCTTACTCAGTTCCTGCTGGATCCCTTGGATGTTTTCACGAGTCCACTGGTATTGACTATGATAAGAATTGAGCAATAGGACTTTCTGTCCAGCAAAGCAGGCTTGGCTAGTTAATAGAAGAAAGAATAAGCAATACCTGAGCATTCAGCAGCCTACGGGTTCAATAAGTAAAGTTGGATTAATTAAGCTTAACTCCATTAAGATTAGACCATCTGGCTCTATTTGCTACTGCTTGAATTTCACTAAAGTGCCGCCTGCATTGGTTTTCAGCCAGCCTCGAATACGTCGGCTGGTCGGACTTTCACTATCGTCATAATTGGCCATATTGGCGGTGATAACTTGCTGGTATTGATTGTTCTTATTACGGTTCATTATCGTCTGTCTTTTCTTGGCATGCTTTAATGCATAGGGCTGGCTAGGGTGGACCAGGTCCAAAAAAGGTACTTCGAGCTTAGCGATTTGTTGATTCATTTTTTGTGGGCTGTATTGGCTTGCGAGTGCATCAATGGTGATTACGGCTAAGCCTTTACGTTCAGGATCTTCGTTGACCTGTTGTTGAATATAATCAACAGCCCATGCGGCACCAATACCATAACCAATCACGACGAGGTTGAATTGCCCCTTACTTTGTAAATATTCAATCGCACTGATAATTCGCTGACTATTCTTCTGTTGATAATGTTGGATGTTATCTAAGCGCTGTTCGATGACTTTAGGGGAAACTGTTTGAGATTCTGCGGCAAGGTCGGGTAAGGATTCGAGTCGAGGAAGTGCGGGCTCGCTATCTTCATTTTCTTCGGCTTGAACTTGGGTATCTGCGCTAGGACCTGAGTTATCAGTTGCTTCTGCGCTTAATGCCTCTTGTTCAAGTGGAGCGCCGTCCTCTGTCGTCGCAATGGACTCTTTATTTTCATCCTGCTCAGCCTGTTCATTTTCTACCACAGGACTGCTGATATTTGATTGTATTCTGGTTATTCTCTTGCGGGCAGGAATATCTGGCAGTTCAATACTTAACGTGGCCCAACCATATTGAGGTAGGTATTCTCTGAGAGGGGCGACAATCTCGGGCCAATGCCCATGTTGTTGATCATCGTGTAGGATTAATATTCCTCCTTGAGGTGTGCCACTAGCTTCGGCTAAATAGAGTCCATAAAAGGTTTCTTTGGCGGTATTTAATTGCACTATCTCATCTTCGCGATCAAATAAGCGCATGTGTTTTAATAATGATAGTGACCGTTTCAGAGGGATGTTGGGCAAAACATGCGGCAGGTTAGAGTTTGATATCTCTTCTTTTATGTCCCCATCATCTATAACCCCATCATCTGCCGTTTTCTCGGCCAAGACTTGTTCGGATTCTTCCGTCGCTTCCTCAGCTGCCTGAGTGAAGAAAGAGAGACTGACAATAAGCAATAATAAATAGCGGGCAGAACGATGCATCTAAACCTTCAATTAAACATATTTGTATTAAGCGTAGTTAAGAAGCAAAAGATGTTCCTTACTTTTATGCGACTTTCCATTTAAAATGGCACTCATTGGTTTGTTAGCCTTATATTGCTCACTGAGATTGCTATGTCTGATTATAAAATTGCTCCTTCTATTTTAGCCGCCGACTTCGCCCGTTTAGGGGAAGAAGTTGATAACGTATTGGCTTCAGGTGCCGATATCGTGCATTTTGATGTGATGGATAACCATTACGTGCCTAATTTAACGATTGGTCCAATGGTTTGCAGTGCATTACGTAAACACGGTGTTACGGCGGATATTGATGTGCACCTGATGGTAAAGCCTGTTGATCACATGATCAGTGAGTTTATTAAAGCCGGAGCAACCTATATTACCTTTCACCCTGAAGCTTCTGATCATATCGACCGTAGTTTACAGTTGATCAAAGATGGCGGCTGTAAGGCCGGTCTGGTATTTAATCCTGCAACGCCGTTGCACCACATGGCACACGTAATGGACAAGCTGGATATGGTATTGCTGATGTCTGTGAATCCAGGCTTTGGTGGTCAGTCATTTATTCCTCATACCTTAGAAAAGCTGAAAGAAGCACGCCGTATGATTGATGAGTCGGGATTTGATATTCGCTTAGAAGTCGATGGTGGTGTGAAGGTTGATAATATCCGTGCGTGTGCGGAAGCCGGTGCAGATACTTTTGTGGCAGGTTCTGCCATCTTCGGTAAGCCAGATTATAAAGCGGTTATTGATGAGATGCGTGCAGAGCTGGCTTTGGCCAAGTAGCCGTTGTTGAATGTCGATTTTTTCTGAAGTTGTGGTTGGGTTAAACGACCAGCCACCTAAGGCAGTCCTTTTCGATCTTGATGGTACGCTCATTGATAGTGTGCCTGATCTTACCGCTGCGATCGATACTATGTTGCAAAGTATTAATAAATCGCCTGCGGGAGAGGCTAAGGTTAATCGCTGGGTTGGTAATGGGGCTACTGCGCTCGTTAAACGAGCTTTGGCTGATTGTGACGACGGTGATCAGTTGCATAATACTCGCTATTCAAATGAGCAGGAGGATGAAGAATATACTTCTGCTTATCCAGTTTTTGAGTTGGCTTATGCTCAGCGTTTAACGCATGCGACGGGACTTTATCCAGGAGTTCTTTCTGTATTATCGGCGCTAACCAAGGCCAACATATCCCTTGTCCTAATTACCAACAAGCCTCGACAATTTACTTTGCCTTTATTACAGGCACTTAAAATTGATCATTTCTTTGTAGAAATTATTTGTGGTGATGATTTGGAATTTAAGAAGCCGCACCCGTTACCCGTGCAAACGGCATTATCTCGACTCGGCATTCTTGCAGAGCAGGCATTGATGGTTGGGGATTCTATTTCAGATGTTAAATCAGCGAGAGGCGCTAAGGTAAAATCCGTTGCTGTGACCTATGGCTATAACCATGGCATCGCAATTACCGATGCAAGCAATGAATGCCAAGCGGATGCTTTTATTGATGAGTTACCTCAACTGCTCAAATAATAACAGCCGTTGAGGTATTGAAGGCATTGCTTAGAAGGCAATACTTAAACTCGTGAGCAAGTTTAGAAGCGAAATAGAGCATTCGCCTGATAGGAGGTTAATAGGTCTTTATTCACAAACTCAGCACGTACTTCGACTTGCTGATTGATGCGATAACCCGCACCTACGCCCATGAAGATACCATCGTCATCCCCAATTTCTAAGCCAATGCGAGCTAGGCCATATAGGTTTGGATCGATCTCATTCAGGTCTCGCTGTAAAACACCTGAGCCCCATACTCCAGTGACTTTTTCTTTATTGCCAGCGCCAAAATCGAAGCTGGTGGTACGGAAAAAACCGACTTCAGCAAAGGTTTTAAAGCCTTCGATGGAGCTGGCGATGGGTAAGCCGGCAAAGATTTGGAACCCTAAGGCTGTTTCGTTATTTGCCCCAGAGAAAACAGACCCTAAATCTAGGTCGTTGTAATTCAAACCGCCACCCGCATACAAGCCTTCAGGCAACTGGCTATTGCTGGTGGACTCTAACTCAGCGGCGATACCCTGAGAGGCAATGAAAGACAGTAAGCCCGTCGCTAAAATTTTTTTCATGTGAATTTCCTTTGTAATACTAAACTAGCAAGTTGTTTAGCTTGCGATAAATAAGGGTTCTTGCTGTAACGCTGCCAGCTGTTCTCTTAACGATAAAACATGTTCCGACCAATAACGAATCCCCGTAAACCAGGGAAAGGCTATGGGAAAGGCGGGATCTGACCAACGCTCTACAACCCAAGCGGTATGTTTAATAAGACGAATCGTACGCAGGCATTCAATCCATTTCAACTGATGATATGGAAATGGCTGGAAAACTTCATAGCCGTTTCTTATCGCTTCTAATTGTTGAATTTGTTCTTCACGCTGACCACTGAGCAACATCCAAATATCTTGCATGGCAGGGCCTTGAACGCAGTCGTCAAAATCAACCATATACAGTTGTTCGTCACGCCATAATAAATTGCCGACATGGCAATCCCCATGAATGCGTAAGGTATCACTCATTTCAGGTTGGTATTGTTGCTTTACCAGCTCATTGAGGTCTCGGCATAAGGATTCGTAAGCGGGGCGAAAATCTTCATTTAATAAGCCAGAATTTAAAACTGTCTCACAACTTTGTTCAATAATCGTTTTATTGTCTGCTTTACCTAAATCGGCCTGACCATTCCAAATAGGTCTATGTTGAAATCGATAGTCTCTGCCAACTTGATGAAGGCGAGCTAACCAGCGGCCAAGGTACTCTAGCTGTTCTCGATTAGCGATTTCGGGGGAGTGACCGCTTTTACGAGGAGAAATAGAAAAGTAAAAGTCGTGAAATTGGAATAATGTCTCGCCGTTAAATTCTAGTGGGGCAACGACGGGAAGATCTTCTTCTGCAAGTTCTGCTAGAAAGCGATGCTCTTCTAAAATCGCGTCTTTTGACCAGCGGTTAGGACGGTAAAACTTCACAATGACGGGGGACGCTTCTTCAATGCCGACTTGATAGACACGGTTCTCGTAACTATTGAGAGGATATTGACGCATATCGGTTAGCAATCCTAAGCTCTCGACGGCATCGATGACACGGTCAGGAGTCAAAGTCTGATAAGGATGCTGAGTTAGGTTGTCGAATTCGTTTTCTGTGCTGGTCATGTTGGCCGCTTGTTATCCGCCAGTAGTGGCGGCTAAGTGAAATTACGACCAGTATAACTGAGGGACTTTGCTAACGCAGTTTAATGTTTTGCTGTTCGCGCTAAACACCAGACGCCCACTTGGCTAGCCCCTGACTGCTTGAGAATAAGTGCCATTGAATGAGCGGTGCTACCTGTGGTCATGACATCATCAATTAGGAGCATATGCTCACCATTGAGTTTTTTGCGCGTAGGATGAAAATTCTTACTGACGTTATTGATGCGTTGTTGGCGGTTGAGCGCTTTTTGTTCACCGCTATGGCTTCGGGTTGCCAGTTGGGCGATAACCGGCTTGTCGAGAGCACGGCCCAATTCACGAGCAATCAGTTCAGCGGGATTGAAGCCTCTTTTCATTAGACTCCAGCGTGTTGACGGCGCAAAGGTGAAGGCATCGACTTGAGATAAAGCCTGAGGCTGGCTGTGCAGCATTAAGCTGGCCAATTTATGGGCCCATTCGGTACGACGTTTTGATTTTAGGCGTTGTAGCCAAGTATCAATGGGGGCGGCGTAGCTGAAACTGCTATGGCTATAATCGAAAGCGGGCTTGATATGTAAGCACTGACCGCAATAACCTTGATTCGGAAGTGGTATGGCACACATCTGACAGCGGTGTTTTACTTGCGGCAGCGAGTCTTCGCAGCTTGGGCATATAAACCCTGCGTCGTGATTTGTTTCTAGGCAAAGCTCACAGGTCTTGTTTAAAAATGCCGGTAGTGCAATTTTTAACCGTGAGTATACCTTTTTATCTATCCAAGTTGACCAATCCATGTGTCTAGCTATTATGCGTTCAGTAATCCATGTTGATGAGGATTCTAACAGTTGAATGAGGTAAAAGGTATGAGTCAAACGAATGAAAGAGGCGACAAATTGCGCCATGATTGGCAGCAGCAAGAGGTCGCTGAGCTTTTTGCTTTGCCACTTAATGACCTTTTATTTAAAGCTCAGACTGTTCATCGCCAATATTTCGATCCAAATCAGGTGCAAGTAAGTACTTTATTATCGATTAAAACCGGTGCTTGCCCAGAAGATTGCGCTTATTGCCCACAGAGTGCTCGTTACGATACCAAGCTTGAAAAAGAAAAGTTAATGGAAGTCGAAGCGGTGATCGAAAAAGCCAAAGCGGCAAAAGCGGCGGGTTCTGATCGTTTTTGCATGGGTGCTGCTTGGCGTTCTCCGCGTGCGAAAGATATGCCTTATGTATTGGCAATGGTTGAAGGGGTTAAAAACCTAGGAATGGAAACCTGCATGACGCTGGGTATGCTGGATCAAGAGAAATCTGAGCAGCTTGCCGAAGCGGGTTTGGATTATTACAACCATAACCTAGATACGTCTCCTGAATATTATGGCGATATTATTACTACCCGTACGTATTCTGATCGCTTAGAAACTCTGCAAAACGTGCGTGATTCAGGTATGAAAGTTTGTTCTGGCGGTATTGTCGGAATGGGGGAAGAAGAGAAAGATCGTATCGGTTTATTACGCCAGCTGGCTAACTTGCCTCAGCACCCTGACTCTGTGCCAATCAACCAGCTAGTTAAAGTAGAAGGTACGCCGTTAGAAACGGAAGGGGATCTCGATCCGTTTGAGTTTATTCGTACTATTGCGGTTGCTCGTATCATGATGCCTCAGTCTCATGTGCGCTTAAGTGCGGGCCGTGAAGAAATGTCGGAAGAGATGCAGTCTATGTGTTTCTTCGCCGGTGCTAATTCGATCTTTTATGGCGAGTGTCTATTAACGACGCCAAATCCTGCGGCGAATAAAGACCAGGATTTATTCCGTAAGTTAGGTATTAATTCAGACCATAAGGTGACGAAGCAGCCGAAAGAACTGGATGAGTTGTTGGTTAATGAGTTAGCTAAGCCCGTCGAGAATGAGATGTTTTATAGTGCTGTGAAATAAGCTTTGAGAAATAAGGGCGGTTAAATCGCCTCGACCAATATGAAAAAGCTTTAATAAAAAATTGGCTATATAACGATACAGTCTAAGAGAGGTCAGCATTGCGCTGGTCTCTTTGCGTTTGGCTGTTTAAAATGTATACAGCGATAGATAAAAACCGAGAGGCGTGTATGAATATAGGCTCAACATCAGGTTCATCATTCAGTATTGCAACTGCGGGTATTCAGCAAAGTACCGAGCAAGTAAAGCAAGCTTCACAGCAAGTTGTTGAAGCGACTACGGCTAGGCCTGCTCAAGGTACGGTAGAAGTGACCGACGCTTTGGTTAAGTTAAAACAAGGCGAACAAGGTGTAGAGGCTAATGCCAAAGTTTTAGAAGCCGCTGATAAGCAAATCGGCACATTATTGGATATTGAAGCTTAATTGATAAGCTTTTATTTCTAGGTTCATAATAGAGGTTAATTGAAAAGAGTATGCAAATTCCAACTAGCGCAGGCATGTTAGCCAATAGTGTGTTGCCGGTAACGCCGACACAGGGTGCGTTATTGTCACAAGTTGGAGAATCTGCAGGCTCTACCAGTTTTGCGCCAATTGAAGCGGTGTCTACGACTCGCTTATCTCGAGAAGTCCCTGAGCAGCATCCCCAACCAAATTTTGCCCCTGAAAATACAGGGCAAGCTAACTTAGTACCCGCAACGAATACACCTGTTGAAGGTGATTCAAATACTGATCAAGACAATAACTCTCAAGTTGAAAATTCTGTCGATGAAAAGCAGGACGACACCGAACAAGGTGAGCGTGTTGATCGGGAGGCTGACCAAGTTCAGCGCCAACAGGCGCAACAAGAGCAGCAAGAGCAGCAAGACCTCGATATCATTCGCCAGCTATCTCAACGAGATACTGAGGTTCGTGCTCACGAACAGGCGCATAGCGCGGTAGGTGGGCAGTATGCAGGCGCGGCTCAATACAGTTACCAGCGTGGACCAGACGGGGTGAATTATGCGGTCGGTGGTGAAGTCCCAATTGATGTCGGGCCAATCAATGGTGATCCTCGAGCGACCTTAGAAAAGATGCAGATCGTTCAGCGTGCGGCACTGGCACCTGCGGAACCTTCTTCTCAAGATCGCAGAGTTGCTGCCCTTGCTTCTCAGCAAGCCAATCAGGCACGAGCGGAAATTGTCAGTGAAAGCCGTGTGGTTAATAGCTCTGAAGATGAAGACGCTTCACAAGCGGAAAACGATCTGGCCAGTGAAAAATCGACGGTTAGGGTCACGGCTCAGCCCAGCGCTGAAAATGAGAGTTTTCAAATCTTTAATGACCGCATTGCCAAAATTAATGAAATTCTTTTAGCGGTTAGCCAAAATGATGCCTCTAATGCGGCAGGTCAGCTATTAGACGATGTGGTCTAGCCAAAGGGCCTGCCTTTCCTGACTTCTATTAAAAAACACCTCTGAAACCGCTCCTTAGCGGTTTTATTTTTTCTATGCTATTCATCACGCTGGCTTGACAAAATAAGTCTGTAAACGTATGTTTCAAACAAGTGTTTGAATTTGATAGTTGTTCATATTGTAATCGCAATTATCAGTTGTTAATCGATATGCGGCTTTTGCCGTTCATAAACATAAGGCTCAGAGGTTTTTCTAATGCCAGAGTATAAAGCTCCCCTACGTGAAATGAAGTTCATCGCTGATGAATTACTAGATTACCCAGCTCACTACGCAAGCCTACCAGTATATGCTGACGTAGCGACGCCAGACATGGTTGATGCAATCGTGACTGAAGGTGCTAAGTTCTGTGAAAACGTTCTTGCTCCTCTAAACAAAGTGGGTGACGAAGAAGGTTGTACTCGCAACGCAGATGCTTCTGTTACTACACCAACAGGCTTTAAAGATGCTTACCGTCAATATGTTGATAACGGTTGGGCTTCTTTGTCTTCTGACGTTGAATACGGCGGTCAAGGCTTACCAGAATCTCTAGGTACTATTGTTTCTGAAATGGTTGGTACGGCTAACTGGTCTTGGGGCATGTACCCTGGTCTATCTCACGGCGCTAAAAATACTTTAGAAGCTTGGGGTACTGAAGACCAGAAGCAAACTTACCTTACTCAGCTTATCTCTGGTGAGTGGACAGGTACTATGTGCTTGACTGAACCAGCTTGTGGTTCTGATCTAGGTATTTTGAAAACTAAAGCTGAGCCAAATGCAGACGGTTCTTATGCCATTTCTGGTACTAAGATCTTCATCTCTGCGGGTGAGCACGATATGTCTGGTAACATCATTCACATCGTTCTAGCTCGTCTACCTGGCGCTCCAGCGGGCACTAAGGGTATTTCTTTATTCATCGTTCCTAAGTTCATCGTGAACGAAGACGGTACTCCAGGCGATCGTAACGCTGTTGAGTGTGGTTCTTTGGAACATAAGATGGGTATCCATGGTAACTCAACTTGCGTTATGAACTTCGATGGCGCTAAAGGTTGGTTGATTGGACCAGAAAACAAAGGCTTGAACTGCATGTTCACCTTTATGAACACGGCTCGTATCGGTACTGCTCTACAGGGTGTTGCTGCTGCTGAAGGTTCTTTCCAGGGTGCACTAGCATACGCGAAAGATCGTTTAGCGATGCGTTCTTTAACAGGTCCTAAGGCACCTGAAAAAGCTGCTGATCCAATTATCGTTCACCCAGACGTTCGTAAAATGCTTCTTACTCAGAAAGCATTTGCTGAAGGTGGTCGTGCACTAGTATATCTAACGGCTATGAACGCAGATATCGTTCATAACGGCGAAACTGAAGAAGATCGTAAAGCCGCTGACGAAATGTTGGGCTTCTTGACTCCAATCGCTAAAGCATTCTTGACTGAGACGGGTTTTGAAGCTGCAAACCACGGTGTTCAGGTATTTGGTGGTCACGGTTTCATCGCTGAGTGGGGTATGGAACAGATCGTTCGTGATACTCGTATCTCTATGTTGTATGAAGGAACTACCGGTATTCAGGCACTTGATCTATTAGGCCGTAAGGTTCTTATGACTCAAGGTGCTTCTTTGAAGCAGTTCACTAAGCTTGTTCACGGTTTCTGCAAAGAAAACGCTGATAATGCTGACATGAAAGAGTTCATCGAGCCATTGGCTAAGTTGAACAAAGAGTGGGGCGATCTGACTATGAAGATCGGCATGAGCTCTATGCAAAACCGTGACGAAGTAGGTTCCGCATCTGTTGATTACCTAATGTACTCTGGTTATGTAACCCTTGCTTACTTGTGGGCTAAGATGGCTAAAGTTGCTCAGACTAACTTGGCAGCGGGTACGACTGAAGAAGACTTCTACAGCGCTAAAGTTAAAACTGCCCGTTTCTACTTCCAGCGTATTCTTCCACGTACTGCGTCTCACGCAATTACGATGGTTGCTGGTGCAGATAGCTTGATGGCTCTTGAAGAAGACCACTTCGCTTTCTAAGCTAATGCGTGATTCATCACGCATTTAAAAAAAGCCGCACTTTTTAGTGCGGCTTTTTTGGTTTTGGCGGTAAATGAAGTAAATTAAGCAGTTATTTCGTCCTAATTGACCGATTATTGATGCTCTATGGTCGACTGTGGCGCTAGATGGTTTAAAATACCGCGCAGTAAATTCGCACAATGGCTCATTGAGCACGCTCAAATGAGCACAGTGGTTAACTCAGTTGGTAAAGATCCGACAAGTTTAAATCACTAAATTTTATTGAATGAGGAAGGTTACATGCCTGAGTATACAGCTCCCCTGCGCGATATGCGCTTCCTACTAAATGAAGTATTTGATGCTCCAAGCATGTGGGCTGAAAATGCTCGTTTGGCTGAAGTGGTTGATCCTGAAACTGCCGATGCGATCCTTGAAGAAGCGGGCAAAATCTCTGCTGAAGTTTTAGCACCTATCAACCGTGAAGGTGATGAAGTAGGTTCTAAATGGAAAGATGGTGAAGTAACAGCACCTCCTGGTTTTAAAGAAGCTTACCAAACTTATAGCGAAGGCGGCTGGGGCGGTCTTGGCGGTAATCCTGAATTTGGCGGCATGGGCATGCCTAAGATGCTTGTGGGCCAAGTTGAAGAAATGATTCAGGGTTCTAACATCTCTTTTGGTCTTGCACCAATGTTGACTGCCGGTGCGTGTTTATCTCTAAACGCTCACGGTTCTCAAGAGCTTAAAGAAAAATACCTTCCGAACATGTACTCTGGTCAATGGCCGGGTGCGATGGATTTGACCGAACCTCATTGTGGTACTGACTTGGGTATTATCCGTACCAAGGCTGAGCCACAGGCTGACGGTTCTTTCGCGATTTCTGGTACCAAGATCTTCATCACTTGGGGCGAGCACGACATGGCGGAGAACATCATTCACCTTGTTCTAGCTAAGCTTCCAGATGCACCAGCGGGTCCTAAAGGTATCTCTTTATTCCTAGTGCCTAAGTTCCTTGTGAACGAAGATGGTTCTTTAGGTGATCGTAACCCTGTTAACTGTGGTTCTATCGAGCACAAGATGGGTATTAAAGGTTCTGCGACGTGCGTAATGAACTTTGATGGCGCTAAGGGTTGGTTGATCGGTGATGAGAACAAAGGCTTAAACGCTATGTTCACTATGATGAACTACGAGCGTGTTGCGGTTGGTATTCAGGGTCTTGGTGTTGCTGAGAACTCTTACCAGAATGCAGTAACCTACGCGAATGATCGTCTACAGTCTCGTGCACCAACGGGTAAAGTGGCACCAGAGAAATCTGCTGACCCAATTATCGTGCATCCAGATGTACGTCGTATGCTTTTGACCATGCGTGCTAATACTGAAGGCTCTCGTGCTTTCTCTATGTATGCTTCTAAGTGGTTGGATTTATCTAAGTTCTCTGACGATGCAGAGACTAAGAAATACGCTGAAGCCATGGTTTCTTTGCTAACACCTGTGGTTAAGTCTTTCTTGACCGACCTTGCATTAGAATCAGCAGTTGCGGGTCAGCAAGTATTTGGTGGTCACGGTTTCATTCGTGAGTGGGGCCAAGAGCAACACGTACGTGATATCCGTATTACTCAGATTTATGAAGGAACCAACGGTATCCAGTCTCTTGACCTTATCGGTCGTAAGATTGCTGGTAACGGCGGTGCTTTCTACAAGCTTTACGCTGAAGAAATTGCTCAGTACTGTGCAAGCCAAGAAGGTAACCCTGCAATGGCTGAGTTCATCACTCCGCTGAAAGCAGCAGTGGCTAACTTGACTGATTTGACCGAGTGGGTTCTGACTCAAGCTCAATCAAATGCTAACGAAATCGGTGCTTCTTCGGTTGAATACCTACAGGTATTTGGTTATACCTCTTTTGCTTACATGTATGCAATGATGGCTGAGAAGTCATTGGCTAAAGAAGGTTCTGAGCCTTATTACGCGAACAAGCTAGCGACTGCTCGCTTCTTCACTAAGCGTTTATTGCCAAGATACATTTCTTTGAGCGAGTCTGTTAAAGGCGGCGCTGATTGCTTGTACGCAATGGAAGCAGATCAGTTTTAATTTGAGCTCAAATTAAGATTGTACTAAAAAAGCCGAATCAGAGATGATTCGGCTTTTTTGTGCCTGTTTGTTAGATGTCGCAAATGGTCTTAATTGAAATCAAAAGGGAATGTAAAATCTGAGTTATACACTTTTACAGACCTGTCTATTATCTTTTATCTAATACATAATGTTGGTATAACAATAATAGGGATGTCGCCATAATGGCAGATAAAGAATTAGATAAGCGGGTAGAGCGTTCGCGCCGCTTATTGATTGATGCCTTGCTAGAGCTGATGAAGGATCGTCCGTATAGCAAAATTTCGGTAGCTCATATTGCTGAGCAGTCAGGGGTTGCACGCCCTACGTTTTATCTACATTTCCACTCTAAAGATGATTTATTAATCGCTTACATCGATGAGATGTTTAATAAGTTCTATGCCGAAATCGATGGTTATATCACGCAGCGTAAAGATGCTGATCCGGTAATTGCTTCCATTATGTTCCATCAATGGTCGGATAATGCGGTATTTGCACGACTATTAATGCAAGATGATATTGATAGTCTGATGATGAATCAGTTTAAGAACTATGTATCGCGTGTGGTTGAGCGCTTTATGGAAGCTCATGGGATTCAAAATCGAGCGGGGCTATTACCTTATGTCGTTGATTACCTAGCAGGTGCTTCTTTTATGGTGATTACTCGCTGGGTGCGGGAAGGGTTTGTTGAGACACCCGAGGTGATGGGTGAGCTTTATGCTTCTTTAGTGCGCCCAGGGTTATTAGCGGTTTTGTTGGGTGGTTATTTGTAATTAGCCTGCTAGTCATAATCGATAGGCATAAAAAAGCCGAGCATCTAGCTCGGCTTTTTTGGATAAGGCTTAAAGCCCTATCTTATTCAGCGATCTCAGGCGTTGCCGCGGATCCTGCTCGACGCTTAAGGTCATGGCGTTTTTCATGAATTTTGCGGATCTTACGTTGCGCAACTTCAAACGCATCTTTTACGGCTACGTACATATCTTCGTGAGCCTTGTTATCATGGTTGTCGTTGGTAATTGCGACTGTTTCACCGGGTAAGCCAATTTCAAGTGATACGTGAGCTAGCTTGCCTTTATTGCTGTGGTTGTGCGGCATAGCCACAACCGCGCGAATACCGGTTACAGAATCATATATGCTGGAGATCTTACCGGCTTTTTCTCGTATCAATTGCTCGATACCATCAGAGTGTTCAATATCACGGAAGCTAATTTCCAAACCTTTCATGGCGAATCCTTATAAATGTTCAAGTACTAATAATGGTCCATGGATTACAAAAGCGCTATGCGTTAAGTCAAATTAATTGTCCTATTGTGCACACTGGGTCAAAACAATCTTGTCTTAAGCATTAGGCTATCTCGCCTGCGCTATAATAAAACATGTGGCAATCGTCTTTAATTTTCAAGTGTTAATGTTAAAAATGATGAAAAATATTGATCTAAGGTGATCACAATTGAGTTAAATCAGCATTGAGTGTGTTAATTTTGCAGGGCTCAATATTATTCTACCAAACCTCTTAAGAGACCCTTTTATGCCTGTGGAAAAACCCGTTCAAGTCTATCAGGCTCCTTATGTGTTCTTTGACCTCGATGATTCCTTGATTAACAAAGACGCTAGCAGCCTTTGGATTAAATGGCGTGTGCGCTTTGATCGATGGGCGGTTATAGAAGCGATTCAGGCGTTGGCATCTCTGTACCGAGCCTACAAAAAGGGTAAGGTCAGTCATTGGCGATTATCGACCTATTATCGAACTCGAACGAAGGGGATGAGTATTGCGGATTATCAGGATCATATTGATCATTTTTTCCGCGAAAGAGGACATTTGTATATTTATCCACAAGCGGCCTCATTACTTTTTGCTTATCGCCGCCAAGGAAGCCAATTAATTTTAATAACCGGCCAAGATGAAATTATGGCTAAGGCCTACGCCGATGCGTTAGGTCTAGATTATGTGATTGGCAATCGATTTGAGCTTGATGACGGGAAAATTAAAGGTCTGACAAAACCTCTCTGTTATGGCCAAGGTAAGGTCGATATGGCGCAGGCTTTTGCCAAAGAGCAAGGCTTTGAGCTTTCGGATGCAGTTTTTTATAGCGACAGTCATGCGGATTTACCTTTGTTAGAGGCGGTTAAGCAGCCGGTAGTACTCAACCCGAATGCCCAATTAGCGGACCTTGCTTTGCAAAGAGGCTGGCCGCGGGTAGATTGGCGTAAGAGCTAGACTCAAACCAGCCAACTCGGTATAGTTGAGCTACTTTTTTAATTTGAATGCTTGGAGCACTTTCGTGTCCTTTCAGTACACTTGTCCGAATCAACAAGGGCATCACTTTTCTAAACGATGGTAATAGTCTAAGGGCCGACTCGGCCTACTTTTGTCTTTTATTTATACATTTTAACCATCGCATCTGATTGCTTGACGGACTAGGTCATGACTCCTGAACAATTTAAAACATTAACGCAGCAAGGCTACAATCGTATCCCTGTGGCGCGTGAAGTAATGGCAGATTTAGATACGCCATTATCTACCTATCTTAAGCTCGCTTCTGGGCCTTACTCTTATTTGCTTGAATCCGTTCAAGGCGGCGAGAAGTGGGGTCGTTATTCAATGATCGGCCTACCTTGTTCGGAAGTGATTAAGGTTGAAGGCTTGAGCATTAGCCATTTTGTTGATGGTAAATTAACGACTCAGCTAGATGTAGAAGATCCTCTGGATTATATCGAGCAGCTACAAGCCAAATATAAAGTGCCGACGCTTGATAATATGCCCATCTTTGATGGCGGTTTGGTCGGCTATTTTGGCTACGATACCGTGCGTTATATCGAGAAGCGTTTGCAAGATACTTGTCCGCCGGATGAATTAGGCACTCCTGATATTTTATTAATGGTATCGGAAGAAGTTGTGGTCTTTGATAACCTCAGCGGCAAAATTTATCTGATCGTTTTGGCTAATCCTGAACAGGAAAATGCTCTAGAGACAGCGCAAGCACGCTTAGATGAATTGCGTATTAAACTACGCCAGCCTTACCAAGGAAATGTTGGTCAGGCATTAGCCGAGCCGAAAGTGATTGATGAAGCAGATTTTAAATCGGGCTTTGGTGAAGAGAAATTTCAGCAGTCGGTTGAAGATATTAAAGAATATATCCTTTCCGGTGACATTATGCAGTGCGTTATTTCACAGCGTATGCAGGTGCCATTTGAAGGAGATCCGATTCAGATCTATCGTGCATTACGTACTTTAAACCCATCGCCCTATATGTATTTTATGGATTTGGATGACTTCCATATTGTCGGTTCTTCTCCTGAAATCTTGGCTCGTCTTGAAGATGGTGAAGTGACGGTGCGTCCAATTGCCGGTACCCGCTATCGCGGAAAAACTCCGGAAGAAGATTTGGCGCTAGAAAAAGAATTACTCTCAGATCCTAAAGAAATTGCCGAGCACCTGATGCTGATTGATTTAGGGCGTAATGACGCCGGTCGAGTATCACAAGTCGGCACCGTAGAAGTCAGTGATCAGATGGTAGTTGAGCGCTATAGCCATGTGATGCATATCGTTTCCAACGTTACCGGTAAAGTGAAAGAAGACATTAGTGCGATGGACGTATTACGTGCAGTTCATCCTGCCGGAACCTTAAGTGGTGCACCGAAAATCCGCGCTATGGAAATCATCGATCAGATGGAGCCGGTTAAGCGTGGGGTTTATGGTGGTGCAGTGGGCTATCTAAGTTGGAATGGCAATATGGATACCGCCATTGCGATTCGAACTGCGGTGATTAAAGATGGTATTTTAAACATTCAAGCGGGTGCTGGTGTCGTTGCTGATTCTGTCCCCCGCCTTGAGTGGAAAGAAACATTAAATAAAGGTCGTGCGCTATTTCGTGCAGTGGCTATGGCCGAATCTGGCCTGGACCAATAGGAGGAGTTTATTATGTTACTAATGATTGATAATTATGATTCCTTTACCTACAACGTGGTGCAATATTTTGCCGAGCTAGGTGCGGATGTTCAGGTCTATCGCAATGATGAAATTACTATCGAACAAATCGAGGCTTTGAACCCCGATCACCTAGTGATTTCGCCTGGGCCTTGTACACCAAAAGAAGCGGGCATTTCGGTGGAGGCGATTCGTCACTTTGCCGGTAAACTTCCGATTTTGGGTATTTGTTTAGGGCATCAAAGTATCGGCCAAGTTTTTGGTGGTGATATTGTCCGTGCTGGTCAGGTAATGCATGGTAAGACTTCCCCTGTCGTGCATGCGGATAGTGGGGTATTTAAAGACTTAAATAATCCTCTGATTGCTACTCGCTACCACTCTTTAGTGATTGATAAAAAGACCTTGCCAGACTGCTTAGAGATTACCTCTTGGACAGAAAACCAAGATGGGAGTATGGAAGAAATCATGGGTGTGCGTCATAAAGAATTGGATATCGAAGGGGTGCAGTTTCACCCTGAGTCAATTCTGACAGTGCAAGGCCATGAGCTATTAAATAATTTTTTAAAGCGCAGCAAGTAGCTGTCAGATAATCGAAGGAATTTTCCATGAATATTCAGCAAGGCTTAGCTAAAGTCATTGAGTCTCAGGATCTGACGACGGAAGAAATGTTTGCAGTCATGAGTCAGATTATGGGTGGTGAGGCGACTCCTGCTCAGATCGGTGGCTTCTTAGTGGCGCTGCGTATGAAAGGCGAAACGATTGATGAAATTACCGGTGCTGCGACGGTAATGCGTAAGCTCGCATCGGGTGTGAAGGTCGATGATGCTAATGCGGTTGATACCTGCGGTACAGGTGGTGATGGTTCTAATTTGTTCAATGTTTCTACGGCTTCTTCTTTTGTAGTGGCTGCGGCAGGTGGCAAGGTTGCTAAACACGGTAATCGCAGTATTTCTTCAAGCACGGGTAGCGCGGATGTATTGGAATTTGCCGGTGTCTCGTTAACCTTAACCACCGAGCAAGTTGCACGTTGTGTGAATGAGATTGGTGTGGGCTTTATGTTTGCGCCCGCTCATCACAGTGCGATGAAGCATGCTATTGGGCCGCGTAAAGAATTGGCTCAGCGAACTATTTTTAACATGCTTGGCCCATTGACCAATCCCGCTGGAGTTAAAAACCAAGTGATTGGGGTATTTAATGCAGCGCTTTGTCGCCCATTAGCAGAAGTATTACAGCGTTTAGGCAGTGATCATGTTTTGATTGTGCATTCTGATGATGGTTTAGACGAAATTAGTTTAGCGGCTGAAACCACAGTAGCTGAATTAAAAGACGGTCAAATTACTGAATACAAATTAAAGCCTGAAAATGTCGGTATCGATAGTCAAAACTTGGCAGGTCTAATTGTTGATAGTGCCGAGCAAAGCTATGGGTTGATTAAAGATGCTTTAGGTAAGCGTGAAACAGAAGCGGGTAATAAAGCCGCTGATATTATTGCATTAAATTCGGGTGCTGCAATTTATGCCGCCAATATCGCAAGTAGCTTAGAGCAGGGTGTAGAAATGGCGCAAGATGCCATTTTCACCGGGCTGGCACTTGGAAAATTAAATGAACTAGTAACCTTTACTCGTTGCTTAGCGGAAGATCAAAAGTAGATGAATACCCCAACGATTTTAAAAAAGATCCTTGATACTAAGGTGATTGAAGTTCAGCAACGCAGTGCTGTGAACTCTTTGGCTGATATGAAAGCGCGTGCTTTTGACCAGCCTGAAGCGCGTGGTTTTTATAAAGCGATGCAAGCGAAAGTCGCTGCGGGTTTACCTGCGGTAATTGCCGAAGTGAAAAAAGCATCACCGAGTAAAGGTGTTTTTCGCGAAGACTTTGATCCTGCACGTATTGCAGCATCTTATGAGCAAACGGGTGCGGCGTGTTTATCGATTTTAACCGATAAAGATTACTTCCAAGGCAGTGAGGAGTTTTTGCAGCAAGGCCGTAATGCTTGTTCTATTCCTGTGATCCGTAAGGATTTCTTAATCGATCCTTATCAGGTATTTGAAGCGAAAGTTATCAATGCCGACTGTATTCTTTTAATCGTATCCGCTTTAAGTGATATGCAGTTACAAGATCTTTCTGGTTTAGCAGCCGAGCTAGGTATGGATGTATTAGTGGAAGTGCATGATGAACAAGAGCTTCATTCTGCGCTTAAACTGGATACGCCGCTAGTGGGCATTAATAACCGTAATCTTCATACGTTTGAAGTGAGCTTAGAAAATACCTATGCTTTGTTAGATCAGATTCCGGCAGATCGTATGGTTGTGACGGAAAGTGGAATTCTAGGGCGTGATGATGTTGCGGCGATGCGGGCTAAGCAAGTTAATGCTTTCTTGGTCGGTGAAGCCTTTATGCGTGCGGAATATCCCGGTGATAAGTTGGCGGAATTGTTCTTCTAGTATGTCGAATTAGATAGCAAGATGTTAACGAAAAATGCAGCCTTCATGATCTCCATGTGGCTGCATTTTTGTTTCTAGCCATGATGCTTTTGCTAGTAGTTATCAGGATACTTTTCTCGAATAGCGACGAGGGCATCAATATTTTCTTCGAATAGTTGCACCAGTTTAGGTTCAAACTGTTTGCCACTCTCTTCCTTAATAAGACCAATAATTTTCTCTACTGGCCAAGGCTCTTTATAGCAGCGCTTACTACCTAGGGCATCAAATACATCCGCTAAAGCGGTGATTCGACCCGCAATGTGGATATCTTCACCCTTAAGGCCTCTGGGGTAGCCATTACCATCCCATTTCTCATGATGTTGACCAGCGATAATTGAACCTAATTGCAATATACGCTTGTCAGATTTAGCGAGAATCTCCTCTCCCATCAAGGCGTGAGTTTGCATAATCTCCCATTCTTCCGGGGTATGCTTACCGGGTTTATTTAGAATGCTGTCTGGAATGCCGACTTTTCCAACGTCATGCAAAGGAGAGGCAAGCTTAATGAGCTCTGACTCTTGTTCGGGTAAGCCATAAGCGTCGGCTAATAGCTGCGATATCTGTGCAACGCGTTTAACGTGAGCGCCAGTTTCTTTGGAGCGCTGTTCAACTGCCTCACCTAGCATGTATACCAGTTCTTTTTGCGTTTCTTGGATATCATCACGCATCAATAGGTTTTCGTAAGTGATGGCGACGTTGGCCGCGTAGATCTCTAAAAGCTGCTTATCGAGTTCGCTGAGCGAATGGTGGAAGGTCACGTAGAGTAAGCTTTCACTGCCCTTCTGAGTGGAGAAGTAACCAATGTAATAGTCTTCGTGGTAATGGGACTTGTGATCAGCTAGCACTTCTTTGAAGCCTTCTTGCACCTGATCGGGTAGTTCATCCAAGCTAGTGACAGTATGAGTGGTTTGCATATCTCCAGTAGCCGCTAAGATCCTGAAGGTACGTGTTTCAATGTCTAGCTGGGTATCATGGGTAATGGATGAGCAATAAAGCGCACTTTGCTCTAATCCCAATAAATTCGTGATCTGGGAGAGTACGGCGCTGGCAAATTTATTCAGTGTACCTGAGCCAAAGACTTCAGTTGATGCCTTGATAACACCTTCTAAGCCCTTTCTATGGGAATTCAGTGTGCAAATATCGCGATAACTGCGCAATGTGGCATAGAGAAGGGTATTCAGCTTAGTCGTAGTGAGCTCAGTTTTATCTTTATAGTCATTAATATCGTAATTACGAATGACTTCATTTTCAGGAGCTTGGCCAGGTTGACCTGTTCTGAGTACTAAACGGGTATAGCGGTTATGTAGGTCTTCCCGAATATAGCGAGCGACTTCTAGTCCTGCATGCTCATCTTCCATTACAACGTCGAGTATCGCCAAGGCAATATCGTCACGCTGAGCCATGATTTCTTTGGCCTCTTGGCCACTATAAGCACTAATTAGTTCGAGCTTTAAGCCGTCAAAAGAAAAGTTATGCAGCACCATGCGTGTTACTTTATGCACGTCTGGCTCGTCATCTGCGATTAATATTTTCCAGGTTTGATCAGCAGTAGACTGGGTTTGTTCATCATCGCCGCCAAACAAAGGTTCGTCGTCGCTGAATAAAGCTTGCTCGCTCATATAGTCCGGCTCCAATTACACTAATTCAAGTCTAGATCAAGCTGACTCAGTCTGCTTACTGATTTGATAATTATTTGCTAGTAATTGGAGCTTAGGGATTAGCTATCTCTTCTGGGTAGGCTCGCAGCTCGACGTGTACCATGGACAACCATGGTTTTGCCCGCTACATCGACTAAGCCCTGCTCTTCTAAGGCTTTTAAAACACGGCCAACCATTTCTCGTGAACAGCCTACAATTCGGCCGATTTCCTGACGAGTAATTTTAATCTGCATACCATCGGGATGTGTCATGGCATCCGGCTGCTGGGATAGTTCTAATAACGTGCGAGCTACACGGCCCGTGACATCTAAGAAAGCTAAATCACCCGCTTTACGTGTTGTATTACGGAGGCGAAGGGACATTTGTTCAAAAATGGCATAGAGCAAGCGAGGGTCATCTTTCACTAGCTCAAGGAATTTGGTATAGCTAATTTCAGCGACTTCACAGTCAGCTTTAGCTTTAACCCAGGCCGTTCGTGCTTTAGCTTCAGGATCGAAAAGCCCCATCTCACCAAAGAAGTCGCCTTGGTTAAGGTAGGCCATAATCATTTCTCGGCCATCTTCATCTTCGATTATGACGGAAACGGATCCTTTGACGAGAAAGAACAAAGAATCACTTTGATCTCCCGCATAAATTAGCGTGCTACGGGCGGGGTAGCGGCGACGGTGAGCATGTTCTAAAAAAACGTCGATATATTCAGCTTTAGTATTCAGTCCATAAAGGCTCATAAATCAGTTACCCATCCGCGGTAATAAGAGCGAAAAAATGCTCATTGAAAACAATCACTTAGTTGTAATAAAACTTCTTAACGTTGCATAGTGCAGTAGCATGACCTGTTAAGCCAGCTTATTCTACCAAACTCATCTAATACTACGAGTACTTAGGTCTCACAATTATAGGTGAAATTATTCTATCTGCCTTTGCTATGGTAACCTTGCGCCATTCTAGGGAGAAACTTAATGAAAGCGACAATCAAATGGGGCGGTGACGTCAAATTTATCGGTGAATCCGGCACGGGTCATACTGTGATTATGGATGGGCCAGAAGATCATGGTGGTAAGAATCAGGGCGTTCGCCCGATGGAGCTGCTACTTTTAGGAATGGGCGGTTGCACCAGCTTTGATGTAATGAGCATTTTAAAGAAGCAACGCCAAGACGTTGTCGATTGTGTGGCGGAAATTGAAGCGGAACGTGCGGATACGGTGCCTTCGGTTTTTACCAAGATTCATATCCACTTTAAAGTGCAGGGTCGTAAGCTGCGCGAAGTGGCGGTTGAGAAGGCGGTAGCTTTATCAGCTGAGAAATACTGTTCTGCTTCGATCATGCTTGAAAAAGGCGGAGTAGAGATTACTCATAGCTTTGAAGTTGAAGCCGTAGAGTAATCTCTAAAGCTCGAGCTCAAAAGACAGAATCAAAAAAGCCCCTATTGATTGCTCAATAGGGGCTTTTTTTTGAGGCTGAATAAACAGCCTCAATAGAGGCGCTTACTAATTACTTAGACGCTTCTACGATACGCTTCATGTCAGTCATGTAGCCACGTAGCTCTTCACCAACATATTCAACTGGGTGATTACGGATTTCGTCGTTAACTTCAACTAGACGAGCGTTATCAACAGAGTTAGACGTTAGGTTCAAACCTTTACCAATCACTTCAGTTGTGATGTTTGGCATGAACTTCTCAGCCAATAGAGGTACTGCTGCGTGTGCGAACAAGTAGCAACCGTATTCTGCAGTATCAGAAATCACAACGTTCATTTCGTAAAGCTTCTTACGAGCGATAGTATTAGCGATTAATGGAGTTTCATGTAGAGACTCGTAGTAGGCAGACTCTTCAACGATACCAGACTCAACCATAGCTTCAAACGCAAGCTCAACGCCGGCTTTAACCATAGCAACAAGCATGATGCCTTTGTCGAAGAACTCTTGCTCGTCGATTACTGCGTCAGATGGAGCTGCTTTTTCGAAGCCAGTCTCTGCAGTTTCTTCACGCCATTTAAGAAGGTTAGCGTCGTCGTTCGCCCAATCTTCCATCATGGTCTTAGAGAAGTGACCAGTGATGATGTCGTCTTGATGCTTGCGGAACAAAGGACGCATAAGGTCTTTAAGTTCTTCAGCCATATCAAAAGCAACGATCTTAGCTGGGTTAGATAGACGATCCATCATGTTAGTGATGCCGCCAATCTTCAATGCTTCAGTCACAGTTTCCCAACCGAACTGAATCAATTTAGCAGCGTATGGGCCGTCGATGCCGTCAGCAACCATTTTTTCGTAGCCCAAGATTGCGCCAGTCTGCAACATACCACAAAGGATAGTTTGCTCACCCATAAGGTCAGACTTAACTTCAGCAACGAAAGAAGATTCAAGACAACCAGCACGGTCACCACCAGTAGCAGAAGCGTAAGCTTTAGCAAGATCCCAACCTTCGTTACGAGGATCGTTTTCTGGGTGAACAGCAAGAAGCGTTGGAACACCGAAGCCACGCTTGTATTCTTCACGTACTTCAGAACCTGGGCACTTAGGAGCAACCATGATTACTGTGATGTCTTCACGGATCTGCATGCCTTCTTCAACAACGTTAAAGCCGTGAGAGTAAGCTAGAGCAGAGTCTTTCTTCATCAAAGGCATAACAGCAGTAACTACTGCAGTGTGCTGCTTATCAGGAGTTAGGTTAAGTACTAGATCAGCTTGAGGAATCAAGTCTTCGTAAGTACCAACAGTGAAACCATTGTCAGAAGCGTTTACGAAAGAAGCACGCTTCTCAGCGATAGCTGCTGCGCGTAGAGCATAAGAAATGTCTAGGCCAGAATCGCGCATGTTCAAACCTTGGTTAAGGCCTTGAGCACCACAACCAACGATTACGATTTTTTTGCCTTTAAGAGCTTCACAACCGTTAGCGAATTCGCTGCGGTCCATGAAACGACAACGGCCAAGTTGATCAAGCTGCTCACGCAAGTTAAGCGTGTTGAAATAGTTGTTAGACATGAGTCTCTCCAATCTAATAAGTGAATTTTGGCGAATCTGTATATTCGATGGCGTGCATTCTAAGGGAAGTTTGTCGTTGCGTAAAATGCTATAATTGCTTTTTTATGTTGCACTTTTTGCAATGAATAAGATGAAGGATATTGTGATGTATCACTTTTCACTGATGGGGTTGAATTTTTGATATGGAATACAAGGATTTAGAGGTTTTTATCCAACTAGCAGAGCATCAAAATTTAGGTGTTGTCAGCCAGTTGGTGCATGTCAGCCCCTCTACGTTAAGTCGTCGATTGAAGCGCATGGAAGAGAGTATCGGCTCTAACTTGTTTGATCGTGAAGGTACTCGGCTTAAGTTAACCGAAGAGGGAGAGCAATTTCGCCAACATGCCGAACAGGTGCTAGAGCTCTGGCATCAGCTTAAACTCTCTATGCAGCGTCAAGCCAGTGAGTTACAAGGGCAGCTGAGTATCTATTGCTCGGTAACGGCGAGCTATAGCTTTTTATCAGAATTATTAACTCGTTATAGGGCCCAGCACCCTTTGGTGGATATCCGCCTAATAACAGGGGATGCAGCAGAATCGATTCCCCATGTGCAGTCTGGGGATGTAGATATGGTGATTGCGGCAAGGCCTGATCAACTGGCGGCAAACCTCACTTTTAAAACAATTACTCCTGCACCATTACTCTTTATTGCTCCAGCATCAAGTCAGGCAGTCCCTGAATTATTGGAGGATGATATTCAATGGGATAAGGTGCCATTAGTGCTTTCGGAAACGGGCTTGGCGCGGACTCGAGTCGATCGTTGGTTTAAACAGAAGCGACTAAAGCAAAATATTTATGCCCAAGTCTCTGGTCACGAGGCAATCGTTAGTATGGTGAGTCTAGGTTGTGGTGTGGGTGTGGTTCCCGACCTAGTGCTTAAAAATAGTCCGTTAATGAATAAAGTTCGTATTCTAGATGTACAGCCAGAGCTAGAGCCCTTTGCTGTCGGGCTTTGCGCGCAAAGTAAGCGCTTACATGAACCCCTTATTTCAGCCTTGTGGCAAACGGTAATGTGGGAATAGCTGGCGATTTTTCGCCCACCTCAGTAAGATGGAGGGCTGAAATGGTATATCTGTAACAATCTGGCGATGTACCAGCGCTCTAAAGATGCAGTAGCGCTTAGCCCGCACGTTAGCGAATGATGGCAAATAGCATCTACTATTATATAGATAGGTATGATTTAAAGAATGAACGATCAAGATAATAAGGTAGTGAAGTTGAACGACGATATTCAAGATAACTCAGAACCTACAGGCACTGACTCGAAAGGCTCTGATACAACTGCTAGTCCTAAGCCACGTAATAAAGGCATTTATTTATTACCCAACTTGTTTACCACGGGTGCTTTGTTTTTCGGCTTTTATGCTGTTGTCGCGAGTATGAACGGATTATTTGCTAATGCCTCTATCGCGATTTTCATTGCGATGATCTTAGATGGATTAGATGGTCGTGTTGCTCGTTTAACCAATACACAAAGTGACTTTGGTGCTGAATACGATAGTTTGGCCGACATGGTTTCTTTTGGCGTTGCACCCGCTCTGGTTGCTTTTAGTTGGGCACTACAAGATTTAGGTAAGATTGGTTGGGTTGCTGCATTTGTTTATGTTGCTGGTGCAGCATTACGTTTAGCGCGTTTTAATACTCAAATTGATACTGCGGATAAAAATTATTTCACAGGTCTAGCGAGTCCAGCGGCGGCAGCGATCGTTGCGGGAACCGTATGGGCATTTAGCGAAATGGGTGCGACAGGGCAAGATGTTGCTTGGATTATGGCCTTTTTAGTTCCATTTGCCGGTCTATTAATGGTGAGTAATTTCCAATATCACAGTTTTAAAGGTTTGGACCTGAAAGGTAAGGTTCCTTTTGTTGCGATGCTAGCGGTGGTTATGGTTTTCGTTGTGGTTTCAATGGATCCAGCTAAAGTATTGCTATGTGTGTTTATGGCTTACGCATTATCGGGCCCTGCTGTGAGTGGTATGAAGTATTGGAAGGCGCGTAAATAATTTACTTTTCGTCTATTGATTAAGGTCTCAAATTTGAGGCCTTTTTTATGCCTGAGTGTTTAAACATTAATGTTTGTTCTTTTTTGAATCTTTTCCGGATCCCCCTGTCTACAGCTATTGTTACTAAGTTTTGTTATTAATATTTTGTCACTAAACTCTTGTTGCTAAGTCATAGAACTCACTCTTTAGAGATCATTATGCTAATTAAATCTGCTGCCGATATTAAGTCTTCTGAAATTACATCACACTCAGCCTATTTGAATCGTCGTAAATTCATGCAGCAAAGTGGCTTGGCCATGGCTGCAATGGGGCTAGCTTCGACTGCTGGGGCAATAGAAACCCATGATGGAAAGGCTCCAAAATTCGGACCAGACTGGTTAAAACAGCAGGTAGCGGGGGCAACCGAAACGAATTTTGGCAAAGATGAAAAACTAACCCCTTACCGTGATGTTACTTCTTATAACAACTTTTATGAGTTTGGCACGGGAAAGGATGACCCTGTCCGTAATGCGGGTTCATTAATTACCGATCCTTGGTCGGTAACAATTGAAGGGCAGTGTGAAAAGCAGGGGACTTTTAATCTAGAAGATATTTTAAAGTCTATGCCGTTAGAGGAGCGTATCTATCGTCTACGCTGCGTTGAAGCTTGGTCTATGGTGATTCCCTGGATAGGGTTTCCTTTGGCTGAGCTTATTAAGCGCTTTAAGCCTTTATCAACAGCGAAGTATGTTGAGTTCACCACATTAGAAGCACCTAAACAGATGATTGGTCAGCGCTCGCGTTTTTCTACAATCGATTGGCCCTATGTTGAGGCGCTTCGAATTGATGAAGCGATGAATCCATTAACCTTAATGGCGGTGGGTTTGTATGGGGAAATTCTGCCTAAGCAAAATGGTGCGCCGATTAGATTGGTCGTACCATGGAAGTATGGCTTTAAGAGCATTAAGTCGATCGTTAAAATTCGCTTCACTGAAAAACCTCCTATTAATACTTGGCAGGCGATTGCTCCGAGAGAATACGGTTTTTATGCCAATGTGAATCCTGAAGTTTCTCATCCTCGTTGGAGTCAGGCAAAAGAGCGTCGCCTACCTTCTGGTTTATTCAGTGTTAATCGTATTCCTACGCAGATGTTCAATGGTTATGGTGACCAAGTCGCTCATCTGTATAAGGGTATGGATTTGAGGAAGTCTTTTTAATGAGACAGCTTCTAAGTTCGATTCCATTATTTGCCCGTCGTTGTTTGGTCTTTATTGCGCTATTTACTCCATTTGCCTATATCTTGGCACAAGTGGTTGCCTTGCAAATGGGAGATTATGAAATCCTTGGGCCTGAGCCTGGCAAGGCTATTGTGTGGTTTACTGGAGAGTGGGCTTTTAATGCTTTGTTGCTGACATTGGCAATTGGTCCTGCAAGGCAGTGGTTGAATTGGAAGTGGCCTTTGGCACATAGGCGTATGCTGGGTTTGTTTGTGATGTTCTATGCAACGCTTCACTTATTATCTTATATGGCCTTTCTATTAGCTTGGCAGTGGCAAGATATTGGTAGCGAGCTGGTGGAGCGGCCTTATTTGACGTTAGGGTTTCTTGCATGGGTATTATTGATTCCTCTTTCTATTACTTCAACGAAGGGCTGGCAGAGAAGATTGAAGCGTAAGTGGAAATCCATGCATAAGCTCATTTATCTAATCGCGATATTGTGTGTTGTGCATTATTTGCTACAGATTCGTTCTAATTGGTTTGAGCCTTCTTTATATGCACTAATTACATTGGTTCTTTTAAGCCAGCGTTTTTCGTGGGTGAAGGTAAAAGGGTTCTTTGTTCGATCTGCCTAAGGGTTGGTTGTATTGTGAATGCCGCTTGTTGGTTGATTCCTCTCTATTTCTTTAAAGCTCCTTGAATCTGCCCAAATCCCATCTATTCTCTAGTTCCCAGTCTTAATTCGGTTGATAACTAAGCTATTTGGCTGGTTTTCGAATTATATTCGCTCTTTTGTAATAAATTTACAGAAAAGCGTTGACGGAGCTGTGGATAAGCGTATTATTCGCCGCCTGCTCAGACAGAACGACCTTCGGGGTGTTGTGGTTGAGCTGAGATAAGGTGTTGTTTTTAAAGGTTTTTTTAAAATCTTTCTGAAAATTAACTCTTGACTCTCTGGCTGAAATCATTAAGATACGCAGCCTGCTTTGAGAGACTTCTTAAGTCACTTTAAGCACCGAAGATAAGATGTTGTTTTTCTTCTACTTTCTCTGAAAGTTAAATGAAAATAATGCTTGACTTCATAATCGCACAATATATAATGTGCGCCCACTTCGAGCAAAGCCCAAGCGGTTAGCTGGAGTCGGAATCGTTCTTTAACAACATATTCAGATAATTCGTGTGGGTGCTTACCTAGATTGAGTGGAGACAGCAAAACTACGGTTTTGCATCAAAGCATAAATCAAGATAAGAACTCACAAACTCTTGATTAGTTTCAAGAGCGCTTTTAATTAAGCAAACTAGTTTTTGTTTTGAGTAAGATTTTAAACTGAAGAGTTTGATCATGGCTCAGATTGAACGCTGGCGGCAGGCTTAACACATGCAAGTCGAGCGGAAACGATGTAGCTTGCTACAGGCGTCGAGCGGCGGACGGGTG
>Ga0209707_1000010_pt1 | contig 114855 bp, 105 predicted proteins | sample EN4Hudsemesocosm_FD_184630 | JGI IMG/M metagenome (GOLD analysis project Ga0209707, IMG submission 184630) | Methane-oxidizing microbial communities from mesocosms in the Hudson Canyon - EN4B Hudson Canyon (SPAdes) (version 2) | ecosystem: Environmental > Aquatic > Marine > Cold seeps | place... | reverse complement strand
TGAGTCATTAACATGTTTAAAGCGATCGAGATCAATGAGTAATAAAGAAAAGGAAGTATTATTACGTTTGGCTAATTTATAGGCATAAGCGAGTCGCTCATTAAATAAGTTTCTATTAGGGAGTAAGGTCAGTTGGTCGTAATTAGCTAAATAGTGCAGCTTCTCATAAACCTTTTGTTTTTCTGCAATTTCTCTGGTTAATTCTACAGTACGTTGAGAGACTAAATGTTCTAATTCGACCGCATGCTGCTGTAGTTTCTTTGTTGCTTTGGCTAAAGCAATATGAGTAGCGACACGCGCTTTAACAATAGGAGGGCTAATAGGCTTGGTAATATAATCAATTGCACCATAATCAAAGCCCTTAAGTTCATCTTCAATTTCATTTTTTACGGTTAGAAAAATGACAGGGACTTCAGCATAGGTCTTATTAGTTTTGATATCATGGCACACCGAATAGCCATCAATATCGGGCATAATAATATCGAGCAAAACGAGGTCAATAGAGTGTTTATAAAGAGCACTCATTGCTTCTTCTTGGTTCATAGCAATGACAATGTGGTATTCATTCTCAAGGATACCTTGTAATAAATTACAAAAGAAACGTTCATCATCTACTATTAGGATAGTGTCTTTAGGCATTAATTGGTATAGCTAAGGAGTGAATGAGTTATCTCTAGATTTTAAACTTAGTAGACTTATTTAGTAAAGGGTTATTTTTATATGCCTTCACTAGATACAATACTAATTGTAGAAAGTAGGTTTAACTAACAGCAATTTTTAATTCACAGCAAATCTCTTCTAAAATTACAATGGCTTGCTCAAACTCATAGTTTTCTATAGTTAACTGTAGTGCTCTGGTTTTTTCATTTGAATGCTCATATAAGCTATTCTGTATGTTGTGTAATATATCTATTGCACCGCTATCACCTTCATTTAACAAACCATAGAATTGCTTTATTTGTTGGTTTAGTTGCTCATTTGACAGTTTTGATTGAGTGGGTAGAGTTGTTTGTTTTTTACTGTATCTTTCAAGTTCAGACATTAAGGTGTTAAATGCTGAGCTGAAAAGTTGTAAGTCTTCGTTATAGCCATGATCTGAGATAATGGCCTGTTCAAGCTTAGTTGACTGTTTTTGTAACTCACGAGCTCCAATATTGCCTGAAACACCTTTAACGGTGTGAATAATGCGCTTGGCTGTTATAAGTTGATTATCATTAAAAGCTTGGTGTAGTTGCTGTATATCATGTTGATGGTCTTCATAAAAGTCTTTTAATAACTTGCTAAAAAGTAACCTATTTCCACCGACTCTTTTAAGTCCCCATTCGACATCAAGAGATTCAGAATAGTCTGGTAACAATGTTATATCAGTTGATTTTGGCATATAAGATTGAGGATGCTCTGTTGTTTTGGAATGTTGTAACCATTGACTGATGACTTTATATAATTCATCTGGATCTATTGGTTTGGTGATATGTTCATTCATTCCTGCATCAAGTGATTTGGCTTTATCCCCCACCATGGCATGTGCAGTCATGGCAATGATAGGTAGATCTTTATAGGTTAAGTTTTCTCTTATGATATGAGTGGCTTGTATTCCATCCATTTCTGGCATTTGAATATCCATCAATACTAAATCAAAAGTATTGATGGGTTGCTGTAAAACTTTATCAACAGCGGCTAAGCCATTATCAACAATTGTAACCTTTAAACCAAAGGATTTGAGTAGTTCTTCAGCCACTTGTTGGTTAATTTTATTATCCTCTGCTAATAAAATAGAACCTGATAATGTTGAGTGATGAGTTTTAAATTCAACTTCTTGAAGATTTGAATTTGGTTTGAGAGCTTTTATGATGGTATCAAATAGTGTGGATAGTGTTGCCGGTTTGAGTATAAATCCATCTAAACCAATTGCTTTAGCCTCTTTTGATACTTCTTCTTGGGCATAGGCGGTTACCATAATAATGGAAGGGATCGTACTGAGGTGAAGATTATTCTTGATGTGTTTTACGGCTTCTAAGCCATTTATTTCAGGCATAGACCAATCCATTAAAATCAGATCAAATGATTTTTCTGTCGATTTTAAAACTGAATAGGCTTCAGCTGCATTTTTAACCAATGTCACTTTAAAAGATAATGAGGTTAACTGGTTCTGGAGGACGTAGCGGGCAGTGATATTATCATCAACTACCAAAACTCTAAGACCTCTTAAATCCGGTTGTGGTAACAGAAGGTTTGTTTTTTGCTGGGCTGCAATATCACATTCTATAAAAAAGAAGAATTCACTACCGTGGCCGACTTGGCTACTAACACCAATAGAGCCGTTCATTAATGTGACAAGCTGTTTGCTTATAGCTAAACCCAGACCTGTTCCACCATGTGTTCTAGTTGTTGATGCATCTGTTTGGAAAAAAGAATCAAATAGTTGTGACTGTTTACTTTTTTCAATACCACAACCTGTATCTTTTACTAAGAATTTTAAGATAGATTTGTTGTTTGATATTTCAACAGGAATAACGGATACCTTTATCTCACCCCGTTCAGTAAATTTAATCGCATTACTACAGAGGTTGATTAAAATTTGCGATAAACGAGTCGGGTCACCAATTAAAGTATTAGGTATTTTGGGGCTAATATCAAAAATTAATTCAATATTTTTCTGTTCACATTCAAAGCGGAATAAGTCTCCGAGAGACTCAAAATTATCATCCAATTGGAAATTAACGGACTCTAAATGTAGTTTTCCTGCTTCAATCTTGGAAAAATCAAGAATATCATTGATGATAGTTAATAAGGATTGGCTAGCATTTTGTATTTTCTTAATATAATCCTGCTGCTGAGTTGTCAGGTTAGTTTTTAATGCTAGGTATCCCAAGCCAACAATAGCATTCATTGGGGTGCGGATTTCATGACTCATATTGGATAGAAAGTCACTTTTAAACTGGTTAGCATGTTCTGCTGCTTGCTTGGCTTTTTCTAGTTCTAACTCAACTTTTTTGTTTGCAGTGATATCAAAAATAGCACCCTGTAAGTAAAGTGGCTGATTTTTGTTATCGTAACTGGGTATTCCTTTTTCATGAATCCAGCGAATTGAAAGGTCTTTGTGCACAATGCGATATTCTAATGTATAAGGCTGGTGAGTCTCTATGGCACTTTGTAATTGTTGCTCTATTAATTTAATATCATCAGGGTGAGTAATATTGACTAAACTGTGCTGATTATTTATAAAAAAATCAGCGGGGTATCCACTAATTGATTCGACGGCATCAGTCAGAAATGAGAGTCTCCAGTTCTGTTTATATTTATATTGATAAAATGTGCTGGGTATATTGTGAATGAGTGAGCTGAATTGTTGTTCACTTTTTTTAAGTTTATGTTCTGCATCTTTACGGTTGGTAATATCTGTACGAATAGCAATGTATTGTTCCAATTTACCTTGAGTCGTAAATAAGCCAATAATAGTACTATCGACCCAGTATAAAGATCCATCCTTGGCTTTATTACAAATTTCAGCACGCCAAGGAATACCTTTTGATGCTTTTAAAAACATTTCTCTCCAGAATTTGGTGGAGTGAACGCCTGAATTTAAAATACGATGGTTTTGTCCAATAAGGTCTTCTCTACTATAGCCACTAATCAGACAAAATTGATCATTGACATAAGTAATACAACCTTTAATATCCGTTATTACAACAATTGAAGAGGCATCTAAAGCAAATTTTTGTTGCTCTAATGCAATATGAGTATTTTTTTGTTCGGTAATATTTTGTTGTGTGCCGAGTGCTCGAGTTGCTTTACCATTTTCAACACTCACAACCGAACCCGTAGAGCGAATATGTAGATAATGGCCTAATTTATGACGTAATCTAAATTCATGTTCATATTGTACTGAGCAGTGATTTATTTTATGGCTTACAAATTTTTTTGTAGCTTGTTTATCCTCAGGGTGTAATAAGCTTTCCCATGAGTTATGAGTATTTTGAAGTTCGTGATCTTGATAGCCCAACATGGTGATATATCCTGGACTGAAATAAACATCCCCCGTTTTTATATTCCAGTCCCATAGCCCTTCTTTTGATGCTTGCATGGCTAATTGGAAGCGTTCTTCACTAATATGCAAAGCATGTTTCTGTTTTTTTATTTGCCATACCCAAAGGCCAAATATTAGAAAAATACAGCCAGCTACTACTATTATTTTCCAGATTAAAGAAGAATTAAATTTATGGTCAAAACGAATAGAAAACCATTTCTTTTTAATGGCATTGCTTTCTCTAGGGGTAATGCTATCAAGAGATTTTTGAATAATATTAATTAATTCTGGCCAGTCCTTACGTATTGCAAAGGCTAAATCATTACTATAAGGAGTAGGCGCAGCAACTTTAATATTGTTTAGTCCTTCTTGTAAAATAATATGGCTGGTTGCTGCTAAGTTCCCCATATAGGCATCGGCATTACCTAAGGATAATTGAGATAAGGCTTGTTTGGTATTATCAACAAGTAAGAGATCAATGCTTGGAAAGTTAGCTTTAAGAATGTCATGGTTAGCATAGTTGTTTTCAACGACTACTTTTTTATCTAACAACTCAGTTATATGGGTCATTATAGGCGCATCATTGCGTGTAAAAATGACATAAGGAAATTTTAGATAAGGTTCAGTGAAATTCAGATATTTTTCTCGTTCTGCAGTTCTGGATGTAGCGGGTAACAGATCGATTTCCCCTAACTTTATTTTTTCAATAACCTGTTTCCAGCTTAGGTCGGGATTATAGTGTGTTTTTACGGCTAAGGATTTTTCAAGATAAGCAACATAGTCCGAAGCAATGCCTTGGTAGGTTTTATTTTTTGGATCAATATATTCAATAGGTGCCCAGGCCGGGTCAACTCCAATTCTAATATTTTTGTGTTTTTTTAACCAACTGCGTTCCTCAATAGACAGATCTATAGATGTGTGAGACTTAACTGAACTATCAAAGTGAATCCATTTTCTAATAATTTGTTTATGAGTGCTACCAGATAAAGAATCAAGTCCTTTTTGCAAAATACTGTGTAATAACGGTAAGTCTTTACTAACAGCAAAAGCTAGTTTTGATTTCTCAGAGGCTAAGCGATTATCAACTCTAAGGTTAGTTAATAAATCTTTTTCTATAAAGTGACTGACAACCGCTAAATTTCCAATATAGACATCAGCATGGCCTAGAGAGACAGCCTGTAAAGCTTCTTCATTAGATTTAACAAATACAAAATATATTTCAGTATTTTGGTCTTTTAATAATTCATGTATATAGGTACTTTTGGGTAAGGCAACTGTTTTTTTATCAAGATCAGAAAGTGAATTAACAGCTGCTTGGCCTTTACGAGTAACAAAAACAGTATCAATTTCTATATAAGGCGAAGTGAAATTAAGAAACTCACGCCTATTTTCGGTATTGGATGCACATGCCAGCATATCTAGCTGCCCCGATTTAACGCCATTAATAACATTTTTCCAAACATCAGCAGTAGTAGAAAATTGGACATTTAGTTTCTTAGAAAGGAGCTTAAGATAATCAGATGCTATGCCTTGATGTTTTCTTTCTGCATCTACAAAATCAAAAGGTGGCCAATTTTGGTCAATACCTACAGAAATAATAGGATGAATGGCTAACCAATCATTTTCTTCTTGAGTTAAGTTAAGGGCTTTAGATGCTGATAATAGTGGGCTGGAAAATATAAAAACGAAAAATAATAACAGCCATTTGTTTTGTAAAATATGCAACATTATTATTTTAAGCATCTTAGTCGGGTAAGTGATTGTTGTAGAGTAGGGTGACATGCTCAAATTCAGCTTCTATTTGCATAAAGGCATCGACCATATCTGGGTCAAAGTGTTTTCCTCTTTGTTGAGAAATATAAGTAACCGCCTGTTGATGAGTTAACGCTGATTTATAAACTCTTTTGTTAACTAATGCATCATAGACATCTGCAATGGCCATAAGACGTGCACTAATAGGAATTTGATCTGTTTTTAATGATTCTGGGTAGCCACTACCATCCCATTTTTCTTGATGTGAATAAGCAATTTCTCTAGCATATTTCAAAAAGGATGAGCTGCCTGAAAGTTTTTCGGCATTTCTGATAGCGTCACCACCATAAGTGGTGTGTTTGTGCATTTCTATCATTTCCTCTGCAGTCAGAGGACCTGGTTTTTTTAAAATAGAGTCAGCAACAGCAATCTTTCCTATGTCGTGGAGAGGTGCTGATTTATATAATGCTTCAATCGTTTTATCATCAAGATAATCTGAAAACTTAGGGTGGAATTGTAGTTGCTTTGCTAAGATCTTAATAAACTGTTGAGTACGCTGGATATGTTCACCCGTTTCTTGGTCGCGAGCTTCAGCTAACATACTTAAGCTATAAATAGCTGCATCTTGAGTTAATTCAATTTCATGAGTTCGTTCACGTACTTTTTGTTCTAGAATCTTATTTTGTTGTTCTAAAACTTGATGAGAGTGTAATAGCGATAAGTGTGTTTTTATTCTGGCTAACACCGTTGTTGCAGCAATAGGTTTATTGATAAAATCAACAGCACCATAATCAAAAGCTTTAGCTTCCGATTCCTGGTCTGTTTTACCTGTCAGAAATATAATAGGGATTTCAGTCCATAGCGGATTTTTTTTGATTTCAACACAGGTCTGGTAGCCGTCCATTTCTGGCATCATAATATCTAATAGAATTAAATCAGGTGGATTATCAGATAGTCTTTTTAATGCCTGTTCACCGCTCTTAGCGATGTAAAGCTGATATTGATCTTTAAGAAGCTCGACAAGCACGTTAATGTAAAAACGTTCATCATCAACTATTAGAATTTTTGGCTTAGTTTCCATACATTAAGTGAGGTTGATAGTTTAATACATTCTACAATATATAGTCTGTGGACTTTGGGCGATTTTCTATAGAGATAAATATTTGTAGCCTTGATGGAACAAAGTGGAATTAAGGTTTAGTTGAGATTTCCCTTGATTTTATTTCACTATATCAAGGCTACATTTGAAATCTCTTACAAGCTTATTTTGATGAGTAGTTACTTTAACTTTGTTTAATCATACCTAATAAAACAGCAATATGAACTAACTCAGCAATATTTGAGGTTTGAAGCTTTTTCTTGATCTGAGTCATATAATTAGCCACGGTTTTATAACCTAAACAGAGTTCTTCTGCTATTTTATGTGCCGTATAGCCCCTAGCTAATAAATTAAAAATATCAAATTCACGTACTGAGAAATCATTCACTATTTGCTGATAGTCAATACTTGAAGACTGCTTTGAACCTTCTTTAATTAGTCCCTGTTCAATATAATCTTGGCCTTTTAAAATACATTCAATGGCCTCGGGTAATATATGAGGCGCACTATTTTTTGTAATATAGCCCCTAGCACCCGCATTAAGTGCTCGATGAACATACACTGGTTCATCATGGACACTAAAAACTAAAATCTTGGCAAACCCGTCACGTTGCATAATCCGTTTAATAGTCTCAAGCCCACCTATACCAGGCATTGACAGGTCCATAACTACAATATCAGGGTGATATGTCTGATATTGTTGAATGGCTTGTTCACCTCGATCCGCTTCAACGACATCAATATTAGTCGTGGCTGTGGTTAAAAGTAATTTAAAACCCGCTCTGACGACTGCATGATCATCAACCAATAATATTGTTGTTTTATTTTTCATTTAATGGAATTTTTGCCTTTACCTGCATACCCTGGCCAGGTTGAGATTGTAGCTTAAAAGTCCCATTTAATAATTTGACTCTTTCAGTCATGCCTTGTAGTCCGAATCCAGTGTTTAAGTTGTTTAGTTCACAACCTTGCCCATTATCATCAATAATAAGCTCAAGTATATCCGATTGTGAATTTATTTCTAGGCTAATGGAAACATAGCTTGCATTAGCATGTCGAATGATATTGGTTAAACTTTCTTGAATAACGCGAAAAATCTGGATAACAATGGTTTTATCTATATTATCAACAGCCTCATCAACCTGTAGGGTAAAAGTAGTATCGGGGGATCTGCTTTGCCATTGTATGAGCAAATCATCTAAAGTAGCTTTCAGGCCCAGTTCCGTTAAAATCAAAGGGTGTAATTGTTTCATCATAGATCGCAACACAGTCATTAAATGATCACAAATATCAATGATTGATGCCGTGATTTTTTGAGTATCTGATTTTTCATGTGCAGCTGTTACAGCCATAACTTTGATTGCCGTGAGTGACTGCCCGAATTCATCATGCAATTCTTGGGATAAATGTTGCCTTTCTTCTTCTTGTATTTCTAAAGAATGTTGAGTTAATGCCTGGTTTTGTTGTCGTGTTGTTTTTAAAACATCAGCCATATGATTTACTGCTTTGGCAATACTGTCATATTCCTGAGTATTAAAATCAGGTAATTTTTGATCATATTCTCCTTTTTCAATACCTTGCAGATTGGATACGATTGTTTGTATTGCTTTCAAAGTCTTATTAAAAACCAGATGAACAGAAAGAAAAGTCAATAAAACCAATATCACAAGCGTACTAAAAAAAGCGATAGATTCATGCCAGACCTCAGTTATTTCATCTAATGGATTAGCTTGAATAATCAGCGTTAAAAAATGGTTATCAAAGGTTTCTATCTGGTACTCGGCTTTTGGATAATGGCTTGTTACCAGATTGATAAACCAGAAAGGAGGGCTATCATCCTGTTCTGCTGAATGTTGATTATTGGTGATATTAATAATTGAACCGGAGGGTTCTTTTAGCTGAATAATGAGATGTCGCGTTTGCTCTAAATTACTTAAACGATAGATCCAGTCTGTTTCGTTCAGCTTCCCCGGCAGGGTATTCTTTTCTTTAGCAGGCTGCGTTTTTTTTGCAATGCCCATGTTAGTAGAATGATTAATACCCACACTAAGTTTAATCAGTTGCAAGGCCAGGTTAATAGACGAATCGACCTCATTATTAACTGCATTACGGGCTTGCCAAATAGCAATAGAACCACCAAGAAACAAAATGATGATAGATATAAATAAAATACGAAGGCTAATTTGGTAACGTAAACTCATGTTTAAAATAGAGGTTATGGTTGTATAAGTTATGGATTTTAGCTACTTTTTCCCTCAGGGGTATAGGTATCTACACAAGTATTTTCTGCAACTGCACACCCTATAAATATGGCTTTTCTCTTAGCCCCTTCTCCTCCTTAGGGGACAAAGGCTGGGATGATAGGGAGAAAATACTTTCTTCATTATTATTCTTTTTCTCTGTAAATTACAGAACAAAGAAAGTTGCAGAAGAGCATTTTTTATTCTCCTCATCCAGCCCTCTCCAGCAGGAGAGGGAGCAAGAGACGATCGCAGCCTATTGTTATTTATAATCAATGAAGTTGTGTAGATACTATGCCCCGTAGGAGAGAAGGCTTAATAGCAGGTGTCTAGATTTTTAACAGATATACAATTAAAAAAATCAATCCACTTCCATAGCTAACGAATAACCACTAAACCTAGATTGCAGCAACCAATATTGCCCCTGTTCGTGCTGAAAACTAGACTGTTGCGCAGAATATATCTTATACAGCATAAACTGGCTATGTGGATGGCCTTGCTTAGCCGCTTTTAAAAACCATTTTTCTGCCAGTAGTATATCCTGCTTGCCCCCCAAGCCTAAATAATATAATTCAGCTAACAGGGTTTGACTATTGGGGTCGCCTGCATCAGCGGAGCGATGACACCAGTCAAAAGCCTCAACAAAATTGATACGTCTTAGCTTATCACCATAGCGGTAGCTATAGCAGTTTTCAGCGGCAATTTCAGCTTGTGAGTCCAGCCCTATCTGAGCACAGGCTACGGGCAATAGCATTAAAAGTATTAATATTAACTTCATAAGTTAGTTTTTGTTAAATTTTTAGGTGAACAAAATTCTCCACATTCTAGAGATACTGGTGCTTGTTTTTTAGGCAGTGGACGTGATTGCATTGCAAGATCAGGTGCATATTTATGATAAGTCTCCGTGGGGTCATAGTTATGATTATCTCCCGTTTGATTAAGAATATAAGGAGTAATTAATAACACCATTTCGGAGCGGCTATCACTATCAACAGTTGAGCGAAAGAAATATCCCAAGATAGGAATATCAGCCAGAAAAGGCACTTTAGTACGGTTTCTGGAAAAACTATCTCTAATCAATCCCCCTACAGCAACGGTATAGCCATGTTTTGCAAAAATTTCACCTTCCATTTTAGCGGTTGTTATAGAATCCACAGGAAGATTGGTAACACCTCCATTGCCATCTGAAATAGGGATAAGCACAGAACCTTTACTTAAAGTTGAATTTTCCTGCTTCAAAATAATATGAATAGTGCCATCACTATTGATATGGGGAGTCACTTCAAGTGTTGTGCCTATTTCTTCTATTTCTGTATCAGGGGTTGTAATGGTTCGGGATGTATTTAAATTATCAATCGTATCAACTGAATAACCACGAACCATCACCCGCTCTTCACCCACAAATAAAGTAGCCGGACGGTGATTTGAGGCCACCAGCATGGGATTAGAAACCACTGTCACACGGTTGTTTTTTTCCATTAACTCAATATTGGCTTTAATACTTTTACTCAAATATTCGTACATCAATGTACCTCCGCCAGTAAAAGCCGCTCCGCCTATAGTGATAGGGTTAAGACTATCACCTGTAATAGAGCCGCCATCTAACTCAATCTTAAATAAGGAAGAAAAGTCTTCTCCGACTTTAATATCCACAATCTTCATTTCCAGCATCACCTGAGTTTGGGGTTTATCCAGGTTTTTTACCAATTCAGCAATAGATTTTAAGACGGATTGATTGCTGGTTTTAACAATTAACAGATTATGTTCAGTATTAACGGTGACATAAATGATTTTTTTTGCACCAGACACGGTTTCTAGACGTTTAACAGAAACTTGAGTTCCTGACTGGGTTAAAGATTCAAATTGAGTGACGGTTAAATCTTCAGGAAGTTGTTCTATTTGTGCTGAATTTCTACCTCCCGAATTCCGCCCGCTAGAGTTTCGTCCCCCCGAGTTACGACTCCCTGAATTTCGCCCCCCTCGGCTCCGATTATTTCCCCCTCTATTATTAGAACGGTTGCTTCCCCCTTGCTGATTACCGCCAGACTGAACATCCTCTCCAAAAGAAACCTCCACTCTATCGCCATATAAATCTTCAATAGCGGAAGCAATGGCTGTTACATTGGGGGTGTGTAACTGAAATACTTTGATCGTATCATCTTGACCGATAACTAGGTTTTTTGCATATTCTTCCGTAGTCATTATATGGAACATCCCCTTATTACCCCCATCACGGCGATACCATAAATGACTAATACGACAGATTGCTTTAACTGCCTGTTCTAAATCAACATCTTTTAAAAAGATTGAAATTTCTTTTTCACCCGCCTCAGGCGTAGCAATAATATTAACCTTGGCATCCTCAGCCAAGACTCTAATAATATCAATAATACGGGACTCTTTAAATTCCAGTTCAGCAATTTTAAAGGATTGAGCTTGAATGTTTGAGGTGAAAACAGAAAACACAATAAGCAACAAAGTAGAAAGGAAACGCAAAAAAATATAAGACATAGAATTACCGTACAATCACTAATTCGCCTAAAGTCCCTATCGCAACCAGCAGACTTAAACGATTGATTTTTTTTATTTTAATAACTTGTGAAGGCTCAGCAATATTAAAGCCAATTTCATCCCCCTCTCTCACCATATAAGTTTCTTCATTCAATAGCACTATGGCTAAAGGTGATGGATTGTTTTGATGATGTAAAACACCTTTTAACTTGATTTTTGGCAAAGGTAATTGAGAGTTTCTAAAAAAATTAGAATTTGATGATAAATTTTTCCCATTGTTGTTTTGTTCAGTGACTAAACTTTGTAATAACAGAGATGGAATGGCAAAAGGGTCTCTAACTCCCTGAGGAAAAGCGATATGATCAATAAAAGGTTTTTCGACAAAAGGTTTTGAGAAAGGAGATTTAGGTTTTACTGCCGTTGTAGACTCTTTATTCTTTGCCGGATTAAATTTACGGTCTAAAGCCGTAAAACGATCAAATAATTCTTTTTGAATGACCCTTTGTTTGGCTACAAAAGGATCTTCGGCTGTGACTGAAGGGCTTTGTAGTAATAAAAAAACAACAAACAAAAGCCCAAAGCTCTTAGCCTCCTTCATCTTGAGGGAGAAGGTTAGGATGCGAGTGAAATATACTACTAGAACCTTAGGAGCAATGAATAAATACATGTTAATTACCGTGCAGAGACTGCAAAAATAGCTTTGAAGAAACCAAAATAAATAAACCCAACCAAGCCACCAATCAGTAAGATGGAAACAGGCTCCACCATAGAGCCAATGGCTTTGGCTTTACTTTTTAATTCATTCTCATAATAGATCCCCGCTTTAAACATAATATCCACCAGGCTGCCTGATCGTTCACCGACTAAAGTCATATGTTGAATTAGCCGAGAAATACGGGGCTGTTTAATGCTGCGGCTTAAAGGTTGGCCTTGTAACACTTGTTCAGCAATATTTAAAATATCGGTAGCAATGGCTTTATTGTTGATTAAACCCGCACTGATTTGTAAAGTTTCCACCACAGGCAGGCCACTTTTTAATAAAGAAGCAATACTCCAGCTATATTGCGACATAGCACCTGTTGAAATAACACCACCAATCAGTGGTATTTTTAATAGACTGTTATCAATCCAATAGCGCCCTGCATCACTACGATACAGTAAGACAAATAAACTAATCAGCGTGCCACTAAAGATTAATAATAGGAGCCACTGGTTAACAATAAAGTCAGAAATATTTATCATACTTTGCATTTCAGCCGGGATTTGTCGTCCTGTTTTAGCAAAAAAAGCAGCAAACTTAGGCACCACGCCAGTGACTAAAAAAAAGAAAACCCCCACCGCCATTAGTAAAGTGACCAAAGGATAAATCAATGTATTAATAACCTGGCTTTTCAATTCAGCACGACGTTCTAAATGGTCTGCAATACGCTCTAAAGTAAGCGCGAGTTCACCACTTGCCTCAGCACTTAACACCATTTGCACTGCCATCTTGGTAAACAGTTTTTCATGTTTCGATAAAGCCTGAGAAAAAGCATATCCTGATTTAATATCATCATTAATACTGCGTAATAAAACCCTGATACGGCCTTGCTGCATATTAGCCACTAAATCTAATGACTCGGTTAAAGTAATGCCCGAAGCTAATAGCAACGAAAGTTGTTTAAAAATAAACACCTTTTTACTGACAGTAAACGGCTGCAATTGCTGTAACTGCAAGCGAATATCATCATCAGCTAAATTTTCGTCATCACTATTAAGTACAGGATTAATACTGACGGGATATAAACCCTGTTCACGTAAAGTAATAACCAACATATCCTGGTTTTCAGCTTCTTTTTGCCCCGAGGTTTCAATGCCCTGAGTATCAATTGCCTGATAATTAAAAATCATTATGGTCTTTCCTGTTTACTTAAACCTTCTCTAAACTCCCTTTCCCTAGCAGGGAGAGGGCAGGGGTGAGGGTAGACTTAAAACATATCTTTTCAACCTTATTTTCTTTTACATAAAAACAAGAGATCAAAAGCTTGTTTTATTCCCCTCATCCCAGCCTTCTCCCCTTGAGGGGAGAAGGAGTTAAGAGAAAAATATCGTATAAATTGTGTAATAAGCCCCTTTCTCTAAACTCCCTCTCCCTCGCAGGGAGAGGGCAGGGGTGAGGGTAGACTTAAAACATATCTTTTCAGTCTTATTTCTTTTACATAAAAACAAGAGATCAAAAGCTTGTTTTATTCCCCTCATCCCAGCCTTCTCCCCTTGAGGGGAGAAGGAGTTAAGAGAAAAATATCGTATAAATTGTGCAATAAGCCCCTTTCTCTAAACTCCCTCTCCCTCGCAGGGAGAGGGCAGGGGTGAGGGTAGACTTAAAACATATCTTTTCAGCCTTATTTCTTTTACATAAAAGCAAGAGGTCAAAAGCTTGTTTTATTCCCCCCTCATCCCAACCTTCTCCCCTGAGGGGGAGAAGGAGCTAAGAGCAAAATATCGTATAAATTGCAAAACACTACCTTCTCTAAACTCCTTAGCTTTTTACCAAAACTACCCTAACCACAAGCCAAGCCTTTGCAATTCATCCAAAGATGTAGTCCCTTGTAATAATTTATCTCTCCCATCTTCCGCCAGACTAATAAAACTATTAGCTTTTTCACTTAATTGAAGCTGGCTCTGCTGGCTGGCAATGGCATCTGATAAAGTTTTATCTACCCATAAGGTTTCAAACAAAGGCAGGCGACCTGCATAACCTATACCTTGGCAATGTGCACAACCTTTTGGCTGAAAAATTTGTTGATTGTCTGGGCAAGACAATAAAACCACCTGTTCTGGTGTAGCAGGGCTGCTTTGCTTACAATGCGCACACAATCGCCTCACCAGCCGCTGGGCAATAACACATAATAAAGTTGAGGCGACTAGATAAGGCTCTACTCCAATATCGGTCAATCGAGGGATACTGTCTAATGCTGAATTGGTATGTAGCGTAGAAAAAACTAAATGGCCTGTTAACGCGGCTTTCATGGCAATTTCAGCCGTCTCACTATCGCGAATTTCCCCCACCATAATCACATCAGGATCATGCCGTAAAAAACTGCGTAAGGCCTGCGAAAAACTGGTTTTACTACTGACTTGAACTTGAGAAATACCAGGAATAGTCATTTCCACAGGGTCTTCCGCGGTTAAAATATTGGTTTCACTGTCAGCCAACTCATTTAAGGCCGCATACAGCGTGGTAGATTTTCCACTTCCTGTTGGGCCGGTGATTAAAATAATGCCGTGCGGTTTATTGATGGTTTGTTTAAATAAACTGAGATGTTTCTCAGCCATGCCAATGTTTTTTAAATTAACTAGTTGTTTATCACCGCCTAATAACCTAAGAGTGGCGCGTTCTCCATACTGGATAGGCAAGGTAGCCACTCGAATATCAATTAAATTATCAATAGGGGTTTTATGATTCATTGCCCCATCTTGAGGAATACGGCTTTCTGCAATATCCAGCTCAGATAACACTTTAATTCGGCTGATTAAAGCTGCGCCTTGCTCCTCGGGAAATAAACGCCCTTCATTTTGTAAACGCCCATCAATTCTAAAGCGAATCGTTAAGCCTTCTTCAATAGGCTCAAAATGTACGTCAGAGGCACGATATAAATAAGCCTGGTCAAGCACCTCTTGCAGCGTAGCGACTGGATTAAATGAATCGTTTGCATAGCTTTCATCTGTATAGGGGCTAATAATTGGTGCATATTTATGTAAAATAAGGTTAATCGTGGCAGGGTCAGACACCCCTAGTTCAAAGTCATTATTTAATAAACGCTTTGCATTTTGTGCCACGCTTCTATCTTCGGGGTTTGCACAAACAATAATGGTTTTATTTGCTTCTATGCTTATTATCGGTAACAGGTGAAATTGTAAAGCCCGTTCAATGCCTAATTTACGCAATAGTAGCAAGTCGGGTTTTAATTCGTGACTAAAAAAAGGTAAGCCTTTAATTTCTGCATAATTGCGATATAGCAAAGCTAAGGGCAACCTTAAACTAAAGCGTAAAAGTAGCAGTAAATCCATATGCTGTTTTCTTGCTTGTTGACGTAAAGTATCCAGATCCTGCTGAGAAACAAGCTGGCTTTCAATCGCCGCCTCAAGCAAACGCTGGTCTCGTAATACCGACATGGTTATTTTCTCCTGACCGAGGATTGGTTTAAGGTATGCAAGGCATCCTCAAAGGCTTTTTCAGAATGGGACAAGGCTTTGGCGCGCTCATATTGAATCTGCTGACTGTTGACGCGTAGAGCTAAAGCCCAATCAAATGTCTGATTGCCCAGGGCACGTCCGGTTTCCATCACGGCTTTTATCTGTTCAGGTCTATGTTCGCGGATTAAATGAGCGACGGCAGGGTTAATGATTAAAATCTCATTCACAGGCAATCGCCCTTTACCATCAATAACAGGTACCAATGTTTGTGTGACTACGGCTTTTAATACTAAAGAAAGTTGCTGGCGGATAGACACTTGTTCTTCGGCAGAAAACATGCCGATAATACGATCAATCACACCCACCGCATCATTAGTATGCAAAGTGGAAAAAACCAAGTGACCAGTTTCTGCAGCGGATAAAGCGGCTCTAATAGTGTCTTTATCTCGCATTTCGCCTAATAAAATAACATCGGGGTCTTCACGCATGGCATCACGCACAGCAAGAGAAAAGCTACTTACATCAAGCCCTAATTCTCGTTGATGTACAATTGCTTTTTTATTGCTATGAATAAATTCAATCGGGTCTTCAATGGTTAAAATATGACAAGGGCGTTGCTCGTTAATCGCATTCACTAGAGCCGCCAGAGTGGTTGACTTGCCACTCCCTGTCGATCCTGTAATTAATACTAAGCCTGTATTAAGATTAGCCAATTGAGGGATTTGATCAGGCAGTGATAATTCAGAAAAACTAGCAAAACAACCTTTTAGCCAACGGATGGCAAAACAAATAGAGCCACGTTCTGAATAGATATTAATTCTAAAACGTTCATCAAATTCAGAGGTGTAAGCAATATCCAGTGTCTCCATTCTCCCTGGGTCACTTAGCTGTTTATAAGCCAAAATATGCTCACGGAAAGCCTTTAACTGTTCAGCTGACATTAAATCAAATAAAGGTTCTTCCTGTAAGGAACCATGAACACGAAGAATAGGGTAACAATGTGCGGATAAGTGAATATCAGAAGCATCATGATTTATAGCATGTTGTAAAATACGCTCAAAAAGTGAATCAGTCATAAGGCTAAAGACAATTTAATCGACAAATCATAGGGGGCGCGTAAATCCTTTTTTCTAACAGAAGTCATCGACAGGCGAGTAATTACCACGCTATAAGGCAGGCTTTCTAACTGCTGAAAAAAATTATTTAAGCGAGTAAAAGAGCCAGTGAGTTCAAGGCCAATCATTGGACGCTTAATTTCTTCTGCACTGGCTTTACCTTGTGTTTCTGTTCTGACCAGCTCATCTAGGCTTTTACTATCCTCACCGATACCTTCAATAACCATGCCTTCCGCAACAATAAGCCCTGTAATTTTGGCTTTTAAATCGGCTTGTTTTTCATTCTCTTGTAAATCAATAAAACTTTGTTGATAACCTGCCATGGTTTTAGTCTCAGTCGATATTTTAGTTTTTAAATGCTCTAATTCTTGCTGCAAGGATTTAACAGAACCTCGGCTTTTATTCCCTGATTTCTCTTTATTAAATTTCTTTTGTACCTTTTGCTTTTGTTGTTTTAAAACCAGCAATTGCTCTCGCACAGGCTGAATGCGAAATAAAATAAACCCCGTTATAAACAGGCTACCGAGTAAAAACATAATCAACCAAAATTCTCTTTTATTTAATGATTTCATTTAATTCTGTGTATAAAGCCCTCTCCCAAAATAGGGGAGAGTGGAAAATATAAAAAAATGTTATTAATTGCTAATTACTCACCCTATAAAAGCATGGCTCTAGCTCTTAGCTCCTTCTCCCCTCAAGGGGAGAAGGCTGGGATGAGGGGTAGATAAAAATACGCTCTTTCACCTTATTCTTTAATCTGTTTAAAAAGAAAAGAGGTTTTGAAGAAGAGAATTGTTTAACTCCCCCTCTCCCCAACCCTCTCCCCCAGGGGCGAGGGCTTTAGAGCACAAGCCTCTCACTATTGTTAGTTGTTAGCTTTCATTGCTTACCCCGATTACGCACTAATTGAAAATCAAAATGATAGGCACCAGCCAGCTCACCACTTTTTAATAAATTACTCGGACTTTGGCTAATCAGCATATTAAATCCACTTAAATGGCGAGTTAAAGCTTTTTCAAACCGACTCACAGCGGCTAAATTTAAAGCCCATCCTGTCACTCGAAATTGATACCAACTATCCTCAACCAAACTATCAATCACCACTTCCTGATCAACACTTTTAATCAGTAAAGGCAAAAACTCACGCATAAATTTTTGTCGCTCAATTAAGTTTTCCTCAATCGCCTTTTTATTGATTTGCAATTGATCATAAGAAAGTTCCAGTTTGCTCATTTCTGTATCTAGCTGGCTATAACGCCGATTCTCACGATTTAGTGTTTTATTATTTTTTTTCAGTGTCTTGTAGTTTTTCTCTAAACGCTGAATATCTGTGTTGGCTTGGGTCAGCTGGCTTTGATAGTAATTGTCAACACCCAACATAAGCAGTAAAGCAAAAAAGATAGCCCCCCCTATTTGCCATTTTTTTTGCTGATAAAAATGCGGAGTAGGGGGCATGCCTTCAACATAAGGGGTACGGCCATTATTTAAGCTGTTGTAAAAAAAATCTTGTGCAACGCCTAAAAGAGGGAATAAAAAAGCCTGTGGGGTAATTTCAGTTGTAGTAACTAATTTATCAGCAGGCCAAGGTAAAACAGCCACCGTCTGCTCGAGTTCGACCTGTAACTGATTAAGCAAATCTTCAGCTCTTGGGTGATTGCCCCAAAAAAGAATAGAACTGGATTGTAGATTATGCTGGCTAATTAAATTGAGTACATCGTGGCTGTTTATGCTACGTTCTAGCGTATTGATAATGTCAACAGATTGGGTGATGCCATCTTTTAACAGACTAAAAACCAGATGGGAGGGGTGCAATTCAATCAGGCATTGCAAAGGTGCAGCATCTATAAGTGAGGAAATAGAACCCGCGACAGGGTAGAAACGATCAATCCGCACATTATTTTCAGCAAAGGTATCAACCCAACGCTGCTGCTCAAAAGCACTCATGGCCGCAGAAAAAATACCCGCATTTTCATTTAATGCATACCAGCCACATAATAAAGCGGTATCTTCATCTTGTAGCTTGCTTTGCAGGTTGAGGTGCTTATCTAAGGTTGCCTGATCAAGCTGTTTAAGGGAAATAACAATCTCACCAAAACGCGGCAGTTTTCCGCCAAAACTAGCGGCACGGTGTCGGTTTTGTTTCTGGGTTTCAACAATACTATCGCGCTCAATATCACTAATAACGCCTAGATGAACCAATAAGCTACCAATATTCCATTGCGGAGCTTGCTCATTAAATAAAGTCTCCATCTCCCAACGGACAATATTGGCGATTTTATCCTGGCTAAGTTGTTTATTATTAGCAATATCCAGATCCAGTAAACCTAGAGCCATGCGAGAATGAAGCATAATTGATCGTGCAGGTAACTCAGGTACTTGGGTGGCTAAATCAATTAATAATTGATCTAAAGTTTGCTCTGATAAATCAATACTTTGAGCCGCTGCAATTATTTTTAAATGTTGATTTTCAGCGGCAATAATAGCAGCACTTAGTTGGAAACCATCAGTATAAAAAAACAGCCGAGAATTATCTGGTTTAAGGGCAGATTTCCAGTTTAAATTCTGTATAAATTGGATGATTTTATTGGTTTGGGTTTGGATAGTGTTTTTGTTCATTTGTTAGGCCTTTAGTCTCACCCGCACCCCAGCTCTAGCTCCCTCAAGGGGGAGGGAGCTAGAGCTGTAGTATTTATGGCGTAATATGGTGTAGTTAAAATGACCTTGGCAAAGGCTCTAAAGCCCTCTCCCTTGAGGGAGAGGGTTGGGAGAGGGTGAATTAAATAACTCCTAATCATCAATACTTGCCCGCAATGCCTGATAAATAGTTTCCAAAACCCCTTCAAGGTTTTCTATCACTTCATTATTCCAAAAACGTAAAACCTTGAAACCCTGCTCCGCTAAAAAAGCACTGCGCTTATCATCATAATCTTGTTGTTCAATATGCTGAGAGCCATCCAACTCAATAATCAACTTTTGCTCCAAACAGACAAAATCAACAATATAAGGTGCAAAAGGTACTTGGCGCCGAAATTTGCAATTCAGTAATTGTTTGCCACGCAGATGCTGCCAAAGGATGTGCTCTACATCTGTTTGGGTTTTGCGTAAGAGACGTGCTTTTTTGGTTAGAGACATTTGTGGGGTTTATTGAAGTTCACCCTCACCCCAGCCCTCTCCCTCAAGGGAGAGGGAGCTAGAGCAGTCGTGCTTGTAAGGGAATAAAGCATAGTTAATATCATCTTGGTAAAATGCTCTAAAAGCCCTCTCCCTTTAGGGTTGGGTGAGGGTGAATTAAAATAAGTCATTCAATTACCAGCGTAACAATAGATTGAGTAGCGCGAGGAATAGCCTTTAAAATAGCTTGGGCTTTAATATCAGTTGAAATTAGTTTTCCATCACCATCAGCATCCTCTCCAACAAAAACAATATGTTCGCCTGCTGGGATAGTCACATTCTTAGCCTCGGTAAGATCAAGGTTTTCAGCATAACCAGAATCAGTAGGGTCACAAGTGTTTTGATTCTCCTCCGTTTTTCCTAAAGCTTCTGTTTGCCAAATAATAGGGTTTTCTGTTGCAGAAGAAAATACACTAATATTGCCGCCACCCTCAACAGAAACTGGTTGCTTAGTGCTTCCTGTTATTTCACAAATTTTTTTAAAATGATATGTTTTTAAACATTCTTTACAAATTTCAGTTTCATCCCCCGTAGATGGGTTTGGTCGTAAAAAGCTTTTATTGTTAAAAATTATTATTCCAATTATTGGATTAGTAATACTTACAGGGTCACCGCTAATATCAACTAAATTATTTGTAATCCTAATCTGCAAGTTTGATAAGGTTATTCCCCAGTTATCTTTTGGTATGTTTCTATTAATATCACTAATATCATTATCATCAGTATCGCCTATAAAACTCACGGTATTATCAGCTTTTCCAGATAGATCAATAGCTAAATTTAACTGTCCACTTACCTCATTTACAATAAAATCATCTCCCCAAGCATCCTTATATTTCCCTGCTGAATCAATACCTAAACTAATATATCCTGCTCTATAGCCTTTTCTGCCATAAATACCTTTAACTTCATTAGGTACTGTGAACAACGTATACCCTCTATCTGGAGCTGGATAGTCAATATCTGTTGAAAGGTCTTTTTTAGTCAATCTAAAATAGGGTTGAATTCTATTTTTGAGCACGGAGTTTAATGGATTAGTTGTATCAATATAAGTCTCGCCCGTGCTAATCCAATCAGGAGGAATGGAAATGTAATTCTGTGCATCATTAGGCAAAACGCCATTATCAACAACAAAACCTGTAAACAAAAAATCGTCTTTATAATCTTTTACGTTTACAGTTGCCTTATGCATAGCTTCTAATTTCTGAACAGACTCCTCATACCGTAATTGTCCATCCTCATTGTCAATAAACACTATAGATAAACTGGCGACCATCCCCATAATCAACAATACCAGAACCATTTCCAGTAAAGTAAACCCACACTGAGCTTTAAGCTCCCTCTCCCTAGCAGGGAGAGGGTTGGGGTGAGGGTAGATACACATCATATACATAACACCAAGTCATCCCCAAGACTTTCACAAACATCTTCTCGTGTACAAAACCTAGAGCTGGTTTCGTCTTCTTGATATAAATCACACAAGCAATAATTTTCTGAAGACGATGAAGTTTCATCTGGATCACAATCTAAAGGAAATTCATATTTACCATCTTGCCCCATACTGACTATACGAGCTTTTGATTCTGAACTGCCATAAGTCTCTAAATTAAAAAATAAATAAGGCCGCCCTAGTCGCAGTATTTCGGGGCTAGTATCGGCAGCAGTTTTTTGCCAGATAAAGAACTCTTCCGTTGAGGGGTGTGAAAAAGGGTCAGGTTTAGCTTGTACAATAATGACGGCTCCAGTATCAGGGTCGCCATCACCCGTAGGATCGCCATTACCACTGAACTCAAGCCCTGTATCACTACTGTCAGCAATAGAAACAAAGGGAGTGGTACCTACGCCTGTTTTTATATAAGGTCCACGCCAGCCTTTTCTATAATCGATAGACCAAGGGTGCTGCTTATCATGGTCTTTTATATCGTCATCACCATTGGTATCGTTAGGGTCAAAAATGGGATCAATCAGAAAACTAATATCTGCGGGTGAGGACTGTAAAAGATTACCATCTACATCTATCAAAACATTCTGATCCATAAAATACTGCCTAACTGCCTGAGCTAATTGTTTCATCTCAGCTAGTGCAGCTTGATCTTTGCTGTAACTTAGTGTCTTTTTATGACTCATCATCCCCATACCTGCAATAATCGCCATAATAGCTACAACAACGAGTAGTTCTAATAAAGTGAAGCCTTGTTGTTTTTTAGAGCAGATTGGCATAGGTGGTGTTTTATATTGAAGTGGCTTGGTTGTAAGGTGTTGTTACATTCAGTTTGAAACATTAATGGCGCTTAACTCTGGAAGTGAAGCTTTAGCTTCACCTGATTTGGGTGAGATTAAAGTCTCACTTCCTATAACTACTCGTCCTATATAAATAGTGCTTTTGCTCTAAGCCCCTTCTCCCATTAGGGGAGAAGGTTGGGATGAGGGGGATAAAAAAACTCTCTTCAACCCTATTATTTTTCACTTTAAATGATTAAAGAAAAAATGTAGTAAAGCATGTAAATACCTATGCTTTTTGGGATTAAAAAATAAACTTATTTCCAATCTCCTGTTACCAAAAAATCTGCGAGTGCCGTCTTAAAAGCGCTCGCAGATATAAAGGTAGAGAGGAATAACAATTAACATTAGTCAAAATCTGACATTTTTAAAAACGCCAGGGTCAACTCACGTAGAACATAAGTTCACCATGGCGCTTTCCTTGCACCGAGATCATCCTTGAGGCATCCTTGCCTTAAACTTAGGGAGCTAAGCTATCCTTGTTGTTCATTTTGTGACTATTTAGTCATCTTCGTCTTGAAGACCTGCAAATTCAGCAATTTCTTCTTCGTAGTAATCACCATCTGCATCTATAACTGCGATTAGTTCAGGAGCGTCCAGCCATTCAACATCACCAGCAGTACCTTCAGTTGTAATGTCAGCATCGCCATCAGCATCGTTATCAGTGCCTAGTTTTAAAGCAAGTGAGTAATGTGCATATTTATCACGGCCAACATTTCCATCACGCGGTGCTTTGAATAAAAACTGGCCATCAGCAACAAGAGCAGATGAGTTACCAATACCTAATACGACAATAATATCGTCTTGATTAGCACCAATATCTGTTGGGTCACTGTAACGAACCATAGGGAATGTTGCGGCGTTATCAATTGTTACACCATTACCGGCACCACCTGGTGTGGCTCCGTCTACAGTTGTACCTACTTGGTCAAATATCATTTGAACTAAGCCATTTTCACTTAATGAAACATCACCAATGACTGCACTATCAATCGTTTCAGTTGAGGCTGCGGCTTCATTATCATCACACGCAGAATAAGCGGCATAACGAAAGCTTGTTAAACCACCATTGATTAAAGTAGTTGCTGCTTCAGTTGGGAATGTTTCTACATTTAGTTTCTCTGCAAAGCTAAATGTCAGACCACCACCAATACCTGCAGCATTAGACAGCCCACCAAAAATACGGACTGTAGTTGCTGCAAAAGCTGAAGCATCACCATCTACAGCAATGGTATTAATTGGTGTGTTAGTGTTACCATCAACCACTAAACCATTTGTTGTTGTTACACCTGAGTCAGCACAAAGTAATGACTCTAAGTTATTTGGAAAGACTTTGTTAGTGACTTCAAATTGATTGGTCGCATTCTCTAAAGTCTGCATAGTATGCATAGCAACCCCTTGCCCTGCATGCTCTTCCTGACCACTCATACTCATCATGGCTGCACCGGCAATTACTGCCATTACTGCAACAACGACTAATAGTTCTAATAGGGTGAAACCCTGTTGATTTTGTTTAATTTTCATAATGTTTTTATGTTTTGCCTTACCGCAAAAGACCCGCTCTTTTTATTGGTAGTGCCAATTTTAAATAGTGTTTATCTGCGAACCCTCATCGCCAGAAAAAGTGCCGTCAGCATTTAGTACAAACCGATATTGTTTTCCATAATGAATAATCACTTCCTTTTGTGTCCGTTTAAGGATGCGTAGCTCAACCTTAAACTCACCAAACCCATCATGCTTTAGGAGATCTTTAAAGACTTCTAGCATTTTTTGTTCGGCTTTACTCATGGGTGCTTGTCTCAGAAATGTTAACGAGGTCGCAGTTTATGTCATTTTTTTAGTCTAGCGGTAGGGAACTATTCCTTTTAAAAGTAGGAAAATTTCCTGATAGCTATGTTTTTTATGTGAGATGAAATAAGGAATTTTTCCCATATCTTTTTGCTATGTTTACGGGCATTATTTCGCTTTGTTTTTTTAGGTCTATTAGGGTTTTTAGCACCTTCTCTCTTGAGGGAGAAGGTTGGGATGAGGGTGTATCCATTTTTAAAGAAGGTATTTGTGAGCAGAAAAATTAATGTATTGCTGGTGGATGATCATGCGGTGGTGCGTACGGGCTATAAAACTTATTTGTCTTTATCAGAAGAGATAGGTGAAATTTACGAAGCTGACCGAGGGGAAATGGCCTGTCAAATCTACAGAGAATATCAGCCCGATGTGGTGGTGCTGGATATGTCTATGCCTGGTATAGGGGGCTTTGAAACGCTTAGACGGTTATTGATAAAAGATGAAAAATGTAAGGTGTTGTTTTTTAGTATTCATGATGAGCTGGTGTATGTTGCTCGCGCTATAAAAGCAGGGGCTATGGGGTATCTTGTTAAAAATAGTACCCCTGATGTATTAATTAAGGCAGTGAGCACTATCGCTAAAGGTGATACTTATGTTGAGCCTGAGTTGGCTCAAAAATTGGCGATGAGTTATGCGCAGGGGGATGATGAAAAGCATTTAATTGCTCAGTTATCGCCTCGTGAGTTTGATGTTTTTTGTTTGTTGGCTCAAGGTTCAACCACTAGAGAGGCGGCAGAAAAACTTTGTCTAAGTTATAAAACAGTTTGTAATCATAGTACTGCTATTAAAGAAAAATTAGCTTTAAAAACATTCGCTGAAATGACTTTATTAGCGAGTCGTCAAGGTGTGATCAATTCTAATCAAAAGGAAAATTTATGAGATTTATTTTAGCTGTTACTTCATTTTTACTAACACAGGCTGTGTTTGCTGAAACAATTTTTGTGACTTTGGAAAAAGATAATGCATTAGCCGTTGTTGATCCTGTCGCTGGCATGTTGATAAAAACAATACCTTTGGGTCAACGTCCACGAGGCATTGTGTTAAGTAAAGATCAACAACAGCTATATATTGCGACCAGTGACGATGATACCATTCAGGTGATAGATATTAAGTCGCTTAAAGCGGTAGCCACTTTGCCTTCGGGTGAAGATCCTGAAACGTTTGCGATGAATCCATCGGGTGATCAGCTTTACGTTTCTAATGAAGATGATAGCTTGGTGACGGTGATTGATATTAAACAAGCAAAGGCGGTAGAAACTATTGCAGTGGGAGTTGAGCCAGAGCCTATTACTGTCAGCCCTGATGAAAAATGGGTGGCAAGCGGTTCTGAGGCGACCAATATGGTGCATTGGATTAACCGAGAAACTTTGGTCGTTGAGCACAATACTTTGGTGGATCCACGTCCCAGAGGCTTATGTTTTACATCGGATAGTCAGCAGTTATGGGTGACGTCTGAAATGGGGGGGACGGTAACTGTACTAGATGTTGACACACATGAAAAAATAAAATCTATTCATTTTGAAATTGCAGGTGTCAGTAGTGAAAAAATCCAGCCTGTCGGGGTGATTATTGATGATAAAAAGCAATGGGCTTTAGTTGCATTAGGGCCTGCTAACCGTGTGGCTTTAATTAATACTGAGACTATGGTGGTCGAAAAGTATTTTTTAGTCGGGCAACGGGTTTGGAATCTTGCCTTTTCGCCTGATCAAAAGCGAGTTTACACCACAAATGGTGTGAGTAATGATATTTCAATTATTGATTTAGAGGCTATGAAAGTGACTAAATCTATCAGTGTTGGGCGTTACCCTTGGGGTTTGGTAGTCAAGCCTTGAGTGTGCTATTCATCCTATGAAAAAGACGACTTTAGTTCTTAGGACTGAGAATGAAATAACTTCCCAGTTTTGACTGGTATTTTAACGACACAGAAGCACTAATAAAATAGTTGCATAGCTTGCTATGCACTCTGTGTCCTCTCTTGATGGAGGGATAAGAAGGATAGAAAATCGGTGGCTGAAAATTTAAAGGGATAGGCTTAGATAACATAAAAAATATGGGATTTCAGCAGATGCCCCAAAGTCGAGACTTTAAAAATGAATTTTGGAAAACTCTTTTAATGGAAGCTTGGGAATGCTTCCTGTAGAATGGAATGATTTTGTGTAGAGATAAAAACTAGGCAAAAACAGAAATTATTTTTTGTACGTATTATTGTACAAATCCGTGCAACTACCTGATTAGAAGTGATAAATTGTCTATAGATATCAAAAATATACGAAACTTTTCCATTATCGCGCATATTGATCATGGGAAATCAACTTTGGCTGACCGCTTTATTCAAATTTGTGGAGGTCTAAGTGATAGAGAGATGGAAGCACAAGTTCTTGATTCTATGGATATCGAGCGCGAGCGTGGTATTACTATTAAGGCACAAAGTGTTACCTTAGATTACAAGGCAGAAAATGGTGAAATATATCAATTAAACTTTATTGATACACCAGGACATGTTGATTTTTCTTATGAGGTTTCACGTTCGCTTGCTGCTTGTGAAGGTGCTTTGTTGGTGGTTGATGCTGCTCAAGGTGTTGAAGCACAAAGCGTAGCAAACTGCTATACCGCTATTGAACAGGGATTGGAAGTGGTTCCTGTTTTAAATAAAATTGATTTGCCCTCAGCTGAACCTGAACGTGTAATCACTGAAATTGAAGATGTCATTGGTATTGATGCGAGTGAAGCACTTAAAATTAGTGCAAAAACAGGTATTGGTATTGAAGGTGTTTTAGAACAGTTGGTAGAAAAAGTCCCAGCACCTAATGGTAACCCTGATGCCCCCTTGCAAGCATTGATTATTGATTCTTGGTTTGATAATTATCTTGGTGTGGTTTCATTAGTCAAAATTGTTAATGGCTCTATTCGTAAAAAACAAAAACTGATGGTTATGTCTACGGGCAAAAACTATTTGGCTGAAAAAGTGGGCATATATACGCCGAAGCAATATGATACAAATGTTCTAAATACTGGCGAAGTAGGTTTTATTGTTGCAGGTATTAAGGATATTTATGGTGCCCCAGTGGGAGATACGATTACTTTCGCTGACAATCCAGCAACAGAAGAGTTGTCTGGTTTTGAAATGGTTCAGCCGAGAGTATTTGCAGGTTTGTATCCTGTTAGCTCCGATGATTACAATAAAATGCGGGAAGCATTAGATAAATTACGTCTTAATGATGCTGCACTTAATTTTGAGCCTGAAAGTTCACAAGCTTTAGGCTTTGGTTTTCGTTGTGGATTTTTAGGTATGTTGCATATGGAGATTGTGCAAGAACGTTTAGAACGTGAATATGATATAGATTTGATTACCACTGCACCGACAGTGATATATGAAGTTGAAACGCATTCAGGTGAAATATTAATGGTTGATAATCCTGCTAATTTACCAGATTCAGGAGCAATCACAGAAATTAGAGAGCCTATTATTATCGCTAATATTTTGGTGCCTCAAGAATACTTAGGCAACGTTATTGGCCTTTGTGTTGAAAAGCGTGGCGTGCAAAAAAATATGCAATATGCGGGAACTCAAGTTTCATTAAATTATGAATTGCCGATGAGTGAAGTCGTGCTAGATTTCTTTGATCGATTAAAATCTGTCAGTCGAGGTTATGCTTCATTTGATTATGAATTTATACGTTTTGAACCTGCGCCTTTGGTTAAATTAGATGTGCTGATTAATGGCGATAAAGTGGATGCATTATCAGTCATTGTACATAAAGATTTAAGTCAGACGCGTGGTAGAGGTTTGGTTGAAACTATGAAAGACCTTATTCCTAGACAAATGTATGAAGTAGCTATTCAAGCGGCTATCGGGTCAAAAGTTATTGCTAGGTCAACTGTTAAAGCGATGAGAAAAAATGTGACAGCAAAATGTTATGGGGGAGACATCTCTCGTAAGAAAAAACTATTAGAGAAGCAAAAAGCGGGTAAAAAACGGATGAAGCAAGTGGGGAGTATTGAGATTCCTCAAGAAGCATTCCTAGCTGTTTTACAAGTCAATAAAGAGTAATATTAATTGTTCCAAAGGTTTTTGTGGTTAGTTTTACCCTTATTCCCAACCTTCTCCTCAAGGGAGAAGGTGTTATATGCGAAAACTTTTACAACTATTAATTCATAACTAATACTAAAATATTCTCAGTATTTACTTTCTTTTAACAATTACTATTAAATAATTTCATGGATTACGATTTTTCTTTTTTTCTGGTTTTGGCGAGCTTGGTTACTGGCATTATTTGGGGGGGCTATCTGTTATTTTTAAAACTTTCAAATATAGACCCTACAACACAGGAAGAGCCATTACTTGTTGAATATGCACATTCTTTTTTCCCTATTGTTTTTATTGTTCTTATTTTAAGGTCATTTATTGCAGAGCCGTTTAGGATTCCATCAGGCTCTATGATGCCAACACTATTAGTGGGTGACTTTATTTTAGTTAATAAATATACCTACGGAATTCGTTTGCCTGTACTGAATACTAAAATGGTTGAACTAAATTCTCCAGAAAGAGGAGATATTGTCGTTTTTCGTTTCCCTAAAAATCCAGCGGTAGATTATATAAAAAGAGTTGTTGGTATATCTGGAGATAAAATCTCTTACTACAAAAAGACAGTCTACGTTAATGGGAAATTGGCTAAGCAAGTATCACTAGGCTCTTATCAAGGTGTAGGGCAGGGGACTAATATGACTGGAGCTGAACATTTTGTTGAAAATTTAGCGGGTGTTGATCACAGTATTTTAGTTAAACATGGACTACCCTCAGTTGAAGGTGTTTTTGTTGTGCCTGAAGGACAATATTTTGTTATGGGTGATAATAGAGACAATAGTAATGACAGTCGCTACTGGGGAACCGTACCAGAAGAAAATTTAGTAGGGAAAGCTTTTTTTATCTGGATGAGTTGGGATTGGCAACATAAAGGGGTTGGTTTCGATAGGATTGGTACTGTTTTAAAATAAGTTTTGTGAATTAGTACAAAATTTAATAGGTTTTAAAAGATTAGTTAGTCATATCTACTTGGAGGCATAATGACTTTTTCAGCAAAAAAACAACAAGGGTTAACATTTATTACGCTTGCGGTTATATTGGGGATATTGGCTTTTTTTGTATTGCTAATATTAAAAATTGGTCCTATTTATATGAATCATAACAAGGTGGTTAATGCCTTGACTGCTGTGGAAAAAACACCCAATGTAGAGGTTATGAGCAAATATGAGATAGAGCTCAGTTTGGCTAAAAGATTTAATATGAATTATGTGACTAAAGTTACTAATGAAGATATTACTATTCTTAAGCAAGGTAACTATGTCAAAGTAGAAATTGAATATGAAAGGGTGGAAAAAATTGTGGGTAACCTCAGTGTTTTAGTTCAGTTTTATGAGTCGTTTGAGGCTGGTGACTCTCAGTGATACGAGAGCCTGAGGTATTGCTTAAGAAATTAGGCTTGTCATTTGAACAGCCTGAATTATTTAAAATGGCATTAACTCATCGCAGTATGGGGGCGAGGAATAATGAACGTTTAGAATATCTTGGTGATTCTATTCTTGGTTTTGTTATTGCGGAAAAATTGTACGAAATATTTCCATCAGCAAGTGAAGGCGAGTTAAGTCGATTAAGAGCAAGCCTTGTTAATCAAGGATCGTTAGCTAGCTTGGCAAGAGAGCATAATTTGGGTGATTATTTGATTCTGGGTTCAGGAGAGCTGAAAAGTGGAGGCTATCGCAGGGATTCAATTTTGTCTGATGCTATGGAAGCTATAATGGGAGCTTTGCTGAAAGACCAAGGTGTGGAAGAATGTAAAAAATGGATTCTTAGTATTTTTACAAGAAAACTCAATGAATTGGATTTGAAAAAATCAGAAAAAGACCCCAAGACTCAATTGCAAGAATTGATGCAATCCAGAAAGATTGAATTACCTGTTTATGAGCTTGTTAAAATGACGGGCGCGGCACATGCGCAAACATTTAGTGTTAAATGTACAACACATATAGATAAACTTGAATCATGTATTGGTGATGGCGATTCAAGAAAAAAAGCGGAACAAGGTGCGGCAGAAAAAATGTTGAAATTAATTAAGAAGAAAAATAAATGAATTGTGGTTATGTTGCGTTAATAGGTCGTCCTAATGTTGGTAAATCAACATTAATGAATCATATGTTAGGGCAAAAAATAAGTATTACCTCAAGAAAGCCGCAAACAACAAGGCATCGGATTTTAGGTATTAATACTACGGAAGCTGGTCAGATTGTTTATATGGACACGCCTGGTATGCATCAGGTTGAGAAAAAAGCATTAAATAAGTACTTAAATAAAACAGCGGATACAACTTTATTAGGTGTTGATGTTGTTGTTTGGCTAATTGATGGTTTATCTTGGCATGAATATGATCATGTTATTTTTAAAAAACTAGAAAGCGCAGGGCTTCCCGTTATTTTGGCGGTTAACAAGGTTGATAAAGTAAAAGATAAAGATACTATCTTGGCTTTTTTTGCTGAAGCGCAAAAGAAATTTCCATTTAAAGAAATATTACCTATTTCAGCATTAAAAGGTACCAATCTTGAGACTCTTGAAAAAATCTTACTGAAGCAGTTGCCCGAAGGTGGGTTAATCTATCCAGAAGATCAAATTACAGACCGTCCAGAACGTTTTTTAGCCGCTGAAATTGTGAGAGAAAAATTAACCAGGCGTTTAGGCGATGAGCTTCCTTATTCGATGACGGTTGAAATAGAACGGTATGAGGAACAGGCTAAAATCACTAAAATTTATGCAGTCGTCTGGGTGGAAAGAAGTTCTCAAAAAAATATTGTTATCGGTAAGCAAGGAGAAATGCTAAAAAATGTTGGAATGGATGCGCGTGTCGATATAGAAAAATTAATAGAGAAAAAAGTTTATCTTCAGATTTGGGTTAAGGTGAAAAAAGGTTGGGCTAATAATGAGCGAGCTTTGCAAAGCCTAGGGTTTTTAGATGAATAATATAGATTTGAAGTAACGATTAACTTTAAGGGGTTGTTTAGCTTATTATCGTTCTAAAATTTTTGATACCTTAATCTTTTATCTCTTGATGAAAAAGGTTAGGATGAGGGATAAATGGAATGTCAGAATTTTTGGAACGATTAATACTAAGGTCTAGAGCCAAAGAATGTGAGTGAATCATTAATTCAACTACAGCCTGCTTTTATTTTACAACATAGAAAATACCGTGAAAGTAGCTTGATTCTAGACGTTTTGACTAGGGATTTTGGTATTATTTCTATTCTTGCTCGTGGTGTGAGGAAGTCAAAGTCTAAAACTGCTGGGGTTCTCTTAGCGTTTAATGCTTTAAAGTTATCCTATCTTAATAAGAATGAATTAAAAATACTGACACATGCCGAACAGAGTGAAGGAAGTATACCGCTAAAAGGAATTCCTTTATATTGTGGTTTTTATATTAATGAATTAGTCAGTTATCTTTTACATAAAAATGATCCTCATCCTGAAGTTTATATAGAATACCAAGAGTGCTTAACTTTACTGGCCTGTTCTCATAATACTGAACAAATATTACGCTTCTTTGAGCTTAATTTGATTGAATGTATTGGGTACGGTTATCAGTTATCAGTTGATGTTAAAACAGAAAATCAAGTAGTTCCATTGGGTAGATATTCTTTTAATGGTGAGAAGGGAATGATTGAAAGCTCTGTGGGATATATCAGTGGAGCAACATTATTATCTTTAGAAGAGCGAAAAGATTTAAATGAGCAAGCATTATATGAAGCTAAGCAATTGATGAGGCGGATTATTGATTTTCAATTACAGGGTAAAGTACTAAAAAGTAGAGTTATTTTGGCAAAAATTATTAAACAGTTATGACAAAACAGAAAATTTTATTGGGTGTTAACATAGATCATGTTGCCACATTACGGCAAGCCAGAGGGACGCACTATCCTGACCCCATCCAGGCAGCATTAGTTGCAGAACAGGCGGGGGCTGATGGAATTACAGCGCATTTAAGAGAAGACAGAAGACATATTCAAGATAGGGATATTTATCTATTACAAGAAATGTTGCATAGTCGATTAAATTTAGAGATGGCAGTAACAGATGAAATGATAGGAATTGCTGAAAAAATTAAACCTGCTGCCTGTTGTTTGGTCCCTGAAAAGCGTGAAGAATTGACGACTGAGGGTGGATTAGATGTGGCCTCAAGTTCTGAAAGAATGAAAGGTGCCTGCCAAAAATTAGCTGATGCAGGTGTTGAGGTCTCATTGTTTATTGATCCTGATTTTAAACAAATTGATGCAGCTGTCGCTGTGGGGGCACCTGTTATAGAGTTGCATACGGGATGTTATGCTGATGCTGCGAATTATCAGGTGAAAAAAGCTGAATTATTAAGAGTCAAGCAAGCGGCAGAGTATGCGCATAGTGCAGGTTTGCAGGTTAATGCAGGGCATGGTTTGCATTTTCATAATGTAGAGGATATTTGTTATATCCCTGAGATCGTTGAATTAAATATAGGCCATTCAATTATTGCTCAAGCCGTTTTTTCTGGTTTACAGCAGACGATCGTTGATTTAAAACGGGTTATGAGAGAGGCACGAGCGGTTGTTTAATGATTTAAAGGTTTGTCAGTTAACAACTGTAGGAGATAGGGCTTCAAATCAGGATTGTACTGCACACACATTGGCCGAGCAATATGCTTTATTCGTTGTTGCCGACGGTTTAGGTGGGCATAAAGTTGGAGAGAAGGCTTCAATGTATTTTTGTCAGGGTATGTTCAAACTGGCTGTAAAATATCAGCCTGTACTTCAGCAGAGATCTGGGGAACGGGCAAAAGAAGCATTAGCGGCTTGGGTCAGTGCTGCTATTGATGAAATGAAGGTTTTATTTGAGGAGAATGAGGAAGGTCTCGACTCTCATACAACGTGTGCCATTTTGTATTTGGATGAAAAGAAAACGATGACTGCCCATTGTGGTGATTCACGTATTTATCGCTTAAATCAAAAAGAAGTACTTTGGAGAACAAAAGATCATTCTCTAATTCAAGGTCAATTAGATGATGGGAGTATTACAGAAAGAGATATGGGGATACACCCTGAACAAAATCAATTACTGCGTACTATCAATATACTAAAAATGCATCAAGCAGAGGTAAATCTTTATCCTCCTATTATAAAAGGGGAAACCTTTGTGCTTTGTTCGGATGGTTTTTGGGAGTTTATAAAAGAGAATGACTTGCTACAGTTAGCAGCTCCTGCATGTGGGCGAGAAGAGTTAAAAAAAGTGGCAAGAATGATGCATTTAAGAGCCGAGGGTAAGGGTGATAATCTGACAGTACAATGGCTTAGATTTTAGCCATTGCTAATGTATACTTCGTGGGGTTACGACTGTGCGAAGTATATAAGGAAGGTCATCTTCTTTTCAGCTCTTATTGGACAGCAATACCATGTTTTTTGATGCGATATAATAGAGTATCTCGCGATAACCCTAATAATCGAGCTGATTTACTTCTGTTACCATTGGTTCGCTGAAGTGCTTGGTGAATCATGTCTGCTTCTAAGTCATCTAAATCAATACCCCTTTCAGGGAGTAGAAAATGAGACGAGCCTTCCTGGACTGCAGATAAGCAAGATGTAAACTCATGAGGTAGGTTTTCTGGCTCAATAGTCTGGCCTGAGAGTAGAATACTTAAGCGTTCACATAAGTTGCGTAATTCACGAATATTTCCAGGCCAGTCGTATTGGCGTAAGACTTTAAGTGTTTGTTTATTAAATTTTGGGGCAACAATTGAATAGCTGGCAGAAAATTGAGATAAAAAGTGATTAATTAATGATTCTATATCTTCTGTACGTTGATTTAACGGAGGAAGCTCTATAGGAACAACATTTAATCGAAAAAATAAATCTTGGCGAAAACCGCCCTCTGAAATTTGCTTAGTTAAATCTGAGTTAGTGGCTGCAATAATACGAACATTAACTGTATAAGGTTTTGTTTCGCCTACAGAGAGACATTCTCCAGATTCTAAAAACCGTAAAAGTTTGGTCTGGATGGATAAAGGTAATGAGTTAATCTCATCTAAAAATAATGTACCACCATCAGCTGCATGAAACAGACCTTGTTTATTGGCTACTGCACCAGTAAAAGCGCCTTTCTTATGTCCAAATAATTCCGATTCAACCAGACCTTCAGGTAAGGCTGCACAATTTAAGGTGATAAAGGGCTTGTCTGAGCGATGACTATCCTTTTGGATTGCAGTCGCCAACACTTCTTTACCAGTGCCCGTTTCCCCTTTAATTAAAATGGTTACATCTGTTGCAGCAACCATCTTTGCACTGCGAAGAAGTGATTCAAAAGCTGGGGATTGGCCAATGTTTGAAGTAAACTGATCCATAAATAACTAAATTAGGGTTAAATGTGTTTTAAACGCATAGGGTTTATTTCTGGGAAGACGGCGATTAAAGCGATAAGAATTAACAGTAAGCCTATCACTTGCTTGAAACGCTGCATTCGAGATAGCTTGGTTAAAACATTTGTCATTATACCGACCCCGAGTACAGCAGGTAAAGTACCCAGTCCAAATGCTAGCATCGTAAAAGCGGCTCTATACATATCTCCTGCAGTTGCTGCTAGTGCTAGTGCCGCATAAACAAGTCCGCAAGGGAGCCAACCCCAGACCATGCCAAAAAGAAAAGCTTGGGTGCGAGAACTTACGGGAATAAGTTTGCGTCCATACGGTTCTATATTTTTCCATAGCTTCCCTCCTATTTTCTCAATATAGGCAAATTTAGGGAACCAGCCAGCAAGATAAAATCCAGCACTAATCATGACGATAGCTGAAAAAACTTGTAATATTCTATGCCCATTTTCCAGACCAAAAGGGAGCATTATAATTGTTTGTATAAAACCGACTAAAAGTCCTGCTAATGCGTAGCTAATAATTCGACCAATATTATAATTAAGTATATAAGGTAATAAGTTTAACTTATTGGCACGAATCTCTGGTTTTAGGCTTAATGTTAATGTGCCAATAATTGAACCACACATGCCAATACAATGAAGACTGCTGAACAGTCCCATTGCAAAAGCGGCTAAATAAGACGTTGTAAAGGTAAGATGAAATTCCATAGCCCACCAAAATAACATAGATGGTAGCCCTAAACAATAGCTGATCATTTCTTACTAAAACTAGTGGCTGATACAAAGTTGTTAAGTTTTGTTTATAATTACTTCTAGGCAGTGTTGGGTTTTGGTATAAAGCTCTTCAATCTTTTTTTGATTACGTATAATCTTCAGTCAGTCCTTAATTATACAGGATGGTTCTTTAAACCCTACAACTCACTTGGGGAAAGGGCTTTAGAGAAAAGCTCACGCACCCTTCAGGTTTAGCTGACACTCATTGGTAAGCAGGAATCTTTTTAACAAAATGAAAAAGTTCTCAAAGATATCTATTCTTGTTTGTACTCATGTCCATATAGGATTGCATAATAAATCTTGTGGTAGATGTGGAAGTTTAGATTTAGTCGCTAAACTCAAACAGCAGATAGAACAACAAAATTTAGATATTTCTGTCAGAGAACAAGCTTGTTTTGGGCGATGTGAGGAAGGCGTTGTTGCAAGAATTTATCCAAGAAAAGAATATCTTACGCAATTAACGGAAAGTTCGTTGGAGAAATTGATTAATCGAGCTAAGAGTGATGTGGAACTTGAAGGCTAATTGAGTATATGCTGTGTATTAATTATTTTAAAAAAACAGCTAATTTCAAATTAGAATATCTAAATTATACCTTTTCTACTAGAATTATGGTTTTATCCTCTTATATTTAGAATTTTAAAATGGACAATAAAGTAATATTAGTAACTGGTGGTGCTGGTTATATAGGGAGCCATGCCTGTGTTGAATTGCTTAATGCGGGTTATGAAGTTGTCGTTGTTGATAATCTATCTAATAGCAAGCTTGAATCACTTAATCGTGTGAAGACGATTACAGGAAAATCAGTTCACTTTTATGAGACTGATATTTGTAGTAAAAAAAGTTTAACGGATATTTTTTCTAAACATACTATTTATGCTGTTATGCATTTTGCTGGCTTAAAAGCGGTGGGTGAATCATGTCAACAGCCTTTAAAATATTACCAAAATAATGTGTATGGCTCGTTGGTTTTGACTGAAGTGATGACAGAAGCTAATGTTAAAAATTTGATTTTTAGTTCTTCTGCTACTGTTTATGGTGAACCTGATACTGTGCAATATTCAGAGACATTACCCATTTACGGGGCAACTAACCCTTATGGTAAGTCCAAAGCGATGGTTGAGGATATTTTAAAAGATTTATCTGCTGCTGATAGCTTTGTTGATTCTAAAAAACCATGGAATATAAAGTTATTACGATATTTCAATCCAATTGGTGCACATGAAAGTGGCCTTATTGGCGAAGACCCAAATGGCATTCCTAATAACTTAATACCTTATGTTTCACAAGTTGCTGTAGGAAAACTGGAACAGCTTTCTGTTTTTGGAAATGACTATCCAACGAGGGATGGTACGGGAGTGCGAGATTATATTCATGTTGTTGATCTTGTCAAAGGCCACCTTAAAGCACTTAATGCTATAGAGTCGGAAACAGAAGGGGGATGTAATGCCTATAATCTTGGTGCTGGGCGCGGTTATAGTGTGTTGGAGATTATTCAAAGTTTTGAAGAAATTACGCACAAAAAAATAAATTATAAGTTTGTTCCTCGACGCACAGGTGATGTCGCTGAAAATTATGCAGACCCCTCTCTAGCATTAAAGGTGCTTGGGTGGAAAACTGAGAAAAACCTACAAGATATGGTGAATGATACTTGGCGCTGGCAGACTCAAAACCCACAGGGCTACCCTAATTAATAAAAGATCAGTATTAGCTTGCTGAAGACTATGCAATTAATAGTGGATTCGCTGTCCGCTATTAATTGCATCAAAAACCATTGGTTTAGAAGTTGTCCTGTAAAAAATCATTAATCCATGTTTTTGCTCGATTCACATTGGAAGAAACACAAGGAGCATTCTGTTCAGGTGCTGAACCTTTTATATAAGCATAAGGTATTGCGCCTTCACAGTCTTCAGTTGCCAATAAACCCGTTTCGGGATCAATAAAGTGTGTCTCAACATTATCAGGTGGAATTAAACTGACAGGTATTTTTGATATTTCTCTCATTAACTCTATCCAAATTTGTAATGAGCCTGATGCGCCTGTTAAGCCAGAAGGTTTATTATCATCTCTGCCAACCCAGGCAACAGATAAATAATCACCACTGTAGCCAGCAAACCAGCTGTCTCTTAGTTTATTGGTAGTTCCTGTTTTACCAACTAAGCCAAAATCTTTTGGAATATAAAGGTAAGCTGACCGCCCTGTTCCTTCTGACATAGCTTCTTGCAGAATTTTATTAGTAATATAAGTCGCTGCAGGGTCTACTGCCTGTCTGACTCTATAAGGATAGTTTTGTAGGCGTTTACCATCTTCAGCAATAACGGCCTGAATAGAGCGTAAAGGGGTAGAGAAGCCATCACCTGCCAAGGTTTGATACATTTGGGTGACTTCTAGGGGGGTTAAAGGAGAAGCACCTAACAATAAGGAAGGGTATAGTGCTAATGGGCGGCTGACACCTAGTTTTTTTAACGTTTTTGCAATTCTGGCAATGCCTATATCCATACCGATGTGTACAGTTGCTAAATTATAGGAATGAGCCAAAGCAGTATGGAAATCAACTTCCCCATGCTCCTTTTTATCATAGTTACGGGGATGCCATGATTTCCCATTAATATCTTTTATATTATCAATAGAAACATCATTTACTTTTGTTGAAATAGTGTACTTGTCAGGGTATTCTAAGGCTGTTAAATAGACAGCAGGTTTAATTAATGAGCCTATGGGTCTGACGGCATCTAAAGCTCTATTAAAACCTACGCCTCTTGGATCCCTTCCTCCAGCTAAAGCAACAATTTCACCGCTGTCTCTTCGTGTTACGGTAACAGCCGTTTCTAAATGACTACTTTTAGGTCTTTTTTCTAGTGCTTTAAGTTTTTTCGAAATTGTACTTTCGAGTGTGTTTTGAATTTGAGTATCAAGGGTTGTAAAAATTCGTAACCCTTCGGATGTTAAGTCATCTTCATTATATTCTTGTCTTAGTTGTCTTTTAACTAAATCCAAAAAACTTGGGTAGCGATTAACAGAGCGGTGAGTTCGGGGAATGATGCGTAAGTTTTGTTTTTGTTCTGTGACTTGCTGTTTTTTGGTAATGTAGCCTAATTGATGCATCTCTGCCAAGACTAAATCACGTCGTTTAACGGCGCGGTCTAAATGTTTTCTAGGATCGTAATATGATGGGCCTCGCACTAAGGCAATTAAAGCGGCAATTTTATTTAAGGGTAGATTTTCTAAGGGTTGCCCAAAATAAAATTCACTGGCTAAGCCAAAACCATGCACTGAGCTAGCGCCGTCTTGCCCCAGATAAATTTCATTTAAATAAGCTTCTAAAATTTCATCTTTTTGAAAGCGGAATTCTAAAATTAAAGCCATAAAAGCTTCGTTAATTTTACGCCATAGACTTTTTTCTGGAGAAAGATAGAAATTTTTAGCTAATTGTTGGGTAATGGTGCTTCCTCCTTGTACGACTGCACCTGCTCGAATATTGGCCAGAAAAGCTCTGGCAATGGCTTTAAAAGATAAGCCAAAGTGGTTATAAAAGTCGCGATCTTCTGTCGCTAATAAGCCGTGGATTAAAGCATCTGGTGTGTTTTCTAACTTTATTAAAATGCGATCTTCTTTTCTTGTGGGATAAAAACTACCAATTTGAATAGGGTTCATCCTAACAATGGCTAGGTTTTTTGAGGTGGCTAAGTTAAGAACTTGAGTAATAGCCGAGTTAGAAAACCGGATTCTTAGTTTGAGACTTTCCTCTCGTTTGTCCCAAAAAGTGAAGCCTTTGGTTTTAAGATAAATTTGCTGGCCTTTTTTGTAGTAAGTGCCTTCGGAGGATAAATTCTTGTTTCTTCTGTAATGAAGGTGTTGTAACAGGTTTTCAAATTCAGTGATTGTTTGAGTATAACCTGTATATATTTCAACAGGTGTGGCATAGACTCTTGCAGGAATAGACCATCTGCGACCTTCAAATTGTTTACGAACGGTATAATCTAGATAACCTACATAGCAAAAAAGAATAAAACTAAAAAATAAAATAGAATAAATAAACCCTTTTTTAAACCAGTGCATCACGGGTTTACTGTTCTTTTTTTTCTTAGCAGTCGTTTTTTTGATTTTTTTTGGCATTAGGAAATAAAACCTGGCGCTTAAGTAGTGTTTGAATTTCCATTATCTAATATTTTGGAGGTTAATAATTAACTTTCAATCCATTTTTTGTAAATGAAGTCTCTTGTATTGTCTGTTTCATTATCAATAATATCTTCAATAGATATGGAATTACTTGAAAGTATAGTAGGAGCTGGTTTACCAAAAACGTAACCTTGTCCATAATCTATACCTATTTCTTTTAGTTTGGCTATGATTTCAGGGGACTCTACAAATTCGGCAATTGTTTTTTTGCCCAATTTAGATGCAATTTCAGCCATAGATTTAACTAATACTTGATCAGTTTCGTCATTGAGTATATTTCTAATAAATTGACCATCAATTTTTACATAATCAACAGGGAATGATTTTAAGTAGTTAAATGAACAAAACCCAGTTCCAAAATCATCTAAAGCAAATTTACAGCCTAAAGCGCGTATATCCATAATTAGCCTTTGAGTTTGTTCGAAATTTTTTACGGCTGCTGTTTCTGTTATTTCAAAGGTAATACGTTTGGCATCAACCCAGGTTAAATCTATTTTTTCTTTTATTGCTGGCAATAAGGAATTATCCTGAAATGCAAAACCAGAAAGATTAATCGCTAATGATAAGTGCTTTTTGTCTGAAGGAAGAGCGGCAAGAAAGTCAATGCTTTCTGATATAACCCATAAGTCTATGCTATGTATTAAGCCCATTCGTTCTGCAACAGGAATGAATTCATTAGGGTAAATAGTTTCGTTATCTTTGCCGCGCATTCGAATGAGTGTCTCATAATGAGAAATGGCATCACTATTTAAATCGACAACAGGTTGGAAGACTAAAAAAAATTTCTTTTCTACTAAAGCTTGTCTGATAAGGGGGACTAAATAGATATCTCTATGCCGCTCTTGTGCTGCGTTATCATTTTCATTGTATTCCCAAACTAAGTTTCGGCCATGTCGTTTTGCCATATTGCAGGCTTGTCTGGCTCGGGAAATAATTTCGCTTGGGTGGGAGGTTGTTTTGTGTGAATTGATTTTTGAAATGCCTATTGATAAAGAAATGCTGTAACACACATCATTAGCAAAAAAACGGTAATCATAAATTCGTTTTTTAATTTTCTCGGCAAATTGTTTGATTTTTGTATTTGAACGGTTTTCTATAAATATGCAAAATTCATCAGAGCCAATACGGGCAAATAAATCTTCTCGACTTAGCATATTCCTAATGAGAGAAACGACATTTACCAGAAGTTTGTCGCCAATATCAAACCCTTCAAGTTCATTGATTAAACTAAAACGGTCAATATCAATAAATAACAAGGCAGCATTATTATTTAATAAGTTGTTACGATTAAGTATTAAACGTAATTGATTTTCAAAATTTTGTCGATTGAATAAGCTGGTGAGTTCATCATGCACAACTAGATACTTTAGTTTTGCATCAATAACTTTTCTTTCAGCGAGTTCATTGATTAAACATTCCTCTTGTTGGTGCCTAAGAAACTTCTCATGTTTTATCATTAATTGAAATTCTATAACAATTAAAAATTCTGAGTATTTAATGGGAAGAGCGATACAACGGTTGAAAGAGTCATTAAATAAATCAATATTATTTTTAATATTCCCAAGAATTAGAAAAGGAATAGGATGGTCATTGTCATTGCTTGATAATGAAAGGCACATCTCTGAAACTTGGCATTTGGGTAAGTTTTCATTGATGATAATAAGACCGATTTTTTCAGGTTCATTAAAATGGGATCTTAAAATTTCATAAACTTTGCCACCATTTTTAGCTTTTTTTATATTATTAAAGCCGTGATCATTGAGACAACTCTTAATTTCATCAGCTAAAATTTCATTATTTTCTGCAATAATGATAACTTTTTCTTTTAATTTTTTACTAATAGCCATAGGGCAGTCCTATTTAACTCAATTATCATTTCCTTTTTATCCAAAAATTGAAAAGTAAACAGTCTCTTGATGTTATTAAAAATAACGGTTAAGCTTATGATGTTTATTCAATTTTTAGAAATATTTGCTAACTATAGACTGGTTTTAATTTTTTGTCATTTATGGAATATAATTCACAACACAATTTTTCTGTTTCTGATCTTCTCAAAAAAGATTTGAAACTTGCTTCTCCCCCCAATTTATATTTTGAATTACAGAGGGTTATTGAAAACCCTAATAAAACAATAGTTGATGTCGCATTTGTTATTGAAAAAGATGCCGCATTAGCTATTCGGTTACTAAAAATAGTGAATAGTGCTTTTTATGGGTTTCCATCAAAAATCACATCAATTAATCATGCGATAAATATTATTGGTAGTCGAGAGTTACAGACTCTTGTTTTGGCTACAATAGTCATTGATAGGTTTTCAGGAATACCTAAAGACCTCATTTCAATGCATGATTTTTGGGCAGGTAACTTGCGATGTGCCCTTATTGCTCAAGAAATTGATCGTTATTTAGATAAGTCGTTTGTTGATTCAATTTTTATCTGTGGGATACTGCATAATATTGGTCAGTTAGTTTTCTTTCAGTGCATCCCTGAGTTGGCTAAAAAAGTCTGCTTATCGCTTCAGACTGATGATGTGGTTAAGGGGAGAGATGAAGTTAAGTTTGAACGTGAAATTATCGGCTTTGATCATTTTGAAGTAGGTTCGGCACTGACTAAATTATGGAAGCTTCCCGATGTTATTACTGAAAGTATCAGATTACATTCTTATCCTGATAATGCTGAAGAATATACTCAAGTAGCTTCTATTCTTAGGGTTGCAGATACTTATAGTAAACTTGACGATCTTGACGAAGAAGTAAAGAGCAATTTAGATATTCCAATATCGGATATGAGTGAAATTATTGACAAGGCCTATGACCAGTTTGATGATATTTTTAAAGTATTTTATCCTGAGTAAGACGTGATTAGGACATTACATTTTGATGATGCTTTTTCCTGTTGTATGGCCTTGTTCAATTTTAGAATGAGCATCCGTTATTTGGTTTAAGGAAAATACATTTGAAATGTGAGGTGTTAAATAGCCTTTATCTACCCATTGGGCGCATTGATTGAGTATGTTAATATGTTGATCTCTTGCTGTATTTAGGTTCTTCAATAAAGGAGTGAGCATAAGCTCAAAGCCAATCAGTAAGTTTTTCATTCTGGCTTCTGATAGGTTTAGCTGTCCAGGATCTAACAGAGTGATTAAACGACCAAAATAGGCGGCGGAACTTATACTTTGTTTAAATACCTCACCTCCGACTGTATCAATAATTAAATTTGCTCCTTTGTTGTCAGTTAAAGACTTAATTTCACTTTCAACGTCACATTCTGAATAAATAATCACATGGTCAGCCCCTAGTGATTTACAAAATAGTGCTTTTTCTTCCGAACTGACAGTCGTTATTACTTTGGCTCCTTTTAACTTTGCTAGTTGAATGGCAACATGACCTACGCCACCTGCACCCGCATGAATTAAAACGGTTTCATTGTGTTTTAAATGGCCTTTATCAAATAAGGCTCCCCAGGCAGTAATTAAAACCAAAGGCATGGAAGCGGCTTCAGAAAAAGTACTGGTTTTGGGCTTTAAAGCAACCCAGCGACTATCAATAACAGTATATTCAGCATAATTTCCTTGTTCTTGCCCAAGTCCGCCATGACAAAACCAGACTTCATCTCCTACTTTAAAATTAGAGACAGTTTCACCAACGGAAATGACTTCTCCTGCACCATCACAGCCTAAAACAATAGGTAGAGGCTGGGAATAAAAACTACCATTCTTGCGTATTTTTGTATCAATAGGGTTAATGCTTGCTGCTTTTATTTTAATTTTCACTTCAGCTGGCTGACTTATCTCTGGTTCATCAATATTGGCTAAATGTAAAACCTCAGGTGAGCCCGTTTCTGTCATTAAAATTGCTTTCATGTTATTACCATTGTTTACGATAATCTTGATAATCACTTTGTTTTAACAGTGATACTGTATTATTTCTATCTAACCAATAAATATCAGGTAAATTATAACCATTAAAGCGATTAGCTTTTATAAGGCTATAAGCACCGACATTTGCAAAAACTAAACGATCACCTACTTTTGGTGATTTTTTAAGTGTGTATTCACCAAAAACATCCCCTGCTAAACAACTAGAGCCGACTAATAAGCAAGAAAATTCACCTTGTTTATTAGATTCGATTAACTCTGGTTTTTTTTGGTACTCAAATATCTCAGGGTTATGATTGACTGAGGTGTCTAGTACCACGATATGTTTATTATCAGAGATAAAACAATCAATAACTTCTGTGACTAAATACCCCGCATTACCCACAATAGCTTTACCTGGTTCTATAAAAATATCTAATGCATAATTAGACTTCAATCTTTTTACTATATCTATAAAAGGCTGATGGTTATTTATGTGATGATAAAGATAACCACCCCCTAAATTCAACCATTTTAAGTGATTTAAGGGGTGAGCTAGTTTTTGTTCTAATAAGTTGACAGTCTTTTCTAAAGCCTCATAGTGGGTTTTGGAAAAAACGGTATGAATATGTAGACCTTGTATATTGTCGGGAATATTAGTTAAATCATCTATCGCCACACCTAATTTAGAATAGGGTCTGCATGGATCAAATCGTAAGTCCTTAGAAAAGGAAAGTTTGGGGTTTACTCTAAACCCAAGTGAGGGAGAAGGCGAGGTTTTAGCTTGTAATCGCTGGTATTGGCTGATGGAATTAAAACTAATATGGCTGCAAAGCTCAGTTATTTGTTGATATTCATTATCTCTTAGCCCAGGTGTTGTTATATGGATAGAGCCTGAACCCTTTAATACTTCGCTTGCTAATTGAGCTTCATATAATGAACTGACAGATAATCCGTCTAAGCTATCTTTTGCGAGTTCTAAAACTTTTTTAAGAGGAAGCGCTTTTATAGAATATAAGACACGGCAGCCAGATTGTTTTTTTAAATCAACTAACTCTGTTAGATTATTTAAAATTACATTTTCATCAAATATATAAGCGGGTGTGGATGCTAAGTTATGTTTTATTTGCTTAAAGTCCACTGTCTCTTCTGTGATAGGTGTTTGATTCAGTTAATACAATATCCATATAAATATCATGGGGTTCCATGGTGACCTTGTCGCAGAGTTGTGATTCAAAGCAGACAGCCGTTAAAAGTGTTTCTGGTCTAACTTGTTGTAACAAGCGGTCATAATATCCAGCGCCGTTTCCAAGGCGTCCACCTTTTCGGTCAAAAGATACGCCTGGCACCATAATTAAATCGAGTTCTTTAGGTGAAATTTCTTTACCCAGTTCATTCCATCTGTTTTTGGGAGGTTCTAAAATATCCCATGTACCAGCAACAAGCTCAGCAATATCTTCTAGCCACCATAAACCTAATTTATTCTGGTTATTTTGATCTTTTGTACAATAAGGAATAACAATTTTTTTGGGTTGGCTTAATTGTTTAATAACCGAATCTAATGTTTTAACTTCTGATCGACAATGTAGATACCACAGAATGGTATTAGCTTGGCGGTACACAGCTTGGGAAATGAATTTGTCACAAATAATTTGGCTGAATTCATTTTTATTAGGTTGGGAATTTCTGGCATCGTAGGCGATACGACGCTGTATTGTTTTTTCTATCATTGATTGTTATAAAAATGGAGTTTAACTTTCAATTGTTGACTATTTCAGAGCCGCAATAATTGCTTCTCCCATTTCCACTGTCCCTGTTTTAGAATCAGGGTTTAAATCAGGCGTTACATATTCACCTACTTCAATAACATGCTCTACAGCGGCTTTAATGTTATTCGCAGCCTCTGTTTCACCTAAATGATGTAACATCATAACTCCAGACATGATGACCGCTGTTGGGTTGGCAATTTTTTTTCTTGCAATATCAGGAGCACTGCCATGAACTGCTTCAAATAAAGCGGCATCTGTACCAATATTAGCACCAGGAATAAGCCCTAAACCTCCCACTAAGCCTGCTGTTAAATCAGATAAAATATCGCCAAACATATTGGTGGTAACGATGACATCAAATTGACTTGGATCCATAACAAGATGCATACAGGTCGCATCAATTATTTTTTCATCAAATTCTATTTCAGGATATTTTTTAGCGACTTCTATTGCTGTATCTAAAAATAAACCTGAAGTGAATTTTAAAATATTTGCTTTATGGCATGCGGTTACTTTTTTTCTACCATGGTCTTTGGCATATTTAAAAGCATATTCAACAATGCGTTTGGAGCCTTCTTTTGTGATAACAGCTAGACTTTCAGCCACATCTTTTTGTCTGGTTAGATAATGTTCTAGCCCCAAATATAAGCCCTCTGTATTTTCTCTTACAATAACAATATCAACATTATCAAATTTTGTTTGGGCGCCTTTCCAGGTCTTGGCTGGACGGATATTGGCATATAAATCATATTTTTGACGCAATGCGACATTAATACTTCTAAATCCACCACCGACAGGTGTTGTTAAAGGGCCTTTAAAGGCAATTCTGTTTTTATCAATAGAACTGAGTGTTTCTTCTGGAATAGGTGTTCCATGCTTATCAAAAGCAGCCATGCCTGCATCGGCTTCTTCCCAATTTATTTTTACGCCAGTTGCATCAATGATTTTGACAGCAACGTCCATAATGGAAGGACCAATACCATCACCTTTAATTAAAGTAACATTATGCATATTAAACATCCTCAAAGGTTTATACATGCTATAAATAATACACAAATTCACATATTTTTGCTGAATAGAGTGTACTTAAACTATAATCATAGAAATTTTTTGATTTAAGAAACTTACTCTAAGAGACGACTATGGAAAAATCATTCATCTTACACATGCTGACAACAGCTAAAAATTTAAGCCCATTTGATGTCAATATGGCTTTAGATGCAGGCTGGGTTTCAGCTGTTCCTTATACAAATGTTGAAGCAAGTGAAGTAAAGGACCTAGTTCAAGATGTTATTTTTTCTCGTAGTGCTAAGGCACTTAAAAGAACAGGTATATTTATTGGAGGTAGAGACACTAAGCAAGCAACGGATATGTTAAAGGTTGCTAAAAATTCAATGTTTACCCCTTTTGAAGTATCTGTTTTTGCAGATCCTAGCGGGGCATTTACGACTGCGGCAGGTATGGTTGCAACGGTTGAAAATGCACTGGATAAAACATTCAATACTAACTTTGAAGGTAAGACGTTACTTGCTTTAGGTGGAACGGGACCTGTCGGGCAAGCTGCAGCTGTATTGGCAGCTCAAGCTGGGGCAAATGTTAGAATTGTGGGTAGGCAATTAGATAAAGCACAGCGTATTGCTGATTTATGTAATGACGAGTTTGGTGAAGGTAAAATTAATATTCAAGCGGGTAGTAATGATGATATAGCAGAATATATTAAGACTGCTGAAGTAGTGTTTGCTACAGGAGCGGCAGGTATCGAGTTACTGAATGCTGATCATATTGCCTCAGCAACGGAGTTAAAGGTTGCTGCCGACATTAATGCAGTTCCACCTTCAGGAATTGTCGGTTTAGATGCATTTGATAATGGAAAAGAGATAGCAGGAAGCTCATCAGGTGCTATCGGCTTAGGTGCTTTAGCGATTGGAAATATTAAATATAAGACACAAAGTCAGTTATTAAAACAAATGATTGATAGTGAAAAGCCTGTTTATCTGCATTTTCAACATGCATTTGAAGTCGCTCGTCAAATTGTTAAATCAACTAAATAAAGGAAGTAAAATGCCAAAGCGCAGTATTCTTCATATGTTTGATCCCATGCCAAACAATAGTCCATTTGATATTAATATGGCATTAGATACGGGGTTTGATGTCTTAATGCCTTATAGTAATGTCAAACTGGAAAGTATTCATGGTTTAACTCAGGATGCCATTTTTTCTCGAAGCCCATCAGGTATAAAAAGAACGGGAATCTTTATTGGTGGTCGAGATATGGGATTATCTATGGATATGATGAATGCTGCTAAACAAGCGATGGTGCCACCTTTTGAAGTGTCGGTTCTTGCAGATCCCAGTGGTGCTTTTACCACAGCAGCAGCACTGGTTGCTTGTGTGGAAAAGCAATTACTAGAAAAGCATGGCAAAGAGCTTAAGAACTGTAAAGCGCTTGTCTTTGGTGGTACAGGCCCAGTAGGTATTGCAACGGGTGTTATTGCTTCCTTAGCTGGGGCAAATGTTTCACTTGTGGATCACATGTCTATAGATGCAGCTAATGATGCAGCTAAAGAATACAACCGTCGCTGCCAAAGTAATCTTTCAGGTGCTATTGCAGGTTCTGATGAAGAAAAAATAGCATTAATCGCTGATGCGGATATTATTTTTTGCACGGCAAAAGCAGGTATTCAAGTATTAAGTAGCGATGTTTTAGCTCAGGCAAAACAGCTTAAAGTGGCGGGGGATGTTAATGCTGTTCCTCCGGCAGGTATTGCTGGAATTGGTGCAAATGATGCGAGTATTGCTTTAACAGCTCCAGAAGGTGCTATCGGTGTAGGGGCTTTAGCGGTTGGAAATATTAAATATAAAGTACAGAACAAATTATTAGAATTAGCATTATCAAATGATAAGCCTGTTTATCTGGATTTTAGAGATGCTTTTTCAGAAGCTCAAAAAATTGTATAAATAATAAAATTGTTCTTGGCTCAATAAAGTTCCTCAAGATTTTCATGAGGAACTTTATTGATTAAACTATTTTAGTGATCAATCACGTAATAATTCATTAAGGCCTGTTTTGCTACGTGTTCTTTCATCGACTTGTTTGATAATGACTGCACAATACAAGCTGTAAGTACCACATTTAGAGGGTAGGTTACCTGGTACAACTACTGAACCTGCGGGTACGCGACCATAAGTGATTTCACCTGTCATACGGTTAAAGATTTTAGTGCTTTGACCAATATAAACACCCATTGAAATAACCGCACCTTTTTCAACGATAACGCCTTCAACAATTTCTGAACGAGCACCGATAAAACAGTCATCTTCAATAATGGTTGGGCCCGCTTGTAAAGGCTCTAAAACACCACCAATGCCAACACCACCTGATAAATGTACGTTTTTACCAATTTGTGCGCAAGAACCGACAGAGGCCCAAGTATCAACCATTGTTCCGCTATCTACATAACCGCCAATATTTACAAAAGAAGGCATTAAGATGGCGCCAGGTGCAATATAAGAACCGTGACGAGCCACAGCATTAGGCACAATACGAACACCACCTTTAATAAAGTCTTCAGGTGAATGTGTTGCAAATTTAGCTTCTACTTTATCGTAGTAGCGTGTATTACCCCCCTCAATAACTCGATTTTCATTGATTTTAAAAGAAAGTAAAACCGCTTTCTTTAACCATTGATTAACCACCCATTCGCCAGATGTTTTTTCAGCAACACGGGCAGTACCTGCATCTAGCATATTAATGGCTTCTTCAACAGCCGAACGAATTTCAGCAGAAACAGTAGCTGGTGAAATGTCGGCGCGGTTTTCAAATGCATCGTTAATGATATTTTCTAAGTTTGACATATATTTTTTAGTCTAAAGTGTTAATAAAATGTTTAATTCGGTTAGCAGCTTCAATGCATTCTTCTACAGGCGCAACTAACGCAATTCGGACATGGTTTTTTCCTGGGTTAATACCATGAGCCTCTCGGGATAAATAACTTCCAGGTAAAACGGTGATGTTTTGTTGCTCAAATAATTTTTGTGCAAAGTCTTCGTCATCAATCGGTGTTTTTAGCCAGATATAAAAACTGGCTGGTGGTTTGTTGATATGACAAACACCAGCTAAAAGTTCAATAAAAGCATTGAATTTTTGTCGGTATAAAACCCTATTTTCTGTGACATGAGTTTCATCTTGCCATGCAGCAATACTTGCATATTGAGTAGGAAGGGGCTGAGCACAGCCCTGATAAGTTCGATATTGAAAATAACTTTTTAATATATCCGCATCCCCAGCAACAAACCCCGATCTTAAACCAGGTGCATTAGAGCGTTTGGAAAGACTTTGAAATATCACGCAACGTTTAAAAGAAGTATTCCCCATATTATAAGCTGTTTCTAATAAACCTTGGGGAGGATTGTCTTCATCATCAAAAATTTCTGTGTAACATTCATCAGAAGCAATGATAAAGTCAAACTTTTCAGCGAGATTAATTAATTTTATTTGCTCTCGTTCTGAGATAACAGCCCCAGTAGGATTGCCAGGGGAGCAAATAAAAATAAGCTGGCAGCGTTGCCATATATCGTCAGGAACTGAATCAAAATCAGGTAAATAATTTGATTGTTCAGTGGTATTTATAAAATACGGTGTGGCACCTGCTAATAGTGCCGCACCTTCATAAATTTGATAAAAAGGATTGGGCATAATGACCAATGCATCTGACCTAGATGAATCAACTACTGCTTGAGCAAAAGAAAATAAAGCTTCACGTGTACCACTGACGGGTAATACTTGGTTGTCAGCGCTTATATCTGATGAGGCTATGTTAAAGCGTTGACTAATCCAGTTAGATATCGCTGTTCTAAGTTCTGGAATACCCTTGGTTGTTGGATATTTGGCAATGCCGTCAGAATGCTTCTTTAATGCATGATGAATCAAATCGGGAGTTGTATGCTTGGGTTCACCAATTGATAGCGCAATATGTACTTTATCTTGAGGCGCTGTTACCTCTTTTTTTAGCTGGGCAAGTTTTTCAAAAGGGTAAGGGTGTAACTGCTTTAAGTTTGGATTCATCTGTTTAAATATTATTTTGTACAACGCGGTATTTTACCGATTGATTGTGCCTGTTGGTAAGCGGGCATTGCTTCGGGAATATGCTCAGACAATTCTTTAATACGAGTAGAATTTGAAGGGTGGGTTGACATAAATTCAGAAGGTTCAGGGCCTTGATTTGCTTGAGCCATTTTTTGCCATAAATTAACGCTTTGTCTAGGATCAAATCCCGCTTTGGCCATTAAATCCATGCCAATAATATCGGCTTCGCTTTCATGAGTTCTACTGAAAGGTAAAATAATGCCGTATTCTGCTCCAATTCCCAGAGAGCTGACAGCAAGCTGACCAAGAGATGATGTTGGGGCACTAACAGCTGAAATTAAGGATACACCCTGGCTGACGGCAGATTTGTGGGACATGCGCTCATTACTGTGTCTGGCAAGAACATGGCCTACCTCATGTCCAATAACTGCGGCTAATTGGTCTTGATTATCAACTAATTGAATTAACCCTGTATGAACACCAATTTTATTGCCTGGCAAAGCAAATGCATTAAGAGATGCATCATCAAAAACGATAACTTCCCAGTCACCGCCTGTTTCTTGAGTGATTGCTTCGGCAATACAATTTACAAATGCAATTTCTTGAGTGTTTTTACTTTGTGGTTTTTTAGTTTTTAAATCATCAAATGCTTGTAATCCCATTTGATTAACTTCAGCATCATCCATGCTGATATATTGTGACCGACCCGTTGGGCTGGTTGCACAGGCAGTTAATAAACAACAAGAGAGCGTTAGGGTTATTTTATTTAACATAAGCTTGATTTGTTTTAATAAAAAACAAACATTTTAACGTAACTTGAAGCTTATTTATAGATGATTTACTATGAATTGTTGGTTTTTTCAGGAAAGAGATTGGATTTAGATGTGAAGCGAAAGTGAATGTTCACATCTAAAAATATTTGATTGATCAAGGATGCTCTTTGGTTTTTAACAGTGTCGCTAAGTTACTTCAATTAATTTCCCTGATTTTACATCGTAAACATAGCCATAGACAGGAATGTTAGCAGGAACTAAGGGATGTGATTTAATTCTTTGTACGTCCTCAATAACACTTTGTGTTTGGTCTTTAATTGTCAGCCATGCAATGTGCTTGCCTTCCGCGGAACCATTACCTTCACAGCAATCATGCCAGCCTTTTTCGTCAACAGAAGCTGTTTTTAAACTGCTACCCAAAAGGTCACTCATGATTTCATTGGTAAATGTTTCCATTCCACAGTCGGTATGATGAATAACAAACCATTCTTTGGTGCCAAGAAGCTTATAAGAAATTACCAGAGAACGAATAGCATCATCACTTGCACGGCCACCAGCATTACGAATAACATGGGCATCACCTTCAGAAAGGCCAGCATATTTTGCAGGATCTAAGCGAGCATCCATACAGGTTAAAATTGCAAATTGACGAGCTGGAGGCATGGCCAAATCTGCTTTGTCAAAAGAATTTGCATATGCTTTATTAGCATCTAAAACTTCATTTAGTATTTGGCTCATCTCGATCTCCAAGGGTTAAATTAAAAAAAACCGTTTGATTTCTTTAAACTGATACATAGTAAAATTATGTTGAAAATCAACGAATATCAGTTGTTTAGAAAAACAAACGGCGATTTACTATCTCCGAGACAAATTATATATTGCCTATGTACAGGTTTAAATGGTTAAAAAGGTTTATAAAATATAAACCCACAGTTTATAAAAGGTCTTGTGGTGAGTAAATTAAACTAGGAGGCTGTTCGAGAATAGAAGCCGTAGCGAGGGAAAGGCCTTTTGAGTCAATTTTTTCGAATATTTGATACGAATAGTTGCTCTCTTAAATGAAAATGTTCGGAAAAATAGCCAAAAGGAATATTTCCGTACTCGTGCATAGGTGCTCGCAGGTAAAACAACGCAGGAGCAGTTGTCGAGTAGGTTTTTTCTTCTCAGACAGTCTCTAGTAGATATGAGTTAAATTATCATAACTAACCCAGCCTAAAAATTAAGTAGAAGTCGATTGTGGCTGAAACTATCTACTAAATATTAAGGGAGATTGCCCTGTTTTATTTAAATAACAGGGCCTTAAGACTATTTCCATTTAATAGAACAGCCAATACTAGCAAGCTGTTCTTTCGGGCCATGTCCTGTTTGAGAAATTTGTTTCATCGCATCGAATAAATCTCGATTAACACCTTCAGCGGCTGTTTCTTTTTTGCTTTCATCTAACCGCCCTCGGTATTGTAATTCTAGGCGGCTGTTATATCCAAAAAAATCGGGCGTGCAAACTGCCCCATATTGCTTAGCCACTTCTTGGCTTTCATCAAGTAAATAAGGAAAGTCAAAATTTAATTCTTTGGCTAGAACTTTCATGTTTTCAAAAGAATCTTCGGGGTAGTTGACCACATCATTTGAAGAGATAGCAACTGTGGCTATGCCTAATGACTTAAGTTCGGCAGTATCTCTTAATAAGCGTTGATGTATTGCTTTTACATAAGGGCAATGATTACAGATAAACATAATTAATAAGCCTTTTTCACCCATACATTTTTCTAGTGTCCAATGTTGCTCGTCAGTGCCAGGAAGGTTGAAGGTATGTGCATTTTCGCCAAAGTTACAAACGGGGGGATTTAAAGAAACCATGTTTCACCTATGTTTACTTCGCGCGGTCACGACTGCGGATTTCTAACCGCTGAGTTTTTGCCGATAGCTGCGTTGCTGAAACAGTTACGTAGCAAGCTATGTGCCCGTTTCAGCGCCTTGCTATCAACAAAAATCAGCAGCTTATAAATTCCGCATCCGTGTCCGCGCGAAGTATATTGTTATATTTAAGCTATATTTAAGAAATGTTAATTTATAACATCCATTGTTGAATGAGTACCAATGTACAGTAAATTAAAGCTTCTTTGTATCTGTTTTTTAACGTGCAGTCTTTGTTCTTTTGCTTATGCTGCGAAGAAAAAAATAGAGCTTAAAAACGAGTTACAAGTTCTTATTGATGTCTCAGGGAGTATGAGAAAGAACGACCCTCATAATTTAAGAATTCCTGCTATAAAATTATTGATTAATCTATTACCTGAGGGTACCAAGGCGGGTATTTGGGTCTTTGCTGAGAACACTAAAGCCTTGGTTAAGACGGGTATTGTCAATAAAAAATGGAAGAAAAATGCATTAAAAAAAATTAATCGAATTCATTCCAGAGGGCTGCTGACTAATATTGAAGGTGCAATTCAGAATGCAGCAAAAGAATGGTTTAAATCAACAGAAAAGCAGAACCGACATTTGATTATACTGACCGATGGGATGGTTGATGTTTCTAAAGATATTATGCAAAGTGCAGAGTCTAGGGCGCGTGTTATGTCGGATCAAATTCCTTTGTTACAGCAAGCGGGAGTTAAGGTTCAAACGATTGCTTTGTCAAATGAAGCTGATGCTGAATTATTAAATAAATTAGCCCTAGATACGCAAGGCTGGTCAGAGACAGCATTATCAGCAAATCAATTACAAAAAGTTTTTTTTAAGTTATTTAAGCAAGCTTTACCTCAAGATTCTGTTCCGATTATTGGAAATTCTTTTTCTATTGATAAATCTATTAAGGAATTTTCAGTTCTTTTGTTTAAGGAAGCCGGGGCGCCAGAAATTCAATTAATAACACCTGATAAAAAGATAATTAAGAATAGAGGAAAGGGTAAGAAAGTCACTTGGTTGAGTGATAAAAATTATGATTTGATTACTATTAAGGAGCCTAAATCAGGGGAGTGGGGAATAGTTACCAAGATGGATCCTGAAAACCAGGTGATGATTGTGACAGATCTGAAGTTTGAGGTAGATGAGTTACCTAATCATATTTTATCTAATGAAAATATAACGGTCAGTGGTTTTTTTACTGATCAGCAGCAACTTATCAGTCGAAAAGATTTTCTTGACTTGATAGAGCTGTCTGTTCAGCAATTAGGAGGGCTGAAATGGAAAATGTTAGCGGTTAAAGAGAAGCAAGGTCTTTTTAGTGTGGAATTAGGGGCTGATCTTAAAAAAGGTCGGCATATATTTACAATGGTTGCTGATGGTAAAACCTTTAAGCGTGAAGTAAGTAAAACAATTGAAGTGATTGAAAGTGTTATTAGAGTGAAAAAGAAGGTCAATATCAATGCTCGAACTGTCACTATTGAATTAATCCCTAATGAACTGGTTGTTAATACAGATATGATGTCTGTTGAAGCAACTGTGACTCAATTAGGTAAGGATGCTGAAAAACGTGTGATAGAAAAAAGTGCGGGGCAATGGCTATTGATAGTTGAGGCGGCTAAAAATGGAGGTAGCAAAATGGTTAATTTTTCTATCATGGCTAATACGGTACAGGGAGAGTCAATATCTCCAGATATTCTTCCTGTTGTAATTAATGAAGCCATGTTTGTACCTCTTAAGATATCTGTTAATGAAGTTGATAAAACCGAGGCAGTAAAGAGTGAAATAAAAACAATAGAAAAGGAAAAAGATAAAGAGGATAAGCAAGAAGAAATAGCCGAGGAGCCCATTAATTGGGTGAAAACATCTCTGTTTGTAGCTATTGCTAATATTATATTTATTGCTGCAGGATTCTTTGGGTTTAAATTTTTTAAGAAGCAGGCCGCGATGAAGCAAGAAACATTATTAAGTAGGTTAGATTGATGATAGAACTTGATCCTTTTATGGTTGTTTTAATGATTGAAACAACTTTAGTTTTAGTCTTTATATTATTAGTTATATTTATTTTGTCTAAAAATAGGGCTAAGGGAGAGCACTCTGCATCTTCTTTACTTATTGATAAATTACAGGATACTGAGAATATCAAGTCAAAAAAAACGAGAGATATGATTGCTGGCCACTGCCATCTTGAGCCTGGGTTATTGGATAATTTGTTGGAGGAGATTAAGTCTAGTGAACGACATTTATATCAGCAAATAATAAAAATTTTTTTAGCAAGGGATATTAAAGAGTTAAAAAAAATTGACCAGCATATAGATAAGGTTTCAGAACCTTATTGCAAGATATTAGCGCATGCATCAGGCAATGGAAACGAAGAAACTCAGATTGAAGAAAAAGTTCAGAAATTGAAGATAGAAAATGAAAGGCTGACTGAGCAACTCACAATTGCTATGAGTACTATGGATGAAATTTCTGCTGAATATACTCGCGTTTTTAGTGGAACCCAGACAGAATTAGAGTTAGAAAATAGTAGCAAAAAAATGTTTGAAATTTTTCAGAAAGCGAGTGGGCAGGTTAAAGAAATAACACCCAATCAAGGAGAGGGATGATGGGAGCTACTCTAAATATATTAATTCTTGAAGTCGCTATCGTATTTTTTGTGATTATTTGTGTGTTATCTTTTTTTATTTGGAAACGAAAAAAAACACAGGCAAAACAATTTGAACAATTGTTAGAAACTTTAGATAAACAACAGGATGAACGTAAACAAAAACTCTCTCTGAGTTTGATTGATGGGTATGCGTTAGAAGAGAAAGTGGCTCAGGAATCTGGAGAGTATATGGTTGAAGCTGAAAAGCAATTTATACAGCAGTTTATGAAGCAGCAAATGGAACAAACTACAATAGCTGGTTTTTATGATAATTTGTGTGAATTATTAGATCAGTACTTGTACTTTGTACCGAAGATAAATGAAGATGAAAAAACACCCTCTGAGTCTGTCATGCCTGAAGAGAATAGCGATGAATCTGATGAAACTCTTGAATCAGAGGCAGCAAAATTGGTTGAGGAGGATGAAGGAGAAGTTAATAGCAAAGATATAACAGAAGAAGTAGATGAAGAAACTGATATTATTGATACTAAACAGGAAATTGATCATCAAGAAGAAGTAAAAGAAGAGGAAGAACCTGATTGGGGAGACGCTTTTTCTGAAGCAGGAGATGAGATGGATGATGAAGCAAAAGAAAGTTACGAATCAGAGCTTAAGAAAGAATAAAGGGTCAGCAAGTACGAATATGAAAATAATAAGCATAGAATATGACAAACTTAAGCAATGTAATTAAAAGAAAATTTGATTATCGAGGGAAATCTAACCTGACTGATGAATGTGCAGTTAATTTAGATGAAATTGCTATACAGTTGACGATAAAACAAAAAGCAGAGGCAGATGCAAGTCATGATCTACCTAGTTTAGGCGCGAATACACCGAATAGTACAGAGCGAGAAATTCAAAGCTATTTTGAACAGCGAATGGCAGCTATAAACCGGATCGCTAATGACGAACTTAGTTTGCGAAATACATCTATAGCCAATACTAATCTTGATGACGAACGGGCGTCTATCAATAATTATACTGAGCATTCTAAATTATCATTAAAAAGTTTAGTGGCAAGAGAATTTAGGTCTTTAGAGCAATTAAAGCAAGAGTTTGATGACTTGCAACAAGAGTTCGGCGTTTTTCAGCAACAGAATAAACTGAGTAGAACGCCTCATTACCCTGACTCGCAAGTATTATATTTCGCAATTATTCTTTTATTTTGGCTTTTAGAATCTGCAGGGAATGGCTATTTTTTTGCCGAAGGTTCTGAGCTAGGGTTGTTAGGTGGGATAGGGCAAGCATTGATTATTGCTGCCATTAATATATCCGTTGCATTCTTTTTTATTGGTTGGTTATTTAAGTATAAAAATCATTGCTCTGTTTGGAGACAATTGAGTGCATATGCTGGTTTAGCTGTTTATATTATTTGTGCATTTGGGTTTAATTTGTTAGTCGCCCATTACCGAGATTTTTTTGCTTTCCATCCTGAGCAAGCAGGTACTTTAGCCGTTCAACGCTTTATGGAAACTCCTTGGGGCTTGTCGGAAGTTAATTCCTGGTTGTTGTTTGTTATGGGGATAGTGTTTGCTGTTATTGCATTTATTGATGGCTATAAAAGGGATGATATATATCCTGGATATGGAAAGTTACATCGGCGATTACGACATTTAAATGAAGAATATGAAGAACATCGAGACCTTATGGTGACAGATTTTGATGAAGTTCGTCAGGCTTTTTTGCATAACTTAGAAGATATGAAGCAAGCCGTATTATTAAAGCACACCCGTTTAGTTCATTTGGTGGAAGATAAGCAGGCTTTTGTCTCTGAATATGAACAAGGGATGGCAAATTTTACAGCAGCAGCGAACACATTAATCTATAAATATAGGGACTTTAATATGAGTCACCGTCAAACTCCAGCACCTGAATATTTTTCTAAAGATTGGGGGTCTACTCATTATTATAATTTACGAGGTGCTCATGACGATATTGAGCAGGTAGATCAACAAAAGCAGTTATTTAATGATTTTCCGAGTTACTGTCAACAGAGAATCAATGAGATTGAAAAGTTATATGTACTTTTTTTACAGCAATTGCAACAGATAGACCCCAGTTTTAAGCATAATATTCAAGAGGCTGAAAGTCATAATGCCTAGATATAGAAAAAGAAGGCGAGCTTCAAGAAATAAAAATTTGATGGGTGCTTTTCTTATTTTCTGCGTGGTTACAATTTTTATTATTCTTGCTTTTTTTCGTTATCAATTACAAGAAAATTACATATCAGTTGACCCAAAAACATTATGCCCTACTGCAAGCTTAAGTCCAAAATATGTTGCTTTAGTCTTTGATAAAAGTGATGCTTATAATCCCATTCAAAAACGTTTTTTAAAACGGTTTTTTAATCAGTTTAAAGATCAATTAGAGCCTGGAACACATATATCTGTTTATCTGATAGGCGGGCTCATTAAAGATAATATTTCTGCTGATTTTGTTGTCTGTGCACCTAGAACAGGAAAGGATGCAAATGCTTTTTACGAAAATCCACGACTTATTCGCCAGCGGTGGCAGCAGCAATTTGAACAGCCTTTAGATAAGATGATTGATGGTTTTATGCAAGCAAGTCTATCTGATTCATCGCCTATTATGGAAGCATTGCAAGTTGTTTCTCTTAGTGCGTTTCCTGTCGATAATAGACAGGTAGAAAAACAAATAATTCTAGTGTCTGATATGTTACAGCATACGCCTGAATGGTCACACTATAGAGGGCAAATGAAATTTTCAATACTACAAAAAAGTAAATATTATCAGAAAGTTAATACTGATTTACAAAATGCAGAAGTTAATATTCTCTATGTTCGTCGAGACGGGATGGAGAAAATTCAAAACAAGCGGCATGCCTTTTTTTGGGCGGACTATATAGAATCAATCGGCGGGCAAGTTACTTTGATTGAAAAAATAGATGGATAAAGATAATGCTGAATACTAAAGAAAAAAAGAAGTTAATCAATAATATCCGCAAAATGTTTTTGTGGGCGCTGATTGCAGGCGTCTTGGGTGTGGTTATACCGCAATATTATAATTATTCTAAACTCGCTATCGTATTGCCCTTAGTGAGTATGGTTGTATACACTGGATTTGGGTATTTTCGAAGTGTAGATAGTCTTTTTTTAGAACAGTTTGCGGATAGTGTTTATTATTTGGGTTTTCTATTAACTTTGGTTGCCTTGGTTATATCATTATATTTTTATCAAGGGGATAGTTTGGAGTCTGGTGTGTTGATAGCCAATTTTAGTTTGGCTTTATTAACTACTATCTTTGGTCTTGCTGTTAGGATTTATATTAATAATTTTCAGATTGATATTGATGGTGCGGAAAGATACATTATGTCGGGTGTTGAATTGGCTGCAAATGATTTGGTAAATAAAGCCAGATTGATTTCTATGCAGCTTGATGTGTCTCATCAAGAAACTCAGGCAGCAATTAGGCGGTCGGTGGATAAAGCATCTGAAGAAATGTATCAAACAGCCTTGAAGGTCAATCAGGATGTCAGAAATAATTCTGATACTCTCCATCAAAATATGCAGGAAATGAATGAAACGATGGTAAGCGCTGTTTCAACCTTAGAGAAAAACCTGCTAAATATTAAATTACCTGATGAAATCTTTGTGGATAAATTAAATGTGCCTATTGATTGTTTGATTCAACGGTTAGATGAGTCACAGATCCTTCTTAAAGAGTTGAATATACAACAAATTAGTGTATCTCAGGGCGCAGAAAATATTGCTGGGAGTATGAGGAAAACGGTTGCTGAAGTGAGAGGCGTAGCAAAGTCAATGGATTCGTTTAATAAAAAATTGAATGTAAATAGTCATTTAAACGAGGATTTGGTCCAAGTTATTAATGAGATGACCTCGTTATCAAAAATCACTTCGCAAATGACAAAAGACCTTGTTCTGCAATCTGAGCAATCAACATCTGTACTGAATAACTTTAGTAAACTAGCGAACTCTTCTGGCCAAATGACTGAAATATTTGACAGTATTGGTAAGGGTTCTCAGGCAGGTGCTAGGATCGGTGATGATCTTCAAGATATTGCTATTGCTTTAGCAAATACACGTGGAACAGTAAAAGAAATTTCAGATTTTGGTGTTCATGTTATTTCAAGTTTTAATCGTTTGAGTTCATTTAATCAGTTAATTGAACAGCATACGGTGTTATTGGAAAATATGGGAGAAGTTGCTCAGATGGATATTAATTTAGCTAGGCAGCATAAAATTGAAATGGCTGAAATTTTACAGCAATCAAGGGATTCATTAACATTTATGCAGCAAAATGTAAGGGATAATATTAGCAAACCGACTAGATTTTAAGATGGCTACAAATGAGCAAAGACGTTCCTTTTTATTAGGTATAACGCTAAATGAGTTGAGCTTTGTTATGTTTTTTTTAATGATGTTTATAAGTGCTACGACTTTACAGAAAACGAATACTAAGTTAAAACAGAAAACACAGCAAAATAAGCAATTACAAGCTGAGCTTATTAAAGAGATAAAAGATCAAAATCAAGTTTTTAAACGCCTCCAATTATTGGAAGCTAGATTAATTAAAGCTGGTAGTTTTTCCTCGAAACCAACAGAACAACAGTTGGATCAACTATTCTCTAGGATGAGGGATGAGAATGCTAAAGGTAACTTACAGCAGCAGTTGGCTCAATTGCAAGGTGAAGTTAAATCTCTGCAGCGCTATAAATTGTTAGATAAGATTATAAAGGATAGCGGTTTAGCCGATAGTTCATTTCATAAAATTGAACAGGTATTGCAACAGGAAAAAAAAATATCACAACAATTACAATTACTTAAAGGGCGTTTAGCTTATTCTCAGAAAAAATTAAAAAATAGTGGCTTAGGTTACCCTCCCTGTTGGGCTGATCCACAAAGCGGGGCTGTAGAATATTTATATACGATTACACTTTATGAGCAGGCGATGCTTATTGAGGCTGCTTGGCCTGACTATCGCAAAGTAGATTTAAACTTGATCCCTGGTGCGGAAAAGTTGGTTGGTCAAAAGTTGGATCAGCAACAAATGAGAAAGTTAGTTAAGCCTATTTTTAACTGGAGTAAATCTCATGAATGTCGACATTTTATACGAATAAAAGATCAGAAGGAAACCTCAAAGCAAGCATTTAAACAGCAAATGTTGGTTATTGAAGACTATTTTTATAAGTACTTGGTTCGCTAATGCCTTTAGTTATTTTGTGTTTGTTCGTGTAATTCAATATTTATAAGTCGAAGAGCCGCCAACACTGCTGCAAAAACCTGATTGGAATGAACGCCCCGAGTTCTTCGGGTTGAGGGTTCACAATCCCAAGTAATAATACATTCAGTCAGCGCATTGGTATGGCCGCCTTTGGGAATTCTTACTTCATAATCTAACAGAGCAGGTAAAGTGTAATTATGCATTTTCATCACTTTATTGATAGCATCAATAAAAGCATCAAAACCACCATTCCCAGAACCTGATGCAATATGTTTTTCACCTTTCACATCAACCCGTAAGCTGACCATAGCTTCTAAATTGAAACCACTAGTGATTGAACAATTAAGTAGTTTTATATGATGGTAATCTTTACTCTCTAAGACATCAGCAATAATAAAAGGCAGATCATCCGTTGTAATGGTCTGTTTTGAATCGCCTAATTGCACAATTTTAGATAGCACTTTCTTTTGATTTTCTTCAGAAAGTTCTAGGTCTAGTAGATCTAGGTTTTTTTTCAGAGAGGCTTTTCCACTCATTTTACCCAAGGCGTAACTGGTAATGCGTGAAAAACGTTCAGGGACTAATTTACTTTTGTATAAATCACCTTTTTGATCGCCATCAGCATGAATGCCAGCAGTTTGAGTAAATACATCGGCGCCAGTAATAGGCGTATTTGCTGCAATACGTTTGCCTGAATAGCTTTCTATCATATTGCTGGTGCGAACAAGGTGGCTTTCATCTATTGATAAGTTCATGTTCATTTTGTCACGCAAAACTACTGTTACTTGGGCAAGTGATGCATTTCCTGCGCGTTCCCCTAAGCAATTTATAGTGCAGTGAATTGAGCTAATACCCGCACGAACAGCAGCCATAACATTGGCTGTGGCTAAGCCGTAATCATTGTGAGGGTGAAAATCAAATTGAAGTTCTGGATAACGTGTACACATGTCATGTAGGCTCGAATACACTTCATCAGGTGACATAACACCTAATGTATCCGGTAACATAAAGTGGCTGATACCGACACGTTGTAAATTGTCCATTAGTCCAAAAACATAGTCGCGATTATCGGCGTAACCGTTTGACCAGTCTTCTAAATACACATTAACTGTCAGTCCTTTTCCCAAAGCATAATCAACGGTTTTTAATATATCGTTGGTATGTTGCTCAAGTGTTTTTCCTAGCTGGTCTCGGCAATGTTTTTCACTGCCTTTGGTGAGTAAATTAATAACACTTCCACCGGCTTCTAAAATCCAATCAACACTTTTTGTGTGATTAACAAATCCTAATACTTCAACACAACCGTCAAAACCTTCTTCTCTAGCCCATTCATTAATCCGTTTGACCGCTTGCTTTTCACCTTCAGAGACACCAGCAGAAGCAACTTCAATACGATCAACGCGTAATGACTGTAACAGTGTCTTTGCTATATTGACTTTTTCATCAGGGGAGTAAGAAACGCCTTGTGTTTGCTCACCATCACGTAGCGTAGTGTCCATTAATTGGATCTGTCTTGGTTGTATGGACATGTTATTGCCTTAAGGGAGGTGTTGTCTGGGGACAGTGTAGGGCGGACTTTAGTCCGCCATAAATCAATGTTGCAAATATAGCGGACTGAAGTCCGCTCTACAGTATTAAGCCCAAAGCCAAGGGAAATCTTGCTTGTGCTTAGTTTCATACTGATCAATAAAATCAGTTTGCTCAAGAGTTAAGCCGATATCATCTAAACCTTTAATTAGGTTTTCTTTGCGGAAAGCATCCACTTCAAATTTAAAACCGTTACCCGCAGGTGTGATTAATTCTTGATTTTCTAAATCAACTGTAAAACTGAGGCCTTCGTTAGCGTCAACCTCGTCCATTAATTTAGCTAATTGTTCTTTAGTGGCTACAATTGGCAAGATGCTATTTTTAAAACAGTTGTTATAAAAAATATCAGCATAGCTAGTAGAAATAATGGTGTTAAAGCCGTAATCTTCAATAGCCCAAGGCGCATGCTCACGTGATGAGCCACAGCCAAAGTTATCACCAACAACTAAAACTTTAGCGCCTTTAAATGCAGCTTTGTTAAGTTCAAAATCAGTGTTGTCGCTACCATCTTCGTTAAAACGCCAGTCGTGGAAAAGGTGTTTACCAAAGCCACTACGTTCTACTTTTTTAAGAAATTGCTTAGGAATAATTTGGTCTGTATCAACATTACTTCGTCTCATTAACGCCGCAATACTTTCGTGCTTTTTATATGCTTCCATCGTATTTATCTCTATTAAAGGGTGCGAATATCAACAAAGTGACCAGCAGAGGCAGCAGCTGCTGCCATAGCAGGAGAAACTAGGTGTGTACGACCGCCTTTACCTTGGCGACCTTCAAAGTTTCTGTTTGAAGTTGATGCGCTACGTTGACCCACTGTTAGTTCGTCGCCATTCATTGCTAAACACATTGAACAACCTGGCTCGCGCCATTCCCAACCTGCTTCTGTAAAGATTTTATCTAAACCTTCATCTTCAGCTTGTTTTTTTACATGATATGAACCTGGTACAGCGATAGCAGTAACGTTGTCAGCAACTTTTGTACCTTTAGCGACTTCAGCAGCAATACGGAAATCTTCAATACGGCCATTAGTACATGAACCGATAAAGATTAAATCAACAGGAATATCTGTAATTTTTGTATGGGCTTCAAGCCCCATGTAATTTAGCGCATCTTTACAAGCCTGGCTTTTAATTTCATCAGCAAAATCTTCTGGAGCAGGGATGATGTTAGTGATGCCTGTTACTTGTTCTGGTGATGTGCCCCAAGTAACTTGAGGTTCAATATCCGTTGCATTTAAAGTAATGGTAGTATCATATTCAGCACCATCATCAGTGGGTAATGATTTCCAGTAAGCTAAGGCTTTATCCCAGTTATCACCAGATGGAGCAAACTCACGGCCTTTTAAATAGTCATAAGTTTTTTGGTCGGGAGCTACTAACCCAGCTCTAGCACCTGCTTCGATAGCCATATTACATAGAGTCATACGGCCTTCCATAGAAAGCTTAGTGATTGCTGTACCAGCATATTCGATAACATGGCCTGTACCGCCAGCTGTACCAATTTTGCCAGTAATTGCTAGGGCAATATCTTTAGCTGATGCATACTTAGATAGTTCGCCATCAATTTGAACTAACATGGTTTTTGATTTTTTCTGAGGTAATGTTTGAGTTGCCATGACATGCTCAACTTCTGAAGTACCAATACCAAAAGCCAATGCACCAAAAGCACCGTGTGTTGCTGTATGACTATCACCACAAACAACAATCATACCCGGATGAACAAAGCCGTGTTCAGGAACAACAATATGAATAACACCATTGTTTGGGTTTTTCATATCATATAAATTAAGGCCATTTTCTTCGCAGTTGTCTGCCATGGTCTCAATTTGTTTTTTAGCAATAGGATCTGCAATAGGCAAATCTCTATTTTTAGTAGGAACACAATGATCCATGGTGGCTAAAATACTATGTGGGTTGCGCACTTTACGTTTTGAATTTCTTAATCCCTCAAAAGCTTGGGGACTGGTAACTTCATGCATTAGGTGGCGATCTACATAAAGTAAAGGGGCTTGACCTGATGCTTCAACCACAAAATGGCTGTCCCAGATCTTTTCGTACATGGTTTTTTTCATAGTATGTTCCAAAACTTTCAGCTCAGTTAAAAGCGTGTTGAGCAGGCGTCTATTGTGTGGATTGTTTAAATGTTAATTAACCGATCATTATCGCTTAAGTGATGGGATATTTGCAATAATATAAATGTTGTTTTATTGGGACAAAAATGTTGCCACATATCTACATTGTATATTTATAGGAAACAATTTATTCATTATCGGCCGTATTGTTTGTTTTTAGTGTTGCTGTATCATGTGCAGCAACTTCGGAGTTATTTAAAACTCTTTATTTAAAACATAGGAAAACAGAACAAACATGAAAAAAGATATAGCCATTGGAACATTATTCATTACAGGATTATGGGGATTTATTTCAGGTGCATTTATCATTTCAACCGTTATGTTTGGCGCTTCAGCTATGTTAAGTAATATCTTTTTAAGAGAAAGATTAGATTAAACCAAATTCATATACCTCCTCGTTGTGATAGCAGAATTTAAGACTGCGAACTTTTTAACCTTTAATAGCATTTGTTATTAGAGGTTTTTTTTACACATTAATTAAACATTGTTCAGTTATCGTTCATGGTGATTGGGATATTCTAAACCCAACATCAAACAACGCTGCTAAAGCAGGAGAAAGTCATGAAAATGTTAACAATCGCAATAATATTAATGCTAGTCCCTTTTGCAAGTCATGCAGAACGAAATAGTCATTTTAAACACAGAAAACATGAACAACAGCAGAACAATTCGTATTTTTGGCAAGATATTGAGCGTCGTCAATATAAACAACAAGGCCGGATAGAACGAGGTATTCATAAAGGGCAATTAACACGTAGAGAAGCTAAAAAGCTATACCGAGAACAAAAACATGTGGCTAAACAAATTAGACATTTTCAACGTCATAATCATTTAAGTCGCAGAGATAAAAGAGAGGTAATGGAACATTTAGATTATGTGAGCGATAAAATTAGAACTTTAAAACATAATCAATATTATGTTCATAGAGATCAGTATAAACATAAGAAATCTGCAAGACATGTACATGCAAATAATAATGACAGAAACTATTATAGAAATGATCGTTATGTGTCATGGGTAAATGATGATTTACAAGCGGGGATCTATTTTAGGTTTTGATTTAATGATTAGTGAAAATATTTTCAGATAGTCATATTTATGTAAATATGTAAGCTGTGAAATAGATAGTTGATTTATTATTAAAAAAACCAAGATAACTTTGTTGATGTAGAATGCTTGAAAAATAATAACAATTATAAAGAATGAAACCACAAACTGATTTTTCAAATTTTAAATTTCTTCGGGATTGCTTTCGTCGCGTTTTACCAAACTCTCAGGCAATTGCGTTAGCATTAATTTTGATTGTTGGCTTTGTGCTTATTTTTACTTTGTCAGATGTACTTATGCCGGTGTTTGCATCCGTGATATTAGCCTATTTGTTACAGGGTATTGTTAAAAAGTTAGAAAATAGAATTCCAAGACTGATTGCTGTTCATGTTGTGTTTTCTGGTTTTATTACTTGTTTGGGACTGATTATTTTTGTCTTGCTACCCATGGCTTCAGCTCAGGCAGTACAGTTAATTCAGCGAATTCCTGATATTATTAAAAGTACTCAGGTAGAAATTATGCGCTTACCTGAACTTTATCCTCAGTTTATTACGGAAGGAAATATTCGGGGGGTTATGTTTTCTTTTCAGGATGAGTTATTGGTTTATGGGCAAGGTCTTATATCTAACTCAGCCGCATCTGTAGTCAGCCTAGTTACTGCAATAGTTTATTTGTTCTTAGTCCCCTTAATGGTATTTTTCTTTCTAAAAGATAAACAGCCTATTGTTGATTGGTTTCTTAAATTTGTCCCTAGAGACCGAAGTTTGACCGTTAAGGTATGGGAAGAGGTGGATATGCAAATTTCAAATTATATTAGAGGAAAGTTTGTAGAGGTTTTTGTATTAGCTCTTGTCAGTTACGCGACTTATAGTTTGTTAGGCTTAAAGTATGCCGTATTACTTTCTGTTTTAATGGGCTTATCTGTGATGATTCCCTATGTCGGTGCCACTTTAGTCACTTTTCCAGTACTAGGTGTTGCGGCAATGCAATGGGGCTTTGTTGCTGATGAATTTATGTATGTTGCGATAGCCTATTCAATTATTCAGGCAATGGACGGGGTTGTGTTAGTGCCGCTATTGTTTTCTGAAGCTGTTAATTTACATCCCGTTGCTATTGTCGTGGCAATTTTATTCTTTGGTGGTTTTTGGGGTTTCTGGGGGGTATTCTTTGCCATTCCTCTTGCTACAGCTGTTAAAGCCATTCTTAATGCATGGCCGACTTTAGGTGACCTAAAGGTAGATACAGCCTTTTAATAATTTGAATTTACGCCCCACCCTCTTGAAAAAGAAGGCGAGAGGTAGTTTGTCAATAATTCAACTTTAAGAAAGTTCTTTTAGTTTTTCTAAAACTTCTTCAATATGAATTTTCACCTTCACTTTGCGCCACTCATATATTAATACGCCTTGTTCATCAATTAAAAATGTACTGCGTTCAATTCCTCTGACTTGTTTGCCGTACATATTTTTCATTTTTATAACATCAAATAATTGGCAAAGCGTTTCATCTTTATCTGACAATAATTCAAAAGGGAAATCTTGTTTTGCTTTAAAGCCTTCATGTACTTTTACGCTATCTCTGGAAATACCAAATATCACAGTATTTAAAGCTGAAAATTGTTCAATATTATCTCTAAAATCTTTGCCTTCTTGTGTGCAGCCAGGGGTGTTATCTCGAGGGTAAAAATAAAGGATGATTTTTTTACCTAAAAACTTTGAAAGTTGAAAGGTAGTTTCCCCCGTTGATTCTGCAGAAAAATCAGGAAGAGTCTCATTTATTTCAATTTTAGTCATATTAACGTTTGATGGGTTCGATAATGGCATCTATATTTAAAGAGTCACAAAAATCTAGGAACTCTTCTCGAAGCATAAGTAAGCGTACTTGGGGGGGGATTAGAATAATAAATTTTGCCGAAAAAATGGGTATTTCATTGTAAGGAGCAGGGTAGCTACTTGCATTTATTTCATTTATGCATATCTCGCGTTCATAGAAAAATTGAGTGATATCTTCTATAACGTTATGTCTATCAATAGATATAGTTTCTAAAGAATAAGGTATACAAGCAATTTTTTGTGTTTCAGTTTCTGGTCTAAGGGTGATAATTTGGATTTCAAGGCGTTTTTGCAAATTATCAAGCAGTGTTTCAATCTTAGAAATATGATTCCAGCTACCATCAGCTAATAAGTAGGTTGCAGTTGATTGGCCGAGGTTCGAAGATCTAATATCTAGCACAGCACAATTACAGTTTGAAATAATAGTTAAAATTTCTGCAATAAAGTGCGTTGATTTATTTCCTAGTGCCGAGATTGTTAGTTGCATAGAGGATATCCTTGTGTTTTTTGCAGTTTATCATCAAAAACGATAATAATATTGAATATTCTTTGGAAATTTTAATATTTTGATTAAGAAATATTATAGTCGGCCGACTTTTAGAAAGAAGAGAGTTATAATCTTAACAATTAACTAACACAATAGCTTGAAGACCTGTTTGAGGGAATTAAAATGGCAGATTCAAAAAACAATACAAATGACAGTTCAACTGATGATTTTGCAGATGATTTAGATGCCATGCTTAAGGATGCAGAGCCAGAGACTGATAAGCAGGATGAATTAATTGACGATGAAGATGTTATTGACCGTTTATTGATGGATGATGAGTTTTCAAGTGATGATGAAATTGAAAAACAGAAAGAGAATGATTCAGATACTTTAGATGTGGATGATTTGATCGACTCAACCACGGAAAAGAAAGAGGAGGTTGATGATTTTGCAGATGAGGATGAATTTGATGTTGATAACTTACTAGATTCTGTTTCTACGAATGATAAAGTCGATGAAAAAAAAGAGGTTAAAGAAGTCGCTGTTGACGATAAACCAATGGATAAAGTGATTGAACAAGTAGATGATGATTTTGATATAGATGATTTAATTGATTCGACAGCCGATAAAAAGACCGAAGATGTTACGGTAGAAAGTGAAGATGATTTTTTAATGGCTGATTTTGATATTTCCTCTGATGACGAATTAATGGAGTCAGATAAGGATGAAGTTGAGGATATTGTCGTTGATAATGAGCCTATAGAGGCAGTAATAAATGAATCTACAATATTAGATGATAACGAAGTATCTGGCGATTTTAAAGACGAGTTAAGTGCTCAAAGTTTAGTTGTAGAGCAAGCAAGACAAGATTTGGTTAAGGCTAATGATGCGATTACCCAATTAAATGCTCAAATGAGTCAATCAGTGGCTGAAAATGAGAGTTTAAAAACATTGCTGACTGAATTAACTGCAGCAACATCAGAAAAAAATAATTCAGCATTAGAAGAATTAGACACATTACAAAAAGAACAGCGGAAATTAAAAAAATCTATTAAAGAAAGTGAAGCGAAAGTCCCCGTTATTACTTATGTTGTTATGGCTATTGCTGTTATTGCATTACTCGTTGGCGGCGGCTTAGGTTTTGTTGGCTACAGTGCAAAGACTGATGCTGAAAGCTTATTGGAGTTAGTTTCAGCATTAGAGGAAGAGATAGAAATTATTACTGCAAAAGATACCACGAAAGATGTTCGTGAAATACACTTTAAGATTAATGAATTAAAGATAAAAGATGATGGTGTTGATGATCAGTTGTTAGGGATGATGAAAGAAATCCAAACCCCCAAAGCTAATAGTTTACAAGAAGTGGTTGATGACTTGACCGTACAAAATAATCATGCTCAAAAAGCGATTGAAAAATTATTAGCAGCGGTTGAAACTTTAGAGCAAAAAGCAGTTATTGCAAAGACCAAAAGAAGTGTTAAAAAAGCTAAGAAAGTTGTTAAAATTGAATGGGTTGTCAATTTAGTTTCTTTTAAACAAGCATGGTATGCAAAAAGAAAAGCAGAAGAATTCAAGAAAAAAGGAATTCTTTCAAAAGTTGAAGAAGTGACTGTGGAAGGCGAAAAATGGTTTCGTTTAAGAGTTAAAGGCTTTAAAAGTAAATATGAAGCTGCTGCTTATGCTGTTAAAGTTAAAAAAATACTTAATTTAAGTTCTGTTTGGGTAACAAAGGCTTAAAACTCATTTATTTGAGATTAAAGAGGATGGTTTTAATAATTTCTGACCCAATAATGAAAAATTATGTATAATGCGCATTCTTTAGATAGATGGGTGTTTAGCTCAGCTGGGAGAGCATCGCCCTTACAAGGCGAGGGTCGGGGGTTCGATCCCCTCAACACCCACCACTTTCTAAAACGAGACAATCCGAGAAAGACCTGAAGCCAGCTACCCTGCTGGTTTTTTTGTGCCTGCGTGTTACGTAGAGACCGAGGAAAACCTATAGCAACCAATAAAAGAGGGGACATATTAGGGGGCACTTTCCAGTCTGCAAAAGTCACATGCCCCCAAATGGTTTTCAAGCCACTAATAACGGGGATCTATGCCTTTAACAACAGCCAAATGCCAAAGCTGGCATTAATTCAGGAGGGAATAAAGCCTAAACCATCTAAGGGTGAAGGGTTTTATCTTGAAGTTACACCGAGGGTCGTACATATTGGAGATTGAAGTATAGGTTTGATGGCGAAGAGAAAAGGAAATACTTTAGTGATGGAGTGATTGAGCGGAAAACCAAGCTATAAAATACAAAAATTGATATGATATGCTTTCATTTTTAGGCTGTTTGAAGCATTTTTTGTGATGTTTTCTCAGTCTATTATTATCGTATTAGCTTTATTTTCCTGCATTTGTTTTGTATAAAGTCATATTGGTCGCGCTATTATTAACAAGTTGTACTTATGTTCAAAAGCCTTTGGATTTAAAAGAGGAGGAGATTGAATATGCGGAAGATTTGTTTAAACGTCAGAACCAAGTCACTTTGCAAGCTATGATGTTGTTTGAAGATGAGCTGAGTATTGCTGAAGAAGACAGACTTTCTGAAGCTGAGCTACAAATGCATGATCAATGTCGTTGGCTTAATGATGCCGCAAATCATGAAATTGCAGGGAAAAAAATAGACATTTTTTTTCAACGCCAAGTTCAAAAAAGCTTAAAACCTTGTGAGATGAGTGTGCAAAAAGTGGAGTCTATTTTAGAGCAGTTAAATTGAATCCTGTTTAACTACTCTAAAAAATTAGTTTTGATATTTGTCTTATCTAAGAACGTTCAGCGTTTAAAAGTGCAATAATCTCTTGAGTTTCTGGCCGTACTCCTCGCCAAATATAAAAGGCTTCCGCCGCTTGTTCTACCAACATACCTAATCCATCAAGACTTTTATCTGCATGATGGGCTAACCCCCACTTTACAAAAGCTGTGGGTTCGTTGCTATAAGCTAAGTCATAACAACTGCCGTTTTTAGCAAGAAGTGTGTCAGTTAAAGGAGGAAGGTCACCTGTCAGACTGGCTGAAGTTGCATTTAAAATCAAGTCAAATTCTTGGTCGATAAGTTCTTGATAAGCACAGCCCATAATATTGCCTAGTTGAGAAAATTCCTGGCTTAGAGTTATTGCTTTTTCAACAGTTCGATTTGCTATAACAACATGAATGGGGGATTGTTCCATTATGGGGGAAATAATGCCTCGACTTGCGCCGCCAGCACCGAGAATCAATATTTTTTTATTTTTTAAGGGAATATGATGATTAATCGTTAGGTCTGTGACTAAACCAATTCCATCAGTATTATCACCAAATAAGCTACCATCTTCTTGTAAAACTAAGGTGTTAACTGCTTTGCTAAACTGGGCACGTTCAGAAAGATTGTCTGCTTTTTGCCAGGCTAGTTCTTTTAAAGGTACAGTGCAGTTAAGCCCTTTGCCACCTTGTTTAAAGAAAGTGGCAATGGCATTATCAAAAGAATCAGCGGGCACGTCTTGAGCTGTGTAGTTTAATGTTTGTTGAGTTTGTTCTGCAAATAAAGTATGAATGCGTGGGGATTTAGTATGATTTATAGGGTGTCCAAACACGGCGTATTGATCAATTGTACTCATGTATTTGTTTTTAACCATTGAGCCGCATCTTTTGCGTAATAGGTGAGAATAGCATCGCTACCAGCACGTTTAAAGGCAAGTAATGATTCTAAAACAACTTGCTGTTCATCAAGCCAACCGTTCATGGAGGCGGCTTTTAACATGGCATATTCACCACTGACTTGATAAGCAAAAGTGGGGACTGCAAATTGTTCTTTTGCTCGACGAATAATATCTAAGTAGGGCATGCCTGGTTTTACCATAATCATATCCGCACCTTCATTTAAATCTAATTGAATTTCACGCAGGGCTTCGTCTGAATTAGCGGGGTCCATCTGGTAACTATATTTGTTACCTGCGCCTAAATTTCCAGCAGAACCCACGGCATCTCTAAATGGACCGTAAAAGCTGGAGGCATACTTTGCTGAATAAGCTAATATTTGGGTGTTGATAAAATTATGTGATTCTAGTGTTTGTCGAATGGCACCAATGCGTCCATCCATCATGTCCGAAGGCGCTACAATATCAACACCTGCTTGAGCGTGAGATAAGGCTTGTTTGCAAAGGACTTCGACTGTCTCATCATTAACAACATAGCCATCGCTATTGATAAGTCCATCTTGGCCGTGAGAAGTAAAAGGGTCTAATGCAACATCTGTAATAACACCTAAATCAGGAAAGGATTCTTTTAATGCTCTAACACAACGTTGAGCTAAACCCTCTGGGTTATAAGCTTCTTTTGCATCATCTGATTTTTTTTCTGCTGAGGTAACGGGAAATAAAGCAATAGCAGGTATGCCAAGTTGATGTATTTGAGATGCTTCTTCAAGGATTAAATCAATAGATAGACGTTCTACGCCAGGCATTGATGCTATGGATTGTCTTTGATTAGATCCTTCAATAACAAATAAAGGGTAGATAAGGTCATCGGGAGAGAGTTGATTTTCTCGCATTAAACGGCGGGAAAAATCGTGGTACCGCATTCTTCGCATGCGTGTATTGGGGAAAATAATGCTATTATGTGACATATTATCCATAGACTGTGGTTAAAATTTTTTATTAAGGAATAAGCGCAATGGTTTTTGAGCATATTTCTTTGTTGGGCTCATTGTATCAGTGAGTTTATTCGATAGGTATCTAAATAAATTTAGCATGACACTTTGAAAGAAGTGGAGAATTTTATGAATTATAAAAATATGAAACAATTTTTTTTCTTAGTCAATTTTGTCTTTTTATTAGGCATGATTTCTACGGCTCAAGCTTCTGCTGAGTTAGCTGAACCTCAAAAAGCGATTGAAAAAGCCTCTGTAAAATTACAAAAAGAACTTAAAGATGATGGTTTTTTAACTGATTTTGCAAAGATTAATCATTTTGTTGAAGAGGTTATTGAGCCTCATATGGATTTTAATAAAATATCCAAGTTAGTTGTAGGGAAACATTGGAGACGGGCATCGGAGGAAGAAAAGAAGAATTTTGAAAAAGAATTTAAAATATTATTAGTCAGAACTTACTCGCGTGCATTTATTGGTTTTGATGATTGGTCAGTTGATTTTTTGCCTCTTGATATGAATAAAGCGGTTAAACAAGTGAAAAATACTAAGGCTGTTACGGTAAGGACAAAAATAATACAGCCAGGTAAAAGCCCTTTTACGATTAACTATAAAATGTGGTTAGTCGATGGTAAATGGAAAACTTATGATGTAGTACTTGAAGGGGTGAGCTTAGTTAAAAACTTTCGTACTTCAATTAGTAGGAGGATGAGTAAGCCTGGTGCAAGTTTATCAAAGGTGACAGCTTATTTATCTAAGAAAAATATCACTGCTTTAAATCGCTTAAAAGAAGAGGATAAGCAGTCTTAGATAGACTTGTTTGTTTGGTAAATACCTATAGATATATTAATAGAGTATGGTTCAATCTTTTTATAACAATTTAGGAACTCAGTTTTATACTGAGTTAAGATTTAAAATATTAATATATCCATGAAGATTAGTAATCAGGACTCCTTATATGCGAGTCCTATTAATTCAGTTAATTCATTTGCCTTTGATCAAGCGGTTGTTAATGTCTTTCCTGATATGATTCAGCGCTCTGTTCCAGGTTATCAGACTATTGTTTCAGCTATTGGCTTATTAGCAGAAAGGTATAGTCAAGAACATAGTGTTTGTTATGATTTAGGCTGTTCCCTCGGGGCTGCAACTTTTTCGATGAGACATCAAATTTCGACGAAGCATTGTAAAGTTATTGCTGTTGATAATTCTGAATCTATGATTCAGCAGTTTAGGCATAATTTGCTACAGGATAGTGCTAGTCTGGATGTTGAAGCTATATGTGCTGATATTCGTGACATTGAGATTGAGAATGCATCCGTCGTTGTTTTAAACTTTACCTTACAGTTTATTCCTATCGCAGACAGACTGGATTTTTTAAAGAAAATATATCAAGGTTTACTGCCTGGTGGAATTCTGATCTTATCAGAAAAGCTTAAATTTGATGATCCTCAACAGCAGGAGCTGCAAACAGAATTACATCATGCTTTTAAAAAATCTCAAGGTTATAGTGATTTAGAAATTAGTCAAAAACGATCTGCTTTGGAAAATGTATTATTGGCAGAAACTTTCAGTACGCATCAACAACGATTAAAAAAAATAGGCTTTAATAGCACCGAAGTCTGGTTTCAGTATTTTAATTTTGCTTCAATGATTTCGCTAAAAAATGATTAATTATCAGCCACTTTATGAATTGCTAACTGAGGCAAATGCTGATGATTGGGTGAAACTATTACCTGATCAGATTGAACAAGCTTTTGATACAGATAAAAATGGAAATGCGGCTAGTTGGTTGGCAACACTTGAACAGCTACCCGAAGGTATGGCTTCATTTTTTGATTTAAATACTAGCCAGGTAAGAATAGGGAAGCAAGCAGATTTAGATGATAAATTACAGGCAACTTTATTAAATCAATTAAAAAGCTATCATCCATGGCGGAAAGGGCCTTATGATGTTTTTGGTACACATATTGATACTGAATGGCGATCTGATTGGAAATGGGATCGCTTAAAACAACATATTTCTCCATTAGAAAAGCGATTAGTCTTAGATGTGGGGTGTGGTAATGGTTATCATTGTTGGCGAATGTTGGGTGCGGGTGCCAAAATGGTGGTGGGAGTTGACCCTTTATTGCTTAATGTTATTCAGTTTCAAGTGATTAGGAAATTGTATGGTGAAGCGCCTGTTTACGTTATTCCCATTGGTTTAGAACAAATTCCCAAAGAAACAAAAGCTTTTGATACCGTATTTTCTATGGGAGTGCTCTATCATCGTCGATCGCCCATTGACCATTTATTAGAGTTAAAAGATTGTCTGCGTTCAGGTGGAGAATTAGTACTAGAAACATTGGTGATTGATGGGGAAGACGGGCAGGTATTAATGCCTGAAGGTCGTTACGCTAAAATGCGAAATGTCTGGTTTTTACCCAGTTGCGATACTTTGGTTAGTTGGATGCAACGCTGTGGTTTTAAAAATTGTCGAGTAATTGATGTATCATTAACTACAATTAAAGAACAAAGGTCTACAGAATGGATGCAGTTTTATTCTTTAAAAGAGTTTCTTGATCCGCAAGACCCTAGCTTAACCTGTGAGGGTTTACCTGCGCCGAAGCGTGCCATCATTGTCGCTAATACGTGATTTTATGTTTAAGAAATTACCGTCTTTTTTTAAAAAAAAGAAAAAAAAGATAAGCACTAAAAAATATTTTTCAAGTCAGCGTATTTTAACGCCTGTACATAGTTTAAAAATTGGAATGTATGTAGCCGATCTAGATATCTCTTGGCTTGAGTCCCCCTTTCTGTTTCAAGGATTTGAAATAGAAACAGCAGAAGAGTTACAGCAGCTTAAAGATGTTTGCCAGCATGTATATGTTGACTCAAGTAAGCAAAAAAGACATCAAGGCGTTAAATTAGAAAGCAAGGATAAGTATAGGAGCGATAAGCTTGTTATTGGTAAACCCCCTGAGCGCTTGGGAACATTTGAAAATGAAATCTCTCAAGCGGGAATGATATATAAAGAAACAGGGCAGGCTGTCGATTATTTTATGAACAAAGTTGTTGCTGGCATTGGCATTGATGGGAAACTAGCAAAAGAGTCTGTGTCGGCCTGTGTTAACAGTGTCTTGCATTCTCCTGATGCATTTTTATGGTTGATGCAGCTGAAAAATAAGGATGAATATACAGCACAACATAGTTTAAATGTGTGTCTATTATCGATAGTCTTAGGGCGGCATTTAGGCCTTCCAGAGAAAGAACTTAATTATCTGGGCTTATGCGGAATGATGCATGATATGGGAAAAATTTTAGTGCCACTGGAGATACTAAATAAACCTGGTAAGCTTGACCCTGATGAAATGGAAATAATGCAAAGTCATACTTCATTAGGGTATGAGCTTTTAAAATCAAGTGACCATATCTTTTATGGTGCTGTTGAAGCAGCATTAACCCATCATGAGAGAATGGATGGTAAAGGTTACCCTCGACAAATGCCTTCTACAAAGCTAAGTTACAATTCTAATATTGTCGCAGTTGCTGATATTTATGATGCTATCACAAGTGATAGGGTTTATCAGAAAGGGAGAACGCATCATGAAGCGACTAAAATTATGTTAGATGTTTCTGGAAGCCACCTTAATGCCCAATTAGTCGTAAAATTCATTGAAAGTCTTGGGGTTTATCCTCCAGGTTGTTATGTCGAGTTAAGCAATGGTGCTGTTGCTATTGTATTAGAGGCTAGCGGAGTTTATCAATTAAGACCTAAGGTTTTAACTATTTTAGATGAAGATAAGAATGTAATAGAAGAATGTATTCTTGATCTCTCTGAAATAGCATTCGATTCAGTAGGAAATGTCTTATCAATAAAACAAATTATTGATCCTAATGATTATCAAATTGATACTAAAAAATATTATCAACAAGGTGTGATTCAACGTGGCTTCTCAAATTCTCATTAAATTATTTTTTTGAATAATGATACAGTTTGTCAAAGTCTTAGGTCGTTTCATGTAGCTGGATTTGATAAACTATATGTTAATTTAGATATAGTTTTGAGAGAAAGAAATGAGTGACCCTCGTGTTGGATTTATAAGTCTAGGCTGTCCTAAAGCTCTAGTCGATAGTGAACAAATTATTACCAAGTTGCGAACGGAAGGCTACCAAGTGTCTCCTACTTATCAAGACTCTGATCTTGTGGTCGTTAATACTTGTGGATTTATAGATGCGGCGGTGGAAGAGTCACTTGACAGCATAGGTGAGGCGTTATCTGAAAACGGTAAGGTTATTGTAACGGGTTGCCTGGGTGCAAGAGAAGAAGAAATTAGAGCGCGTCACCCAAAAGTTTTGAGTATTACAGGCGCGCATGCTGCGGATGAAGTTGTTTTAGCTGTTCATAAGCATTTACCACCCCCACATAATCCTTTTCTTGATCTTGTACCCCCTCAAGGCATTAAGTTAACGCCAGATCATTATGCCTATTTAAAAATATCAGAAGGGTGTAATCACCGCTGTACTTTTTGTATTATTCCTTCAATGCGAGGAGATTTAGTTAGTCGTACCATTGATGATGTACTACTAGAAGCTGAAAACCTAGCAAAAGCAGGTGTAAAAGAGTTGTTGGTTGTTTCTCAAGATACCAGTGCTTATGGATTAGATTTAAGATATCAAACGAGAGACTGGAAAGGCCAGGCAATTGATACTCGTTTTTATGATCTAGCAAAAGCACTGGGTGATTTAGGAATATGGGTTCGAATGCACTATGTTTACCCTTATCCTCATGTCGATAACGTAATTCCTTTAATGGCTGAAGGTAAGATACTACCATATCTGGATATTCCTTTTCAGCATGCTAGTAGCCGTTTATTAAAATTAATGAAAAGACCTGCAGCAGCAGAAAATAATTTAGAACGTATTAAAGCATGGCGGAGTGATTGTCCTGATATCACCTTGCGAAGCACTTTTATTGTTGGCTTCCCAGGTGAAACAGAACAAGAGTTTGAAGAGTTATTAGATTTTCTAACAGAAGCGCAAATGGACAGGGTAGGATGTTTTTCTTACTCCGCAGTTAAAGGGGCATTAGCCAATGATTTACCCGATGCTGTTCCAGATGAAGTTAAGCAAGAGCGTTTACAGCGTTTTATGGCGCATCAAGCAGTAATAAGTGCCGAGCGGATACAGCGTAGAGTTGGCAAAATAGAGACGGTTTTAATCGATGAAGTTGTTGAAGAGGGTGCTGTAGCAAGAAGTAAAGCAGATGCCCCTGAAATTGATGGGCAAGTCTTTATTGATGGCGCAACGCATCTAAAGGTAGGTGAGTTTGTTGATGTTATGCTTGAAGAAGCTGATGACCATGATTTATGGGGACATTTGATTAACAAATAATGTAAATTTTATATTCGTGATCATGTTTGGGTGTTTATGAATAAGAAAATTGGAGTTGAAGGGCGGGATACGTAAGTGAGTATAAAGACAAGTTATCTATTGGTATCTGATCATGTAGTAAACGGTGAACGAATTGATTGTGCGAGATTGTTGAAAGAATATAACTAAAATATAGCTTGTAGTTTTGAGCAGCTAAACGTTAAAACCAGTTTTTATAGGAAGAGCATAAACAAGTCGGAAGGGAACTCTACTGATTTGTTTAGAAAAATAATAATATAGGTTTTAAAATTGAGTATGTCTTATGTGAGGAGCTGTGTATAGCCCTGTACGCACAGATCTGTGGGCAGACGGAAGTTGCGCGCTCCCTCTGCCCGATATAGCGTTATTCATCATTTTCAAAGACTTGCGAGGATTCCCAATCAACTTTTTATTTTAATAAAATTGAGCTAAGAGCTCAAAAAAAGTTTTTTATCAAGAGAAAACTGTTGCCCCAAATGACTTATTATCCCTTAATTTAAGGGTAAATCACCTTAGGTTCAAAGTTTGCAGCTGGATATTTTGGGTCAAATTTAGATTTCTCACCTGTCGAAGTATTGCTTGATGAAGCAACTGAAGCGTCAATAAAAAGTACTTTAGGTTGAAAGTTTGCAGCAGGGAAAGCAGAGTCAAAGCTTGATTTTTCAGCACTGCTTGATGATTGAGCTGACTCATCTGCAAAAATAACTTTGGGTTGAAAGTTTGTTGCTGGGTATTGACTGTCAGCAATAGCAGTGAAAGGTGTGGAGATAATACCCGCGATGAACAGTCCTAATATCTTGTTTTTCATTGTTTAATAGTTCCAGTTGTTAAACAGTATGCGTGAAAGTCTTTGGTATAGATAGCAATCAGTAGAATGCAAAAAAATGCAGTACATTATGTAATCTTACAAAGTGTTTTAAAGGTAAACCCTATAGGAGGCTGTCTATTTTCGGACAGCTTCCTAGTCCCTAAGTATCGTGTATTTTTTTTGACTCTGCAACTCTTTTATAAACAGAACAGAGGGAAAATGTATCACCGAAAACTAAGGCTGATTTGCAGTTATTATAAAGTGCAAGTTAAGACTTAAAGTTTTTAATCTGAAAAGGTAGATTTGTTGTTTTTACAGAAGTTCTTTTATCTCTGGATGATTATTCAATAAATATTGACGAAAATCTTCAACTAGCACTTCATTATTTCTATCATCCCGAGGAATAGTCACTTCAACTTCACTAACAACCGACATCGGTGAGGCTGAAAGAAAGACTAAGCGATCAGCTAAAGCAATAGCTTCTCTAAGGTTATGAGTCACAAATAAAATAGTATGAGGACGCTGTTGCCATAAATCCATTAACAGCCCTCTGACTTGGCGCGCAGTGGGCGCATCTAATGATACAAAAGGTTCATCCATTAACAGAATATCGGGATTAATGGCAAAAGCTCTGATGATTGATATACGTCGGCTCATACCCAGGGATAAATGTTCGGGGTATTTATGCTGAATATGCGTTAATTGCATCGCTTCGAGTAAAGAATCAATGATTTCAGTTTGAGGTGAGTCTAGTGCTAGCTCAATATTCTCTCTTACTGTACGCCAAGGCAGTAGGCGTGGGTTTTGAAAAATATAACCGATATTGGGCTGTTTATGATTCTGGCCTAAGCTTATTTCACCTTCATATTGCGTATCTAAGTTAGCAATAATATTCAGTAATGTCGTTTTTCCACAGCCCGATGGTCCCACTAAACAAACAAACTTATTGTCTGCTAAGCTTAGTTTTAAATCAGCAATAGCGGTATGTTGCTGAGAGTCTGCTGTGGTGTAGGTTTTATTTTTGATATCAATGTGAATATCGCTCATCGTTTCCACCGCAAAGCTTTTTTATCTAAAGGTTTTAATATCAATAATTCGATAGCTTGGATTACCGCAATAAAGGCAATGGTATAAGCTAGAATGCTAGCGACATCAAACAGTTGGAAAAACAAATGGATTTGGTAACCCATGCCATCACTACGACCAAGTAATTCCACCACTAAAATAATCTTCCAGATTAAAGCTAAACCTGATCGGGTTGCAGCCATTACAAAGGGGTGTAATTGAGGCCAGATCACATGAAAAAAAGTTTTCTTTTTACTAAAGTTATAACAACGCGCCATTTCTAGTAAATCTTTATCTAGAGCTTTGGTACCTTCCCTAATAGTGACAATAACATTAGGGAGTTTATTAATAACAACCGCTAAAATGGCAGCAGATTCAATTAAACCAAACCAGACGTAACATAAAATAATAGTGACTAATGCTGGGATATTTAAAAAGATCACTAACCAATTATCAAAGAAAGCGTCTAGCTTTTTATTTCTGCCTAAGATAATGCCAATCGCACAACCTAAAAACATGGCAATGGAAAAACTGGCAATAAGGCGTAATAACGTTAGACCTAAATGATAGGGAAGTTGACCTGATTCAACTTCTTGCCAAAAAACCTGGATTACAACGACAGGTGTCGGCAAGGTATTATCATTAATATATAGCGCCAAGCCATGCCAAAGTACAATCAATAATACAAATGACAGGCTTGCTAAGGTTTTGTTAGCTAAATTCATGCTATTACTGAGACTGAATATTCCAGAAAGTTCCTGGCTGTATGCTTTTAGCTTGGCCTGTTAATTTGTTATCACTGAGTTTACGTAATAATTGATAAATTTTTGCAGCAGCTTGTTGTTCTGTTTCGCCCCATTGCTTAATTCGCCCCGCACAATAACGTTCACGTAATTTGTTTTGAGTCGCACTATCTTTTGCTTTAGTTAATGGGATGATGCTTTTCCATACATCATCTGATTCACATAATTGATTTTTAGCTTGTTGGGTGGCCGTAAGAAATTGGGTAACAATGTTTGGGTTTTTTAGTCCCCAGTCACGATTAAATACGTAGCCTAAAGTAGGTACCTCAGCTGTTATACCCAATTGATTTAGAATATCTCTGCCATTAAGTAGTTGCTTATATCCTTTAGCTTCAAGTCTGGCAGCAAAATGCCAGTAATTGATAATGGCATCAACACGGTCATGTATCAGTTGTTGGTTTAATAAAGGTGGTGCACCAAAGACTCTTTCTACTGATGGCTTTAGTTCTAATTGGTGTTTTTGTTTAGCTAAAGTTTGCAGTAATAACCAGTTTTTATCTAACTCTCCGCCAGCAATACCTAATTTTTTACCTTGTAAATCAGCCAGTGATTTGATCTTGGAGTTTGTTGGGACGATTAATGCGCCTGATGTTGTGGAATAAGGATAAAAAGTGAAGTCTGAGCCAGAAGAACGTAGGCGAGAAACCCAAATCCAGTCAGAAACAATCATATCGACAGCGCCAGATTGCAATGCTATTTTTCCTGCTTGAGGATTAGCAATAGGTCGAACTTCTAATTGAAATTCAGCATTTTCTAATAAATTCTGATTCTTTAAAGTAGATAATTCCCAATTAACCGTGCCAAAAGCCAAAACAGCAATGCGAAGCTTGGGTTTATCAGTAGCAAAGCTAAAGGATGAAAATAATAAGGCACAGCTAAGCAGAATAAGTCTAAATTTCATTTGAATCGTTTTGTTAGAAAGGTGCTAAATCCATCTATTTTAGCTTTACCTGAATATAGAAGCGAGAGGGATTATCTTTTTGTTTGAAATTAGCCTATTTACTTCGCTTTAGACATTACAAATAAACTGGGGGAATGATTTTTAAATTCAAGTGTCAGTTATTTTTACAATTACTGTTTAATATGTATAGGGCTATCGTTAATAGATGAAGATAGTGATATTACAAGTAAAAAGCTTTATAAATTTATTTTAAAGCTAGGATGAAACGAAAATTATGATTAAAAATGTCGGTTTTTTTTACAAAGGGATTGGTAAATATCATTGAATTAAAATAGAACATTATATTTATTAAAACAGTGATGAAAAATAGCCATGCAGTTTGTATTTCTTATCAAATTAAGCAGGAGGAGCCGATAAATATATAGAGGTACTTAGGAGTTGGAGTTGTAAAAATACTGTTAAATAATGAATTTTGTTAAATAGCTTAGTGAAGGGGATTTAAAAAATTACGATTAAATGTCAGATAATTTTACAATAGTGATTGTGTTTATTTATTAGGTTATTGTTTTTAATATATTTTTTATTTTATGGTCTTTATTGTGCTTTAATATTGGCGAATGAGTCTTGTCGCTTGATATTTGATTGGCGGACTAATTTAATTTATTTTTATATTTTGGGGGAAAAAAATGGGAAGTAAAAAATTAAACAGTTTAAATATTAAGCCAACATTGATAGCAGCGGCTGTAGCGACAGCGCTTTTTTCGGGTAATGTGCTAGCGACGTCGAGTACTGTATCGGGCAATAATGGCAATAGTGGTAGTAATGGAACTGCTGGAAATCCTGGCGGTGATGGTAATGATGCGGGTGATGGTCAAGGTAAAACAGCAAGTTTAGTTGATACAGATACCTCTGAAACAAGCAATACATTAACTGTCACTGGAGGCGCTGGTGGTAGTGGTGGCAGTGGCGGTAGTGGCCAGCCAGCAAACATAGGTCCTGATGGTGGTGATGGTGGTGATGGTGGATTTGCTGGTCATGCCAATGCAACTGTTGGTGTACACAGAACGACGACATCAGTTGATAACTTATCAGCAACAGGGAATGCACGAGGCGGTCGAGGTGGTTATGGTGGTGTTGGGGGTTATGCTTATGGACCAGGGGCATCTGGCAATGGGGGGAATGGCAAAACTGCAGGTAATGCGACAGCTGTAGCGTCTGTTTCTGGCGGGCTTGGCGCGACTGTAAGAGCTACAGCAACTGGTGGTAGTGGTGGTAATGGTGGTAATGCTGGTGCAGCTTATTCATATCTTACTGGACCTGTTGCTACATCAGGCGTTGGTGGTCATGGTACTCGTGGGGGCAATGCCTTTTCTGGTGGTAATGCTTCTGGTACAGGTAATGCGAGTGCAACAATTAATGCTACTGGTGGAGCAGGAGGCTACAGTGCTGATGGGGTAGCAGGAAATGGTGGTAACGGCACAGTGACTGGCGTGACGGCTGAATCTTTAGGTTCGGGTACAGCTAATGTGCGAGGTGATGCAAGAGGGGGCTCAGGTGGTGCTACTCTTCATGGTACAGCAGGAAACGGAGGCTCAGCTAGTTTTTCAGGACAGGTTTATGGTCAATCAGCGAGTGGGGGGAATGTTACTGCCTCTGCTTATGGTTACGGTGGCGCTGGTGGTGCTGTTAATAATGCCACAAGTACAGGAGATTCTGGTAATGGTGGAGCAATTAATGTAATTGATGCTGTTGATGGTGATACCACTGGTACACTCCGTTTGTTTCAACAAACTTATGGTGGTAATTCGGGGTCTAGTTATGGAACTGGCAGTATAGGAACAGCAGGTTCAGTTAGTAGCTCATTATCTAAGTCAACTGCTCAAGCGAGTCACCTTGACATTGATAATTATGCCTATGCTGGCAATGGTGGTGGCCGTTTTGTAGCTGGAGGAACTTCTGGAAGTGGAGCCAATGCAACGGCAACGACTAATGGAGAAAATACAGCTGGAATGGGTAATATATATGGTATTGCTCAAGGCGGTAGTGGTGGTACTGCCTATTATGGAAGTCATGCAGGAAATGGCGGTAATGCTTTAAATGCTGTGACGGGTAATACAGCGGCTGTTGATAAGTCATCAACAGTGTCAGGTACTGCGAATGGCGGGGCAGGAGGAAATGCTTATTTTGCAGGTTTCAGTCGTAATGCAGGTCATGGTGGTGATGCAGCAAGTAGTTCAAGAGCTATTGCTGATTTGGCTGTTGCAACAGCGACAGACAATGCTAGCGGCGGAACGGGTGGTGTCATCTCATCTAATGGTGTTGGTAATGGAGGTCATGGGGGGAATGCCGATTCAAATGCTTATGCAGAAGGAGCGGGTGCTACCAATTCAGTCACAGCTAACTCTACAGCTAGAGGTGGTAACGGGGGTACTGGCCTTGGTGAAAATGGTGTTCGTGGAAATGGTGGTAATGCCAGTTCAAATGCTGTAGCTAAAGGTGACTATTACACTTATGCTAGATCTAATGCTTCTGGGGGACAAGGAACTCAGCACGGAAATTCTTATGCCAAAGCTGAAGCAACTAGTGCTAGTAATAATGGTAATGCCATAGCAACTACTAGTAATAGTAATGCTGGTATTGTTAAATATTCGACCTCTAGTGCAAATGCAAATGCAAATGGAGCCACTACAGCTGAGTCTAGTTTTCAATTAGGGGGTGCTGTGCAAGCCGCTAATGGGCAGAATGCTGTTGCTTTAGGTACGGTATTACCTGATGCAAGTTCTGTGGTTGCAGAGTTGGCTGATAATGCAAATGTAAGAGACCATTTTGACTTTGATGGTGCGAGCACTGCTTTGGCCTATTTAAATATGGGGGGCGGTTCTTCTGATCAAACTGCTGTATCTAAGATTTACTATTCTGATTATCATTTGCGATTAGATATGTCGGAGTTTTCTGACCCGCAAAATTTATTATTAGGTTTAATGGATGCGTCTTTTCTTGGCGATGCGTTTGATAAAGTACACTTCGATGTTTCGGTTGAAGGAACAACAATGTATGCTGTAAATCTCCTTGACTCAGCAAGTGCTGCATCATTTTTCACCGATAATATTATCAACCTAGGTGCTTGGGGAGATTATATTAGTTCTGATAATATTCTTGATTTAACCTTTAACCTAGATGTAACATCGGGTATTCAAGATGCTAGATTTTATACAGAATTGTTAGTGGGTGATTCGACAATGTATTCAGGCGTATCTAACGTGCCAGTACCTGCATCAGTCTGGATGTTTATGACTGCTTTTGTAGGATTATTTGGCGTATCTCGTCGTAAGGGATAAAATTAAAATAGCAGTTTTTTATTGTTCATTTTAAATAAAATAGACAGCCATATTGTATTAATATGGCTGTTTTTTATTGTGGTTTAAGTAAATGTGCCATAGTGTTGTACTCAAATGATGATAAAATCATACTAATAATTACTATTAGTTGCTTTATGAGTCATTCTCCTCAAAAGAATCAATTGATCGACCGCTTTGGTAGAACAGTAGATTACCTCCGAATATCTATCACAGATCGTTGTGATTTCCGCTGCATGTATTGTATGTCAGAAGAAATGACTTTCTTGCCGCGCGCGCAAATCCTCACCCTAGAAGAAATTGAATTTATTACCAAAGCCTTTGCTGAGCTTGGTGTTAAAAAGATACGTATTACAGGAGGGGAACCGCTCGTTCGTCGAGGTGTGCTTGATTTATTGGAAGAAATTGGGCAAATAGATTCACTTAATGAATTAGTGCTTTCTACCAATGCCTCAAAGCTGGAAGAAATGGCTGAATCCATTAAAAAGGCTGGCGTAAAAAGAATCAATATTAGCCTAGATACACTTGATGCCGATAAATTTAAGGAAATTACTCGTACAGGTGATTTGAATCAAGTATTGAAAGGCATTGTTGCTGCCACAAAAGTAGGGTTTGAGCGGATTAAAATTAATGCCGTTATTTTAAAAAATCGTAATCATTTAGAAACAACTGATCTAGTACAATTTGCAGTTGATCATAAAATTGATATTAGTTTTATAGAAGAAATGCCTTTAGGCGTCGTGAGTAGTCATGATCGTGCTGAAGTTTATTATTCCAGTGACTTGATTAAACAGGATTTAGCCAAACAATTTGAATTACAGGCTATTGCTGATAACACAGGTGGGCCTTCTGTTTATTTTAATGTAGCTGGAACAGAGACTCGAGTGGGATTTATCTCGCCGCACAGTGCTAATTTTTGCAGTACCTGTAATCGTGTAAGATTAACCGTAGAGGGGCGCTTATTGCTTTGTTTAGGTAATGAACACTCGGTTGATTTGAAAAAAGTGATTAGAGCTAATCCAGGGGATATGGAAAAGCTTAAACAGACTATTATTGAAGCAATGAAGATTAAACCAGAAAAGCATGAATTTGATCTGACAGAACAACCTATTATTTTAAGGCATATGAGTGCCACAGGTGGATAACCACTTATACAAAGGACTAAATAAACCAAGTATGAAGAATATACAATACAAAGCACACCCTTGGCATGGCATTAGTGCTGGAGAAAAAGCACCTGAAATCGTCACTGCCTTTATCGAAATTGTACCCAGCGATACAGTTAAATATGAAATTGATAAGGAAACTGGCTATTTAAAAGTCGATCGTCCGCAAAAATTTTCTAATAGTATTCCAACGCTTTATGGGTTTATTCCACAGACGCATTGTGATGAAAATGTGGCTGAATATGCTCGAAAACATTCAGGTGAAGTTAAAGTTACAAAAGGTGATGGTGATCCACTAGATATTTGTGTATTAAGTGAACGCACAGTTTCTCATGGCAATATTATTTTACCTGCGATACCTATCGGTGGCTTTCGGATGATTGATGGGGGTGAGGCGGATGATAAAATTATCGCAGTATTAAAAGGTGATGAATTTTATATGCAGTGGAATGATGTAACAGATTGCCCTGAGTCTTATATAAATCGTTTAAAGCATTATTTTTTAACCTATAAAAACTTGCCAGGTGAAAAGAGTGTTTGTGAAATTACCCATGTTTATGGGCGAGAAGAAGCTTACGAAGTGATTCGCCGCTCACAAAAAGATTATAAAAATTATATAGTAAATAATTATTTAAATTAATTGATTAAAAATGAATAAAGCATTAAGTGCAGACGATATTATTGCTCAAGCACGAAAATATAAAGAAGGGCGTGAAAAAAATTACCGGGAAAAAGCATTAAAGCTTTATCCTTGGGTTTGTGGGCGTTGCACGCGTGAGTTTACTCATGCAAATTTATCTGAATTAACCGTGCATCATAGAAACCACAATCATGATGATAATCCAGAAGATGGTAGTAACTGGGAGTTACTTTGTCTTTATTGCCATGATAATGAACACTCTCGCTTTGAAGAGCAAGTACGTTACGGAAGTACAACTGCTTCTACAGTAGAAGATCATGGGGGGGATGCTACATTTAACCCCTTTGCTGATTTAAAAAGCATGATGAAAAAATAGTAACAATGGAAAAATGTGATTGGGCGCTTTTATCTGAATCAGAAGAAAAATATCATGATGAAGAATGGGGTGTTCCAATACATGATGATCGATTATTATTTGAATTTTTAATATTAGAAGGCGCTCAGGCTGGCTTAAGTTGGTCAACCATCTTAAATAAAAGAGAGGGCTATAGAAAAGCGTTTGATAATTTTGATGCAAAGAAAATAGCTTTATATGACCAACAGAAAATTGAGCAGTTACTCAATAATTCTGAGATTATCCGCAATAAGTTAAAAGTAAATGCTACGATTACTAACGCTAAAGCCTTTCTGGAAATTCAGCAAGAATCAGGTGGATTTAATCAATATATCTGGTCTTTTGTTCAAGGAAAAACAATTAAAAACCAATGGCAACAGTTTAATCAAGTCCCCGTTTCGACAACTGAATCAGAACAAATGAGTAAAAGTTTAAAGCAAAAAGGCTTTAAGTTTGTGGGGCCAACTATTTGTTATGCTTATATGCAAGCAGTTGGCATGGTGAATGATCATACGGTTGATTGTTTTAGGCATAAGCCGTTAGGCCACAGTGCAATATAAATGTACACGCACAAGGCTATTAATTAACACAGCTTAAAGAGAATAAAAAAAGTAGCCTTGATGCAGTGAAACGAAATCAAGGAAAATCTAAGCTAAACCTTGATTCCACTTTGTTTCATCAAGGCTACGAAGCTTATCTTAATACTTAACCCGCTTCCGACATACTATTGTTTAGTCTTTTGTCGGATTACGCTGACGCTTATCCAGCCTACATAATACTTGTAGAATGAGGTTTTAAATGAATGAAATAAGCCAACAAGAGCATATAAATAATTACCAGCAACTTATCAAGTCTCAACAAACACTGATTCTATCCACGGTAACTGAACAAGGTAAGCCAGAATCAAGTTATGCTCCTTATGTAAGAGATAAACAAGGTGTGTTCTATATTTATGTGAGCGAATTAGCCTCACATACTCAAAATATGCTGAAAACAGCAACAGCGAGTATTCTATTTATTCAGCCAGAAAAAGCATGCAAAAACCTTTTCGCACGAGAAAGGGTTGTATTTGATTGTTCAGTTAGTGAAGTTCAAAAGCAAGATGAATGCTATTATAAGCAAATGCTAATAATGAAAGGGGAACTGGGTGAGACGGTTGAATTATTACAAAGCTTACCCGATTTTCACTTATTAGCTTTAACGCCTATTAATGGAAAATATATTGCTGGATTTGGAAAAGCTTTTTCTATTGATATGGATAATGGTTCACTGTAGTTTGGAAGTTAGAGAAAATGAATAAAGTATTACTTATCATCACCCTTAATTTATTTTTAGTAGGATGCTCAACAGTAGGAGACGGTTATATGCAACAAACTGAATTATTGGCTAAAATAAACCAAGGCAAAGCCCCTATTATTATTGATGTGAGATCAGAAGGTGAATATCAGTCTGGTCATGTACCAGGTGCTATACATGTTCCTTTTTGGAGTGCCTTTACTACAGATAAGATGGATGCCTACAATAAAGAAGACCTTGTGGTGATGTATTGTGCGCATGGACCGAGAGCCGGTATTGCTAAATTAGCCTTTTATTTTGCAGGGTTTAAAAAATTAAGTTATTTGTCTGGTCATATGACCGCATGGACAAAAGCAGGCTTAGCCGTAGAATTTCCTTTGTAGGGTTTAACTTAAAATATAAAATATGTAGCCTTGATGAAACAAAGTGCAATCAAGGCTACAAAGAGGTAAATTAATATGAATAAAATATATAGTCGTCTTATTTTATTAACATTAATGTTATCTCAGATTGTTTATGCTGATAGCGCTTTAACAAAGTTTTCTAAACTTGAAAACGCAGGCTTATTGTTACATGATAAGCAAGGGCAAGCGATTGTATCTGATCATGCTAATGATGCTTTTATCCCAGCCTCAACAACTAAACTAGTTACAGCATGGTTGGCTCTAAAGCATTGGGGAGAAGATTATCATTTTAAAACTGATTTTTATTTTGATGATTCAAATCAAATACTTTGGATAAAAGGCAGTGGCGACCCTTATTTAGTCTCTGAAGAATTATTGATTATTGCAAAAAAAATTAAAGACAGTGGAATTGATCAAATTAAAGCTATTGGTCTGGATAACTCCCTTTTTCAAGAAAATGTAATATTACCTGGTACAGGGAAAACTAATAACCCTTACGATGCAGTACCTTCAGTTTTTGCAGCTAATTTTAATACGCTTAAGGTAAAAAAAATTAAAGGGCTGGTAGTCTCAGCAGAAAACCAAACACCATTAACAGCCTTTGCTAAAACTTTTTCAAAGCAAATAAAAGGTAAGGCTTTACGAATTAATACGGGTTCTAATCCAGAAGATGCGGAAAATTATTTTGTAGAGCTGCTGGCTTCTTTTTTGCGTAAGCAAGGCGTAAAAGTAAGGGATCAAATTATTCGTGGAAAAATAGATAAACAAGATCTTGTTTACACGCATATTAATAGTCGGTCTTTGGCTGAGATGGTTCAGGCGATGATGAAGTACTCAACCAACTTTCTCGCCAATCAGCTGATTTTAGTGCTTAGTGCCGAAAGGTATCAGCGGCCTGCAAATAGGTATGATGTACAAAAGTATATGGAAGATACTTTAATTGATAATTTCCAGTGGAAAAACTTTATTTTGAAAGATGGGGCTGGGCTCTCCCGTGACAATCGATTATCGCCTAAACAGTTAGTGGATTTATTATATAACTTTAAAGAGTGGAAACATTTATTGCCTGAAACAGACCCTAGAATTTTTGCAAAATCAGGTACGATGAATGAAATTAGTACTTTAGCAGGTTATATTGTAGATAAAAACCATTGGCAACCCTTTGCTTTAATGATGAATCAAGCTGTACCTTATAAGTTGAGAAACCAAATTGCTGTAGAACTGCATACATATAAACTGGCATTACAAAACTAAGCCTATTCTTAATAAGCTTTAAGTGTTCATCAGTATATTAAGGTTATATCACTAAATTACCTTTTACTTATATATTTTTTATAATAAGTGTACTAAATTTAAGGTAATTGATTTTTTTAAGAATGCGGATGTTTTAGAGCAATATGAATGAGTATTGTTCTTGTGTATGTATCTATTAAAAATATGGATATTATGATGGAAGATAAACCACTTATTCAAAAGAGACGTAAAGGCTATTTTTTAATAGCTTTGGTAGCAATTTTAATGATTGTTGTGATGAGTTATTCATTTTATTCGAGTTCTCAAATGATCAACAAATACGCGCCTCTTGTTGATGCAACTATGGAAATTAAGCTAGAGGCAACCACTGCACACCTTTGGTTTGAAGAAATTATTTCTGGGGATCGTTATGAAAACTTAGATGACGTCATAAAGCATATTGATCTTGCTCTTTGGTATGCCAATGCAATGCTTGAAGGAGGCGAAAATCAGGAAGGTCATTTTATTCGTCTGACTGATAATATACTCAGAGAAGAAATTGTAGAGGCCATTGATGGTTTAAATGAATTTAAAAGCATAACCTTTAAGAGATATCAGGCAAAAGAGTCGTCAGGGGTAGGTTCTGAGATTGATCAAATATATGATGCTCTATTTAATGTTTTTATTGATCAAATTGATCATGTTGAGACGTTATTACAACAAAAAATAAAGCAGTATTATAAGCAATATCAAATTATCCAAGCATTACTTATTGTAGCTATTATTGCCTTAAGTATTATAGGCTTTATTAGTCAATATAGGCATCAGCGAGATCTTGCGAATAACCTAATTAAGATTAACCAGGCAAAGACGAAGGCCGAAAAGAAGGAGCAATGGCTTAGTACTATTATGAATAGTATGGGGGATGGCGTAATTACCACTGATATTGCTGGTAATGTAACTCGCATTAATCCCGTTGCAGAAGAGCTTACAGGCTGGACTCTATCTGAAGCAAAAGAAAAATCGCTAAAAACTATCTTTCCTATTATTGATGCGACGACTAGGGAATCTATTGCAAACCCTGTTGATAAAGTAATTTTAACGGGTGAAACCGTTTATCTAACAAATCATACAACCCTTATTGCTAAAGATGGTAGTGAATATCAAATAGCTGACTCTGCAGCTCCTATTCGTGATTCTGATAATAATATACTAGGTATGGTATTGGTATTTAATGATGTGACAGATACTTATAGTATTCGAGAAGAACTTAAACGCAACCAGCAGCGATTGTTACTGCATTGGCAGGAAGCGCCTCTGGGGATTATTGAATGGAATTTAGGTTTTGAGCTTGTAGACCTAAACCCTGCAGCAGAACTTATTTTTGGGTTTAGTAAAGAAGAGTTACTGGGTCAGCATATTACAAAAAAAATATTGCCTGAAGAGATAAGAGAAACAACAGATAAGATAAGTCAGCAATTAATTGAAAATACTGGGGGTAGAAGACAGCGATATAAACATATAACAAAAGACGGGCGTAGCATTATTTGTGAATGGTATAACTCATCATTAGTTAATGATGAAGGTGATGTTGTTGCATTTTCATCACTGGTGATGGATGTAACTGATAGTCAAATAGCAGAGGATAAATTACGCCTTTCAGCAAGAGTTTTCACTGATACCCAAGAAGGCATTATGATTACAAATGCACAGGCAACCATAATCAATGTGAATCCTGCGTTTTGTGATATTACGGGTTACAGCTATAGTGAGGTGGTAGGCCAAAATTGCAACATATTAAGTTCAGGGAAACAAGCCCCAGAGTTTTACGCCCAAATGTGGCAAATACTTAGAAAGTACGGTCATTGGCAAGGTGAGGTTTGGAATAGAACAAAACAAGGTGAAGTTTATGCTGAATTGTTATCAATTTCATCCATCCTTGATGAGGATAATAATGTTTTGCAATATGTCGGTATTTTTACTGATATTACTGAAAGCAAGAAACAGCAGGAAAAACTTCAGCAAATGGCACATTATGATGTGCTTACCCAATTGCCAAACCGAGTATTACTGACTGATCGATTTATTCAAGCTTTAGCGCATAGTAAAAGAAAAGATTGTTTATTGGCTGTTTGTTTTCTTGACTTGGATAATTTTAAACCTATTAACGATACTTATGGACACGAAGCTGGTGATCAATTACTTGTCGATGTATCAGTGCGTATTAAAAAAAGTATTAGAGATGAAGATACTGTTTCTAGGCAAGGCGGTGACGAATTTGTATTATTATTAGGTGGTATCGAGTCTTTTTATCAGTGTGAGCTGATGCTAAAAAGGGTCCTAGACTCTTTAGCTCAACCTTATTTTATTAATGGTCAAGCGCAAAGAATCACTGCGTCTATTGGGGTAAGCTTGTACCCAACAGATAATGCTAATTTAGATACCTTAATGAGGCATGCTGACCAAGCCATGTATCAAGCCAAACAGACAGGGCGAAACCGGTATCATTTTTTTAATGCAGAACAAGACCTGAAAATCATTCAAAAACATGTACGACTTCAAGAAATACAACAAGCTTTAAATAATAATGAGTTTTGCTTGTATTATCAGCCTAAGGTCAATATGACAACGGGAGAGGTCTTTGCTGTTGAAGCTTTAATTCGTTGGTTGCACCCAGAAAAGGGAGTGATACCACCATTAGAATTTCTGCCTATTATAGAAGGGAGTCAGTTAGAAATATTAATAGGACGTTGGGTTATTAATGAAGCTCTAAAACAGCTTTCTAGTTGGGATGAACAAGGTATTGAACTTGAGATTAGTATTAATATATCGCCATACCATTTACAGCAACAGATGTTTGTGGCTGAGCTTGAAAATGCATTGGCTTTATTCCCCGCAGTGAAACCTCAATATTTACAATTAGAAATACTAGAAAGTAGTGCATTAGGCGATTTAAAATCGGTCAATAGTATACTAAAGGATTGTATAAATGCCTTAGGGGTTAATATTGCTTTAGATGATTTTGGTACGGGTTACTCATCATTAACCCACTTGAGAAACCTACCCGCTAAAACAATTAAAATAGATCAATCGTTTGTAAGAGATATGTTAGATGACCCTAATGATCAAGCCATTATTGAAGGTATTCTCGGTTTGGCAAATGCATTTAATCGTAGAGTTATTGCGGAGGGAGTTGAAACAAATGAACATGGTTTAATGCTCATTATTATGGGCTGTTTAGATGCTCAGGGTTATGGAATTGCCAGGCCCATGTCCATTATTAATTTACATAACTGGTTAGATAGTTATACACCTAATAATCAATGGTTAGCGTGTGCTAAAAAATCAAGAACATTAAAACAAGACAAGTTAGAATTAATTAAATTAACTATAGGGCAGTGGCACAAGAACCTAAAAAACAAGCTTGATTTTGAGCCAAATACTAATATGCAAAGGCCTATTTTAAATAGAAATAATTGCCATTGTGGTGTATGGATTAAAAGAGAAAAGGAAGAACAGCTTTTTGATGAAAGCTACTTAGCTGAAATGGAAACTGCTCATAACTCTTTTCATGACAAGGCCGAAGACTTGTTAAAGATACATGCTAAAGCTGGAAAAGAGGATATAAATAATGCGCTTAATGATCTTCAACTTGCTATAGATCATATAAAAAATATTTGTGAAAATATTAAAAATTAATCGCTTTTAAGGAGCGAGCATGCTGAAACTTATAAACGATTAATATGAGTAATTTAAAGGGCTGCTGGTATAGGTGTCGCTAAAGGCTAGCTCTCGCCTTGAGAACTAAACATTGAGTGATTTAGTACTCTTTCCGCTAATCGAGAAAAGGGCATGCTTTGAACCCAGACTGAACCCGTACCTGATAGGGTGGCTAAAAACATACCTTCACCACCAAAAAACATACTTTTTAGCCCGCCGCTCATGGAAATATCATAATCAATATCACCACTAAAGCCGACTAAACAACCAGTATCTAAACGTAATGTTTCATTTTTAAGGTCTTTTTTTACAACTGTCCCACCTGCGTGAATAAAGACCATACCATCGCCGCGTAGGCGTTGAAGAATAAAACCTTCCCCGCCGAAAAAACCACTTGCTAAGCGTTTATGAAATGCAACATCAACTTGAGTACCTAAGGCCGCTGCTAAGAAAGAATCTTTTTGGCAGACAATTTCTTCACCTAAATAAGCCAGATTTAAGGGAATGATTGAGCCTGGAAGAGGAGCGGAAAAGCCTACCTTACGTTTTTGATTTCCTTCGTTAGTAAAATGAGTTAGAAATACAGATTCCCCTGTTAGTATACGTTTGCCGAGTCCAAAAACTTTATTCATCACTCCACTTTCAGAACCATCACTCATTTTGGCTTCAAAATTAATATCTTGTTCTAAAAAAAGCATTGAGCCAGCTTCTGCAATAACAGCTTCATTTGGATCAAGTTCTATTTCAACCATTTGGATATCATGGCCTTTAATGGTGTAATCAACTTCGTGGCAACGCATAGTATGTCCTTTATTAGCTTTTTTGCTATTAAGTGTTTTAAAATTTTTGACACCTTAATGCCTTCTTCCTTGAGCGAGAAGGTTTAGATGAGGGGGAATAGAATACCAGAACTTTTGGAACAATTAATATTAATTGAGGTGTGCTAAATGACATAGAGTCGCAATGCCATTTAAGTTAAGGGTTTTATGACTTTGCTCTTAGCTCCTTCTCCTCAGGCGGGGACAAGGCTTAAGATAGCATTATACCTTTCCAACATTAAGGTGACATAATCTAACTTACTGCCATGGCTTAGAGTGGATTAACCCATACTTAAATAACGTTCACCCGTATCATGCATCATAGTGACGACGGTTTTTCCTGAACCTAATTTTTTAGCTTGGCGTAATGCCGCGCAGACACTTGCTCCCGTTGAAATGCCTGCAAGAATGCCTTCTTCTTCGACCAAACGTTTACGCATTGCAAAAGCTTCTTCTGTGCTAACTAATTCAATGCCATCTAATAATTCTACATTTAAGTTTTTAGGTATAAAACCAGCACCGATACCTTGAATTTTATGCGGGCTATGTTGACCACCTGAAATAATAGGTGATTCAGCAGGTTCAACAGCAATGGCTTGGAAAGTTGCTTTTCTTTTTTTGATGACATCGGCTACGCCAGTAATTGTGCCACCAGTACCCACACCACAGACGAAGGCATCTACCTTTCCATTAGTCGCAGACCATATTTCTTGAGCCGTACTAAGTCTATGTATTTCAGGATTAGCTGGGTTTTCAAACTGCTGGGGCATAAAACTATTATCAGTACTGGCAAGTATTTCTGTGGCTTTTTTAATAGCGCCAGCCATACCTTCGGGGCCTGGCGTTAATACAATCTCTGCACCATACAAGGCTAATAATTGTCTACGTTCAACTGACATGGTTTCAGGCATGGTCAAAATACAATGATAACCTCGTGAAGCAGCAACCATGGCTAAAGCAATGCCTGTATTCCCAGAAGTCGGTTCAACAATTGTACCGCCTGCTTTCAATTCGCCAGATTTTTCAGCGGAGATAATCATAGCTAAACCAATTCGATCTTTTACCGACCCCCCTGGATTAGCGGCTTCGATTTTTAAAAATACATCGGCTGAACCGGCTTCAACTAATCGGTTGAGTTTTACCAGTTCTGTATTTCCAATTAATTGAGTAATCTTATTTAATGTGTTCATAATTTCACCTTTTTAAACTAATAATTCAATCAACATTTTTTCGTAAATTTCAGATAATACTTCTAAATCTTCAACCCCGACATTTTCGTTTATTTTATGAATAGATTCATTCAAAGGGCCTAACTCAATAACTTCCGCGCCTGTCGGTGCAATAAATCGACCATCTGAAGTACCACCACCAGTATCATCCAGTGTTTCAAAACCTGTTACTTGCTTGATAGCAACATGTGCTGCATCAATTAAAGCGCCGCCTTCTGTTAAGAACGGGTTGCCTGATAAACGCCATTGCAGATCGTATTTAAAATCATATTTATCAAAAATAGCGGCTGTACGTTGTTTGATGGTTTGTTCATCAAGCTCTGTACAAAAACGTAGATTAAACTGAATTTCTAATTCACCTGGAATTATATTTTCAGCACCAGTACCGCCATTAATATTAGATACTTGCAAGCTTGTAGGTGGGAAAAATTGATTTCCGTTATCCCAAACTTCATCTGTTAATGCTTTAAGTGCTGGGGCAAAAGCATGAATAGGGTTTTCGGCAATATCAGGATAAGCCACATGACCTTGTGTACCATGAACCGTTAATTTTGCACATAAGGAACCACGACGGCCGACACGAATAACATCACCTAGTTTTTTGTCGCTTGATGGTTCACCGACTAAACACCAATCAATCTTTTCATTACGTTTTTCTAAAACTTCGACAACTTTAACGACACCATTGGTGGCAATGCCTTCTTCATCACTGGTCATCATCATCGCAATAGAGCCTTTATGACCTGGGTGCTCAGCAATAAAACGTTCTAATGCCGTTACAAAGCAAGCCACACCACCTTTCATATCAGCAGTACCACGACCATATAATTTGCCATCTCTGATAGTGGGCTCAAAGGGAGGTGAGTCCCAGCGGTCTAAAGGCCCTGATGGTACAACATCAGTATGGCCTAAAAAGGTTAGTAACGGTTTAACTTCGCCACGTCTTAACCAGATGTTTTGAGTATCATCAAAATCTAATCGTTCTTCTTTGAACCCTAATTTGCTTAATCGTTTAACCAAAACATCTTGGCAGCCAGCATCCTTAGGTGTGACAGATTCTCTACTGACGAGGTCTTTTAATAAGGTTAATGTTTCGCTCATAATTCTGCTTGATAGTTGTCTGCTTTAAAACCAATAATCATTTTTTCGCCAGTATCTAATACAGGGCGTTTGATTAAAGTCGGTGTCTCCAACATATATTGCAATGCTGTTTGTTTTGATACATTGGCTTTTTGATCATCACTTAGTTTACGCCAGCTAGTACTTTGTTTATTAAGTAATTTTTCCCAGCCTAAAGTGGCTTCAAAAGACTCAAGTAATTCAGCTGTTAATCCCTGTTTGCGATAATCATGAAATTGAAACTCAATATTATTTTCTTGTAGCCAGTCTTTAGCTTTTTTTACTGTATTGCAATTACTAATGCCATAAAGAGTGTACATGTTATAGCTCGCTATTTAATAATTCTTCAATAGAAGGAAGTTCTTTGTCTTTATGAGCATGATGCTTATATAAATCAATAAATTCCATAAAAGCTTGTTCTAAGTCATCAAGAATACCTTCTTCATTTTCCTTGTCTTCGCCTGAAAGACCTGAACTGTCTAAGTATTCTTTTTGTAAGGCTATTTCGCTGTTTAGAGATAATATGGCATATAGCACGGCATTACTGGATAAAGGTTCTGGCATGGTTTAAAGAGATATTGGTTTTTTAAAGCTAATATTATAACGTGCATGGAACAGATAGAGCTTATGTAATTTTATCCAAAAGGGGTAATAGGGGAGACTATTAATAGAGCTTGTTACAAACTAAACTAACATACCTGTTTTTTAAAAAAGCAGTTTAATTGAGTCGTAAACGATTAATTCTGTATTTATTAATCTTGGTAATGCTTTTAAGTTAAAATAAGGCATTGTTTATTCTAGCTAGTTATCTTATGAAAAATACCCCTGAAGCCGATTTTGAATCATTTGCCTTTTCAGATGATGTTTTATCTGCCATTAAAGACATGGGGTTTGAGTCCCCAACAGATATACAGCTTAAAACCATACCTGTTGTACTAGAAGGAAAAGATGTATTAGCGCGTGCAGATACAGGTTCAGGAAAAACGGCCGCTTTTGCACTGCCTCTTTTAGATAGCATGAGTAATGAAGACATTTATTCTCGCATAGGGCGTGATAAACGTTTTGATGGAGCTAATCGAGTGGCAAGTAATTGCGTGCAGGTATTAGTGCTGGTACCAACGCGAGAATTGGCCATTCAGGTTGCAGAAGTTTTTTCTCAGCTGTCTAAAAATATCGAGCCAGAGATTAAATGCCAGAGTGTTTATGGGGGGGTAAAAATTAATCCTCAAATGATGGCTTTACGTGGAGGCGCTGATGTTTTAGTAGCAACCCCCGGGCGATTACTTGACTTGGTCGATCAAAATGCAATTAAATTCAATCAAATAAAAGCCCTAGTGATTGATGAAGTTGATCGCTTGATGAAAGGAGATTTTCAGGAAGAGATTGAGCGAATTAGTAAGTTATTACCGAATAAACGTCAAAATTTAATGTTTACAGCGACTTTTCCTGAAAGTATCAGCAGATTAGTGCGTGAAGTCATGAATGAACCAGCCATCATTAATATGGATGAGTTTGTTGATGAGTTAGAAATTGAGCAACGGGTTATTACTGTAAACCATAATCAAAAGAATGATCTGCTAGCGCATATACTTGATAATAACGACTGGGAACAAATATTGATTTTTTGCAGTGCTAAAAGAACTTGCGATAACTTGGTTAAAAAGCTGGAAAAAAGAAATATTGAAGCGATTGCAATGCACAGTAATAAAGAGCAGTCTGCCAGAATGAAAGCTTTAAAGAAATTTAAAGAGGGTGAAATACGTATTTTAATTGCAACGGATGTTGCTGCAAGAGGGATTGATATTAAACAACTTCCTTGTGTGATTAACTATGATTTACCTCGATCTCCAAATGACTATGTGCATAGAGTAGGGCGTACAGGCCGTGCGGGTGAAAAAGGCCATGTTATTTCTTTAATTGCACATCATGAATTTCAACATTTTTCTGTGATAGAAAGGCATAATGCGCTTAATTTGGAAAGGGAAGAAATAGAAGGTTTTGAGCCTGATGAGGTTGCTCCCCCTATGCCACGTAAAAGCCCTAAAAAGAAAGCCGTTAGATTAAGCAAAAAGCAAAAGGCAAGACTGGCAGAAGAGCCAAAAAAAGCAGAGATTGATACAAAAAAACAAGAAACTGTAGAAGAAAAGTCAGAAATAGAAGAGCCTGCTGTTAATGCTCATATTTGGGGTAAATGATAGAACTTAGCATTCCCTTCTTAACGTGGGAATGCATTTGATCTTGTCTGAGATCAGATAGACAATGTCGGTGTTGTAAAACAGCTCTTTGAACATAACGCAATATCAATGTGCTTGGTTTCTGCATTGCTTTTACGGGGCTTTTCAATAATTTGATTTTGATCAGGGCGAAATGCTTCCCAATATACGCGTTCATTAAGCCTCATTAATGGATCACTTATTTGAGTGAGTTTCTCTTTGTATTCGTCAAAATAAAATATGCCAAGTTGCCCCTTCGTTCTTCTCCGTCATTATGTTTCCCATGCTTTATTTGTAGCAACCTAACCTAGGAGGCTGTCCGAGAATAGAAAACCTACTACGGAAAAACCCATTTTGGCCAGTTTTCCCGATCATTTTCGTTAAATAGCGCAACTATTCGCCTCAAATGATCGAAAAAACTGACTCAAAATGGGTTTCCCTCGCTACGGTTTCTATTCTCGGACAGCCTCCTAGACTCAAAAGAATGTTAAATTGTTGGATGAGGTGAGTTAAATTTTATGCCTTGGTTATTTATGAAATATGAACCATTGGTTTATAAAGGTGGAATGTAGTGGATAAATTAAATAATATGCAGGTCTTTTGTCGCATTGTTGAGTTAGGTACTTTTGCTGCTGTTGCTCGGGAAATGAATTTATCTGCCATGATGATTAGTAAATACATGGCTCAACTAGAAAAATCTTTGGGTGTGGTATTGCTTAATAGGACAACTCGAAGCTTGACGGTTACAGAGGAGGGGCAATCTTACTATCATAGAAGTAAGCAATTACTAGAAGATTTTTATGACTTAGAAGAGTCTACTTTTCAATTGGGTTCTACAGTGAAAGGTGTGCTAAAAATTAATGCGCCGATTGATTTTGGCGGTTTATATATGATTCCTGCTATAGATGCGTATCAACAGAAATATCCTGATGTAAATATTCAAATGTCACTGGATAATAAGCCTGTCAATTTACGTAAAGGTCTTTTTGATGTTTCCATTTTGGTCACAGATACTCTAGACCTGGGGGTGGTTGCAAGAAAAATAGCCCAGACTGAGTTATCAACTTATGCTTCACCTGAATATCTAAAACAACAAGGCTGTCCGCATATAATTGATGATTTATCTAACCATCGTTGTTTGCATTATATGAATACACCTCATGGTGAATGCTGGATTTTTGACGAAAATGGCAAGACAGAAAAAGTTAAAATCAACTGGACGTTCTCAAGCAATAATGGACGAGCATTGTGTGAAGCTGCTGCATTAGGTATGGGCATAATTCAAGCGCCAAAGCTATCTGTTGTTCATTATCTGGATGATAAAAAATTGGTAGAAATTTTACCTGAATACAAAATACCATCATTACATGTTTATGCCACTTATTTACAGCGACGATTTTATCCCGCAAAGTTGACAACCTTTATTGATTTTTTAAATAATTTTTTTGAGAATAAGGTATAAAACGAACACTTTTAAGAATAATTTAACTTTAAGGAAATAATATGATTTTTTCGACAACCTCTGATGTCCCTGGAAGAGAAATATCAGAAAACTTGGGTGTGGTTGCTGGCAATATTGTGCAATCAAAGCATGTAGGACGAGATCTGATGGCTGGATTAAAGGGGATTATTGGAGGAGAGATTGTTGGTTATACTGAAATGCTTGCAGATGCACGAGATGTTGCTATTGAACGGATGGTGACCGAGGCACAAAAACGAGATGCTGATGCGATTGTTAATATTCGTTTTACCACTAGTGCAATTATGACCAAAGCCTCTGAAATTTTAGCTTATGGTACAGCAGTAAAACTTAAATAAGCGCTTTCGTAGTTTTTATGACTAAACACAGTGATTTAAAGAAGGTTGCTGGCGGAGGGCTGCTAGATCGTCGGACGTTTGTTAAAAAAGGACTGGTTTTTTCTGTTGCTGTATTCAATGCTGAATCCTTAAATGCGACAACAGAAAGTTCGCGTTCAACCTGGATGGAAATGCCAGGTGAATCATTTAGTAATTATGGGCAGCCCTCTGAGCATGAGCGTGAAGTTATTCGCTGGACTATGGCAAATAGTATGGCGGCTGGCAATGGGGTTTCATGGACGCCATTGCATAAGATGGAAGGGACGATAACGCCAAATGGATTACATTTTGAGCGCCATCATAATGGCGTACCTAAGATAGACCCTAAAAAACATCAACTATTAATTCATGGTGCGGTCAATCATCCGTTAGTTTTTGATATGGAGGCATTGCTCCGATACCCAATGACATCACGTTTAACTTTTATTGAATGTGGAGGCAATAGTAATGCGGGGTGGCGAGACAAGCCCATACAAACAGTGGCAGGGTATTTTCATGGTATGGCATCTTGTAGTGAATGGACAGGGATTCCGCTGAGTTTATTGTTGAATGAAGCTCAGCTTAAAGGGCCCGCTAAATGGATAATTGCAGAAGGTGCTGATGCATCAATGATGAATATTAGTCTTCCATTGGAAAAGGCTATGGATGATTGTCTTTTAGCTATTTACCAAAATGGTGAACGAATCAGGCCAGAGAATGGTTACCCGTTACGATTGATTGTGCCTGGCTGGGAAGGGGTGGTTAATATTAAATGGTTAAGACGCTTACATTTAACGAATAGACCTTCAATGACACGTAATGAAACTGCTAAATATACTGAATTGCTGCCTTCGGGAAAAGCTAGACAGTTTAGTTTTGTTATGGAAGCGAAATCTATTATTACCCACCCCTCTTATGGACAAAAATTAGACGGCTCGGGGGTTTATCAAATTAGTGGTTTGGCGTGGAGTGGACGAGGTAAAATTATTAAAGTTGAAGTTTCTGCTGATGGAGGGGACACATGGGCTGAAGCAGAATTACAAGAGCCTGTGTTATCAAAGTGTTTTACTCGATTTAGAATGCCATGGAGTTGGGAGGGGCAGGCCGCTATTTTAAAGAGTAGAGCAATCGATGAAACAGGTTATATTCAACCAGAAAGACAAACGTTAATAACTGAGCGTGGAAAGCATGGTTATTTTCATTACAATGCTATTGTTAGTTGGGGTGTCTCTGAACAAGGGGAGATGGCGCATGTCTATCATGGTTAATTATTGTAGATTGAAACGCTTTTTATTTTTTAACAAGCGGATAAGATTACTGCCTATTCTTTTTCTATTTACTGTTATTTCAGCATGTCATTCGACGCACGAAAAAATAGTGCCTCGATTAGGGATTCCTGCTTCTCAAGAGTTAATCCAACAATGGAATACTGATGTATTTTCAAATGGTGAAGGATTACCCGCGGGTCAGGGGACTGCAATAGCGGGTGAAACTATTTATCAAAAATACTGTTTATCATGTCATGGTCTTGATGGTACAGGAGATAGTGCTGATGAATTGGCAGGTGCTGAACATTCCTTAACCGATAATCCGCCAGATAAAATTATGGGGCAATATTGGCCTTATGCAACCACTTTGTTTGACTTTACTCGCAGGGCGATGCCTTTAAATTCTCCTGGAATATTAAGTAATAACGAATTGTATGCGGTTACAGCTTATCTACTTTATTTGAATGGCATTATTAAACAAGACAGTATAATGAATGCAGAAAATTTGGCTGCAATTAAAATGTCCAATAGACATGGTTTTATCGATGTTTATCATAGGGACAGAAAATAAAAGTGAACAAGGGTCTATACTAAATAGAATAAATATCAGAGAATTATTTAGGACATATTAATGAGTTTTAGCGGCCAAGTAGATATATCAGATTTATCCATATTGTTAATTGAGCCATCAAAGATGCAGCTTAAGATTATTACTAATCATTTAACAGAAGAAGGTGTATCAAATATTGAAAGTGCAAGCTCAGGGTCTGATGCTATTGATATTTTAAATAGCCATACACCTGATTTGATTATTAGTAGTATGTATTTACCTGATATGACTGCAACAGAATTGGTTGTTCAAGTGAAATTATCAGAGCATCTACAGAATATTCCTTTTATGTTAATTTCGAGTGAAACGCGGTTTTCAGCTCTAGATCCGATACGTCAAGCAGGTGTCGTTGCTATTTTACCTAAACCGTTTGATCATGATGATTTAAAAAGAGCTTTACGTAATACTGTTGAGTTTATTGATCCTGAAGAAATTACTTTTGAGCATTACGATATAGAACTTATCAGAGTCTTAGTGGTTGATGATAGTTTGATGGCAAGAAAACATATTGTGCGTGTGCTAAATAATATGGGGATCACTCATATTACAGAGGCTAAAGATGGAAAAGAAGGTATTGCAATATTCAGTCAGCAAGAAGATGCATTTGATTTAATTGTAACTGATTACAATATGCCTGAGATGGATGGGAAAGAGTTGATTCAGCATATTAGGTCTGAGTTGAAAAATTCATTTATCCCTATTTTGATGGTCACAAGTGAGCAGAATGAGACTCGATTAGGAAGTATACAGCAAGCAGGTGTTTCGGGAATATGTGACAAACCTTTTGAGCCTCAAACCGTTAAAGAAATGCTGTTTAGGGTTTTAGATGATGAATAGAAATTTTAAAAAAGATCCATTAAGTATCGGCAATGATGCTGTGGTTTAAGGTAAAATGATCGGTTGATAAGATAAGACGCAGAGAAGAAATAAATACAAGATATATGACTATTGAATACATTGATAAGCCAGAACAATTACCCGATTTATGTAGCAGGATTCAACAAGCCCCATGGATTGCTTTAGATACTGAATTTTTAAGAGAAAAAACCTATTATCCTATTTTTTGTCTATTACAAATTGCAACTCCTGAATGGGTGGTTTGTGTTGACCCCATCGCCTTACCTGAGTTAACAGATTTATTCGCTGTTATTAATGACCCTGAAACAATAAAAGTTTTACATTCTTGTCGGCAGGATTTAGAAATTTTTTATCAGATAACAGGGGAAGTGACATATCCAGTCTTTGATACCCAAATTGCAGCGCCCCTGCTTGGCTTTCAAGAAAACCCTGGCTATGCGATGTTGGTTTCAAATTTTCTTAATGTTAATTTATCTAAAGCACATACTAGAACTGATTGGAGTGTTCGTCCTTTAAGTCCTGAACAAGTTCAATATGCCGCTGATGATGTTATTTATTTATGTAAAATTTACAAGAAAATATGTCAGCAATTAGAAGAGTTAGGAAGGCTTGATTGGTTGGATAAAGATTTTGAATTGTTAAAAAATACAGAACTTTATCAAATATCACCTGTTAACGCTTGGTTAAAAGTCAAAGGCAGAAAGCGTTTGACAGGAAAGCAGTTGTCTATAGTGCAGGCAGTGAGTGAGTGGCGAGAAAGAACGGCACAAGCAGAAGATAGACCTAAAAACTGGTTGATTAGAGACGATTTAATGCTTGAGTTGGCAAAGTTACAACCTGTTTCTGTTGAGGCGTTGGCAAAAATACGAAGTATTAACGAAAGGTCGGTTAAGCGTTACGGCAAGGTGATTTGTCAGTTAATTGAAAAAGCTAAAAATTCATCGCCTATTCCTAGCAGTGACAAAACAAAGTCCACAAAGAAAACAGCAAACCAAGAAGCGATATTAGATGTTTTAACGGCCGTGGTTAGAATGAGAGCTGATGAAAACTCTTTAAACCCTATGATCCTGGCGAGTAGAAAAGACTTGGAAAAACTGTTGTTTGATGAAGATAATAACCCGATACTTTTGGGGTGGCGATATAGTATGGTAGGAAAAGAATTACAAGGCTTGTTACAAGGCAAATATTCATTAACCTTGAAAGATGGTGATGTTTTAATAACGGAAAATTAAGGTAAACCTACACCTAAATTAATATAATTTTAGTTTTTTATTAATTTAGGTGTAATCATTCAGACTGGCTTGAGACGATTTTCTAGAGTTCTTGTTTTTATGAAAATTGACTGAGTTCAATGCTGAAAGTTAAGTGAAATTTATTACACAGTAATATATTGCGGCTATTTCCAATGCGGGTAAAACAAAATATGCTACCCCTCTAGCTCTTTGGATAAGTACTGTATTCCCCGTGTTAAATGATATTTCATCATCAGAATACGAATCATAGCTAGCCTGGCTAATTTTGTTCGATTCACGTGCGTAATCGCTAAATGGCGTAGGGCTACTAAGAAAAGGATCCTCATCAAAAACTGAATTAAATATATCATCCAGTTTTTTTTGATTATCAAATAACTTGTCGAGTGTGTCTATATCTAATGTTGCTGTAGTCATAATAACCTCCCTTAGAACCTAATATTGTTGTCGCTAATAAAGGTTCTTTTAAATCAATTTTTTGTCACAACTATAGAATAGTCTTTTGGCCAAAAAAAGATACTGTTTATTATAAAGAAAGAGAACTGGTTCTCAGGCTGTTTTTGTATTTGTGAGTCTCTTCACGTTGTAACAATGCTTTTTTTAAAAGATTGGTTCTGTAATTTTATTTGTTGCTTAAAGGTTGGAGAAAAGCATGAAAAAAATAGTTTTTATCTTTCTGGTGTCACAATTATCAGCTTGTACTGCAGAGATTGGTAGTGAGATCTGGTGTACAGATCTTAAAGAAAAAAATAAAGGAGAATGGACGATGAATGAGGCAAAAGATTTCCTTAAGCATTTTTTATTGAAATAAACTCTTTAATACGGTATTAAATCCTCGATCCTAAGTCAGAATACTATTTTGATATTGTTCTCCATAATTTATGTGTCGTCTTGTTCTGGGAGGCTTGGGCAACTGCAAAACACATGTCTATCACCATAAACATTATCTATACGACCAATAGGCGGCCAATATTTATCATTATGCTGCTGAATATTTGGGAAAAAAGCCTGCTGTTTTGAATAAGGTCGATTCCATTCTTGTTCTAATAATAAATGATGTGAGTGTGGTGCACTATGTAATACATTATCTTTAATATCGGCTTTTCCTGTTTCAATTTCTGCTATTTCCTTACGAATAGAAATTAAAGCATCACAAAAACGGTCTATTTCTGTCTTGCTTTCACTTTCAGTTGGCTCAATCATTAAGGTATCAGGCACAGGGAATGATACGGTAGGCGCGTGAAAGCCATAATCAATTAAACGTTTGGCGATATCATCGACAGTAATATCACAGGATTTCTTAAACATGCGACAATCAATAATACATTCATGAGCTACACGATCATTTTTACCTGTAAATAAAATAGGGTAGTGAGGTGCTAGTCGATGGGCAATGTAATTTGCATTTAAAATAGCATGTAAAGTTGCTTGTTTTAAGCCTGATGCTCCCATCATGGCAATATAGGCCCAAGCAATCGTTAATATGCTAGCGGAACCCCATGGAGCAGCCGAGACCGTGCCAACCGTACCATGTTCTGATTTAGCAGGGTTAACGCCTGAAATAACAGGATGATCGGGTAAATAAGGTGCTAAATGTTGTCCTACACCAATGGGGCCAACACCAGGGCCACCACCGCCATGTGGGATAGCAAATGTTTTATGCAAATTAAGGTGGGCAACATCAGCACCAATTTTACCGGGGCGACTTAGGCCAACCAGGGCATTAAAATTTGCCCCATCCAAATAAACTTGGCCGCCATGTTGGTGGATGGTATCGCATATTTCTCGAAAAGATTCTTCATATACCCCATGAGTTGAGGGATAAGTAATCATTAAAGCGCCTAAAGAGTCATTATATTGAATTGCTTTAGTGTGTAAATCATCAAGACTCACATTTCCATTTTCATCACAAGCCAATACAACAATTTTAAAACCAGCCATTACCGCGCTAGCAGGGTTTGTTCCATGGGCTGAGGCGGGGATTAAACAAATATTTCTATGGGCTTCATGACGAACGGCATGATATTTTGCAATAACTAATAAGCCTGTATATTCACCTTGCGAACCTGCGTTTGGTTGTAAAGAAAATGCATCAAAGCCTGTTAAATCACACAGCATATCTTCAAGTTCATCAAACATTTGTTGGTAACCCAAGGTTTGATATAGCGGTGCAAAAGGGTGGATATTGCTGAATTCATTATATGAAATAGCTTGCATTTCTGTTGCCGCATTTAGCTTCATAGTACATGAACCTAATGGAATCATACTGCGGTCTAAAGCAATATCCTTATTCGCTAAATGACGCATATAGCGCATCATTTCTGTTTCTGAGTGATATTTTTCAAAAACAGGATGTTGCAGAATATTATCTGTGCGTAATAGCTTGTCAGCTATACATCCATTTATATGTTCATCTAATATTGTAATATCGGGAATATCAACAGTAGAATTGGCAAATATGCGCCATATTTTTCTTAAGGTTTGACGATTACTGGTTTCATCTAGAGAAATTCCAAGAGTGTCGGCATCAATCAATCGAAAATTGATTTCATGTTCTTGCGCTTGATTAAGTATTCGTTTGGCGCGATGAGGCGTGTTAATAGTAAAAGTATCAAAATAGCTCTGAGTAGGTATTTCACAACCTAGTTGTCTTAGTCCCGCGACGAGTATTTTAGTATAACGATGAACACGATTAGCAATTAAAGATAAGCCCTTGGGGCCATGGTAAACCGCATAAAAACCAGCAATAACAGCAAGTAAAACTTGAGATGTACATATATTACTGGTCGCCTTATCCCTACGAATATGTTGTTCGCGTGTTTGTAAAGCCATGCGATAGGCAAGTTGCCCATGTATATCTTGTGATACACCAATAATACGCCCAGGTACAGAGCGCTTGAATTTATCGCGTGTCGCAAAAAAAGCAGCATGAGGACCGCCATAGCCCATGGGGACGCCAAAACGTTGTGAATTTCCAATAACAATATCCACATTAAAATCAGCGGGTGATTTTAATAAAACTAGGCTTAGTAAATCGGCTGCAACTGTCACTAAAGCTTGTTTATTATGAGCAACAGTGACAATAGAAGAAAGGTCATGTATTTCACCTTTAGAACCAGGGTATTGAACTAGAATACTAAAAAAAACCTGATTATCTAAATCTTGATATGGGCATCCAACCACCACATTAAAACCAAGTGAATTAGCGCGAGTTTGCATCACGGCAATGGTTTGCGGATAACAGTCTTGATCAATAAAAACGGTATTTGATTTGTTTTTAGATAAACGCCTAGACATAGCCATTGCTTCCGCTGCCGCAGTCGCTTCATCAAGCAAAGAAGCATTTGCCAATGGCATTCCAGTTAGATCAATTACCATTTGCTGAAAATTAATCAAGGCTTCAAGACGGCCTTGGCTAACTTCGGCTTGATAAGGGGTGTAAGCTGTGTACCAGGCTGGGTTTTCTAACACATTACGTTTAATGACGGCTGGCATTATGGTGTCGTAATAGCCCATTCCAATTAATGAGGTATACACTTTATTTCGACTGCGGATTTTTCTAAGGTGCTTGATAACCGCATCTTCGCTGATACTTTCAGTTAGTTTAAGTGGCTCGTCGCTTAATATATTGGTAGGAATAGCTTGTTCAATTAATTCTTCTAGGTTTTCTAGGCCTAAGGTGTTTAGCATTTCAGCTGTTTGTCGTTGATTGGCTCCAATATGACGGCGAATAAAATTGCCTCGCATTTCCAGTTGGCTTAATGGTTGTTTAGATAAAGGCATGTTTATTCCCTCTGGTAACGATGTTGCACAAATGGAAGTTGAGTTTTATTAACAGGCAATAGACGGTTTCTTACTTTAGCGTATAAAGTCTGGTCATTATTACTGTTATTTATTAGAGCTAAAGCAATAGGTTTGCCTAAAGTAGGTGAGAAACTGCCGCTAGTGACGATACCGACAAAGTTATTTTGATTATCAAATAGTTCTGTATTTTGTCTAACGGGAATTTTCCCATCAACAATAAGGCCGATACGTTTTTTTGACACCCCAGTGTTTATTTGTGATTGGATAATGTTTGAACCTAGGAATTTTGTAGGCGATTTACGAAAAGTCCATTTTAAGCCTGCTTCAATGGGGGTAATTGTTTCATCAATTTCATGCCCATATAAGCATAGTCCTGCTTCAAGGCGTAATGTATCTCTAGCGCCAAGGCCTATAGGCTTTACCTGCTCAAAGGATAAAATTTGTTTTGCTAAAACTTCAGCATTCTGGTTGGCAATAGATATCTCAAAACCATCTTCCCCCGTATATCCACAGCGACTGATGATGCATGGCATATCTGCTATTTGTGTAGTGCAGGACTGCATAAATGCTAATTCCGTGGCCTGCTTGGAAAGTTGGGATATAACTTCTTTAGCGGAAGGGCCTTGTATTGCAAGTAAAGCTTGATTTTGTAATATCTCAATTTTACATGTTGCAGGTAAATGTTGCTTTAAATGAGAAAAATCCTTTTCCTTACAGGCCGCATTAACAACAATTAAATAGCCAGGATTTAATCGAGTAATGATGATGTCATCAATAATACCTGCGCTCGTATTTGTTAAAACGGTGTAACGTTGTTGGCCTATTGATAGGCTTGTAATATCACTGGGGACTAATTTCTCCAACTCTTTAGCTACTGAAGTACCCGTAATAATACATTGTCCCATATGAGAAATATCAAAAAAACCTGCTTGATCTCGACAATGTAAGTGTTCTTGAATGATACCTGATGGATATTGCAAGGGCATATTATAGCCAGCAAAACTGACCATTTTTGCACCTAATTCAATATGAACGGGATATAAAATTGTTTTTTGTAGTTCAGACACAATTTAACGTTAAATAGGGATGTAGTATTCTAGTGTAACCCTGATTTTATTAAGATTGCATAATAATTTGAGCCCTCAATAAGCTATTAAAATGAATAAGTATCATTTTTCGACTTTATTGATGATTTTATTGGGTTTTGAATGGATTGATGGCAATGCTGTTGACTTAGGAAATGATGCTTTAGCTTCGCTTGATTTGAGCGAAGCTAAAGCATCATTTCCAAAGGTTGGATAAAAATTGTTAGCTACTTATTAAGTCAACCGTATTGAGCAGAGAAGGGGGAGTGATTAAAAACTTAATAATAAATCTCTTTATAAATATTTTGAGAGGACTAATTTGCTGTTAGTAAATTATCTAACTCGTTCTTTGATTCTAGAGCATATAAATCATCAAACCCACCAACATGTAAGTCACCAATATATATTTGTGGTACTGTTCTGCGGCGTGTTTTTTGCATCATCTCTTCTCTTAAGCCAGCTTTAGAATCAATATTGATTTCTGAATAAGTGGCTCCTTTTTTATCTAATAATCTTTTTGCCATGGTGCAATAAGGACAAAGATTTGCTGAATAAATAAGAATTTCGGGCATTATACTTGGTATATTAGTGATTAATTATATTATTCTAGCTTTATTACTCGTTCTTTTCAACTTTGAATGGCTTTTGAGAATTGTCTTATAATTATCATTGCCGCCGTTTCCAAATCGTCTGCAAAAGCAATTATTCCATCTTTATGCCCGAGTAAACTAAATATTCTTTCTTTTTTTAGTTGTTCTGTGCACATTAATTTTTCAACTTCTTTTGCCATGGCTGGAGTGCCATAAGCAATACTAGCTGGCGCATGAGCAAGTTTTAGTTGTTCTGTATTGTCCCATATTTCTGGACTATGAATATGTATGACAGCTTGAATGTTTTTGTCTTGCTGATAAACACTAGCATGAGTGAGGGCTTCTGATGAAGGTTTTGTTTTGCCTACTGAATTAATATAATTTTTATTTGGCTGGGCTGTTAATACATGAGAATAATGCTGTCTGGAAAGTATTTCAGTACCGCCAGTTTGCGTGCCACTTATTATAAATTGGTCTGTAGTTGAACGGGTTGGGTTGACCCTCTGACTAATATTGCCAAAACCATAGCCATCATATCTTTCTTTTACTTGACCAATTAGCTGTAATTTAAACAACAAGGTTCTCCATCTATTTATCTCAGTAATTGAAATATCTTTATCAATTGCTGTGTTGATATGGTCTAGTGTGTATTTAATAACACCCTCGGTTTCGGTCATGATGCTTGTTATTTCCCAAATTAGAAAAGATAAGATAATAGAATACAGCTAAACAAATTCAGACGTAGATATTAAAATGTTGTTTTTTGGTATAAAATAGCCAGTTTTTGTAAATCTGATGGCTTGCCTCAGGATGGAAATAGGTAAATCATGCGTTGTCCTTTTTGTGCTGCCCAAGATACACGAGTTATTGATTCTAGGTTAGCGAGTGAAGGGGATCAGGTTCGACGAAGACGCGAATGTTCTAGCTGTAAAGAGCGTTTTACCTCCTATGAGATTGCTGAATTAACGCTGCCTAAAATCATCAAACGCAATGGTGCGCATGAATCATTTAATGAGAAAAAGCTTCGTTCAGGTATGTTGCGTGCTTTAGAAAAAAGGCCTGTCAGTAGCGAAGCTATTGAAGCTGCAATTAGTAGAATTAAGAAATCATTAACAACGAAAGGTGATAGAGATATTGCTTGTGATGAAGTTGGAGAGTTGGTGATGAAAGAATTGGCGACTTTGGATCATGTTGCTTTTGTGCGTTTTGCTTCGGTTTACCGAAGTTTTCAAGATGTGAATGAATTTACCGAAATAATTGAAAAAATGCAGAATAAATAATGTCATCTGAAGATACTATTTATATGGCACAGGCCATAAAACTGGCAGAAAAAGGCAGATATACAACAGACCCAAACCCGAGAGTTGGCTGTGTTTTAGTTAAAGATAATAAGGTTATCGCAGAAGGTTGGCATGTAAAAGCAGGTCTTGGTCATGCCGAAGTAAATGCATTAAAGCAGCTGGATAATGCTAAAGATGCAACGGCTTACGTTACTTTGGAGCCTTGTAGTCATACAGGAAAAACAGGACCTTGTTGTGATGCTTTAATTGCGGCAGGCGTTGTGCGTGTTGTGGTGGCAATGCAAGATCCTAACCCTTTAGTTGCAGGGCAAGGCATTAAAAGAATAAGGGATGCTGGCATTGAAGTTGAATGTGGTGTGCTACAGCAAGAATCTGAAAGTTTAAATAAAGGTTTTATCAAGCGAATGGCTACGGGTTTGCCATTTGTACGTAGTAAAATGGCAATGAGTTTAGATGGCCGTACTGCCATGGCTTCGGGTGAGAGCCAATGGATTACATCTCCAGCATCTAGAGCAGATGTGCAGCTTTTAAGGGCTGAAAGCTCGGTCGTTTTAACAGGTATTAATACTGTTTTAGATGATGATCCTTCATTAAACGTAAGATTGGATGGTGTGGTTCAACCGATTAGGGTTATTCTTGATTCGGAATTGAAAATACCCTTAGAAAGTAAAATGCTAGGTTTAGACGGTGAAACCTGGGTTTTAACGTGTAGTTCTGATCAACAAAAAATAGCCAATGCTGAAAATGCAGGCTATAAAGTTTTTCAGCTAAAAAGTGATAAGGGGCGATTAGATTTAAAAGCCGTTATGATCTTTTTGGGACAGAAACAAGTTAATAATGTTTTGGTTGAAGCGGGCACTATTTTAAATGGTGCTTTGTTAGATGCTGAAGTAGTTGATGAATGGGTGGTCTATATGGCACCTTGTGTTTTGGGTGATCAAGGGCGTGGTTTATTCCATTTGCCCGAGTTACAAAAAATGGCAGATAAAAAACAATTAAATATGAAAGCTGTCAGGCAAGTAGGCCCTGATTTAAAGCTGACTTTTACCATCAAGTAGAGTGAAATGTTTACAGGAATTATTTTAGCAGTAGGAAAAATAGTGGCGGTTCAACCTAAAGGTGGTGATTACCGTTTAAAGGTTGAAACAGGAAAGTTATCTATAGATGCTGCTGCGCTAGGCGATAGCATTGCTGTTAACGGTGTATGCCTTACAGCAATTGAGTTAGGTGCGAATTATTTTTGTGCAGATGTTTCAAATGAGACCATTGCCAGAACTAGTTTAAAAGTGGCAAAAGTAGGTGTTGCTGTCAATTTAGAATTGGCATTAACACCCTCAACACGAATGGGCGGTCATATTGTCAGTGGGCATGTTGATGGTTTGGGGGTGGTTGTATCAAAACATCAGGATGGACGATCTTTTCGATACAAGTTTAAAGCGCCTGATAATATAGCAAAATATATAGCAGAAAAAGGCTCCATTTGTATTAATGGTGTCAGCTTAACGGTTAATGAAGTTGATGGTGCATCATTTACTGTTAATATCGTGCCTCATACATTGCAAGAAACAACCTTGGATGAATTGGCAGCAGGAAAAGAAGTTAATCTAGAAGTGGATTTATTAGCACGTTATATGGAAAGATTAATGAAAGGGGAGGCTGCAGCAAGATCAACAAGCTCAGTCACAGAAGAATTGTTACAAAATAGTGGTTTTTTAACCAAATAATAGAGCTGAATGAATACAACTGAAGAAATCATAGAAGATTTTCGCCAAGGTAAGATGGTCGTCATTATGGATGATGAGGATCGTGAGAACGAAGGTGATTTAGTGATGGCTGCGTCTTTTACGCAAGCCGCAGATATTAATTTTATGGCTAAATATGGCCGTGGGTTAATTTGTTTAACTTTAACGCGTGAACGTTGTCAGCAACTTAGATTACCTTTAATGGTTAATGATAATAAAACAGCGCATTCAACAAATTTTACTGTTTCAATTGAAGCAGCTAAAGGTGTTACTACAGGTATTTCGGCTGCAGATCGAGCTTTAACCGTGCAAGCTGCCGTATCTAAAAATGCAATACCTGATGATTTGGTGCAACCAGGGCATATATTTCCATTGATGGCTCAGGCGGGTGGTGTACTTAATCGTGCGGGTCATACAGAAGCAGGATGTGATCTTGCTAAATTGGCAGGAACTGAACCTGCAGCTGTTATTGTAGAAATTCTTAATGAAGATGGCACCATGGCAAGGCGTCCTGACCTTGAGGTTTTTGCTAAGCAGCATGATCTTAAAATAGGTACTATTGCTGATTTAATCCAATATAGAATTCAAAATGAAAACACCTTGGATCGCATTAGTGAATGTGATTACCCAACAGAACTTGGTGATTTCAAAATGTATGCTTATCAAGATATTAATGATAATAACGTGCATTTAGCCTTGGTGATGGGGGATGTTACTGCTGATGAGCCTATTTTGGTAAGAGTTCATGCGCGAAATTTGATGGATGATTTATTCTCTTCAAAACGATCGGGTGGTACTTTTTCAATTGATGAAGCGATGAAAAAAATTGCTGAAGAAGGGCGTGGAATTTTAGTCGTTATCAGACAAAATGAAGATAATAAGTCTCTGGTTGAGCATATTCATCAGTATCAATTGCAGGATAATGGTGTTGTCCCAGTTGAGACGGAAGAGAAAAAAATGGATTGGCGTACAACAGGAACAGGAGCAAGAGTCTTAGCTGATTTAGGTGTGCGTAAATTAAAGGTTATGGGTACAGAGAAAAAATATTTTGGACTTTCAGGTTATAACCTGGAAGTTGTAGAGCATACTGAATAGTGGAAAATGTGTGGTGGATAACGCTATCGCTAATCCACCCTACAAAAGATTGGTAGCCTTGATGGAATAAAGTGGAATCAAGGTTTATGCTTAAAACTCCTTGATTCCGCTTCGCTGCATCAAGGCTACAGATACTATTGATTGAATAAAGGATTGTTCAAATGGTATTTAGATTAAACAGAATTGTAAAATTTAACAAAGAGTAGAGAAATAAAATGTCGACAATAAAAGTATTAGAAGGGAATTTATCAGTTTCAGGTGGTAAATTTTGTATTGTAG